>Ga0209818_1000040_pt1 | contig 31643 bp, 29 predicted proteins | sample NCAS200_FD_187517 | JGI IMG/M metagenome (GOLD analysis project Ga0209818, IMG submission 187517) | Agricultural soil microbial communities from Utah to study Nitrogen management - NC AS200 (SPAdes) (version 2) | ecosystem: Environmental > Terrestrial > Soil > Agricultural land | place: USA... | reverse complement strand
ATCGGTGACGATTCGACGCTCCATGAGCGCCCCGTCCTCCGTCAGAATGCAGAGCTGACTCTCGCGTTTGTGCAAATCAAGCCCGATATTATCCATGGCGGCTGGTCTCCCGGGTTTGCGCCCCGTCGCACGACGGTGAGCGCGTCAGTAAGTGTGGGGCCATAGCTTGCCACCACGTGACCGTGGAGGCCAGTCCGCCACTTCATCCTAACTTCACAGATTAACGGCCGATTGATCGAGAACGGGCGGGCAATACGGCGCAAGCAAACATCCATTCAGTTTTTCTGTGTAATCTGTGAAATTGTGGGCTGCAGTTCAAAAGCAGCTTCCCAAGCGAGTCTAGGACGAAGCGAGATCCATCCGGGTGAGCAGCGCGTGAAAGCGCGGCTCCCCCCGAAGCGGCTCGAAGGCGGGACGCACGCCCAGCCACACCGCGTCGGTGGCCCGTCCCTCGACCGCGCGCTCGGCCTCGGCCAGCGCACCCTCCCGGTCGCCCACTGCGGTCAGGATCTGGGCGTCGAGCACCGGAGAGACATACCGCTGCCCGCGGAGCGCCTGGAGCCGGGCCAGGCACTCGCTGGCCTCCTCCCCTCGCCCGGCGACCGCGGCGATCCAACCGGTCACTCCAAGGATTTCCGGACTTCCCCCTGAAAGCTGCTCGGCCCGGGCCAGCGCGGCCGCGGCCTCGGGGTGGCGGCCCATCCGGGCCAGCGCCTGTCCCAGGAAGTAATGAACCAGCGGGAAGCTCTCGTCGGTGGAGGCGACCTCGCGCCACATCTGGGCGGCCGAAGCCACATCCCCCTGAAACCACGGCACCAGTCCTTGACTCAATGCGATAGCGGGCGAGAGCGGCTCCAGCGTCCGGGCCCGCTCCAGCTCGCTCCGGGCAGTGTCCCAGCGCCGGCGCGGCAGCAGGACATTCACGGCATAGGCATGCCGGATGTGCCCCGCAGCTGGATTGACGGTGAGCGCCCGCCGGAACGATCCCTCCGCGTCGGCCCAGCGCCAGTGATAGAGTGCCTGCACGCTCCCCAGCGCGGCGTGGGCCTCGGCGAGCCGGGGATCCCGGCGCAGCGCCGCGGTGGCCGCCGACTCGGCCAGCGGCATCACCGCGTCGGGCGCCTCGGCGCCGTACACGGCGAGGGTGACGTACGACTCGGCCAATCCCGCCTGGGCCAGCCCGAATCCCTCGTCGAGCGCCAGCGCCTCGCCGAGGAGCTCCACGCTGCGGCGCAATCCGGTCTCGGTTCGGGCGTTCCAGGCGTGGCGTCCCCTGAGATACAACTCGTAGGCCCGGGGATTCGCGGTGCGGGCCGCGAACCGGGGAGGGGAACGGCCCAGCAGGGTAAGCCGGAGCGCGGCCAGGATGGCCGCGGCAATCTCGTCCTGCATGGCGAACGCGTCCCCCACCTCCCGCTCGAAGCGCTCCGACCAGAGCTGGAGTCCGTCCTGCACGTCAGTGAGCTGCGCGGTGATCCGGAGCCGCTGGCCGGCCCGCCGCACACTGCCTTCGAGCACCACCTCCACCCCCAGCCGGCGGCCAAGGTCGCGCACATCCTCCACGGTGCCCTTGAGCGCGAAGGCCGAGGTACGCCCGACCACTCTTAATCCCTCCAGGGCATTCAGAGTATGGATGAGCTCTTCGCTCAGACCATCGCTCAGATACTCGGTGTCGGGGATACCCCCCTGGCTGGCGAAAGGAATCACCAACAGCGACCGGATCGGCGCTTCGGACCCCGACGAAATAGTCCCGGCTCCCTCCAGGGCTTCGGCAAATGCCCGGACCGTGGCAAACCGCTCCGCCGGCTCCTTGGACAGGGCGCGTCCCAGGGCATGCTCCAGCCCCGCGGGCACCGCCGCTACCCGGGCGGAGAGCGTGGGGGCCTGGTGGAGCGAGTGCCCGGCCAGAATTGCCCGCACCGTGGGCCCGGCGAACGGCGGCGCCCCGCTCAGCATTTCGAACACGATGCAGGCGAGGCTGTACTGATCGCTCCTCCCGTCCAGCGCGGTATCGCCGAACACCTGCTCCGGGCTCATGTAGGTGGGGGTACCCAGGATCATCCCGGTGGCGGTGAGGTTTTCCTCCGGCGCGGCATCCGAAAGGCAGGCGATGCCGAAGTCGGCTATCACGGCGTGGTCGGCGAGGAGCAGCACGTTCTCCGGCTTGACGTCCCGGTGGATCACCCCGTGGGCATGGGCAAAGTCGAGCGCGTCGGCCAGCTCCCTGGTGATTCGCAGAACCTCCGGCAGCAGGAGCCGCCCCGAGCGTCGCAGCCGGGAGCGGAGGGTCTCCTCCTCGATGTAGGGCATGACGTAGTAGAGGAGACCGTCGGCTTCCCCGGAATCGTATAGTGGCAGGATGTGGGGATGGTGGAGCCGGGCGGCGATTTCGATTTCGCGGATGAACCGGTCGCGGTCGATGACCGCGCCGGCGAGGGGCCGGAGGATCTTGAGCGCGACCTCGCGCCCATGCTTGAGGTCGCGGGCCAGGAAGACGTCCGCCATCCCGCCGCCACCGACCCGGCGCACCACCGCATACCGGTCCGCGAGGGCCGCGGTCAGACGTTCGAAAATCTCGGTCACGGTTCCAGAAGGTACGCCTCTTGCGGCATTTGCGGCAATCGCGTTGCCTTGCCGTGTCGGGCGGTATAGTATAGATGTGGTTACCGCCACCGGGCACCACCTTTCCAGCCTGGAGAAGCATCCCGCCGATGAGTTTCTGGCGACGGCTCTTCGGGTCGTCCGATTCCTCCCGACCGAAGCGCCTGGACTACCTGAATGAGGCGCTCGCGCTGGAGCGGCAGGGCGACTTCACGGCCGCCATTACCTCCTATCGCCTGGGCCTCCGAGACAATCCGCGCGACCCGCGGATCCTCCAGAACATGGCGATCGCCTTCACCAAGACCGGTCAGCCCGACGAGGCGATTCGCCACTATCGCCGCGCCCTGGAGCTGGATCCGACCCTGACCGGGGCGCACTACGGCATCGCCTTCCTGCTGATCAAGCGGGGCGAATCGGACGATGCGGCCGCGCACCTGCGGGCGTTTCTCAGCAGGCCCCCCAAGGGAGCGGATGCGGATCGCTGGGTGAGTCACGCCGAAGCGACCCTCCGCGAGCTCGAGATCGCCACCGGCCCCGCCGGCGCCGAGGCCACAGGGACCTCGTGAGGTGGCTTGAAGGGGCGCTCCTCGGCGCCCTGCTCGCAGGCTGCGGTAAGCTCCCCACTACCAGCGACGGCGTGGCATTCCTCGAGATCATCCCGCCCCAGAGCCTCACCCTGGCGGTCGGGGATACCGTCCGGATCATCGCCCGGGCGCTGGATCAGGATGGCCAGCCGGTGAGCGTGGCGATCACCTGGCGCACGCCCGACACCACGATCAGCGTAGACGAGGCCGGGCTGGTGACGGCACTCGCGGCGGGGTCCGGTCGGGTGCAGGCGGCGGTGGGAGAGAGCCAGGTCCTGGTCTCCAACTTCATCGAGCTGACCGTGACGGCGCCACCTGCCCAGCCGGGAAGGGCCCGGTGAGCCAGCCCCGCACCCTCAACGACATTTTCTTTGGCACCTCGGACCGGTTCCGCGACCGGGCGGTCGCGCTCCGGCACAAGCAGGGGGAGCGCTGGCTCCCGATCAGCTACGCCGAGCTGCTGGAGCGGGTGCACGCGGTGAGCGCCGGGCTGCTGGATCTGGGCATCGTCCCGGGCGACCGGGTCGCCCTGCTCTCGGAGAACCGGCCCGAATGGGCCATCACCGACTACGCCTGCCTTGCGGCCCGCTGCGCCGACGTTCCGGTGTACCCCTCCCTCCCGGCGAAACAGATCGAATACATCCTGCGCGACGCGGGAGCGGTCGCGGTGTGCGTCTCCACCCGGACCCAGCTCGACAAAATCCTGGAGATCCGGGGGTCGCTGCCTCATTTGCGCCAGGTCATCGCGTTCGACCCGGGTCTCGAGGGGGACGGGGTGATGGGGTTCGACGCCCTCATGACACGGGGGCGCGCGGCCAAGCCAAAGTGGCCGGCGTGGCGCGAGGACGCTCTGGCCGCGGTTCCGGACGATCTGGCGACCCTGATCTACACCTCGGGCACCACCGGGGAGCCCAAGGGCGTGATGCTGACCCACGGCAACATCACTTCGAACGTGGTGGCCTCGTGCATGGCGCTGGACGTGGCCGACGGCGACGAGTGCCTGTCCCTGCTGCCGCTTTCCCACATCTTCGAGCGGATGGCCGGGCACTACCTGATGTTCCAATCCGGTGTGGTGATCAGTTACGCCGAAAGCATCGAAGCGGTCCCCCGGAACCTCGTCGAAGTGCGCCCCACCATCTGCTGCGCGGTGCCCCGGCTCTATGAGAAGATCTACGCCGGTGCTTTGGAGGCGGCTTCTCAGGGACCGGCGCTCAAGAAGAAGATCTTTTTCTGGGCCCGCCGGGTGGGAGTGGAGTGGACCCGGCGGACCCTGGCCGGGAAAGTGATCCCCTTCGACCTGCGGATGGCCCACGCGGTGGCCGACCGGCTGGTGTTCCGGAAGATTCGGGCCCGGCTCGGCGGCCGGCTGCGCTTTTTCATTTCGGGCGGTGCACCGCTGGCGGTCGAGATCGCGGAGTTCTTCTACGGAGCGGGCGTCCCGATCCTGGAGGGTTACGGCCTCACCGAGACCTCGCCGGTCATCAGCGTCAATACCCCGGACCGGATCAAGCTGGGCACGGTGGGACAGCCGCTCCAGGGGGTCGAGGTGAAAATTGCCGACGACGGGGAGATTCTCACCCGCGGGCCCCACGTCATGCGGGGCTACTACAACAAGCCGGAGGCAACCCGGGAGGCCCTCACCCCGGACGGCTGGTTCCGCACCGGCGACATCGGGGTTCTCGACGCCCAGGGGTTCCTCCGGATCACTGATCGCAAGAAGGACATCATCGTGACCGCGGGCGGGAAGAACGTGGCGCCCCAGCCGATCGAGGGGATGCTGAAGCTCAACAAGTTCATCTCCGGCGCGGTGATGCTGGGGGACCGGAAGAAGTTCCCGATCGCGCTGCTGGTCCCCAATTTCGAACGGCTGGAAGCTTGGGCCCGGGAGAACAACCTGAAGTGGAGCACCCGGGAGGAGCTGGCGGCCCGGCCCGAGGTCGAGGAGTTCCTGGCGTCGGAGGCGCAGAAAAGCCTCCGGGACGTGGCGCATTTCGAGCTGCCCAAGCGGTTTCTCATCCTCCCCCGGGACTTTTCGATCGAATCCGGCGAGCTCACCCCGAAGCTCTCGGTCCGCAGGCGGGTGGTGGAGGAGCGCTACGCCCCCCAGATCGCGGAGCTGTACGCCGACGCGGAGGCGCACCCGCCGCACTAGGTAACCGTTCTGTAACATCCTTGTCACGAACGCCGTTACAAGTATCTTTGGCTCCGGTTCCCCATCTCCGGAGCTTTCCTCGTGCGACTTCTCCCCCGCGATCAGCGGTTTTTCGACCTCTTCACCTCAGTCGCAACATTCAACGTCGAAGCCGCACAGGCGCTGCTGGAATTGCTGCAGGCGCCCGCCGAGAAGCGCTCCTATCTGGTCGAAACGATCAAGCGGCTGGAGCACCAGGCGGACGAGGTGACCCACGAGCTGGTCACCCGGCTGGACCGCAGTTTCATCACCCCCCTGGACCGCGAAGACATCCACATGCTGGCCTCGCGTCTCGACGACGTGCTGGACCGGATCGACGGAGTCGCGCGGCGCACCCGGATCTTCCGGAGCGGGGTACCGCCGCAGGGGATCACCATCCTGGCCGACGTCATCATGCGCGCGACCCAGCAGCTGCTCATCGCGGTCAAAGTGCTGGAGAGTGGTAAGACCCCGGTGGTGATCAAGGCCTGCATCGAGGTGAAGAAGCTGGAAGAGGAAGGGGACTCCGCCTACTCGGAATGGCTGGGCCGCCTGTTCGACGAGGAAAAGGACCCGATCGCGCTGGTGAAATGGAAAGAGATCTACGACACCCTTGAAAAGACCCTGGATCAGGCGGAGGACGTCGCGAACGTACTCGAATCCATCGCGATCAAGCACTCCTGACCATGAGTCCGGTCACGCTGGTCCTGTTCATCATCGCGGTCGCGCTGATCTTTGATTTCATCAACGGATTTCACGACGCCGCCAACTCGATCGCGACCGTGGTGGGGACCCGGGTGCTCACCCCCGGGGTCGCGGTGCTCTGGGCCGCCTTTTTCAATTTCATCGCGGCGTTCGTGTTCAGCACCGGGGTCGCCAAAACCATCGGCAAGGGGCTGGTGGACCCGGCCGTAGTGGACTCCAACATGATTCTGGCGGCATTGATCGGCGGGATCGTCTGGAACCTGATCACCTGGTGGCTCGGGCTGCCCTCCTCAAGCTCCCACGCTCTGATGGGTGGGCTCGGGGGGGCCGCCATCGCCAAGGCCGGAATCGGGGCGCTCATCGCGTCCGGCTGGATCAAGCCGATCCTCTTCATCGTGATCTCCCCGATGGTGGGCCTCTTCGCGGCGATGGGGCTCACGATAGGATTGTCGTGGGCGCTCCATCGACTGCCCTCGGCGCCGCTCGACCGCCTGTTCCGCCGGCTGCAGCTGCTATCCGCTGCCGCGTTCTCCCTGAACCACGGCGGGAACGACGCCCAGAAGACGATGGGAATCATCGTCGGCCTCCTGGTCGCCGCCCAGGGTCTCTTCGCCAACGCCCAGGACTGGACCCGGCATCTCTATCTCCCGAACGCGGATCACATTCCCTGGTGGATCATTCTCTCGGCCCACCTGGCGATCGGACTGGGCACCGCGGCCGGTGGCTGGAGAATCGTGAAGACCATGGGCACTCGCATCACCAAGCTGCGGCCCTTTGGGGGGTTCTGCGCCGAGACCGCCGGCGCCGGCGCGATCTTCCTGGCCACGTCCCTCGGGGTGCCGGTCAGCACCACCCACACCATTACCGGCGCCATCGTCGGGGTCGGCGCCGCGACCAGGATGTCTGCGGTGCGCTGGGGTGTCGCTGGAAGAATCGTGTGGGCCTGGATCATCACGATCCCGATGGCGGCGTCCATCGCGGGCATTGCATATATCATTCTGAGGTAGAGACTGGCGAGTTAGCGAGCTAGGAACTAGGGGAACACCCCAGCTGTCCTAGCTCCCTAACTCGCTAGCTCCCTAGCTTCTTCCCTACCCAACACCCCGCGCTCTCGCCGAGCACTTCCACTCCAGCCGGCGGAACCCCTCCCTCCCCAACGATTCGAAGCCCCGGCAGCACCGCGGCAACGCACTCGTCCACCCGGTCGGGAAACCCGGTCATATCGGCGCCGATGACGGCCCCCCGCATGCTGGCGGACTTGACCGGCACTCGCCCGGCCCGGAGCACACTGGCGTCCTCCGAGTCGGCTGTTCCCACCGGGGGATTCACCAGCACCAGGCGCACCCCGGGCAGCAGCCGGACCAAGGCGGGAGCCAGGGTGGTCACCCCGCCGGCCAGGAGTGCAAAGCCGCCGGGGCCGGAAAGACCGAGAAAGGCAGCCACCGCTTCCGCGGTGAGTCCGCTGCCCGCAACCGAGGGCGTCGCGTCGCCCCAGTCGGCGATCCCGTCGGCCAGGTGCACCACGGTGCCGCAGACCGGGCAGCCCAGCTCGCCGGTGAGCACCCGGCGCCCGTCCATGCGGGAAGGGAGCAGCACCAGGTATTGCTCGGGGTGGTCGAGGGGACAGCGGAGGTGGTCGGTGAGCTCGATAAACATCGGAAAAAGGTAAGCGGTGAGCGGTAAGCGGTGAGCGGGACAAACCCGCTTACCGCTCACTGCTCACCGCTCACCCCGGCCCGAGGCGCAGCCAGTCCACGTCGACGTGGCTCGGCCGGGTCGCAATCCACCGCACCGCCTCCGCCACGTCCCCGGGGCGCAGCATGCGGGCCCGGGGGATGAATCCCTCCCGCGAATCGGGATCGACCGGGTCCCAGGCCTCGGTATCGGTCGGCCCCGGGCTCACCATGCTGCACAGCACCCCGCTGCCCCGAAGCTCCTCCCGGAGCACCTCGTAGAGTCCGCGGGCTCCGTACTTGGCGGCGGCGTAGGCCGAGTTGCCGGGCAGCGCGATATGGTCCGCGATACTGCCGACCATGATCAGGCGGCCGCTCCCCCGCGCCCGCATGGCGGGGAGAAAAGCCCGGGAGACCAGAAACGGGAGCGTAAGGTTCGCGGCGATCTGCTCGGCGAAGGCCGCCGGCGTGGTGTCTTCGAAGGGCGCGAGCAGGAAGGTCCCCGCGTTGTTGACCACCAGGTCGGGCACGCCGGTGGCCTGTTGTACCCTGGCAGGAAGCGCCTCGACGGCGGCGGGATTGGCGAGATCGCAGGGCAGGTCCACCCACTCGGGTGTCGCGGCAGGCTGGAGACTCCGGGAGATCCGCACCACCCGCGCGCCATCCGCCGAGAGAGCCTGTGCAATGGCCAGGCCGATACCGCGAGACGCGCCGGTGACCAGCGCAATCCGTCCGGCGAGCCGGCTCACTCGAGCGGCCGGCCGGCGGCCACCAGGCGGAGGAATTCGGACCGGGTGCGGGAGTCGTCGCGGAAGAGTCCCCGCACCGCGCTGGTGACGGTCCGGGAATTCTGCTTTTCCACGCCCCGCATCATCATGCAGAGGTGGGCCGCCTCGATGACCACGCCCACCCCCTGCGGGGTCAGCACTTCCATGACCGCGTCGGCGATCTGGTCGGTGAGCCGCTCCTGCACCTGCAACCGGCGGGCGAACACTTCGACGATCCGGGGAATCTTCGACAGCCCCACGATCCGGCCGTCGGGAATGTAGGCGACGTGGGCCCGCCCGAAGAAGGGCAGCATGTGGTGCTCGCAGAGCGAATAGATCTCGATGTCCCGCACCAGGATCATCGCCTCGTGCTGCTCCTCGAAGCAGGCATCGCCCACCACGTCCTGCACCGACATCCCGTACCCGCGGGTCAGCCAGCGCAGGGCGAGCTCGACCCGCTCGGGGGTCCGGCGGAGTCCCTGGCGGTCGGGATCTTCGCCGATCGCTTCGAGGATGGTGCGCACTTCCCGGCGAAAGTCAGCGTCCGACATAGTCCACGTAGTTGCGGGGGGTTTCCCAGAGCCGGATCCGCGCCAGGCGGCCCCGGGGAATGTGGGGCGCGAGCTGTTCCCAGCAGAAGCGGGCGATGTTCTCGGCGGAGGGAAGCTGCTCCCGGAACCAGGGCACGTCGAGATTCAGGTTGCGGTGATCGAGCACCGCGAGGATGCGCTCGTCGGCGAGCTGCTTCAGAATACCGACGTCAACGACGTAGCCGGTGTCGGGATCGATGTCTCCCTCCACCAGGATGTCGAGCTCGTAGTTGTGGCCGTGATAATTCGGCAGGTTGCATTTGCCGAAGGTCTCCCGGTTCCAGGCATCGGATTGGCGAGGATTGTGGAGGCGGTGCGCAGCGTTGAAATGGACCCGGCGGGCCACGATGCAGGACGGCACTCAGTGGTCCTCCCGAGAGAGAAACAAGGGCGCCGACCCGGCTCACGCTGGTCGGCGCCCAGGTGTCGGCTGGCGGCCGGGAGGGTACCTGAAGCCCGAAGAGAATGTTCGGCGCCCTCGCCATCGCGTCTGCCTTCCCCCGAGGGGCATGACATCGGCAACAGTATGTGGGCCCTCTATCGGACCTGTTGGCTCAGTGACGTGTCTCCCAGCCGTCAACCGACATCGCTATAATAGGGAGCCCGCCAAACTGCGTCAACAGCCGAGGCACGTGTTCATGACGGCCAATCTGCTCATTGCGCTCGCGAGCCTCGTCCTTTGGGTCGTGCTGGCTTACATCCGGCCGGTCGGCCTGGGCATCGTGCATCTTCTGCTGGTGGCCGGAGCGGTGTTTTTCATTCGCTGGTGGGCGAGAAAACCGGTGAGCGGTGAGCAGTGAGGGGTGAGCGGTAACAACCTCTCCGGAAGGTTTGTCCCGCTTACTGCTCACAGCTTACCGCTTACCGCAGTTCAGATCTCCCAATTGGAAAACACCACCGCCTCCCCCGGCATTCCCTCCCCCTTCCCTTCCAGCGTCATCCTGAGATCGGTCCAGTGGACCCGGTATCCGGCATCCACCAGCGCCCCGTAGGCCGAGTGGTAGGCGGTCTGGCAGCGGAGCGCGACCCGTCTCGCCCCGCTCTCCCAGGCATGACACTCCAGGGCGACCACCAGCCGGCGGAACACCTCGAGATCCCGGGCCACCAGCTTGAGGACCCGAAGCTCGTCGGCGCTGCGGCCTTCGGCCAGCGGCGCGGTGTGCCACAGCGCGAAGCCGATCACCCGTTCCTGCTCGGCGAGCACGGTCACGTCCCCGAGCCGGTGCTCCAGGGTGAGCGCGATCTCCCGGGAAAAATCCCGACCCGACGCCACCGCCTCGGTGAGCGCGCGGCATTCCCGCGCTCCGCGGCCCGGATCACCCTCGGACAGCCGGTGGGCCGGCGTGGTTCCCGGGCCGCCCAGGTCCCGCCCCATGCTCACGGTGAGGTGCCCGGGCCGGAAGCGGAGCCCGGAATAGAACCCGATGTTCTCGATGGTGCGGGGCATGGTTTCGAGACCGATGACCTTCGCCCCCAGCCCGGCGAGCCGCTCGATGCCCGCCTCCACGATCGCGCGGCCGACGCCTTCGCCCTGCCGGTCGGGGCGCACCGCCAGCGGTCCCATCCACCCCTCGGTCCCGGAGCAGTGCACCATGTTGAATGCGATCAGACCTTTCGAGGCGTCGCGCCACACCAGCGCCCCCTCCCCGGCGCTGGCGATCGCGAAGCGCCAGATGGCGGGATTGAGCGGGGGAACCCGCACGCCGGCCAGACCGTCCCGCTGATACCGGTCGGTAAAAGCTTCCGAAAAGATCCGGTTGATCCGCTCGATGTCCGAGGGCTCGGCCCGCTCCGGCGCCCGGAGCCGCTCAGGCCGCGGCGTCACGGCTCTCCGGCACGGCGCGGGTCACCCGCTTCTCGACGTCGTAGCTCAGCCGGATGACCCGGTCGAAGGCATCGCGCACCGATTCGATGTGGGTGATGAGGATCACCTGGGGGAACCGGTCGCCGAGATTCCGGAGCAGATCGAGCACCGCGCCGCGGCGCTCCTCGTCCAGCGAGCCGAAGATCTCGTCCAGTACCAGCAGCGAGAGCGGCTGGCCGGCCCGCTCGGCGATCATCTGGCTGATCGCCAGGCGCAAAGCCAGGTTGGCCACATCCTCCTCGCCCCCGGAGATCACCGGCTTGGCTTCGCCTTCCTCGATTACCGTGGCGCAGTAGCTCTCGTCCAGCTCGAGGTCGCTGTAGCGGCCCATGGTCAGGTCGCGGAGGAAGCCGGAAGCGAGATCGGACAGATCGGGGCGCAGGGTGTTGTTGAGATCGGTGCGCAGGTCGCCCAGGGCACGGTCCAACTCCTGGTGCAGCAGGACCTCGTTCTGGAGCCGGGCCACTTCCACGGCCCGCCGCTCCCGGTCTTCGCGCTTCCGGCCCACCTCGGCGCGCTGTCCCAGCGCGGCGGTCAGCTCGCCCGCGGCGCGCGCCTTGGCGAGCTCGGCCTGCTGTACCGCCCGCTCGCCTTCGCGGGTCCGGATGCGGATCGCCTGGAACGCCTCCGCCGACCATCCCAGGCCGGCGAGTTGCTCCCGGAGCTTCCGCACCCGTGACTCCAGTCCGCTGAGCTCCTGCTCGGCGACCGCCGCACGCGCCACCAGGTCCAGGGCGCGCTCGGCCGAGGTGCGCAGCCGTTCCGCCAGCAGCGCGTCGGGCTCCAGCGCCGCGATGCTCTTGCGGAGCTCGAGGTGCCGGACCTCGTCGTAGGTCTCCGGCAACCCCTCGATGGCCGAGTCGAGCTGGGCAACCTGCGTGGTCAGGGCGGTCTTCTCGTTCTCCAGGCCGGCGCGCTCGGCTTCTTGCTGGGTCAGCCGCGCCGCCAGCTCGGTCAGGCGGGCCATTTCCTGATCCAGCCGCTCGCGCTCCTGCACCATCTCGGTCACGTCGGCCGGCTCGCCCTGGAGCTGCTCGATCCGCTGCCGGTAGTACTTGCCCTGGAACTCGACCTCTTCCATCTGACGATCGAGCATTCCCATCACCCGCTCGTACTCCTGGCCCAGCGGCCGGGCGCAGGTGGGACAATCTCCGTCCGCGCCCGCGGTCTCCAGCCGGCGGCGCTGCTCCCGAAGGTCTTCGTGTTGCGCCAGCAGATTCTTGCGCTGGGTTTCGGCATCCTGCTTCTCCCGCACCCACGCGGTGCGCCGGGCCTCGGCTTCCTGGGTGGCGAGCAGCAGGGCCGCCTGCAGCTCGCCCCGTGCCGCCACGGTGCGCTCGGCTTCCCCGGCGGGGGGAAGCCGGGTCAGCCGCTCCTCCACCCGGGCAACCTGGCGGCGCACCTCGATCCGGCGGGCCTCCATGGTGCGGCGGCCGCTGGCCGCTTCCCGCTGGGAATCCAGGGCTTCCCGCTCGGCCCGAAGCGCCGCGAGCGGCGCCAGGGAGGGAAGCAGCTCATCCAGCCGGGTCTTGGCGGCCAGCGCCTCGGCCAGCTCGCGATCGAGGGTGCCGAACTGCACCCGGGCCGCGGTCGCCGAGTGCTCCGCCACCTTGAGATCGCTCTCCAGCGACACCACCGTCTGCTGGAGCTGCTCCCAGCGCTCGGCCTCGGGCCGGAGCTGGGCCAGGGACGCCGCGGCATGCCGGTGGGCCGCCTCGAGTCGCGCGGTGGATTCCTCCGCGGCCCGGAGCCGCTCGGCCGCCTGTTCTTCTTCCTCGGCGAGCCGGGCCGGATCCAGCAGCTCGGACCGGCGAACCTCGAGAGTGGCCTGGATCAGACGGCGCTGTTCCTTCAATCGCTGCTGCGCGGTGCGCAGCTTCTCATAGCCCAGCACCCGGCTCAGGAACTGAGCCCGCTCCGGCGCGGTCATCTGCGCCATGATCGCGAGCTCCTTTTGTCCGGTGAAGTAGGTGCTGAAGAATTCTTCCCGGCTCATGCTGAGCAGCCGGGTGACCTTGTCGGTGACCGTGGCGAGGCTGTTGGCGATCGGCGCCAGCTCACCGTCCTGGTACAGCTCCGCATTTCCCAGCGACCGCACGATCCGGTAGCGGTGTGGTCCCAGATCGAACTCCAGCTCCACCTCCACCCGGGAGCGGGGAGGCGCCCCCCGGCGACGGATGGTGTCCTTGGTCCCGCGGGCGGCGTCGGTGCCGTAGATCGCCCAGGCGATCGCTTCCAGCAGCGTAGTCTTGCCGGCCCCGTTGGGGCCGACGATCCCGGTAAGCCCCGCCTCGAACTCGAGGACGGTATCGGCGTGCTGGCGAAAGTTCTGCAACCGGAGCCGGCGGATCTGCATCAGGGCGACCCATCCGGAGCACTGTCATCGGGATCGGCCAGCATCTCCAGCCCCAGCGCGACGAAGCGCTCCCGGGAGAGCCGCTCGGGAAGGGGGCGTCGGCTCAGATATTCCCGCACCATGTCCGGCAGGGTCTGGCGGCGGCCGGGGGCTCCCACCCCAATCGTGCGCTCGGCTTCGGGGCGGCGGAAATCGAGGTGCAGGTGCAGCGCCCGCGCCTTGGCCGCCCGAATGGCGCCATGGTCCAGCTCCCGCATCACGTGGCGGGGAATGTTCTCCACCACCAGCCGGACGATCGCGTCGGTCAGCCCTCCCCGCACCCCGGCGAGCCGCTTGGCGATGAGGCGATCCAGCTCCTCGGCCGACTGTCCCTCGGCGTTGAGCCGGGGAAGGTCATACACACCGCGCGCCTGGGGCACCGGCTGCCGGGTCGCTACGCCGGTGTCGAGATCGACCAGCAGCCAGCCCTTCCCCTGAAGCCCGTGGCGGGCTTCATCGGCCAGCTCTCCCCAGACGTTCGGGGTCGTCCACTCCAGCGCACCGGAATACCAGATCCGGGGACCGACTTCATGCTGGACGTGATAGTGACCCAGCGCCACGTAGCTCCAGGGTTCGGCCCGGAGCATGTCGGGATCGAGCAACGCGCCGCCGTATTCCACCCAGGAGCGGTCGAAGGGAAAGACCCCCTCCACCTCCCCGTGCAGCACCAGCACCTGGTAGCGCTCGGTCCCGGCGCGCCGCAGCAGAGGCCGCTCCGGGGCGAAGAGGGCGGCGTGAGGCACCGCCAGCACCGACAGGTCGAGTCCGGGAAAGACCAGCCGGCGTACCTCGTCGGACGCGACCTGGATGCCCAGCTCCTCGTAGAGGCTCAGGATCGATCCGGTCTCGCTGCTCCGCGGAGTTTCGTGGTTTCCCGCGATGAGGATGATCGGCGCGCCGGGCAGCTCCTCGGTGAGCCGCTGGAGCTGGCGAAACGCGAACACGATGGAAAAATTGGAGGGCCGCACCTGCTGGAAGAGATCGCCGGCGATGATGACCGCGTCGGGGCGGGCCGAGATGACCCCGTCCACCGCGGCGCGAAAGGCGTTGGCGACGTCGGCCTCACGCTGATTGATTCCCGCGGATGTCTGGCGATGGTACTGCCGGAAGCCGAGGTGCAGGTCGGCAAGATGGGCGATTTTCACGGGACCCTCAGTAGGGATCTCCGCTGGTCCGAACCGGGCGGATTCCCTGCCGCAGCGTCACGGTCTCCGGACGGGGGTCCCTCCCGAGGCACTTGATGAAGAATGGAAACACCTGCTCCGGCCGGGCCCGAATGGTGGCGTTGAGCGCCCGCCGCACGTCGTCCTCGCGACGCCCCGCGACGGCATCCAGCACCCGCGCCTGCCCGAGGCCCGGCTCCAGCATCCGAAGCCGCCGCGCCACGGCCTCGGGGAACGGCAGCTCGGCCGCGGGGGGAAAACGGACCACCCCCTCGCGACCCGCGAGCACCGCGGGCCGGGGAAACCGGACGAACACCGGGTGGGTGAAGTGGGGATGCCGCACCAGCAGCTCGCCCTTGGGGAGCGAAGCCAGCCGGGCCCGGATGGCGGGACTCATGGTGGCGTACCCGGGCAGCGCCAGCTCGTCGCCGTCCATCCGGCCCAGCAGCATGGTGGCCGCGTTGCCCACCACCCGGCGCTGCACCTGGGAACGGAATTGCTGAGCCGAGAACAGCACCAGCCCGAGGTAGCGGCCCCGCTCGGAGATATCGAGCAGCATCTTCCGGACGTAGGTCTCGGGTCCCTCGGCGGGGGCGTACTTGTTCAGCTCGTCCACGAACACCATCACCTGGTCCACTCCCAGGTCGCGCCGCTCCAGGTGCTCCCGGAGCATCGACACCACCCGGGCGAAGACCAGGTCCTGGGCCAGGGGATCGAGCCCCGCCACATCCACCACGTAGACGCCGCGGTCCTCGAATGCCCCCCAGGGCAGATCGTTGACCTCCCCATCGTCGGTCACCAGCCCCTTGGAGCGGGTGCTGATGTTGCCCAGCCGGTTGCGAATCTTGCGGATGGTCGCCACATGGTGGGTCCGCCAGATTTCCCCCCTGCCCTCCTCCAGCTTTCCGAAAATCGCCCGGAAGAACTCGTCGAGGTCGGCAAAGCTCTTGACGAAGAAGCGGCGCCCCAGCGTGCTCTCTTCGAATTCCCGACCCACCACCCGTTCCGCCAGGAAATCGATGAAGGCATCGGCCTTGGCGTCCACGTCGTCCTTGTTGAGCAGTACTTCTGCGTAGTCGAGCACTTCCCGGAGACCCCAGATCAGCGGCTCGGTGTTGGCCTGAAGGGCCTCGTGGCTCCGGAGGGTATTGAGGTTGACCCCGTCGGGCTTGTAGGGCGCGAAGTAGCGGACCTGGCTGAACGGCTCGGGCGAGAGGCCGAGGCGGTGGTAGAGGCGGAGGTCTTCGGCGGTTAGCTCGGCGGGCTGGTCCAGGAAGCAGAGGTCGGGGCCCTTCACGTTGAAGCACACCGCGGCCACCCGCCCCTTCCCGGCCGGCAGGGTCTGAAAGACGCTGCCGAGGAAAAATTCCACCGCGCTGGTCTTGGTGGCGAGTCCGGACACGCCGGTGATGTTGAGGTGGGCCGCCTCGGGCCCCAGGAGAAAATCGGGATCGAGGTGGACCGGCGCTTCGAGCCCGCCGGCGGCATACACGCCGACCGGAATGCCCCGGGCCTGATCGCCGCCGGTGTACCCATCCATCCGGAGCGCGGTGACCACGTCGGCGTCGCTCGCCAGCCGCACCGCGCCGAGCGGAACCGGCTGCACCGGCTCCTCCGGCACGTGCCGGAGCACCGCCGCGGCATAGAGCCGGATGGACGCGCGGGCGTCGCTCTCCCGGGGAGAAGCCGCGGGATCGCCGCCCGCCCCGGCCACCGCCTCGAGCGGGGTCTTCCAGTCCGAGTATGACACCCCGTCGGTCACCACCCCGAAGACGGTGCGCTCCTCGGCATCGACCCTGACGATGGTCCCGATGCCGACCGGCGACTCCGGAGCGGTCCAGAACCAGAACTGATGAGGCGTGGAAGGCTTGAGCTCGGTCGCGACGACGCGACCGACCACCTGGGGGTTGGGGATTACCCGCTCACCGCTCACCGCTCACCTCTTACCATCAAGATCCCAGCCTGCCGATGAATCGAAGAATCCGGTCCAGCGCGGCGTCGAGCTCCTTGTCGGACACCGCATAGCTCAGGCGAACCCAGTGGTCATCGCCGAAGGCGCCGCCGGGCACCAGCGCCACCCCTTCTTCCTGGATGATCCGCTCGCAGAATTCCTGGCCGGTGATCGGCTGGCCCGAGGACATCCCGTCCACCCGGAAGTAGAAATAGAACGCGCCGTGGGGCTCGACGAATTCGACCCCGGGTGCCTCGTCGCGGAAGCGGGCGACCACCCGGTCGCGGCGGCGGCCGAAGGCAGCCACCATCCGCTTCACATCCTCTTCCACCTCGGGGCTGTTGAACGCGGTGACCGCGGCCCACTGGGCGGGATGATTGGCCCCGGTGGTCGTGTGGGACTGGAGGTTCGCCATCGCCTTGGTGACGTGGGGCGGGGCGATGGCCATCCCGATCCGCCACCCGGTCATCGCATAGGCCTTGCTCGCTCCCGTGATCACAACCAGGCGCTCGGTATCCTCGGCGGGAAGATCGAGAAACGAGGGCGCCGATCCGTCGCCATAGAAGATCCGGCGATAGATCTCGTCGGCGATGATCCAGACATCGTGCTTCCGGGCCCACGCGGCGATGGCCTTGAGCTCGCTCAGGGTGTACACCGCCCCGGTCGGATTGCAGGGCGAGCAGAGGATCAGGCCCCGCACCAGCTTGTCGGTGTGTCGCTCCAGGTCCTGGGCGCTCACCTTGAGTCCCCAGTCCGCTTCCCCCGGCAGCAGGACCGGCTCGGCCCGCGCCAGATGCACGATCTGGGGATACGACACCCAGGCCGGCGAGGGGATCAGCACCTTGTCCTTGGGCCCGAAGAGGGCGAAGCAGGCGTTGAAGAGCGACTGCTTCGATCCGGAGCTCACGACCACCTGGTCGGGATCGATCACCCGCCCGGGAGACTGCGCGGCCAGGTTCCGGGCCACCGCCTCCCGGAGCTCGCGCAACCCGGCGTTGGGCGGATAGCGGGTGTGGCCGTGCTGGATGGCCAGAATACCGGCTTGGGCCACCGGGGCCGGGGTATCGAAGTCCGGTTCGCCTACTCCAAGGTCCAGCACATCCTCGCCGCTCGCCTTGCGCCGCTTGGCCTCGGCGCTGATGGCGATGGTTTCGGAGGCCTTGAGATGGGAGAGGTTCTGGGAGAGCGGGTCGGGAAGGCGAATGACGCGCGTCATGGCGGAAAAGATAACCACTTGGCCCTCTGCCGCCCGAGCGCTAGCTTGCGTCCCCGGCAATGACGCCGCTGTTTGACAACCGAGGCACCCGTGTCGGATTTGGACCTGCTTTCACTTGCCCGGGGCACCCTCGCCGCGGCCGGCTGGTCGGCGGAGCATCCTGCGATGCGGGACGCCGCCCCGGTGGCCGCGCGGGGGCACAACCTGGTTTTTGTCGCCCCCCCGAGCCCGGCCTGGGCCGCACCGGTGCTGGGAGGGGTGATTTCCCGCATCCTCACCGCCCGCCGGGGACCGGTGCTCGGACTCGCCACCGAAGCGGCGGTGGACGAGTGGGCCCGGGTGGCGGGACGGGTCGCTCTGGATACCGGCGTTCGGGTGTCAGTCGCCCACGGCACCGCGCGGGTTACCCGGCTGCTGCGCACCGACACCACGGACCTCGTCTTCCTCACGCCCCAAACTGCTCTGGAGCTGGTTCGCCGCTCCGCGCTCAAAATGGACGCGGTGGACGGCATCCTCCTGCTCTGTCCTGAGACGTGGGGCGGGGAGGATCTGTTGCCCGGACTCCTCCAGGATGCCGGGCGGGAAATCCAGCGGGTGGTGGTCACCGCCGACCGCGACGCCACCGCGCCGCTGGTCGAGCGCTACTGCTGGAAGGCCCCGGTCGTGGATCTGCTCGAGCCCGCCACCGCAGCAGTCCCCCAGATTCGCACCGCGAGCACCGGATGGCGGCGCCGGGCCCAGGCCCTGGGCGAACTGGTGGAACAGCTCGATCCCGAGTCGGTTACGGTGTGGGCAGCCGATCTCTCGGACCGGATCCTTCTCGAGGCAACCCTCCGGGCCGCGGGTGCGGCACCGGTGGTCATTTCGGGCATCCCCGAAACCCGTTCGCTCATCATCGCCTGGGACCTGCCCACACCGGTACAGCTCGCCGCGCTCGCGGAGCAGGGAGAGCTGATCCTCCTGGTCCCTCCGGGGGCGGAGTCGTACCTGGCCCGGGTGGCTCCCCGGCGACGCGCCGTGCCGCTCGGAGGACAGCTCGAACGGGCCCGGGTCGCCCTGGAACAGGACCGCTTGCTGGTTCGCGAGGTGCTGGACCGCACGCCGGATGACTCTGCCTTCCACGCCATCGGCCCTCTGCTGGAGCGTTACGAATCGAGCGCCGTGGCCGCGGCGCTCTACCAGCTCTGGAGCGAGGCGCGCACTCCGCCGGCCGAGCCGGCCTCGGCCCGAGCCTCGGGAGGCGAGAGCAAGATCTGGATCGGGATCGGCAAGCGCGACGCGGTGACCCCGCACGACCTGGTGGCGGCGCTGATCAAGGACGCCGGCGTCCCCAGGGAGGCGGTGGGCAAAGTGGAAATCCGGGAGAGCTTCACCCTGGTGGAGTTGGGCGCCGGTGCCGACGCCGCCGCGGCCGCGGAGCGGCTGACCGGAAAGACGATTCGGAAGCGGAGGCTGGTGGCGAGGCTGGATCGGGGGCGGACGAGTGGTCAGTGATCAGTGGTCAGTGATCAGTGGTCAGTGATCAGGGGTCAGTGATCAGGAAAACCCCTGACCCCTGACCCCTGACCACTGACCACTATTGCTATCGCTTCTTATTAAGCAGATCCCGCAGCGGCTTTCCCGGCCGGAATACCGGCGCGGTGGATCGCGCGATCGAGATGGAGCGGCCGGTGCGGGGGTCGCGGCCGGAGCGGGCGGCGCGGGTCTTGGTCTCGAACTGGCCGAATCCGGTGATCTGGACCCGGCTTCCCTTGCAGAGCTCGGTGGGCAGAATGCCGTCGCGGCCGAACAGGGTCTCGATGGCCAGGCCGGCCTTGGCTCGGGACAGGCCCAGTCGCGCCGCCAGCTCGGCCACCAGCTCGTGCTTGGTCATCCTCGCCTCCGCGCTGCCCGGGTCGGTTACCGAGCGGCGGAATATACCACGCCGCACCTCGCTTGACCGGCTTCCCGCGCGCGGCTATCGTCGGGGCTTCGGGGAGTTCTCCCTTTCTACCTGGACCCAACCTGATGTACAACCTCGCTCGGCCGGGGACCATCGAAGTCATTGCGGGTGTCATGTTCAGCGGGAAGAGCGAAGAGCTGCTCCGCCGGGTGCGCCGGGCGCTCATCGCCCGCAAGAAGGTTCAGGTGTACAAGTCGCACCTGGACGAGCGATATGGCGGGCTGTTCCGGGTCTCCAGTCACAGCGGCATCGAGTTCGAGGCCGTTCCGGTGGACAGCGCCGGCGAGATCATGCGGCTCACCCGCGGGGACACCGAGCTGGTCGCGATCGACGAGGCCCAGTTCCTCGATGCCGACATCCTCGAGGTGGTCACCACCCTCGCAGACCGCGGGGTCCGGGTGCTGGTGGCCGGCACCGACACCGATTTCCGGGGAGAGCCCTTCGGCATGATGGGGTCGCTGATGGCTATCGCCGAGCAGGTGGACAAGCTGAGCGCGATCTGCGTGGTCTGCGGCGACCTGGCCTGCCGGAACCAGCGGCTGGTGGACGGCAAACCGGCCCGGTACGACTCCCCGACCATCCAGGTGGGCGGAAGCGAGGCCTATGAGGCCCGGTGCCGGCGGTGTCACCGGGTGCCGCGGGAGGATGAGGATCAGACTGCGTTACTCTAGGAGCCATCGGTTATCGGCTATCGGCTATCGGTCAGGCTATCGGAAGCCACCAATAGCCCGACGGATAGCGGATAGCGGATAGCGGGTAGCTGTCCGTGCTCAACGTCGGGCTCACCGGAAACACTGCCTCCGGCAAAACCTCCGTGGCCCGGCTCTTCCGCGACTGGGGCGCCACCATCATCGACGCCGATGCCATCGTGCGCCGGCTCCAGCGGCCCGGCACCGCGATCTTCCAGGCGATCGTGGACCGCTTCGGCCCGGACGCGCTGGGTCCCGACGGATCCCTCGACCGGCCGGCGCTGCGGGCCCGCATCCTCGCCAATCCCGCAGAGAGACTGGCGCTCGAAGCGATCGTCCATCCGGCGGTGGAGGCCGAGCGGCGGCGGCTGATGCACCACGCCGCATCGCGACGCGACGGCCTCGTCATCAACGACATCCCGCTCCTGTTCGAGGCCATGGATCCGGCGCGATTCGACGCGATCGTGCTGGTGGACGCGCCCGTCCCGGTGCGGATGGAGCGGCTGATTCAGCAGCGGGGCCTCCCCGCCGGGGACGCGGCCCGGTTGATCGCCGCGCAGCTTCCCGCCGAGGCGAAGCGGGCCCGGGCCCACTTCATCATCGACAACGACGGAACCCGAGATCTGCTGCGCGACCGCGCGTGGCAGGTCTGGCGAAAGCTCCTCTCGCGGGCTCGCGCGCTCGCTTGACCCGGTCCCCCCGCCGGGGTATCCTCAACGCGGTCTTCCCCCCGAGGATTCCTGGTGGCCAACGTCAAAGTTCCGGATGATCTCCGCTACAGCGCTGATCACGAATACGTCAAGACTACCCAGGAGCCCGGCGTCTTCACCATCGGCGTGACCGACTACGCCCAGGGGGAGCTCGGCGATGTGGTCTACCTGAATCTGCCCAAGGCCGGCGATCACTTCGACGCCCACCAGGTGTTCGGAACCATCGAGGCGGTCAAGGCGGTTTCGGACCTGTATTGCCCGATCGCGGGCACGGTGGTGGCGGTCAACGCCGGGCTCGATGCCGATCCGGCCGCGGTGAATCGGGCGCCCTACGACGACGGATGGATGATCCGGCTCAAGGCCGACGATCCGGCTTCGCTGGAAGGCCTGCTGACCGCGGCAGCCTACCGGACCCAGATCGGCGCCTGAAGACGGTCACCGCCGTGCATTTCGTGGTCGATGCCCCGGGCGACGGTTGCCGGGGCATCGCCGTTTCCGACTATTTCACTCGCTGGAGCCATTGTCCCGCATGACTGCCGCCTCTGCCAGGTCCTCCTTCGGCCCCTTTGTCGGCCGCCACCTCGGCCCCCGCGAATCGGATGTCGCCGAGATGCTGCGGGTGCTGGGGTATCAGAGCCTCGATGCCCTGATCGATGCGGTGGTGCCGGCCGGGATCCGGCTCACCAAGCCGCTCGGCCTTCCAGCCGCGCGCACCGAGCAGGAATCGCTCGCCATCCTCCGCGCGATGGCGGAGCGGAACCAGGTCTCCCGTTCCTACCTCGGGCTGGGCTACCACGACTGCCACGTGCCCGGCGTCATTCAGCGCAATGTGCTGGAGAATCCCGGCTGGTATACCGCCTACACGCCCTATCAGCCGGAGATCGCCCAGGGGCGGCTGGAAGCGCTGCTCAACTTCCAGACCATGGTCTCGGATCTCACCGGGCTCGAGATCGCCAATGCCTCGCTCCTCGACGAAGGCACCGCCGCGGCGGAAGCCATGGCGCTGTCGCTCGGTGCCGCGCCCCAGCACGACGATCCGGTCTACGTGGTGGACCGCCGCTGTCACCCCCAGACTATCGCGGTGGTCAGCACCCGGGCCGAGGCGCGGGGGGTGAAGGTGGTGGTGACCGACGCCACGGCCCACGACTACGGTCCCGGGGTGGCCGGCTGCCTCATCCAGTACCCGGACACTTTCGGCGCCATTGCCGATCACCGTCAGCTGGTGGAGCGAGTGCACGCGGTGAAGGGCCTGGTCACCGTGGCCACCGATCTGCTGGCGCTCGCGCTGCTGTTGCCTCCGGGTGAATGGGGCGCCGACATCGCGGTCGGGAATTCCCAACGCTTCGGTGTCCCGCTCGGATTCGGCGGACCACACGCGGGCTTCCTGGCGACGAAGGACGCGCACAAGCGGCTGATTCCGGGGCGCCTCATCGGAGTCTCCAAAGACCGTGAAGGTCACATGGCGCTGCGGATGGCACTGCAGACCCGGGAGCAGCACATCCGACGAGAGAAGGCCACCAGCAACGTCTGCACTGCCCAGGTGCTGCTCGCAGTCATGGCCAGCATGTATGCGGTGTATCACGGCCCCGAGGGCATTCGTGCCATCGCGGATCGGGTCCATGAGCGGACCCGGCGGCTCGCCGCCGCCCTGCGCGGCGGCGGTTTCCGGCTGGCCGGCGAGGCGTTCTTTGATACCCTGGTAGTGGAGACCGACGCCGCCAAGGCCAACGGAATTCACGAGGCGGCCCGGGCCCGCCGGATCAACCTGCGCGCGGTGTCGCCCACCCAGATCGGCGTGGCGCTGGATGAGACCGTGAGTGAGCGCGACCTCAGCGATCTTCTGGAAGTCTTCAGCCTTCAGCCGTCAGCCGTCAGCGACCAGCCGTCCAGCCGTCCAGCCGTCCAGCCGCCCACTGCGATCCCGGCTGCGCTCCAGCGCACCTCGCCCTACCTCACCCATCCGGTCTTCAACAGCCACCGCTCCGAGACCGAGATGCTGCGCTACATCCGGCGGCTGGAAGCGCGCGACCTCTCACTCACCGCGGCGATGATCCCGCTGGGCTCCTGCACCATGAAGCTCAACGCCACCGCCGAGATGGTGCCGGTGTCCTGGCCCGGGTTCGGGGGAATTCACCCGTTCGCGCCCCGGGAGCAGACCGAAGGATACCGGCAGCTCTTTGCCGACCTCGAAACCTGGCTGGCCGAGATCACCGGGTTTTCCCGGGTGTCGCTCCAGCCTAACGCCGGGTCGCAGGGAGAGTTCGCCGGATTGCTGGTGATCCGTTCCTATCACCGGGCCCGGGGCGAATCGCATCGCACCGTGTGCCTGATTCCCCAGTCGGCCCATGGCACCAATCCGGCCAGCGCGGTCATGGCCGGGATGAAGGTTGTGGTGGTCAAGACCGATCCCAAGGGGAACATCGATCTGCCGGATCTGCGAGCCCAGGCGGAGGCCCACGCGAAAAATCTCGCCGCGCTGATGGTGACCTATCCCTCAACCCATGGCGTCTTCGAGGACGGTATCGCGGAGGTGTGCGCCATCGTGCATAAGCACGGCGGGCAGGTCTACATGGACGGCGCCAACATGAACGCCCAGGTGGGGCTGACCCGTCCGGGAGATATCGGCGCCGATGTCTGTCACCTCAATCTCCACAAGACCTTCTGCATTCCCCATGGCGGGGGCGGTCCCGGCATGGGACCGATCGGCGTGGCGGCCCACCTGGCGCCCTACCTTCCCGGCCACCCGCTGGTGGAGAGTCCCGCCACAGCCAGCGGCGCGGTGTCCTCGGGGCCCTGGGGAAGCCCGTCGATCCTGCCGATCTCCTGGGCCTACATCGCGATGATGGGACCCGACGGCCTGACCGAAGCCACCCGCTACGCAATCCTCAACGCGAACTACGTCGCCAAGCGACTGGAAGGCCACTACCAGACGCTCTATTCCGGACACGCCGGGCTGATCGCGCACGAGTGCATCCTCGATTGCCGCCCGTTCAAGGGCTCTGCCGGGGTCGAAGTCGAAGACGTGGCCAAGCGCCTGATCGACTACTCGTTCCATCCCCCCACGGTGTCGTTCCCGGTGGCCGGCACCCTGATGGTGGAGCCCACCGAGAGCGAATCGAAGGAGGAGCTGGACCGCTTTTGCGATGCGATGATCGCGATCCGGGAGGAAATCCGCGAAGTGGAACAGGGCGTGGCGGCTCGGGGCGACAATCTGCTCTTCCATGCACCCCATACCCTCCGGCTGGTGACCGCCGATGCCTGGACCCGGCCCTATCCGCGGGAGCGTGCCGCCTTTCCCACCCCGGCGACCCGGATACACAAGGTCTGGCCCACCGTAGGACGGATCGACGGCGCCTACGGCGACCGGAACCTGGTGTGTGTTTGCCCGCCGGTGGAGGAATACGCGTGAGAAGTAAGACGTGAGACGTGAGACGGAAGGGCGGGTATCCCCCGTCTCACTTCTCACCTCTCACCTCTCACGTGCAGGCTGGACGTTGTTTGTCGACGCGGCCCGGCCGGGCTGGGAAAACATGGCGGTGGATGCCGCGCTGCTGGACCGCACCCTCGCGACCGGCGAGGCCTTTCTCCGCTGCTACCAGTGGGCACCGCACTGCCTCTCCTTCGGGCGGCATGAGCCGGCGATCCGCCGCTATGACACCGGGCGAATTCGGACGCTGGGCCTGTCTTGCGTCCGTCGACCGACCGGAGGCCGCGCGGTCTGGCATGCCCGCGAGCTGACCTACGCCGTCACCGCGCCGCTCTCCGCGTTTGGCGGGATGCGGGAGGCCTACGCGGCCATTCACGCCCTCCTCGCGGCCGCCTTGAGCGCGATGGGGGTGCAGTCCCGCTTCGCTCCTCGCTCTTCGCTCACGCCTGGTCTCGGCTCCGGCCCCTGTTTTGCAACGCCGGTCGGCGGCGAGGTGCTGGTTGGGGAGAGAAAAGTGGTCGGGAGCGCCCAGCTTCGATCCGGTGACGCGTTCCTCCAGCACGGGTCCCTCCTCCTCGCCGATGACCAGGGGCTGGTCGGCGAGCTGGCCGGTTTAACCCCTCCCCATCCCGCCGGTGCGGGCCGGGCGGGCCCGCTGGGCATCGAGCCGAGCTTCGAGGAGGCCGCAGAAGCGGTGCTGGCCACGGCGGAAACCCTGCTCGAGGGTGCGGTGCGGGAGGAGGGGTTGCCGGCGGAGATCGCCGAGCTGGCCACCCCGCACGCCGCCCGGTTTCGCTCCGATGCCTGGACCTGGCAGCGGTAACCGGGGGATTACTTTTCGAGAGAATTCCCGCCAAATACACGTTCCGGGAGGTGCTGGTGCGCATCCGCCGCCTGCTGATCCCCGCGCTGCTCTGCGCTGCGGTTCCCGCCGGGGCGCAGCAGCGCGGAAACGACCATGGCTCGGTCGTGATCATCATGGGGCAGGAGCCGTCCACCCCGATTCCCACCCTGCTCAACGGCTCGGCGAACATCGCCGTATCCGATCTCCTGTTCCTTCGCCTGGCCCGGCCCGGACCCGGTCTCACCACCACCGAGGAACGCTCCTTCGAGCCGCAGCTGGCTCGAAGCTGGAGCCGACGAGATTCGCTGACCCTGGTGTTCGAGATGGACCCGAGGGCCCGCTGGCACGACGGGGTGCCTGTCACGGCGCGGGATGTGGTCACCAGCTTCGCGCGGGTGCGTGACTCGACCGTCGATCCCCAGCGCGCCCTGCTGCTCCGCTATCTGGCCTCGGTCATTGCCGAGAACGAGCACCGGGTGGTGGTGAAGTTCCGCCGGGCCTATCCCGGTCAGTTCTACGACGCCTCCTTTCACGTGCAGCCGCTGCCCGCCCACCTGGTGGAACAGATTCCACGGGGACGGGCGTTCGCCAATTCGGAGTACGTGAAGAATCCGGTCGGCAACGGCCCCTACCGCTGGGTGCGACGAGATCCCGGTCGCCAGCTCGAGCTCCAAGCCAATCCCGGATTCTTCCTCGGCCCGCCCAAGCTCGACCGGGTGGTGTTCCTCACCGCGCAGGATCCCGAAGCCCAGATGAATCTCCTGCTGGACGGCACCGCCGATCTCTTCGAAGCGGTGCCGCCGGTGTCGGGGCCGGTGCGTCTGGCCCGGAGTCCGACCACCCGGCTGCTCACGGTGCCCTCGCTCAGCGTGCTCTACCTGTTGATCAATCAGCGCGCTCCAGGCGACCGGGAGCGGCCCCACCCGATCCTGGGCGACGTCGAGGTCCGCCGGGCCCTTGCGATGGGCCTGGATCGGCTCAACCTGGCCCGGAGCACTTACGGGCGATTTGCCCTCCCGGCCGAGGCGCCGGCGGCGCAGGCCCACTGGACCCGCGGCCTGGTGCCCGGCGGACCGGGCTACCAGCCGGCCGCGGCGCGGGCGCTGCTGGCCCGGCGCGGTTGGGTCGATCGTGACGGCGACGGGGTACTGGAGAAGAACGGCGTACCGCTGGTACTCCGCTTGAGCGTCCCGGCCACCAGCGCGACTCGGGCCATCATGGCGCCCCAGGTGCAGGAGCAGCTCCGCCGGATCGGGATCCGGGTCGAGATCGTCCGGCTCGATTTCCCGGTCTTCATCCAGCGCCGCAATAAGGGCGATTTCGAGCTCGACCTCTCGGTCGCCAACATGGATCCCAGTCCCTCCGGGATCGTGCAGAGCTGGTCCTGTGCCGGGCGGGCGGGCAGCAACGTGGCGTGGTACTGCAACGCCGCGCTGGACAGCCTGCTGGACCGCACCATCTACACCGGGGACGGTAATGAGAAGAGCTGGCGCTCGGCCTACGCGATGATCCAGGCCGACGTGCCGGCGGTGTTCCTGGCCTCCCCGGCGAATTCCATCGCGGTGCACACCCGGTATCGCAACGTCAGTTTCCGGCCCGAGTCGCTCTACGGCGACTTGTGGCGCTGGTCGGTGGATCCGGGCCGGCGGATCGCCCGCGACGGAGCCGGCGCGCCCTCCCGGTGATTCGCTGGATTCTCAGGCGGCTGCTCCAGGCCGCGGCCACCCTGGTGGTCGTGGTGCTGCTGCTGTTTGTCCTCATGCGCCTCGCCCCGGGCGACCCGCTGGCGCGACTGGTGGGCGACCGCGACCTCGCGCCCGGTGAGATCGAGCTGCTCCGGGAACGCTACGGCGTGGGTCGGCCGGTCCTGGTCCAGCTGCGGAGCTTTCTGGCCGGAGCGGCGCGGGGCGACCTGGGAGTTTCGATCGAGCATTATCCCGACCGGGTCACCTCGCTGCTCGCCTCCCGGCTCCCCGCCACGCTCCTGCTGGGCGGCGTGGTGCTGCTGCTCAACTTTACGCTCGGCATCTGGCTGGGGGTGCGCCAGGCGGTGCGCCGAGGCTCGCGGTTCGACCGGTGGACCGGCCGCCTGGCGCTCACCGCCTACGCGATGCCGGGCTTCTGGCTCGGCCTGGTGCTGGTGGCGTTCGTCAGTCTCCGCTGGCAGCTCCTCCCCGCGGCGCAGATGACCGACCCGATGCTGCCTCCCGACGCCGACCTGGGTACCCGGCTGGTGGACCTGCTCCGCCACCTCGCCCTGCCCGCGCTCACCCTCTCGCTCACCAGCATCGCGCTCACCATGCGGCACCAGCGGGCCGCCATGCTGTCGGTCTTCCGGCTCGACTACGTCACCGCGGCGCGGGCCCGCGGACTCCCCGAGAGCCAGGTCCGCTGGGGCCACGCCTGGCGCAACACCCTGGTCCCCATGCTCACCCTGCTGGGCCTCTGGCTGCCGATCCTGGTCTCCGGCTCGGTGTTCGTCGAGTCGGTGTTCAACTGGCCCGGCCTCGGGTCGCTGGCGGCTCAGGCCATCGCGTCCCGGGACTATCCGGTGCTGCTGGGCACCGCGATGCTGGTGTCGGGCGCCGTCGTCCTGGCGGGGTTGCTGGCCGACCTGGGCTACGCGCTGGTGGATCCGCGGGTGCGTCCCTCATGATCGGCTCGCTCCGCGATCTGCTCCGCCGGTCCTGGCGCCATTCGTCGGGACGCTGGGGAGTCCTGGCGCTCACGCTCCTCATTCTGGTCGCGGCCTTCGGGCCGCTCGCCCTTCCCGACCCCGCCGCCATCCCCGACGCCGTGGCGGGCGCCACGCCGCCCTCGGCGGGTCACCCCATGGGCACCGACCAGCTCAATCGCGACCTGCTCTCCCGGGTGGTGAATGGCGCCCGGATCTCGCTGTCGGTCGCCGCCCTCGCCGTGCTACTTTCTCTCACCCTGGGAACCCTGGTCGGCCTGGTGGCGGGATACGCCGGCGGCTGGGTCGATGCGATCCTGATGCGCGGCGTGGACGCCGCGCTGGCCATTCCCCGGCTGTTCGTGCTGCTCCTGCTGCTGGTGGTCTGGGAGCGGATTCCTCTGGGCGCGCTCATCATCGTGCTGGGCACGACCGGCTGGTTCGCCACCAGCCGGCTGGTGCGCGGCGAAGTGCTGCGGCTCCGGCACGAGCCGTTCGTGCTGGCGTCCGAGGCGCTGGGCGCGCCGGGCTGGCGCACCATGACCCGCCATCTCCTTCCCAATGCGGCCGGACCGTTGCTGGTCGCCGCGACTCTCGGGGTGGGTGACGTGATTCTCCTCGAAGCGGGCCTCTCCTTCCTGGGCCTCGGCGTCCAGCCTCCGACCCCGTCCTGGGGCGGCATGGTGCTGGAAGCGCGCCCGCTGATCGTGACCGCGCCCTGGGCGGCGCTGTTCCCGGGCGCCGCGATCGTCGCCACCGTCCTCGCGGTGAATCTGCTGGGCGACGCGCTCCAGGCCGCGCTGGACCCCCGGAGCGCATGAGCGAGCTGCTCGAAGTCCAGGATCTCAGGATCCGGTTCCCCGCCCCGGGCGGCGGAAGCTCCGTGCCGGTGGACGGGGTATCGCTCCGGCTCGCCCGGGGCGAGACCCTCGCGCTGGTGGGCGAATCGGGCAGCGGCAAGAGTCTCACCGCACTCGCATTGCTCCGGCTGGTTCCGCCTCCCGGAAAGATCGATCCCTCGAGCCGGATCGTCCTCGAGGGCCTCAATCTGCTCGAGCTCCAGGGCGAGGCCATGCGCGCGGTGCGGGGCGGCCGGATCGGGCTGGTCTTCCAGGACGCGATGACCAGCCTCAACCCGGTCATCAGCATCGGCGAACAGGTGCGCGAGACGGTGGTGGCGCACCGGAGCCTGCGGGGCAAGGACGCGCGGGAGCGGGCGGTGGCGCTGCTCGACGAAGTGGGCATTCCCGGCGCCCGGGCCCGCTACCGCTCGTTTCCCCACGAGCTCTCGGGAGGATTGCGGCAGCGGGCGCTGATCGCGATCGCCCTCGCGGGAGAGCCCGACGTGCTGATCGCCGACGAGCCCACCACCGCGCTCGATGTCACGGTGCAGGCCCAGATCCTCGAGCTGCTCGACGCGCTGCGCACCTCCCGCGGCATGGCGGTGCTTCTCATCAGCCACGACCTGGGCCTGGTGGCGGGCCGGGCCGACCGGGTGGCGGTCATGTACGCCGGCCAGATCGTCGAGGAAGCGTCTACCTCGAGACTGTTCCGCTCTCCCTCGCACCCCTACACCCGCGCCCTCTTCGGCTCCATCCCCAGACTGGAGAGCGCGGTGGACCGGCTGGTGCCGATCGCCGGAGCGGTGCCGCTCCCCGATGCCTGGCCGCCGGCCTGCCGCTTTCACCCCCGCTGCCCCGAAGTGCTGCCGCGCTGCTCGGTGGAAACCCCTCCGGTGGTGCCGCTCGCGCCGGGGGAGTCTTCCCGCTGCTGGCTCCTGGTCAAAGGCGCCCGGTGACCGTGCTGCTCGAGGTCCGGGACCTGGTGAAGCGCTTCGAAGCCGGCGGTCTGTTCCGGGGGGCCCGGGGCGCCGTCCACGCGGTCAACGGAGTGAGCTTCGATATGACCCCGGGGGAGACCCTCGGTCTGGTGGGGGAGTCCGGCTCGGGGAAATCCACCGTGGGACGGGCCATACTCCGGCTCACCGAGAAGACCTCGGGCGAGGTGCGGTTCGACGGCGTGGACGTGTACCAGCTCTCCGGCCGGGAGCTCCGGACTCTGCGGCGCCGGATGCAGATCGTCTTCCAGGATCCCTACAGCTCCCTCGACCCCCGGGTGATGGCGGGCGGCGCGGTGGCCGAAGGCCTCGAGATTCATCGCCTCCTGCCCAAGGCCGAGATTCGGGGACGGGTCGCCGATCTGCTCCAGGAAGTCGGACTGGATCCTTCGTTCGCGGAGAAATTTCCCCATGAATGCAGCGGGGGCCAGCGGCAGCGGATCGGAATCGCCCGGGCCCTCGCGGTGGATCCCGCCTTCCTGGTGTGCGACGAGCCGGTCTCGGCCCTCGATGTGTCGGTACAGGCCCAGGTGCTCAATCTGCTGGCCGACCTCCAGCGCCGCCGGGGGATCGCGTTCCTGTTTATCGCCCACGACCTGGCGGTGGTCCGCCAGCTGGCCCACCGGATCGCGGTGATGTATTTCGGCAGAATCGTGGAGCTGGCGCCGACCGACGCGCTGATCCGCTCGCCCCGGCATCCCTATACCCAGGCACTGCTCTCCGCGGTCCCGGTTCCCGACCCGGGCCGCCAGCGGACCCGGATCGTGCTGCGGGGCGATCCCCCCAAGCCGACCGAGCTGCCTCCGGGATGCCCGTTCGCCTCGCGCTGCTTTCACCCGATGAAGGACGCCCGCTGCGTGAGCGAGCGGCCGCTGCTCCGCGTGGTCGGCGGGAGCGAAGTTGCCTGCCATTACGCGGAACATGACAGCCTTCAGCCTTCAGTCCCCAGCTCCCCAGCTCCCTAGCTCCCTAACCCCTCCCTCTCATGCACCTCTGGCTCATCGACGCCTTCACCGACACCGCCTTCGCCGGCAATCCGGCCGCGGTCTGTCTGCTGGACGAGGCAAAGCCCGACGACTGGCTGCAATCGGTAGCTCGGGAGATGAACCAGGCGGAGACTGCCTTCCTGCTCAAACAGGAGGACGGCTACGGCTTGCGCTGGTTCACCCCCACGGTCGAGGTGGACCTCTGCGGCCACGCCACCCTGGCCAGCGCCCATTTTCTCTGGAGCGCGAAGAAGCTCAAGGCCAAGGAGACCGCCCGGTTTCACACCCGGAGCGGGCTGCTCACCGCCCGGAAGAAGGGCGCCTGGATCCTTACCGATTTTCCGGCGACGCCGGCCGAGCCCTGCGAGCCGCCGCCTTATTTACTGGCCGCGTTCAAGGCCCTCGACGCACCGGTGTTCCGGAGCCGGTTCGACTACATGATCGTGCTGAACAAGCCGGGAGCGGCGCGCAATCCGGCGGTGGATTATCGGCTGCTTCGGGAGATCGAGACCCGGGGCGTCATCATCACCTCGCCCTCGGATACCGAGGGCGTGGATTTCCTTTCCCGGTTCTTCGCCCCAGCGGTGGGAGTGGATGAGGACCCGGTCACCGGCTCGGCGCACTGCACCCTGGCCCCCTACTGGGCCGACCGGCTGGGCCGGAAGGCGCTGGTGGGTTACCAGGCCTCAGCGAGGGGCGGCACGGTCATGGTGGAGCACCAGGGCGACCGGGTCGAGCTGGGCGGGCAGGCGGTGACCGTAGTGAAGGGGACCCTGGAAGCGTGAGACGTGAGACGTGAGACGTGAGAGGTGAGGGGTGAGGGGTGAGCGGTGAGCGGTGAGCGGGAACAGCCTT
>Ga0209818_1000035_pt1 | contig 33356 bp, 27 predicted proteins | sample NCAS200_FD_187517 | JGI IMG/M metagenome (GOLD analysis project Ga0209818, IMG submission 187517) | Agricultural soil microbial communities from Utah to study Nitrogen management - NC AS200 (SPAdes) (version 2) | ecosystem: Environmental > Terrestrial > Soil > Agricultural land | place: USA... | reverse complement strand
AACAAACGAGCTCCACGGCGACGTCTACTGGTATCACAACGACAGTGCGTTGAACTCAACGAACAACGTCTTTGCTCCCGGCGTTAAGAAAGGCGTCACACGCCGCAACCAATTTGGATTCACATCAGGCTTTCCGCTGTTGAAAGACCGACTGTTTAGTTTCGTGAGTCTGGATCACACGGAGAACAGTGGCGCAAACAACTTCAATCGCGATGTCTTTACTCTCGCGGAGCGCAATCCGGCGAATTGGTTCCTAACGACGCCGGCGAACAACACTCCGGCGAATCGCGCTTTCGTCCAGGACATCATCGATCGCTTTGCGAATGCCGTTCCGAACGATCCGGCGGCTGGTCCAAGAGTTTTCCGTGGGCAACAGGGATTTGATTTCCCGGCGCGCGATTATTCGGGCCGGCTCGATTGGAATCCCTGGTCGCAAGACAACATCAGTGCGCGCTGGCATTACACGCGCCAGAAATTCGTTGCCGACGACATCATTATCGGCGAACGCGCCGATCAGAACCACAAGCAACAGAACTTTGGTTTGACCTGGACGCGTTTGTTCTCCGCGAAATCTGTCGGAGAATTTCGCTATGGTCTTGGTTTAAGAACTACGCTAGTCAACATAGCGGCTGGCAACGACACTCCGATAATTCGGTTCTTTAACCCGAGCCCGATTACGACACAATCCAGCATCGGCAGCGCCGGTAACTTTCCGATTCAGCGATACCAAACCGATAACCAATTTGTTTACAACTTCACGACCCTTTTTAGTAAACACTACCTCAAACTGGGAACAGATATCCGCCGGCAAAACCTTGACGACCTGGCAGACAATTTCTCGCGTGGTTTTTACAGCAGCACCGTCGCGACCTGTAACGGCATAAATTACGGTAACGGTTTCAACCAGCTCATCAACGGCTGCACGCCCAACTATCAGAAAGGCTTCGGACCATTCTTTCTGGAGAACCGTAATAGCGAGGCGAATTTCTACGCCGAAGACAACTGGAGAATCAGCCCCCACCTCACTCTCAACCTCGGGTTGAGATATGAATATGTTTCCGCGCCGGAGGAAGCTGCGGACCGGATCGCTTACGGCATCAGCGCCGACAAGGACAACTGGGAGCCGCGAATCGGGTTTGCATGGAGTCCGGATTTTCAGACTGGCTTCCTGCACAGCTTGTTTGGCAGCGCAGGCGACTCTTCGTTCCGCGGCGGTTACGGCATTTACCATGGCCGCATCTTTCAATCGGTCTTCTCGCAGGGTGGCGCAACGGTAAGGTTCAACCCGCCCAACGCTTTCTTCTACAACCAGTCGGGCGTCGCAACGTCAAGTTTCAATCCAGTCAATCTCGCCGATCCGACTAACGGTTTTGTTTTCACGCCTGGGCCACAAACGGCGCGTCATACGATCACGGCGATCGATCCGGGACTGGAAATGCCGTACACGCAGCAATGGAATTTCACGATTGAGCGTCAGATGCCGTTTGCTTCCGCTTTTCGTGCCAGCTACACCGGAAATCGTGGCATTGGATTGTTGAAGTACGCGCTCGATAACTTGCCTTTGCACGACGCCGTTAACGGCGTGCTCGTTGCGAATCATCCGAATAATCCCGCGAACCTGCGCGGTAAAACAATCCGGCTTGCAAGCGATTTTCTCTGTGCCGGTACTGCCGGCACCACGGCTATACCGTTCACAGCGCAGTGCCCGGTAGTCGTACCGATAGGCGAATTCGAATACAGCTTCCGCGTTCCACGTACGAATGAGCGCAGGCCGAACGGTCTATACGGGACTAACGTCGCGGTGTCGAATGCCGCATGGAGTTACTACCACGCGATGCAACTCGAGTGGGTCAAGCGTTTGAGTAGCAATCTCAATTTCCAGGCGACCTACACGTGGAGCAAGGCGATCGATACTACGTCGGAAGCCACATTCGTCGGGGCGGGCGACAGCAACCAAAACGGAAACGACGCTCGTGCGGCGCGGAGTCTTTCCCGTTTCCACACGCCGCATCGATTCACGATGTACGGAACTTACCGGTTGCCGTTCTTCGCTACTGATAAAGGCTTATTGGGCCAGGTGCTGGGAGGTTGGCAGTTCTCCGCCGTCCTCAAGCTCGCGAAGGGTACGCCGTTCACTGTGACGACTACGGCGATCGATTTAAACTTCGACGGCTTCAGCGAAAGCAGGCCAGTGCTTCTCGATTCCTCAGTGCTCGGAAACAGTGTGAATCATCCTGCCAACTCTACTAGCTCGCTTCCGCGATCCGCGTTTCGAGCACTTACGATTGCCGACTTCAATACGCCGATACTCGGACGCAATACGTTCTTCATCGATGGTACGAAGACCCTCGATTTCGGTCTTATGAAATCGTTTTCGATGCCCTGGGAAGGACATAAGCTGGTCGTACGTGCTGACATGTTCAACTCTTTGAACCATGTGCAGTATGGTATTCCAAGCGCCTCCATCGCCAACACGAACTTCGGCGCGATCACGGGTATCGCGACTCTCTATCAGCCGCGAAACATTCAGGTTTCGCTGCGGTACCAGTACTGATCGATGAGCTTTAGCAGTCGCACGTGGCAACTATGTCTTAGTTTCCTCTCCGCGTACCTCGGCGGTCCTCCGCGTCTCTGCGGTTTATATGGTTTGCGGTTCCTTTACCGCAGAGTCGCAGCGATCGCCGAGATACACAGATATTCCTGGCGCACTCAGACACTACTCACGTGGCAGTTTGCGATCTCGTTCCTGCTCGCTTGTACGTTACTCGCAGTTCCCGAGCCCGCGTTCGCGAATGTCCCGGCGAAGGATGAAGTCCGCGCCCTGTGGGTTGTGCGCACGACCTTAACTTCACCCGAGAAGATTCGGCAGATGGTGAGTTCAGCCGCTGACAACGGCTTCAACACTCTCATCGTTCAGATTCGCGGTCGTGGTGACGCTTATTACAAATCTCGCGTCGAGCCGCGCGCAGTTGAACTGAAGGACCAGCCGCTTGAATTCGATCCGCTCGCAGTCACCTTAGCGGAAGCTCGCAAGCGAGGGCTCAAGGTTCACGCCTGGCTGAATACCAGCTTGCTGGCCAATCTTGATGCTTTACCCGCCGATCCGAGCCACGTCTACAACAAACATCCGGAATGGCTTGCGGTGCCGAAGCCGGTGGCTCGTGAGCTTTACCAGATGTCGCCCAGTGATGCTGCGTACCGGCAGAAGATAGTGGAGTGGTCGAAGGCTAATCGCGCGGAGCTGGAGGGCATTTACACCGGACCCTCTAATCCAAAAGTGCGCGACCACATCTACAAGATCTGGATGGACGTGCTGAAGCACTATCCGGTTGACGGTCTGCATTTCGATTATGTTCGCTTCGCCAGCCCGGACTTCGATTACAGCCGCACCTCGCTCATCAACTTTGAAAAATGGTTGAAGCCGCAACTCACGAAAGATGAGTGGCGCGACTTGAAAGCATCGGTGAAACAGGATCCACTCGCGGCGCCTGAGCAGTTTCCCGCGAAGTTTGCCGATTTCCAACGTGCGCAGGTGACCGCGCTTGTCGAGCGGATCTATCGCGCCGTCAAGAAACGAAACCCTGACCTGTTGGTATCAGCAGCCGTCTTTGCCAACGACGAAAACGCGTTTACGCGTCGTTTTCAGGATTGGCTCCGATGGCTTCAAATGGGCATTCTCGACGTAGCTTGTCCGATGGCTTATAGCACTGACACGGCTGTCTTTCAGAAACAGATCGAGATCGCAGCGACGACTGCGCACGGCGCGAAGCGTCGGGTTTGGGCGGGCATCGGCGCTTACCGGATTCCTTCAGAGTCAGCAGTCGAGAAGATCAATGTAGCGCGGTCGTTGAAGACTGAAGGTTTTATTCTGTTCTCGTACGACTTTACGGCGCGGCCGAGTGAGTTAAATCCGGATGGCGCGTATCTCGAACGCATCCGCCGCACCGCGTTTTGACCGCTGCTCCGTCCGTCGAAACAGAATTAGTGTGTTGCGCCTAAATGAACTGTATGTAAGAATATCCGCACTCGTTTACGAGCACGGCTTCTTCTTTCCAAATACAATTGCGTTGCCTGAAAAAGGTACCAAAAACCAAGACGCATTGCGTTTCTCCCCCATTGCCCAAGCGGATTTTTTTTCGCGGGCAAACGTCCCATTACTGTTTCACTAAGAGGAATCACATGAAACTCCATTTCGCAATTAGAGCTGGTTTCCTTGCACTTGCATCGCTGCTTGCCTGTAGCGGCGCAGTGCTCGCCCAGGAGGAAACTGCCGCAACTGTTAATGGTCTGGTTACGGACTCGACCGGCGCTGTGGTTAAAGGCGCAAATGTCGTCATTACTAACGACCAAACCCAGCAGGAAAGACGCGTAGTGACGAATGACGACGGTCAGTTCGTATTGACGCCTCTGATCCCTGGCACCTACACGCTGACGGTCGAACAAACCAACTTCAAAAAACACGTTGAGGCTGGTGTTACGCTTAACGCAAAAGACCGCCGCTCAATAAACATAGTGCTGGAAATTGGGAACGTGAGCGAGTTAGTAACGGTAACCAGCGAGACGAACGTGGTTCAGGATAGCCCTACTGGCCAAACGCTGATTTCGGGCACACAGGTCCTGGAAATTCCTCTTCAGAACCGCGATTTCACGAAGTTGCTTGAACTCGCGCCCGGCGTGAGTTCCAGTCTTGACGACGAAACGGGATTCGGCCTGTCCAACCGTTTCGACGTTTCGATCAACGGCATGCGACGCAACGCCGTAAACGTTTTCGTTGATGGCGTTTCGAATACTGACGTCGGTTCGAATATCACATTACTTTCAACGCCCACCATCGACTCGATTAAGGAATTTAAAGTTCTCACGTCCAATTACACAGCTGAAGTAGGACGATCTGGTGGCGGCACGGTGACGATCGTGACCAAGGGCGGTGAAAACGAGTTTCATGGTTCGCTTTACGAGTTTGCGCGGAACGATCGTTTCAACGCAAATTCGTTCTTCAACAATCGCCGCGGCCGTAACGCTCTCGGAGAGCCGAATTCGCGTACGCCCAGATTGCGCTATCACAACTTTGGATTCACCTTGAGCGGTCCCGTAACGTTGCCGCGCTTCGGAGAGGGTGGACCGGCAACGTGGAGCGGCAAGAACAAAACTTTCTTTTTCTTTTCGGAAGAGCAACGCCGCATTACTCGCGGTATTACGGAAGCCATCGCCACCGTGCCCAGCGTCGCTGAACGAAGTGGTAATTTCGCTTCTGCTCTTGGATTGCCAATCTTCAGAACGACTGCCACCACCCCTGCGAGTTGCACTACTCCCGGCGTCGGCACGTGTTCAAACACGCCTTTATTGGTCACGGATACAAACGGCAACGTCATACAGGCCCGCGCCGGAATGATCTTTCGACCCGCGGATGGACGCGCCTACGTCGGTAACATTATTCCGCAGAGCGATTTTCATCCGATCGCATTGTCGATCTTAGATGCTTATCCACTACCCAATACCGGAACTACTGGATTCACCTTCTCGCCGATCACTGGGTTGAAGACTCGTCAGGAGACGATTCGCATCGATCACAACATAAACGACAATCATAGGCTCTTTGGTAGGTACACCCACGATCTAAATCTTACCCAGGAACCGGGTGGACTTTTTGCGAATACAAACTTGCCAAACGTCACGACAACGGACACTCGCATTCCCGGAATGACGTTGGCGATCTCGTTGACCGACGTGCTGTCGCCCACAATGGTCAATGAAGTCACCTATAACTTTTCATCAAACTTGATTGGCTCTCACGTGGTGGGACGCAGCCGCGAGTCTGACTTCCCTGGTGTGGCGGGCATTCCGGAGGTATTCCCGGAAAATAACGCGGGTGTGATTCCACAAATTACGTTTACGAGTGCGGTCGCAAACATCAACGCGCTACAGGGGTTCAACATCGTCTACAAAAACCAGTTGGTGCGCGATGTCTTTACCTGGGTTCGTGGTAACCACACCCTGAAGTTCGGTGGTGAAGCTTCGTGGGAGAAGAAGGACGAAAACGCCAACAACATCACACAGGGTCTTTTCGCATTTGCCGGAACCCGCAGTCGCGGAACATCGGGTTCAATTAGCTTGACCCAGACTGGCATCGCCTTTGCCGATTTCATGTTAGGTCGAGCTGACAGTTACTCGGAAGACCAGTTTGACGTGACCGTGAACCTTCGGTTCGGACGACGAGAAATCTTTGCGCAGGATACTTGGAGAATTCGACCCAACCTTACCATTGACTACGGAGTGCGATACCAGTACTTCACTCCGGTGAGGGATGAAAATAATGTGCTCACGTCCTTTGATCCGGCGCTTTACAACCGGGCGAATTCCCCGACGTGCACAACCGCAGCTTGTGCCACGCTCATTCGCGGAACTGGAAATGAACTGAACGGTATCGCCATCGCTGGTAGCACTTCGCGGTTCGGTCGAGCCATCTCACCGTCAGACAAGAACAACTTCAGTCCGCGCCTCGGCTTTTCGTGGGATCCTTTTAAGAGCGGCCGGACCGTTGTTCGAGCCGGCTATGGCCTGTACTACGATCAGGTGCTCGTGGGAATATTCGAGCAGAATGCTTTCGTCAATCCTCCGTTCAACAACAGAGCCACGTTTAGCGGTGCGGGCGTAAGCTTCTCGAATCCAACCGGTGGCGCGTTGGGCGCCTTGCCGGTGCGGGACCTGATTGCCAGTTCTCCTGATTTCGAAACGCCGATGATCCAGCAATGGTCGCTTGGTATTCAACGGGAGCTGCGGCGCAACCTGGTGGCTGAGATTTCTTACGTTGGCACCAAAGGCGATCACCTGATTCGCCCGATAGATATCAATTATCCGTCCCCCGCCGACGTGAATCGCGTCGGCTTGGCAAACGCGAACACGGTACGCCCATTCCTCGGCTATCGCCGCATTCAGTGGCGCGAGACGACGGCCAAGTCCAGATACCACGGGTTGCTAAGCTCGCTGAGCTATCGTTTTGCGGCCGGAGTAAGCCTTACTGCCAGTTACACGTGGAGTAAGAATCTTACTGACGCGAGTAACGATCGCGACGCAGTTGATTTCCCACAAGACCCGCTAAACTACCGCGCGGAATATGCCGAAGCACGCACGTCGCGACCACACATCTTTAGCGCCAGCTACGTTTACGAACTACCGTTTTTCCGCAGGCACCCCAATGCCTGGGCACGAGGGATTCTTGGTGGTTGGGAGTTCGCCGGCATCACAGACATTTCGTCAGGTCAACCGGTGGCGAGAGTCACCTCAGGCGCTAGTAATATCGCTGCTACGATCGGTCAATATCCGAACGTGGTTTCCGATCCGAATGCAGGCCTCGCCGGAACGATCGATCCCGTCTCGGGACTGCCTTACATCTTCGATCCAAAGGCTTTCGCCGCGCCGCTTGCCGGCACGTATGGTAATGCTCCTCGTGCGTTCGCACGTTTGTTTGGTCGCAACCAGACGAACTTGACGCTCACTAAGAATTTCTACTTTAAGAACGAGGACCGGTATAGGCTCCAACTGCGGGCAGAAGCGTTCAATGTTTTCAATAAAACGCAGTTCACCGGAGTCGGTACTGTCTTAACTACCACTTCGACGTTTGGTCTGCCGTCGGGTACCCGGTTACCGCGCGAGTTTCAATTCGGCGCTAAGTTATCGTTCTAAGGAAGCGAGACGTCTACTGCAAAGGCGCAAAGTCAGACTCACGTCTGCTTTGCGCCTTTGTACTTTTATGGAGCCTTACTCTAAAACAAACTTTCCGGTTGTTACCCGGATATGCGGCAAGCAACTTTCCGGCTGTGCCCGGAATGCGGCAAGCAACTTTCCGGCTGTGCCCGGATATGCGGCAAGCAACTTTCCGGCTGTGCCCGGATATGGCAAGCAACTTTCCGGCTGTGCCCGGATATGCGGCAAGCAACTTTCCGGCTGTTGCCCGGATATGCGACAAGCAACTTTCCGGCTGTTGCCCGGAATGCGGCAAGTAACTTTCCGGCTGTGCCCGGATATGCGGCAAGCAACTTTCCGGCTGTGCCGCCGGATGTGCGGCGAGGCTTGGCCTCGCCGGCCGCTGAGCTAAACGGATGGGGCTTCGCCCCTCGTTCGGCCTCGGGCCTACAGGACCAAGCCCGAACGGACGGCGAAGCCGCACTCTAGCCCCAGTCACACGCGAGGCAAGTCTCGCCGCACATCCGACGTCAGAGCCGATTCACGACGGGAGTCTTTGGGCTAAGCCGGTTTGCGGGTACTGTTCAGGGAAGCTTCTTGCGGAACCTCTCAGCTTCCTTTTTTCGTTGCTGATCATGCAGCGCCTGGGCCTTTTGTAACTCCAGTTTTCCTTCTTGAGTTCGACCTGCTTTAATCAGAGCGCGGCCCATCTGAAAATGCCCGTCAGCGATGTTGCCATCAATCGATACGGCAGCCCTTAACTCCTCGATGCCCCGATCGAGATTTCCGGTGAGCACGAGCGCGCGGCCCAGCGCGAAGCGTGTGTCAAACTCCTTCGGATACGCGGCGCGGGCAACCTCGAGCAACGGCAGCGAGCGTTCTGCTTCTCCGCGCGTGAGATAAAGATCACCCAGCGTAAAAGAAGCACGAGGTTCGTTTGGTTCACGGCGCAAAACTTCGCGTAACTCGCGTTCTGCCTCGTCGTATTGGTACAACTTCCAATGGAGATAACCCAGACCGTAGCGTGCCAGTGTGGATTCGGCATCCAGTTCGACGGCTTTTCGATAGGCTGCCAGCGCTTCCGGTGTTCGACCAGCGCCGTCGAGAGCATCTCCGTACTGACTTAACAAAAGGGCGGTCGTGTTTGGGAGGCGCAAGCGTCGCTCGAGGACGGTGGTTGCCTCTCGGTACCGTCGTTGTTGCAGAAAGCTCTTAGCGGCGAGCTCGAGCAGCGCCGCATCGTCGGGTGAGCGGAAGAGCAGTTGGGCAATCTCACGACTTGCTTCCGCGAATTTCTCCTGCGCCATGAGTGCGATAGCTAAAGCGCGCCTGGCTCCATCGTTAGCTGGTTCCAGCCGGAGCGTAGACCGCAATGGAACAATTGCCTTGGCGTAGTCACCTTTTCTAACGAGCGTAAGACCGAGATTGAAGTAAGGTCCAGGCAATTTTGGATCAATAGCGATGGCCCGTTGCCATGCTTCCATCGCCTCGTCGGTTTTTTCTTGCCGGTTTAGTGCGACACCAAGATTGGTCCAGGCGCGAGCGTCCTGGGCGGCAAGTTTAAGAACGGCACGCCACGTTAGTTCCGCTTGTTTCCAATCACCGTCTGCCTCGAATCTGCGTGCAGTTTCGTAGTAGGCGCGGATTTGCTCAGAGTTTGGCGATGAGTTCTGTCCGAGTGCTGTAACACAGATCAGAAGCAGTAGGAACAAACCAGCGAAGCGCGTATAACGCTCAACCTTATCATTAAGGGGCCTCATGTATGCACAAGCATTATACACGGCTGACATTTTTTACTTTGAAGGCGATCTGTTTGTTGGTTTAATCCGACTATGAACGCCGATTCATTCCAACAACCGTTGGTCCTCGATAATGCGCGAATCGTTTTGCAGGACCGCGAGCTTGAAAGGGGCTCCGTGGTCGTTGACTCGGGATTGATTGCTGCCGTTGCTGATCTGGCGCCGGCCATTCCCGGAGCCGTGACTGTGGATTTGACGGGAATGGCGCTGCTGCCGGGTTTTATTGATGTTCACATTCACGGGTCGGCGGGGCTCGACGTGATGGATGCGACGTCGGAGCAGTTGGCTGAGGTCTCCGTTTTTCTCGCTTCGCAAGGTGTGACCGGTTGGTTGCCGACGTTCGTACCCGCAGCGGATGAAGCTTATGCGAGCGCAGTCGCGGCGATTGCGAGGGCGGCCCAGAACTCGAGCGGCGCGCGCGTGCTTGGCGTTCACTACGAGGGGCCGTTTGTTAATTCAGCGCAGTGCGGCGCGTTGCACACTGAGTATTTCAAAACGTACTCCTGTCCGGATGATCTGGATGGGTTGCCGGTACCTTCCGGCTTGGTGCGCATGACTACGCTTGCGCCGGAGATTGATGGTGGCGTCGAACTGGTGCGGGAGTTGAAATCTCGCGGTTGGGTAATCTCGATCGGACACACGCGGGCTTCTCTTGAAGTGCTCGATGCCGCTCTCGCCGCGGGCGCGCATCACATGACGCATTTCATGAACGCGATGGCCCCCCTGCATCATCGTGCTCCTGGTCCAATTGCGTGGGGACTATCGCACGACGACGTCACCTGTGACGTCATCGCCGACGGAATCCATCTCGACCCGTTCATGCTGCGTTTACTGCTGAAGGTGAAGAGCGAACGTGGCATTAGCTTGATTAGCGACGCCATCAGTGCCGCAGGCAAGGGAGATGGCGATTATCGAATCTGGGGAGAGACCATCAGCGTGAAAGACCGCCGCACGAGCAATTCCGCGGGCAGCATCGCTGGATCAGTGATCACAATGCTCGACGCTGTCCGGCTAATGTATGCGCTCGATGTCTCGTATGTTCGATTGGCTCAACTCGCGGCGTCGAACCCCGCGCGTTTACTTGGCGTCGATCATGAGTGCGGTTCGATCGAAGTTGGAAAGCGCGCGGACCTCGTCGCGTTGGATGAAACTGGCAACGTCCGTCTAACTCTGATTGGTGGTCAGGTGGCGTTTCGCGCTTGATTCCTTCCATTTGTGTATTCCGTAACCACCAATGATTACTAGCGCAAAGCCGAGTATCACATGGACCACGTCGTCTACGTAGGTCCAGAGGAAATACTGAATCGGAGTCAAACCCACGACGCTGGCCAGCACCTGGTACAGATCGATCAAACCAAAACCGAAGTTGAACAAGCTGGCTACCAGATCGCTATTTGCCGAGATCAACACGAGACCGAGCGCGCCAAAGATCAGGTGAAACATGTTGTACGGCGCGGCGCCGCTCATCAGGCTGTACTGCTCAGGGATGAGAAAACCCGCAATGCCGGTCAGCATCAATAGCGGCGCGAGAACCATCAGCGTCCTCTGGTTAAGCGTCTTGTTTTCCATCGTCGTAAAATCCGGCGCGAGAGTACGACTGGTCGACTAGTTCAATTGGGTGACAGACCTGCACGCCCATTTGGGCCAACTTACTGCCGGCGCCGATCTGCATCTGGCAACCGGCGTTGCCGGTGACCACGATATCAATGTCCGCCGAGTCGATCGCATTCAATTTTTCTTCCAAAATCTGCCGCGACAGTTCGGGCTGCAGCATGTTGTAGATTCCCGCAGCGCCGCAACATTTTTCAGCGCCAAGGAGTTCACCGAAGTTTAGGCCACGAACGCTGCGCAACATTTTTAGTGACGCGTCGCCTGCCTTTTGTCCGTACAACAGGTGACAGGATAGATCGCACGCAACGTACTGGTCTTTGTTTACCGGCGATTCGCCTGAGCGCATCTCGCGCGTTGCCAGTTGCTGGCTTACGTCGCGCACGCGCGCGCTGAACTGACGCGCCGGGTCGGCAACTGTTGGATCGTTCGCCAGCAGGTGACCGTAGGTCGTCAACATCGCACCGCATCCGCCGGCGTTTGTGATGACTGGCGCTTCCGATTCAGCAAACGCATCGAGGTTCTTTCGCGCGAGTTCACGCGCTCCTTCAAGATCGCCCGCGTGCGCATGCAGCGCGCCGCAGCAGACTTGGTTATCGGGCGCCACGACCTCGTAGCCATTTGCTTGCAACACACGCGTCGTGGCCCTGTTGACGCGAGCAAACAGCCCTTCACCCACGCAACCCTTGAACAACATCACGGGCTCGGAATGCGCAGTGCTTTTAATCCGTGTTTTTGTTCGGCTCACAAAGATCGGACGTGAGCTCTCCATTAGCGCCATCGCGAATTCCGCCCGGGGTGAGATCAAACGAGCTATACCTGATTTCAACGCCAATTTCGACAATCCGAGGTTGCGAAACAGCCTCGTCGCGCCAAAAAACAAACGCAATCGGGCCGGCGACAACCACACGTGCCGCAGTGCAAATCGCAACAGCCTACTGGTCAGATCTGTTTTCGGCTGCGCAAGCATCAACTCCTCGCGGCTTGCCTCCAGCAACTGTCCATATCCAACACCTGCGGGACACGCCTGCTCGCACGCTCTGCACCCAAGACAACGATCGATGTGTGTGCGGAATGCCGACGACGTATTCTCCAGGCGTCCTTCACCGACAGCGCGCATCAGATAGATCCGCCCCCGTGGTCCATCATTCTCGTTTCCGGTAGCCACATAAGTCGGACACGCCTCCAGGCACAACCCGCAATGAATACAGGCGAGCAGTTCCTGCTGCTCAGCCGCGAGCGCCGTGACGATGTTCGTGCCAGTATTAATTTGCGTTGCCAATCTAATAACCGACCGCGAGGCCGTCGCTGCGTCGGGGATCCGTGGCGCCGAGGCGGACAGCGGTCTTCTCCTCGATCATAATGCCCTCAGCGTCCCCCAGGGTGCGTGGTTTTGCGAGTGCGTGACCGCGCGAGGTCAGTGCCCGTTGCGTGTCGCCGGACAGACCGTATGGCTCGCCCGTTAACTCATCCGGCAGCCATTGATGATGAATGCGTGGCGCGTCGATCGCCTGTTGGATATTCATGTCGAAGTCAATCACGTTGGTGATGACGCAGAGCACGGTGTTGATGATCGTTGGCCCACCGGGACTCCCAATCGTGAACCAAAGACTGCCATCCTTCCGCAGCACTATCGTCGGCGTCATTGCTGAAAGCGGTCGCTTGCGCGGCGCGACTGCGTTTCGCTCACCCTGAATGAGACCGTACATATTTGGCGTTCCCGGTTTGGTGGCGAAGTCGTCCATTTCGTTGTTCAGCAGGATACCAGTGCCTTTGGCTGTAGCGGACGAACCATACGAGTCGTTCAGCGTATAAGTATTTGCCACAGCGTTACCCTCAGAATCGACGACAGTGAAGTGCGTTGTGTCTTCAGATTCGTAACCGGCCGGACGTCCGGCGCGAACTTCAGCGCTCGTCGACGCGCGATCGGTTTTGATCGATGAGCGCAGCGTGGTTGCATACGACTTGTCGATCAGACCAGCAATCGGGACTTTCACGAAATCCGTATCGCCCATGTACTCGGCACGATCGGCAAACGCGCGACGCATTGCTTCAGCCATCAGGTGATAGCGATCGGAAGAACTCGCCTCCAGCTTGCGCAGATCGAAGCCTTCCAGAATGTTGAGCATCTCGATCAGCACCGCGCCACCTGACGACGGCGGCGGCGCCGAGATGATTTCGTGGCCGCGGTAGTTCCCGCGAAGCGGTGTGCGTTCCTTAGCGATGTAGCCGCGCAGGTCTTCCAGCGTCATCAGACCGTTGTTGCGTTTCATGTCGGCGGCAATTAGACGTGCTGTTTCACCTTCGTAAAACTCGTTTGGTCCAAATCGTTGCAAGCGTGCGAACGTGGCGGCCAATTCAGGCTGTTGAAAGAGCTCGCCCTCGTTGTAGAGTGCGCCGCCCTTTAAATAAACCCGCTTCGTCTCAGCGTAGGTCGAAAGATAGTCCCTGCTGCTGCGCAGCGATCGGGCGAGGGAATAAGTGACGGAGAAGCCATTTGCGGCGAGCCGTCGCGCGGGTTCGACCAGTTGCGCCCATGTGAGTTTTCCGGAGCCATACTTTTTTAACGCGAGCTCCATTCCGCGCACAGTGCCCGGAACACCAGCAGCGCGATAACCGACAAGTGAGCCGCCTTCGCCTTTGATTGGTTCCTGGTTCTTGTCGAGATAAACATCGCGATGCGCAAGCGAGGGCGCCATCTCGCGATAATCGATCAAGGTCGTGCGGCCATCCTTGAGACGAATCATCATGAAACCGCCGCCGCCGAGATTACCCGCAGCTGGATGTGTAACCGCGAGCGCAAACGCCACTGCGATTGCCGCGTCAACAGCGTTACCGCCGCGTTTCATAATCTCCACGCCGACATGCGAAGCGACCTCGTTGGTCGAGGCGACGATGCCGTGTTTGGCGCGCACTGGTTCGCGTGCCGCAACCATGTTGCAGAGCAGCGCGATCGCCAATAGGATTGGTCCAATTTTGCGAATTGTGTTCATCGTTACACCCCAAATTTATTCGAGGGATCTAGTTGTTGCTTGACGCGGTCCATTAAAAAACCTGCGTTGCCACGATCCATCACGGGTTTCTTTGCGCCATCGTCCAGCATTCGTATTCGTCCGTCTGCTGCGCCAATTTGCCATATTGCCTCGGGTACGTCGATGTCTTTGCAGACGGCGTCAAGTTCGCTCGGAAGAACGCTGGCATACCAGCCGGATGAATATCCCAAAGGTGCAGCCGCGAGCTGTTGCCAGACCGTCGCGTCCTCATTAATGACTTCGCCTTCTTCACTCAACGCCAGCGTCCGTTCGATCTGATACTTAACCGCAACCTCATTGCCTGCAAACCGGACCAACATCACCGGCTGATTCGTGGCGATCCCTAACAGCGAAGCTAACGCCGGTGAAACGATTTCCGCCGCAACCGGAAACAAACCAGCGGAGATGATCGATCTTGCCTTGGCGGGCAACTTGCTTATAGGACCATCCATGATCACTGTTCGTTCGCATTCCGGCCGGGGTCGCAGTTTAAAATTCAACTCGACAATAATTCCCAACGTGCCATCGCTGCCGGTGAACAACTTACAGAGATCGTACCCCGCAACGTTTTTCACCACCCGCCCGCCCATCTTGATAACGCTGCCGTCGGCGAGCACTACTTTCATTCCGATAACCGAACCCCTCGGCCGGCCGTAACCAAACTGCTGCGCACCCCCAAGCCCCGTTGCTACAACGCCCCCGAGCGTCGCGCGTCGGTCGTCAGGCGGATCGAGTGGCAACCACTGGCCCTTTTCCGAGAGTGTTGCGTTAAAGTCATTCAACTTTACTCCGGCCTGCGCGACGGCGACCAGATCCGCGGGCTCATGTTCAACCATTTGATTGAGCCGAGCCGTACTGACTAAAACATCCGCCTTTCGGCGGAGCCACGTCATACCGCCGACCGGCATAACACTTGACGCAAACTTCACTACTTCCGACAACTCTTCAACTGATTCCGGCAACACCAACACGGATTCACCGAGCGATGTAATATTATCTTCACCTGCTATTTCGGCGAGCGAAGTTCGCGGCGGTTTGGAGACAACTTGCGGAGATCTTGCAATCCCCGGTTGGTCCAACGTTCCCGCTATCGCTCTTCCCTCGCCACAGCCGCGCAGCAACGGCACTATCTTCCCCGGATTACAAATTCCCAACGGATCAAACGCGGCGCGTACGCTCAACATCGCATTCATATCGGCATCTGAAAAGACCAACGGCAACAACTCGCGCTTGTCCAGCCCGACACCATGCTCGCCCGTGATGGTCCCACCGGCGCCGACGCAAACCTCCATCAATTCGCGTCCCGCCTCTCGCACCCGCAACACCTGATCTGCGAATCGTGAATCGAAACAGATGAGCGGATGCAGGTTTCCGTCACCGGCATGAAATACGTTCGCAATTCGCAGTTGATACCGTGCCGCGATCTCGTAAGCTGCACCGAGCACTTCCGGCAGACGCGAACGCGGCACCACCGCATCCTGAATCATTGAATCAGGTGAAATGCGACCGATCGCGCCGAACGCGCCTTTGCGTGCGGCCCACAGTTGCTTGCGTTCAGCTTCGTCACGAGCGTTGCGACAGCTGCGCGCGCCGTATTCCAAACAGATTGATCTAACGCGCTCAGCTTCGACGTCGATGCCCGCTTCTATCCCGTCCAACTCAATCAACAAAGCCGCACCTGCATCGGGCGGCAGTCCGGCGGCAAAAGCGCTTGCCTCGACGGCGCGAATGATTTCGCGGTCCATCATCTCCAGTGCCGCGGGCATCACGCCGGCGGCGATGATCGCCGACACCGCATGGCTCGCGTCGTTGACTTCGCCAAACTCCGCCAGCAGCGTTCGCACCGCCGGCGGAATTCGCGACAGTCTCAGCGTTGCTTCAGTCGCAATGCCGAAAGTACCTTCAGAGCCAACAAACGTTCCGAGCAGATCGTAACCGGGCACTTCGACGCCAGCTCCACCAAGATCCACCACATCGCCACCCGCCAGCACCACGCGACAACCAAGCACGTGGTCCGTTGTCGTCCCGTACTTCAAACAATGAATGCCACCCGCGCTCTCGGCGATGTTTCCGCCAATCGTGCAGGTGGGCTGGCTCGAGGGATCCGGAACGTAGTAAAGACCTTGCGCCGCCACCGCTCGCGATACGTGCAAGTTAACGACACCCGGCTGCACGACTGCCTGAAGATTCTCCGCGTCGATCCGAAGAATCTTGCGCATGCGCGCCATCTCGATCACCACTCCAGAGTCTAGCGCCAACGCGCCACCGGATAGACCCGTACCCGCGCCGCGCGGTGTGAATGGAACCATGGCTCGCGCGAGTTCGCGCATCACGGCCGACGTCTCTTCGGTCGAAGAAGGGAAGACCACTGCGCGCGGGCGGTGCTTGTGATGCGGCAGACCGTCGCATTCATAGACCATGAGTTCGTCTGTTTTGGAGAGAACGTTCTCGCGGCCTAAGATTGCTGCCAAATTGTCGATTAGTTTTTCCACGCCAACAATTTACCCGACAGTGTACCGCAGGCACGGTGGTAGACTATAGTCATGTTCCGACTACTAATTCTGATCTGTGTTTTACCCTTGATTCTAATGAATCTAGCCGTGCGAAGTGAGCCGCTTGTCGCGGACACGATCATCGTGAACGCTACCGTGCGCACAATGGATCCTGCTCGCCCAACCGTTGAGGCGATTGCGATTCTTGGTAACCGCATCGTCGCGATTGGTTCGACAAAAGAGATCAAGAAGCTGGCGGGCTCGAAAACGCGCACAATCGACGCCAACAAGCGTCTGGTGCTACCTGGTTTCAATGACGCTCACACGCATTTTCTTAGCGGCGGTTTCCAGCTCGCGAGCGTCGACCTGCGCGACGCCGATACGCCGCAGGAGTTTGCTTCGCGAATTCGCGCCTACGGGTCGAGCCTGCCAAAAGGACGTTGGATAACCGGCGGCGACTGGGATCACGAGCTTTGGCCGGATGCGAAGTTGCCAACCAAAGAACTGATCGACACTTTCACAGCCGATCGGCCTGTATTCGTCAGCCGTCTCGACGGTCACATGGCACTCGCGAACAGCGCCGCTCTCAACCTTGCGGGCGTGACACGCCAAACGCTGGATCCACCTGGCGGCGTGATCGTTCGCGACAAGAACGGAGAACCAACCGGCGTTCTGAAAGATGCGGCAATGAGTTTCGTTTGGAAGGTGAAACCGCCCGACAGCTTTGACGAGAAGATGACAGCCGCCAGAGCCGCTACGCATCACGCCGCGAAACTCGGAGTCACGAGCATTCAGGACATGTCGGCTGGCACGGACGTCGGCGTCTACCACGCGCTGCTCGATAGCGCTGGACTCCACACGCGGATTTACGCCGTCGCGCCACTGCCGGCGTGGGAACGTTTGGCCCAAACAGGCGTACGCGCGCATTTTGGCAGCGAGATGTTGCGCGTTGGCGGTCTCAAGGGGTTTTCTGATGGCAGTTTGGGATCGACGACGGCGCTATTCTACGACCCGTATCGCGACGAACCGTCCACCAGCGGGATCGCAACCGACGAGATGTATCCTGAGGGCTCGATGCTCAAACGTGTCGTCGAAGCAGACCGAGCTGGTCTACAGATCATGATCCACGCGATCGGAGATCGCGCAAACGATCTCATCCTGAGTATCTACGAACAGGTTGAACGCGAAAACGGAATGCGCGATCGACGCTTTCGTATCGAACACGCGCAACACCTGCGCGCTCAGGACATGCCTCGCTTCGCGCGCGATCGCGTGATCGCGTCGATGCAACCGTATCACGCGATCGACGATGGTCGCTGGGCCGAAAAACGCATCGGAAAGGATCGTGCAAAGACGACCTACGCTTTTCGTTCGTTACTCGATGCCGGAGCGACGCTCGCCTTTGGCACTGATTGGACCGTCGCCCCACTCGATCCGATGTTGACGATCTACGCCGCCGTCACTCGTCGCACTCTCGACGGCAAGAACTCAAAAGGTTGGGTGCCGGAGCAGAAGATCTCCGTCGAAGAGACCGTGCGCGCATACACGCTTGGTTCGGCATACGCAGAGTTTCAGGAGCACGTGAAGGGAAGCCTAACTCCCGGAAAGTTGGCGGACCTGGTGATTCTATCGCGCGACATTTTCAAGATCGATCCGGAGGAGATTGAGAAGGTGAAAGTGGAGCTGACGATGGTTGACGGTCGCGTGGTTTACGAACAAAACGGGAATATATCCAATAACTAATGTAGATCAACAGTCCTACGCCGGCAGCTTTGGCAGTCGCCTGTGCTTCCGCCATAGTGCTGTGTGCGAGGAGCCAGACAATCAATATCAGCGAGAGGATCGCGATCACCGTCCCGCCCGGCAAACGAAATGCCGCAGGCGATGTGTCGCGCCGTCGGCGAAAGATCGGCAGTGCAAGACATGTCGCGCCGTACGTGACGAGTCGCGCGAGCGTGCTGATCGTCAGCGCCTCAAGAAACGAGCTCTTCAACGTGAGAAACAGCATAAGTCCCGCCGTGATCAGTATTGCGATGTAAGGCGTGAAGAACCGTTTGTGAATACTGCCGACGAGACTTGGCAACTGTTGCTGTTCAGCCATCGCAAACGGCAGCCGCGAACCGGACAAAATAAGAATGTTCAAGTTACCGGTGATCGAAATAACGGCGCCCGCGGAGATGATCGCACCGCCCGCGGTTCCTAAAAAGTGCGTGCCGGCGTCCGCCAACGGTTTCTGTGACTGGGCCAACCCTGGCAGCGTGCCTACACAAACGATCTGCACCAGTATGTAAATAATTGCGACGACGGAGATCGCGATGAGCAGCGCACGCGGCAGATTGCGTTGCGGATCGCGTATTTCACCTGCCGGAATCGTTGCCATTTCAAATCCCGTAAAGGCGTAAACAAGCAACAGCACGGATTTTGAGAAGGCGTCGGATGCGGGTGCGGGTCCAAGTTCGAAGGCCTGCGGATTCAGGAAAAACAACCCGGCAGCGATGAAGATGATCAGCGGTACAAGCTTGCCGATCGTGAATGCGTTGCTGACGATAGCCGCCTGTCTGATTCCCAGTAGGTTAATGAAGGTGAGTACAGTGACGATGAGAATGATGAGCGACGCGCGCCAAAGGGTCGTCGTTGCTCCCGACCAGAAGAAGCTCACATAGTTGATCAGCAAGTTGCAGTTGGCGGCGAATGCGGTGACACGCGCGAGCCAAATCAACCACCCGATCTCGAAAGCAACGGCGGGTTGATACGCTTCGCGCGCGTAGAGATATGGACCACCAGTCTCTTCAAACCGGCTGCTGACTTCCGCGAAACAAATTATGATTAGCGCGACGACGAGTCCGCACGCGACGAAGGCGATGATGCTGTAAGTGCCGATTAATGAGTAGACGCGAGAAGGAAGTCCAAAGATTCCCGCGCCGATGATGCCGTTGACTGCAATTGCGACCAGGTCCCAACGCCTGATGCCGCGGACCAGACCCTCATCAGGTTTCTGCACGCGCGCGGTTATAACACATCTTGCGCGTATCCGTTAGATCCGTGTTAATTTGGAAACCTATGCAGATCAAAACCCTTCCAGCGCTTTGCGCGTTGATTTTGTTCTCCTTCGCTCAGGCCGCCAGTCAGCAAGTGGCCCAGCAAACTTCGCTTCAGGATCTCGTCAACCGAGCCGCCCGGACCACCATCGATCGCTTTGCAGCGCAGAAGCTTGAAGACAAGCAGCTTTCGATAACGCTAATCGATCTTCGTAACCCTGACCGTCCGGTCACCGCAAGCTTTCGCGGGAACGAACGAATCTATCCGGCTAGTGTTTCCAAGCTCTTCTATCTCGTTGCAGCTCATCGCTGGCTGGAAGACAGGAAGATCGAGCAGACGCCGGAATTGACGCGCGCTCTGCGCGACATGATTGTCGATTCGTCAAATGAAGCGACGCAATATGTAGTCGATGTCATTACCCATACCACTTCCGGGTATGAATTGCCGCCGAAGGAGATGGAAGAGTGGCAATACAAACGCAACGCCGTGAATCGTTACTTCGCGGAACTCGGTTACAAGAACATCAACATCAACCAGAAAACGTTTTGCGAAGATGCATACGGGCGCGAACGCGTGTCGCGCGGGCCAAACGGTGAGAACCGCAACAAGCTCACAACCGACGCCACGGCGCGTTTGCTGATGGAGATCGTTACTGGCAGGGTCGCGAGTCCCGCGCGCACGGCGCAGATGATGGAGCTTCTGAAACGCGACTACACAGGTAAAACCAGCGACACCGACGATCAGGGCACAGGCTTCACGGGCACGGCGTTGAAAGGCCGCGAAGGTTATCGTCTGTGGTCCAAAGCCGGATGGACCAGCACCACGCGTCACGACGTCGCATACATTGAAATGCCGGATGGCGGAAAGTTTGTCTTGGCGACGTTCACGACTGATCATTCCCGCGACCGCGAGATTATTCCCGCAGTCGCACGCGTCGTGATTGACGGGCTCAAGGAAGTGAAGTCTGACTCGCAGCGATGAAGAACGAACTGGAAACTACAGTCGAGGAAATCAAGAAGGACGCGGACGTTCAGCGCGCGCTCAAGGCGGCGACCGTCGAGCCGGAAGAGGAACCGTTGCGCGCGCGCGTGCGCGACAAGTTGGTTATCGGCACACACGTAGTGCTGTTAGTGGTACTCGGTGTGGTCCATCAAATCGTTGCAATTCGGTTTCCCTGGATTTACAAGGATTACGACTTAGTCAAAAAGCTCATCATCTCCGTCGCCGTTGCCGTGGTCTGTTTGATGGTGCTGCGTCTGATCGAAGTTTACGTCCTCGGGCGCGTGGCGAACGAGGTATACAAGTACAACCTGAATCGCGTGCTGCGATTGCTCGTTTGGCTGGTGATTGCCTTCTTCGTTCTGACCATAATATTTCAGAACTGGTATACGGCGGTCGTCTCGTTCGGTCTGATCTCGTTGATCCTCGGCTTTGCGCTGCAAACGCCGATCACGAGCTTTATCGGGTGGGTCTATATTCTAGTGCGCGAGCCGTACCGCGTCGGGGATCGAATTCGCATCGGCACGGCGACCGGCGACGTGATCGACGTTGGATATCTCGACACCACGTTGTGGGAGTTTGGTGGCGACTACCTTTCGACCGAGCACCCGAGCGGACGAGTGATCAAGTTTCCTAATTCCAGCGTGTTGAGTACGCCAGTTTACAACTACACGTGGCCGTTGTTTCCCTACGTCTGGAACGAGATCAAATTTCCGATCGCCTACAACTCCGATCTCGATTTTGTGGCCACGACGATGCAGGAAGTGGCGGCGCAGGAAGTGGGAGAAGCGATGATGAAACACGTGCGTGTGTTTCGTGAGCTGCTGGCCCAAACACCGGTTAACCAGCTCGAAGTTCAGGAGCGGCCGGTGGTGATGTTTCGCGTCGCCGAGAATAGTTGGCTCGAAGTGATCGTGCGCTACCTGGTGCCGCCTAAGGAAGCAGGCCGCGTGAAAAACAGGCTCATCAAAAAACTCCTCGCGAGGTTGAACGCGGAACCTGATCGCGTGAAGTTTCCGAGAGGCGACATGCGTTGACGTTTTAAGCGGGAACCGGCTTTGCACGAAAAGTGTTTTTTACAACTATATGCTTCTGCTCCGCAATCAGAATCGAATCCCGACCAAGGTCCATTCTTAGCTACCTTTCGTGCAAAGCCGCGGGAACCTTTTCTTTGCAGGCGTGTCTAAGTTCGTAATTCGGGAGGAACACCGATGAAACGAATCACAGACTCAACGCCGCCGCCGTGTATCAATGTCACGCCGCTGATCGATGTTCTGCTGGTGATGCTGATCATCTTCATGGTCGCCGCGCCGCTCAATCCGTCGCGCTTCATGGCGAAGGTTCCGTCCCCCCGTCCCCCGTGCGAGGATCTCAGACGGCTCACGCCCAACCCTTATACCCTTGTTGTCTCTATCGAGCCCGATCGCACGCTCAAGCTCAATTACGACGAGGAAATGGGCACGCTTGACGATCTGTCGAAGCTCAAGACTGAACTGGCCTCAGTTTTCGATCAACGAACTCGAAACCACGCGTACCGTTACGACATGATTAACCGCATCGATTTACCTGATGATGTTCGCATCGAGAAGACAGTCTTCATCAAAGCCCCGCGCACCCTCGCTTACGGTGAAGTAGCGAAAGTAATGGATGGTCTTAAAGGCGCCGGCGCCTCACCTATCGGTCTGCAAATCGACGATTTGAAGTAAATCTCCGCAGCCCCTCTGCGTTTCTCCGCGCCGCTTCGTTGAATTTCTTTCGCCAAAACGCCGAGAAACGTCGAGAAACCCCGAGGACGCCCTGCAAGAATCAGGTGGTATCGCGTTCCGGTCTTGTGTAAGCAGGCGGAAATGAGTTGTAATCTGCCGCTGAGGAGATTTGGTAATGAAAAACCCCCTTGTCTGCTTGTTTGTTACGGCGCTGGCCCTGGCTTTAACACTCCCCTTCGGAATCGACGCTCTGGCGCAGGACATTACTGGTGGCGGCGTACTGCGCGACATCACCGGCGGAGCGGCTCTGATCTTTCGCACTCCGCAGAATCCCACGGTGCACATGAGCGGTGGTCAGGGAACGTTGGGCGGCGGCAAGATTAAGCCGCGGGAGAAGCCCCCGGTTCGTCAACAAGACAAAATCATCGCGCGGGCCAACGCTGCACGCAGCGCCTCAAAGACGGGTGAGGCCGAAGAGCAATACAAACTTGCAGCAAAGATTGCGCCTGACGATGCGCGAGCGTTTGCCGGTTTGGGCAACGTTTATGTCGATCAAGGTCGCTTTATCGAGGCCGTTTCATCCTACCAGCAGGCGATCAAAGTAAAGCCCGATTACAGCGCGGCCTATCTGCCCCTCGCGTTTTCTCTAGCGCGATTGAATCGCTATCCGGAATCGATCGACGTCTATCAACAGACGCTGAAGTTCGATCAGACGAGTCCCGAAGTATTTAATAACCTCAGCTTCGCTTACAACCACACTGACCGTTTTCAGGAAGCAATCGACTCGAGTACCAAGGCCATTCAACTGCTTGGCGAGACCGGTGAGGCTTTCAAACTCGGGTTCCAGGAACGAAACGAGATCCGCTCGTATGCCTACAAGAATCTCGGCAATGCTTATAACGGCATGAAGCGCTACGACGAAGCCGCTAATGCCCTCAAGAAGGCCGCGGAGATCGAGCCAAAGAATGCGTCGGCCCATTTCAATCTCGGACTCACACTCTACAATGCCGGCCGTTATTCGGAAGCGATCGAGTCGTACAAAGAGGTTGTCAAGCTTCGACCAGGCTTGGCCCAGGCGTATTTCAACCTTGGCATAACTTATTATGCCGTCAGCGACAAGAAAGCCGCGTTAGACCAGTACGAAGCGTTAAAAGGCATCGACGCCAACATGGCCAAACAGCTCTACGACGCGATTAAGCACTAACACCCGCAGCTTTTCTAACTAGTCTGGTCCTACCATAACGCACGGAATCGTTGGCGTGCGAATGAACCCTCCTGATCGAATTCGACCCATTTCCGGGGCTTTGCACAAAAAGTCGCAAATTTGATTCGTTTTGCGGCGCTTTGCGTATCTTCGCGGCCTCTGCGTTGAAATGGCCGTTAAACGCAGAGACGCAAAGATTAGACGGAGGACCGCAGAGAAGATTCATCCCAAAACCTCCCTTTTTTGTGCAAAGCCCATTTCCGGGGTGAAATACGCGTTTACAGAAGAGAAACTCGGACGGTCAGCTTGAGTGAGGAGGGCGGAGAATGACTGTGCCCCTTGTGTTAATCGCAGCAATTTGGCTTTTTGTTTCGACTGCTGTCTTCGCTGTGTCGCCTCAAAAGCATGCTGCGCCTGCGGACGAACTCATGCATGAAGCGCAATTGTTGTGGCGGCACGACAAGAAAGGCTCGATCGAGAAAGTTAAGCAGGCCCTCAAGATTGATCCGGCTCGTTGGGACATCCAAATCGAGCTCGCGAGCATGTACCTGCAACTCGGCGAACGAGCCAACGCGCTTGCCGTTATGGAGGCCGCCGTCAAAGCGGATCCAAAGCCCTACGCACTCAGTCGATTCCTTAACGCAGCCATCCGGGCCGGCAACACCGATCACTTTGCGGTGCTCGTCGAGGCTGGGGCCCAAGTCGGTAAAGACAACGATGAGTTTCTGCTGTACGTGATTAGCCAGAGACAGACTCCAACCGTCGGAATGGTGGCGTTACTGCTCAGAAAAGGTGCGCGCGTGAATCAAAGCGTCAGATACAACACGGCTCTGATGCACGCTGCGAGTGAAGATCACTTTGACATCGCGAAACTTCTCCTCGCTAACGGTGCAGAAGTCAACGCTCAGACCGAGGATGGTACCGCGCTGATGAAGGCGGTAAGGCGCGGCAACCCCGAGATGGTGAAACTCCTAATCGAACACGGCGCGGACCTCAACGCGAAACACAGATCGGGTAACACGCCGCTGATTATGTCGGCTGATCCGAGTTTCGTGGAGATGAACGCGAAGGCAGGCGGCCCGCAGCCAGTTCAGGCGTCTGAGATCATGCGATTGTTGTTGGCAAAAGGTGCGAATCCAAATGATGTCGGACAGTATGGGCGCACCGCGTTGATGCAGGCGAGTTCGGCGGCCAAAGTCCAGTTGTTGTTGTCGCGGGGAGCGCAAGTAAATGCGAAAGACGACGAAGGTACGACCGCGTTGACGCGTGCTGTTGATCGCGGTGATGTGGCAATTGCGGAAGCGCTGTTGAAAGCAGGCGCAGAAGGGTTAAACGCACAGAACAGGGATGGTGAAACGTTGTTGATGAGCGCCGTCCGCGCAGGCCGGACGGATCTCGCAAAATTGCTTCTTGCGCAGGGTGCAGACCCGAACCTGGTCGATGTATTGGGAGACACAGTTTTGGTATTGGCATATGAGAAAGGATTGAGTGAGATTGAGGCGTTGTCGCGAAGCGTGGATCCCGCGAAGATCACTCCGGCTGAGCAAAACGCGTGGTTGCGTGCGGCCATCGCGAAAAAAGACGAGTTGAAGGTTAAGAAACTCCTGGAGACGGGCGCTGACGCAAACTATAAGTACGCCATTGGATACCGCCATCCGACTGTTAAGAGGACCGTTCTGATCGACGCCGTGAAAGTGGGCCACCTTGGAATTGTGCAGTTGCTGCTCGCACGTGGCGCAGATCCGTCGGTCGAGGGATTGCTGCACGGCAGTGAGCATGGTTTGAAGTATGGCACCGCGTTGGATGCTGCCGAGTCGTCGAAGAATGCGGAGATCCTTGCGTTATTACGAAATGCGGTTGCGCAACGGATATTAAACCGAAAGAGCGGGTGAGTTATTGTTCAGACGTCGTTGAGCGTTTCAATGATTTGAAAACGATCGGGGTTAATTTGCGGATGGTTGCCGGTTCGGATGGATAATCTTGTTTTCATTCCCGCCTCGTTTGCGGCTTCCAGTTCTGTCACTACATCTGAAATAAAGAGGATTTCAGCCGGCGCCAGGTTCATCTTGTTCGCGATGCGGCGATAACTCTCAGCGTCGCCTTTTGCTCCCACATTTGTATCGAAGTAATCGCTGATGAACGTTGTGAGGTCGCCGTCGTCAGTGTGAGCGAAGAGAAGTTGTTGGGCCAGGGCGCTGCCGGATGAAAAGATACTGATGCGCAGCCAATCCTTGTGCCAACGTTCGAACGCAGGACGCACGTCGTCGAAAACCTGGGCCTTCAGTCTTCCATTTGAGTACCCTTCGCGCCAGATTTTTCCCTGAAGTGACTTCAAGCCTGTTGACTTGCGATCGCGATCGATGAGCCAGTGGACGTAGCTCGCGATTGAATCGGGATCGTCTGTGAGTGGCGGCGGTTGAGCGCCGCTGCCGGTGTCGCGCTTGTGTTCTGCGCGAAGTAGTGCGATGTCGTCAATCAACGCGTTTGAGTGTTGGACCAGGTAGTCTCGCACGTTTTGGCGCGCGTATGTGAACAGGACGTCGTGAACGAAGGCAATCGGCGTAGTCGTGCCTTCGATGTCGAGCAGAATGGCGCGAATGCCGGCGCTTGAAAGGCTGTCCGTCACGATTCACACAGTTGTCGATTTTGGAATGTGCGTAATGCCAAAGCAGAGCGGCATGAAGCCTTCATCGACGTGACTTTCTGTGTAGTGTGGCGTCCAGCCGGCGGTGTCCTGGAATAGACGGATCGCGCGAATGCGGCGATCGGCGCAGAGATTAAACCAGTGAAGGGTTCCGCGCGGCACGCGGATGAGATCACCCGCGGAGACTTCAATTGACAGGACGTGTCCAGTTTTTGAATGAATGTGGAAAAGTCCGTGGCCGGCGATGATGAAGCGGACCTCGTCTTCGTCGTGCCAGTGTTCGCGATTAAATTTCGCTAGCATGTCGTCGAGGTTGGGTGTGTCAGGGTTGACGTCGATTACGTCGGCCGTTACGTAACTTCCGCGTGCTTTTAGTTGTTCGATCTCATTGGCGTAAGCACGCAGGATCTCGTCGGCTGGAGCGTCGTCCCGCACGGGATGCGCCGGTTGCCAGCGTTCGTAGTCGATGCCGTATTCGGCAAGACCCAACGTGATCTCTTCCGGCGTTCGTAGGATTCGTTGTTCGTCGACTATTGTCACTAAAGCCATCGTTTATCCCCGCTTTATCATCGCTGTTCGTCCGATAGTTTCCAATAGGAATTCAAGGATTTCAACGTGACGTTTCGCCTCGGCAAGGTTGTCGCCCCAGGAATACAATCCATGACGTCTGATCAGAAACCCGTGCGCGGACTTTTGTTGCGTTAGAGTTTTGCTGATCGTGTTGGCTAGCGCGGGCATGTCCTGGGAGTTTTCAACGATCGGCAACCACTCGGAGTGATCGTGCGTGCGCACACCCGCGAGCCCTTTCAACATTTCGTAACCTTCGATCCGCAAACCACCTTCCTTGGCGTGAAGATCCGAAAAGATCGTATTCCAAATGGAGTGCGTGTGAAGCACTGCACCCGCTCCGCGCTCTTTTACGATGCGCACGTGCAGCAGACTCTCATCTGACGGTTTGTGCTTCGCGGTTGATCGACTCTTTGCATTTGGTTTACTCATGAAGCCCGGTCGACTCCTGGCGCCCCTCAACACGCGCACATCTTCATCGATAAGCAGCACCTGCTCGTGCTTCAACTCACCTTTATCAACACCGCTCGGAGTAATCGCCAACCGCAGCGGCTCGCGCTCGACGACCGCGCTGAGATTACCACTCGTCCCCATCAACCACCCCCGCGCATAAAACCCGCGGGCCACCGAAACCAACCCCTCTACAATATCCGTTACGTTCTCAGTCATGAATGTCAATCTATTAAAAAACGTTCTGCGGTGCTACTTGCGGCGGGAGGATCGGTGGCGGAGGCCGTGGTAGCTGACGTTGCCGGGGAGTTTGGAGGGAAGGTCCAGGTCGTCGCTTACGATGTCTTCGAGGTGTACTCCCGCGGCGTGCGCGTAGGAAAGCAAGGTCATCAGCGTCGGTTCGCGTTCGTCGTTCTCATACTGAGAGATGCGGCCGTAGTGCATCGTATCCGCGAGGCCAAGCCGCGCCAGCATCTGACTCTGCGAAAGACCAAGCCCTTCCCGAATCGCGAGCAGCTTACGCGCCATACGTTGAGGCCTCGGGCGAGGATTTCCCATCAGGAGTTACCTCCTGATGGCCAACGATAAGCGCCGCAACCAACAACAATCGAGTGCAAAACTTTTTGCTTGCGTATTCTCCCAGATGGGAGTAGCATGCGTTCGCTTTTGATGTCCGCCGCGAGTTTCAGTCTTAACTGCTCGCCGGCGATGCTCATCACTCGTTGCTGTGGGGGTTTGAGCTGCGCATTGCTCGTAGCTGGATTGTCAAAGACGAGTGCATCGTAAAGCGTTATCGCAAAATCGTAAATAGAAAAACTCACTGTGGCCTGGTAGGGGCCAGGTTGGGTCCGCGGAAGCCAATCCGAGGCTTCTGCGGACTCAGGGGGGTTGATTTCTGTGATGAACCTCCACGAACTGATCGAACGCGATCCGGAGCGAGCAGGCGGCGTAGCGGTCTTTTCCGGAACACTGATACCGGTTGCGTTTCTGTTCGAGTTTCTGAACGACGATCAGACGATTGAGACTTTTCTGGACCAGTTTCCTGCGGTCAGTCGCGATCAGGCTCGTGGCGTCCTTGGCGCCTCACGAGATCTGTTGCTGACTTTGCAGAACCACTTGAAGTCTCGAAGTGGCCTAGGGTGAGGGGGCCACACTGTCCGCGGGAGCAGGCCGCGCCCGGAGTCGCTCTCGCGGACTGGCTTTTGAAAATCCGTGTTTTCGCTTATCGTCAAGCACGCATGGAAGCACGGACTGAAAAACAACCTCCGACTTTCGACGATATCGTTACGGCGAAAACATTCATCTCTCCTTACCTACCGAAGACGCCGCTCATCCGAATCCCGAAACTCTCCGAAGCGCTCGATTGCGATTACTACGTAAAACTCGAGAACCTTCAGCCGACTGGCGCTTTCAAAATTCGCGGTGGTGTCAACCTCGTCGGCTCTCTCAAACCTCACGAAGTCACTCTCGTTACAGCCTCCACTGGGAATCATGGGCAGTCGATCGCGTATGCCGGCAGACTATTCAACAAGCGCGTAATCATCTATGCGCCCGCGGAAAATGTGAACCAGATGAAGGTGCAGGCGATGCGCGATCTCGGCGCTGAGGTCAGGCTGCACGGGCGCGATTTTGACGAAGCGCGGTTAGAGACGGAGCGTGTCGCTCGGGAAGAAGGTTGGCGTTACGTCCACTCTGCAAACGAACCACACCTGATTGCGGGTGTGGGTACGATGGGACTCGAGATCTTTGAAGACCTCCCTGAGGTTGACGTGATCATTGCTCCCGCGGGCGGCGGGAGTTGCGCGTCAGGGAATTGCATCGTGGCGAAGCATACGAACCCGAAGGTACACACAATCGCGGTCCAATCGGACGCGGCGCCCGCGATGTGGCACGCCTGGCGCAACCGTAATCTTGACCCGTATCCAAGAATGCAGACCGAGCACGAAGGTCTTGCCACGCGGACGCCTTTCGAACTCACCAATAGACTTCTTTGGTCGCTGCTCGACAATTTCGTCCTGGTCAGCGACGAAAAGATTAACGGCGCAATTCGATTACTGGCACACTCTGCAAAGCAGGTCGTCGAAGGAGCGGGCGCTGCATCGCTCGCGGGGGCGTTGATAATGGGGAAAGAACTACGTGGCAAGGTAGTCGTCGGGATTGTGACCGGCGGAAACATTCCCCCTGAGCGTTTCGCGCGCCTATACGGTCAAGAAGTCTGATTTTCAGTTGACTTGCTACCGCACGTGGCGTAAAAGGAAGACCTCTCAAGTGGTCGCTGACTAAGCAGACAACTCAAATCATTGATCCGCGATAGTTGGAGACATCAGCCCAGTAACTTATTTAGAAGGAGATCGAAAACAGTGAGAGTTAGAACCTGTCTTATTGTCCTTACTGTCTTGGGCATTGTGATCGCCGGTTCTCTGGCGCCGAGTCTTGCGGATAATGGCCCGAATCACCGAGTTCGTAACCTGCGTTTTGGGGTATCCGGAGGTAACGTCAACGACCGCACCAACCGGTTCTGCTGTAGCGGTACGCTTGGAGCGCTCGTGACCGACGGTACGGCGAATTACATTCTGAGCAACAACCACGTTCTGGGACGTAGCGATCAGGCCGTCGCCGGCGAAGATGTTTCCCAACCCGGCTTGATCGATGCCAACTGCAACGTCACAACCGTCGTTGCCGATTTCACCGCATTTTCACCGTTCGGTTCGAACGTCGATGCGGCTATTGCGCAATTGAGACCGGGAACGATGGACGCGACGGGCGCTATCGAAGACATCGGTGTTATCAGCAGAGCTGTCGTAGCGCCGGCTGTTGGCATGTCAGTCGCGAAGAGTGGACGCACCACCGGCTTCACTACTGGCACCATAAGTTCGATAAATGCCAGCGTGAACGTTCAGTATCAGCGCAATTGTGGTAGCGGCAAGAAGTTTACGGTCGGTTACACGAACCAGATCGTGATCGGTCCTGGTTCATTCAGCGCGGGTGGCGATTCGGGATCGGTTATCGTTACCAACAACTCGTCTCACAATCCCGTTGGCTTGTTGTTCGCGGGCAGCAGCAGTGCAACGATTGCGAACCGGGCCGCTGAGGTGTTGACGAGACTGAGCACGGTCATCGGCCGTTCGCTCACCTTCGTCGGCTCAGGCACGGCAAGTCCAACGATTCTGTCCTCAGAGAGCGAAGTAACACCGTTCCTTCGAGGACCGAGAGGACAGATGCGACAACTACCTGAACAAGCTGCTGATCGCGCGTTGGCAGTGCTTGAACTGCATCGCGCTAACCTGATGGCTACACCGGGCGTGATCGGCGCGGGTGTTGGCGCAACGGCTGAGGACGAAACAGAGCCGGCGATCGTGATCTACGTCGATCGAACAGCCCCTGGACGGCCGCAGTTTGCGCAGTCAATGGATGGCATTGCGGTTAGGGTCGTGCTGACCGATCCGTTCGTTGCTTTCTAACCTAGCAAGACCTTGAGATCCGTGTTTCTTTAGTTAAGGGCACGGATCTCACTGTCTTCGGGGGAGGTAACTGCGGTGTATCCAGGCGCCACCGTAACCGGCATCCCGACTCTCGAAGAACAGACCATCTTCTCTCTCGCGTCTCACTGACTCCGTTCGGACACTAACCGCGTTTATGGCTGCAAGACCGGAAAGGTGCCCGCCAACGGTTACCACAGTCTCCTCGCCCAATTCGCAATTTACCAGGAACGCGCCGACGGTTTCGATAGGCAACGCATTTGGCGCGCGCTTAGTCCCCGGTGTTGCTATGGCTTCTATTGCTGCTGCTTTCAGCAGCCTGGGCCAAAGTCGCTTAAACATTACGTTTGACGAGTAGACGTCAGCGCCCTTGATTTCGTCGTTGATCGCAAAAGCAGCTCCGATCACGTCGTTCCAGCGATGAGGCAGGGTTGCGAGGCTGTTGATATAAGGCCCTGTCGACTCTTGCACGGCTTCGTTTTCAAGAGCCAACGGCAAACTGGTCGGCGATACTTCGGAACGAACGCTTCGGGCAACACCTGCACCGACGTTCTCGTTCGCAGAGTTAACCTCGTCCCACACGCCGGTTTGGGTCGCGACGTCTTTGATTACTTGTTTCAACGAGTAATTCGCCGCCATTTCGGTCATGCTGAAGTGGTCTGCTGATTCGCTCCCTCGTGCTTGCCACCGCGACTGTTCAACGCAGAACGCCGAAATCGGAACCAGTCCTGATTTCGTGGGGAGGATAAGGTCAACTGCCAACACACGATCCTGTCTTCCGCCCTTCACGATGTCTCCGGCTTGCACGAAAACCTCTTCGGTCGCCGAAACGTTTTCAATCGTCAGCTCATTTACGTTGCTCGTCTCGTGGACGATCACGATTTGGCGCGCCATCGCGTCTTGTAATGGCGTGTAGAGACGTCTATCAGGCGAGTCTGGACCATGTATGAGAAAGATCGAGAGATCCTCAAATTCATAAGGCCCGGACAATCGGTAGTTACTTAAATGGACTTCTTTAATAACTACGGGTGGCGGGGTTTTGAACAGATTGGGCAGCGATAGTTTCGCTACAACTACGCCAACGGTGAAAGTGATTACGGCAGCAAGAAGCGCGAAAGTGCGTTTATTCATGGCAACCTCCCGAGCATGAAAATTAGACGCGCTATCGCACGAAAAGTTCCGGCGTTTGTCTTGTAGTTGATCAGCTTTGCACAAAGTCGCATATCTGATCCTATCTCTGCTTTCTCTGCGTTTAAGCTCATTTCTACGCGGAGGCCGCAAATACACAGAGGACCGCTGAGAAACTCCTCCCAAGAAATTACTTTTGCGCAAGGCAGTTTTGACCTCCGGATGGCATCGCCGGGCAGTTGCGAATAAGATTGGCGGCATGCAGCTTCCCGTGAATCCACCAGTTTTGCCGATGCTGGCAAAGCGCGTCACCGAATTACCTGCGGCCGGTAATTATATTTTTGAACCGAAGTGGGACGGTTTTCGCGCGTTGATATTCCGCGATGGTAAAGAGGTCTACATCCAGAGCCGCGATGGAAAACCGCTAAATCGCTACTTCCCGGAATTGATCGATCCGTTGCTCAAGCATTTGCCAGTGCGATGTGTGCTCGATGGAGAAATCGTTATTGCACAGAACGGCGCGCTGGATTTTGACTCGTTGCAACTTCGTCTTCATCCGGCGGCGTCGCGCGTCAAGATGCTTTCCGAGCAGATTCCGTCGTCGGTTGTGTTTTTCGATCTGCTGGCGCATGGGGCGCGCGACCTGCGCAACGTTCCTTTTGAGCAGCGACGCCAAAAACTGCAATCGATACTCGGGAAGGCGAAGCCGCCCATCCATCTAACGCCGGCAACAACCGATTACGGTACCGCGTCAGACTGGTTTCGCCGTTTTGAAGGTGCGGGGCTCGATGGGGTGGTGGCCAAGCCGACGTCGGGAGTCTATGAGTCAAACAAGCGGGTCATGCTGAAGGTCAAACACGAGCGTGACTGCGACTGTGTGGTGGCTGGTTTTCGCTGGCATAAGAAAGGAGACCGCACGGCGGTTGGATCGCTCCTGCTTGGTTTGTTTGACGATGCTGGCAGACTTCTACATGTCGGTGTGTGCGCGAGTTTCACTGATCAGAAACGGTTGGAGTTAGTAAAGTTTCTTGCGCCGTATCGGAAGAACGCGTTGGAGAGTCATCCCTGGAAGGAATGGGCCGTACCGGAGAGCGCGTTGGAAGGTCGCATGCCGGGAGGGCATAGCCGGTGGAGCCAGGGGAAGGACCTTTCGTGGGAGCCGTTACGACCGGAGCTGGTGGTCCAGGTTGCGTACGATCACATGCAGGGCGAGCGCTTTCGCCACACGGCCCAATTCCGCCGCTGGCGCTCCGACAAAAAAGCGGAAGACTGCACCTTCGCGCAACTTGAAGTCGTCCCACCCCACGAACTGGAAACGATCTTCGCCGCCGGACGCTAGTCGGGGGCACAGCCCCAATTTCTTCAGGCGGCTTACGGCGGGGCCCAAGCCCCGCCTCACATCGGGGCGGCGAAGCCGCGGCGGACACGCGCCCTGGATGATTAGGCGGAGAGTGCGAGTAGCGGAAAGTGCGGAGGGAGGTGTGGGAGAGTGGAGATGTGGCGGAGCGTGCGGAGAGGGGTGGGAG
>Ga0209818_1000031_pt1 | contig 34304 bp, 64 predicted proteins | sample NCAS200_FD_187517 | JGI IMG/M metagenome (GOLD analysis project Ga0209818, IMG submission 187517) | Agricultural soil microbial communities from Utah to study Nitrogen management - NC AS200 (SPAdes) (version 2) | ecosystem: Environmental > Terrestrial > Soil > Agricultural land | place: USA... | reverse complement strand
CGAAATTGAGCCTGTACGCGCCGTGGCCATCAACGCGCAAGAGTCGAGTCCGACATTCTTCGGAGGTCCGTTCGGCCGAATCCCTCGCTTCTACTCATCGTCGTTCATCACCACGCAGTCACAGGCGGAGAATGCCGCTATCAACCTGCTCAGAAAGACGCTCGGCGCTCCGTATGATGTAGGGCTGTCTGCGGTACCGAACCCCGCCGTGAGGCCGTATGACGTGATCAGGGTGGTCTACACAGACGGGACCCGGGAAGTGCACATCGTTGACAGGGCAAGCATTCCTCTCGACGTGGAAACACCTGTCAGCATCGCCACTCGTCAGTCAACAGTCATCCATGTAGGAGTGCTGTAATGCCGCAAACACCGACATACGGTTTCGAGTACGAAACACCGCAGAGCAAGCCCGGCATCACACTCACAGGAAACTCGGACGGTCTCACACCGATTCTTGCTGAGCAGGTGGAGACCGCGCTCGCCGGTATCGACAGCCGCCTCGCGGCTGCGGAGGGGGACATCGCGGTACTCGACACCGCCTCCCCCTCCGATACGGGATGGATCGCACTGTCAGTGACCCCCAGCGCAGGTTACTCAGTCACGACGAACGTGTACCGCCGCTGGGGTCCTGTGACGGCGTTCAGAATCGGCTTGGAGCGTACAGGCGGTGCCTTTGCTGCGAACGCGGCGGGTGGTATCGCCGATACTGCTGTCTGCACAATCGACACCGTTGCGGCTCGGCCTGATCAGCTGACGCAGTGTGTTTTCAGAACGACCACGACATCAGGGTCAGTCGACATCGCCACTAACGGCGTGGTCACCATTGCGGATATGCACGCGACTTCCACCGTTTCCACGAACGATTTTCTTCGCATATCGCACATGTACTTTGTATCGACGTTCAACTAGGGGATACGATGCCGAACACCAGTAATTACGGATTCGATTACGAATCCCCCAGTTCCCTCCCAGGCGTGACGCTGACTGGTGGCCCTACCACCTCGTCGCCGATTTTGGCGGTTCAGGTGGATGCTGCGCTGGCTTCGGTTGAGAACACCGTTTCCGCTCAAGCGGCTGACATCGCCGCGCTCGAAGCATCTGACGTTACTATCAACACGTCGTTGACGAACCTCAGCAACTGGTCACGACGTGGATCTACCACGATGAGCTTCACGGCGCTGTCCTCGTTTACTGCCGTCGTCAGCTTCGGGTTCACCTTCCCTAGCACTCCCACCGTGATGACGAACATCGACTCGGGAACCGGAGCGGCGGCGCGTTGGATATCACGCGCCATCACGATCACTACAAGCAACTTCACGCTGTTCGTGCACTCGGCCGATGCAACTACTGACACTTGGGTGGATGTTCCGCTGAGCTACATCGCGCTATACCGAGCTTAGATCCATTCGGGGTTGTTGTCTGGTGGTCGCTTGCGGCACCGCCACGTGATGCCACATGAGGCGCATGCCTGCCATTCCTCACCGGCTGACGTGATTACCAGTTTGCCTCTGCACACCGGACACGCAACCCGATACCGCAACCTGATCAACGCCCGTCGTTCCTTAGGGGAAAGACCGCCCCACACCAGGTAGGCAGCTCCTCCGTTCAGCTCGTCACTGTGTAGACCCTCAAGCAGGCATTCGCGCCTGACGGGGCACTGCTTGCAGAATGCCTGCGCCGTGGTCGATACGGTTCCGTCCTTTGGGTCTGCGTCCCAGGGGTCAGGAGAAGACGCATAACCACTGCACGCGGCCTTTGATCTCCAGTTGGGCAGGGGCCCCTTGCTTCCGCTGGGGCCCCCGGGCAGTTTGTCACCGTGTTGTGTCAAGTCGTTCTCCTACCGTCTTTCTCCATACCGATTGTCAGCACGCAGAATGCGGAAACCTTTCCAGTAGCAAAACCACATGAACCCGACAGCCACGACAAACGCCGTGACTATTAGTATTTCGTTCTCAGCAAGCCAGCGGAGGTGTGTCGGGTAGACATGCCCCGTGGCTCCAGAAGCGATCACTTCTCCGAACGCAATCGCTGAGACTACCGACAGCACGGTCTTGGCGAACCATGCAGATAGTTCAATTTTGAACTTGTAGACGTTCATCGGAGCCGCCGCGAAAGCCCGTCGTTGTCTTCGAACCGCTGCGCTACCCGCTGGGCATTCCCTTTGGAGTGACATACACGCTCATCGATGGGCTTGCACATAACCGGATCGTCGGTGAGGTGCTGCACACGCAGATGCACTCTTCCGCGTCTAGGGACAAGCATGACGTACCTATACTGGAAGCTTTCCGCCACGTACCGATTAGATCCGGTATCGTCCTTATGCCATTCGAGCTTCATCGATCATTCCTCCTGTTGAACGCAGCCTCAAGCTTATCTCTGCGGTATCCTCGTGCCTTCTCACCGTTGCCCATGGCAAAGGCGTTCGGCTCGGGAGTCACCCCGTGCACGCGCATACGCACGTGCACCTCGGTGTCAGCGATCCCAAGCGCGATAGCGAGCCGGACCGTTGACACTCCGTTCAGCCCCTCAGACAGCTCAAGAGCAGTCACGAGGGCGTCTTTCGCGTCGACCACCGGGGGATTCGACTTAGCCCTACGCCACGGCGAACGCGGCTCCAGGGCCTTCACGTCTTCTTTCGTCATGAACCAGAACCGCACGGGATCGGGTTTCCGGTCCTCACCCTGCACCTGGATAAGCGCCCAGCCGCCTTTAGGGAGGTTTTCCGCGTGCCAGCCCTCCCCGGTTGCCTCCTCCCCGAGGACGGTTCTCGTCTCCATCTGCGATGCCACGGCCATACAGATTTTGGTGCCGAGCATTCCCGATGTAGCGGAATCGAGTCCCTTGCCTGGTCCGGTCTTCGTGGGTTTCTGCGTGGCCCACTTGAGGATGATCGCCGTCGACCGTGCGCGCATGGCGAGTGAACGTGTGCCTTCCACAGCGTCAGGCGCGCTGAGCATGAATTCGGCACCCTCATCGACAACGACGACGATGCGTGGGCGTTCAGCCGTGGGTTCCCACTTGTCCAGGTTGTTCGCACGCATGATCGTCTCACGTTCTTTCATCTCTGTGATCAGGTCATCGACAACACTTTGCATCCCTTCCGGCTCGTGTTCGACGCGTGCCACGTGCGACCACAGCGCCCCGTCCGTCTTCACGTCGAGAATGACCAGCGCTGTGTGCGGTCGCTTGAGCGCCTTCGCCATGAGCACGCGCAACGCTACTGACTTGCCCGCACCCGTGATACCAGCGGTGAGAACTCGGTCGTCATCGTCAACGTCGACCACTTCGCCTGTGTCGGCATTGAGGCCGATGCCTTCGCGCTCGGGTGTCCAGCGCAGGTCAAGTTCACGGATGCGGGTACGCACGCGGATCACTGACCGGTCTGCGGTACCTCCTGGTTTGATCTCAGTGCGCACCTCATCAGGGATCGCGAGCAGTGCGCGCACTTGATCTGCATTGGCGTCGAGACGGGCGGGCGTCCACGTGCCAGCAAACGTCACGGGAATGAGAATGCCGGACTCATCAATGGTGGGCGCACCGGGGATAACCTCGGTGAGCTTGCGCTCGGCCGCGCTGGACTCCCAATTGTGGATACGGTCGATGATCGCTGATTCCTGTGCCGTAGGTGCGAGCCCCGTGCCCCGCCGTGGAACGAAGATCGACGCCGCTGGGAGCGCAACGGTGGTGTCAGGGGTTTGGGTCTCGTCGTCGTTGTCGTCTTCGATAACATCCTCGGTGCGGTGCATCCACCCATTCCACGCCAGGTACCCGTACGCGGCAGGCCACATGAGGAGCGCACCGGGACTGCCTTCGATGAGCATCCATGGGGGAACGATGAGCGCGCACGCGGGAACTGCGAGCGTGATCGCGCATCGAAACGCGCGCGTACCGAACGCGCGCGCATTCACCTCAATGTCCGTGATCGCGTGCGCGCGCGCAGGGGGAGGAGTGTGCGCGCGTCGGTTCTTGGGAGTGCGCGCGTGCGCGCGCATCGCCCGTTGGTGCTGCGCGCTGAGTGCGCGCGCATCGCGCTCCCGGATGTGCGCCTCAATACCCTCCGCGCGCGCCCAATGCGCGGCGTCATTCATGAGCGCGCGCGCGCCGCGCAGGGTGTAACCCCACGAGGCGCGCGCCGTGCGCGTCAATGCGCGCGTGTTGTTGTCGGTCATGTCAAGCACCGAACATCTGCTTCACAGCTTCGAGAAACGCCATGGACGCCCCCCCGAACAGCTGCTCAAGGAACGATCCGACCGAACCGGCAGCACCGCGCGCCATGATCGGCGCGAAGATCAGGGCCCACACGGCCCCGGCGTTGTACGTGGGGTCGTCGTACAGGTCGTAGATAACGCCCAGCATCAGCGCAAAGCAGATGATCGTCATTATCGGGTGCACGGGGACATTCCCGAACATGCCGAGCACCGAAGCCGTGAGGTTAGCCATCCCTAGCGACCACGGAGCCGCATACAGCAGCCCCGATCCGATGATTGCGAAGATGACAGCCGTGATACCTGCGATCTTGCTTGAGCCCTTGCGATTCGTCCACCACGCCAGCGCGAAAAACGCGATAGCGAGGCCACCAGCGGTCTGGTCAATAGCGGTTTCGATCATGAATTCGTCCTCTCATCTTGATCTTGATTCATTAATTAATTGTACACCGGCACGGCACAGCACACCAGGCGGGGTGTTCACGTGGTCGCGGTGACCTGCGAAAACACTTTGAGAGCGGTGCTCTCGGCACACCGTGCCAGTGTGCCGAAACAGTGTTTTCGCAGGTCAACCGGGGTTTAGCGGTGTGCCGGTGGGTGTGCTACCTGCACGTTCCCGGCACACCTTCCCCAAGGGTGTGCCGGTCACTGTGCCGCTAGTACCCGAGTGCCTTGCGCACCGGAGTGAGCCACTTGCCCGCGTGACCGATGGACTTGCCTGTCGCGCTTGCGATCCATTTCTGCGAGGGGAGCTTGCCCGTGGTGGCTACGAATTCCTGCATGCTCGCCTTCACCTCTGCGGGGATATCCTCAGCATCGATCGCAGCGATCATGTCGTCCTTCGTGCGCGTACCCGTGGTGCGCGAAGGCGCGCGCAACTCTTCCGATGCGTGCGGGTCCTCAGTGAGCGCGCGCGCATCCTCGGGAACATGCGCGCTCACTTCGAGTGCGCGCGCGGGGGGCGCGCTCACCGGGCGCACAGCGCGCGCGTGCGTGCGCGCGCTCATCGATGCGCGCTCATTCCAAGGATTCATGTGCGCGACCGCTTCGGGAGCGAGTGCGCGCGCACCGACGTAGCGCGCGGCGATGCGCGTCTGAATGCGCGCGCGCACTTCCGGCGTGAGGATGCCGAGCGCGTCCGCGCGCGCCCACGCGCGGTCGTATGCGCGCGCGTAAAAACCGCGCGCGATCTTCGGTCCGACGTTCGCCGCGTATCCCGTGTTGACGATGAGCGTGATAAGGCGTTCAGTGAGTACGGTGTTCGCGTCCCGCGAGGTCGCCTTACCACGCTTCAAACGCCACCAGGTGACCAGAGAGGACGGCTTGTGCGGCCTGCCAAAGGTAATGACCACGTGCCACGCGACGGCAGCCAGGAGCGGCCACAGCGCGAAGATGGGGCTCTCTCCGCCCCACCATGCGATCACGCCCATGAGGGACGCCATTGTCCATACACCGGCTTCGTACCGGTTGAATCCTTCACCTCGCGTCATGTGCCGCAGGGACAACGCCCCGAGGATCGCAAGCCATGCTTCGAAGACGATCACAGCCGAGATAGCGGCATCAACCGAGGTGAGGCCGATGCGCTGGATAGCGGTGATCGTCGCGTGCGCGCTCAGGTTCGTTGCCGCGAGCGCAACGAGCGCGACCGCGCTCATTAGCGTGATGCGCAAGCGCGCGTCCGCGCGCGCTCCTGATGCGCGCGCGTCCGCCTTGCGCTGCGCGCGCGCTTCCAGCTCGGGACGCTTGAGTTCGCCCCAGATGCGCGCGCGTTCTGATGCGCGCGCGCGCGCGCCCTGCGAGGTGCGCCAAAGGATGAGCGCGAGCATGATCGCGCCGAGCGCGCACGAGCTCAGGAGTGCGCCTTCGGGGGTTGACGTGAAATCTTCCATCATCATTCGTCCTTCATCTTGGGGGACTCCCACCATAGCACGAAAGAAAGCGGGCCCTCAAGAGAGGACCCGCTTTTGAAGACCGGCCGGGACTCGAACCCGGAACTCACCCGTTGACGAAGCGCCTGGGGCTCTACCATTGAGCTACCGACCTTCGTACACCGTGAGGGAGTCGAACCCCCGACCCGCTGTTTGTAAGACAGCCGCTCGTTCCACTGAGCTAACGGTGCTAGCGGGGCACATGACCAGATGTCGTTTAAGACTACGGATCTCCATCCGAGTCCCCCTATTTTGGTGAACACCCGACCCGTTACGATCGTCGCCCACACCCCGGAAGGTAACGCTTCCGAGGTCCCTTCAGAAGCTGCAAACACTGACACGACGTTTTCAGCAAGTTCGTCTATGTCCGTGCCCCGTTTCGAAGCCGGTACCGCATTCGAGTGCTGTCGGGGATTCGAACCCCGGACCACAGGTTTGACCCTGCTACTCTGCCAGACTGAGCTAACAGCACTACCCCGAAACCACTCGGGGCCTTTGTGCCCGCGTCGGGAGCTACCCGACCGAACCTGAGTCCGTGACGCTGGTCAAGCGCTGTCGACTTGTGGTGTACGGACTAAACACACCGTCGCGCGAGTGAGATTTGAACTCACGATCTCAGCCTTATGAGGGCTGCGAGGACAACCGAACTCCTCTACCGCGCTATGTGCCGGACCGAAGCCCGGACTTGATCTTACTTGCCGCTAGGCGAGAGGACAACCGCAATTGTTCCCCTTGCCGCTTCGGCGACGGTTGTCGTGGTCGAGTGCGTCTCCGCAGGGTGCGAGTATGAACACAGCCAGCGCAGACGCTCCCAAGAGCGCAACAGTGATCAACAGGATTCCGATGAATGTCTGCATGTGTGTCCTTTGATCGTTGGTCTTCCTTGCGATGTACTAACCCTAACAGGTGCCCCCGATGCTGTCAACACCGGGGTACCCCCTGAACGTTTCCGCAGATCAGACCAGGTACCACAGGTACTTGGTGCCTTCGGTGTTCTCCGTGCGAACCTTCCCGTCACTCTGGAGACGACGCAGTGACGTGTACACGTTCGCCTCCTTCTCCTTGAGTTCCGTAGCGAGCTGGGGCTTCGAGAGCCCTTCGGGGTTCTCTGCGAGGAGCTGAAGGATCGTCGCGTTCCGCTTCGCCACGGCGGCAGACATCGGGCGGCCTCGCTTGGGCTCGGGTTCGGGTTCGATTACTGCGGCTCGCAGTGCCGCTGCCCGCTCAGGGTCCTCCAGTGCAAACGCGGTCTCGGCTTCGAAATCAGCGACCATCGTTTCCGGGTCGCCCGCGTGGACGAGTGCAGCCGCTTCCGCAGCCGCAGCTTTCATCGCTTCGAGGTCCGGTTTCGGCTCCGCTACCGGGGTGGGAGTCGCGCGAGGCGCAGACTTGGGAGCTGGTTCCGCCGCCTTCCGCTGCATCTCCGCGCGTTTCTCGAACGCGTTCTTTTTCTGTCGGTTTGTCGCCACGTACATGATGGTACCTCCAAAGAGTGAAAGGGGCTCCCGGTTGGGGAGCCCCTTGGGTGTTTAGAAACCGGGGTCGATCGCACCGGCGTGCGTACTGGCGTTAGTGCCGACGTGGCCACCGCCAACGGGCGGGAACTCGGTCACCGCGATAGCGCCGTCACGCGGAGCGCTGAAAGACCAGTTCACTTCAACCTGGGGGTTGCCCTCGCGATCCATCTTGACCTCGTTGTTCTTCCGGTTGTCCGTGGCAACTTTGGTCTTGACAGTCACCGTCTTGCCGATGATCGCCCGCGCCACCTGGTCAAGGGTGGGCCGCTGCTGCAGAACAGTTTCGTCCGTGATGCCGAACGCCTTCATGTTCTGCATGAAGATGTTCACGGTCTTTTCGGTCTGGTAGATCTTGTGGTAAAACGTCGTAGGACGCTTACCGGCGTGTTCGCCCTCGGTGATCTTGAGACGCGTCTCGATGAAAGCGTTACCGTTCTGGTTCTCCCCGGCTTCGGCCGACTCGATACGGCATTGGTATACGCCCACCGGGGCGACCTCGGTGTGTCCGTTCTCCTTGGCCTTGGCGACCAGGACATCCCACGGGACAGTAGTCATGATGTGTTCCTTACTCCGACTTGAAGCCGGGGAAGATCTGGCCCATCATCTCGGTGATGTTGGGGTTTTCAATGGAGTTGGTGGTGAATCGGTCCTCGAAGTGCGAACCGGTGATGTAGTTCGGGTTCGGCTTCACCATGAGCGAGCGAACCAGCGGGCTGTCAGCGGCGATGATCCCATCCGCGTTCGGCACCTGCTTGACCGTGAGGCACGCTGTGGTGTTCATCCAATAGGCGATGCCCTTGCGCAGCGCGCCTTCCATGTTAGGAACGTACTTCCCGTCCGCGCGAAGGTCACCCTCGGCCGTGAACACCGCTACCCGGAATGGGTTGCGCACGTCCTTCACCATGTCCCGGAACCGCTGCACCTTCTCGGACATGCGGGTCAAGAGCTGGCCCCAGTCAGAGTACTGCTGGTTACCGGACTGGAAACCGGGCAGCGCTTCCTTGCATCGTTTCTGGAGCTGCGTCACCGAGTCGACCACGATCGACTGGAACGGGTGGTCGGGCTGGATAGTCCAGCCGATCACCTGTTCAACGGTCTCCCATCGAAGCACGTCGACCACGCAGATATCCCAGGTCCCGTCCGCCTTCGGTGGTGCTTCCTTCGGGTCCCACCACACGACGCGGTAGGGCTGGTCAGGGTTGTTCGGGTTCTTACGCCCCTCGAACGCGTTCCAGCTTCCTTCCGCGTCGAGTGCGAGCACCGGCCCTGGGCAGCTCGCACCAAGCGTCGACTTCCCGCGCTTGGTTTCGGCATACACCAAAAACGTCGCGTTGTGGCGCGGGTTTCGGTCTTGTGTCATTGCATCCTTTCCCTTTGTCCTAGGTCTGAATTATATCACGCCTCATCTGTGTCCGCTCGGTACCGCTCGATCATGTCCAGAACTTCCGATTCTGTGACTTCACGGTACTTCATCGATTCGTTTCCGTCAGAGGCGGTGAACGTTTCGAAGGAATACAGGTTCAACTTTGGTCTTGGCGGTACTGCAAGATCGCACCGGCCCCACTGGTAACTGTGCTCTATCCGGCAGTCACGGGAGCATCCGATATCGAACGCCTCTTTGTTCGGCCATGACTCACGCATTGTTGACACCTTCCGCATACCTGGCAAGTGGGTCACGCTCGGTGAACTCCTCGCGTACCATGTCCTCCGCACGGGAGCCGTCATCGAACATCGGGCACAGTGTGAAGAACTGGCACTTCCAAGAACATGAGTCGTCCGGGCTCGGCTCGGCAATGTGCGCCTGCTCTTCGACCGTAGCGTCTTTGAGCAACGCCTCAAGCTCGAATATCTTCGTGATCTTGCGCTTCATATGCAGCTCGTAGGACACGATCTGGTCGTCGTTGTGGTTGACCTCGAACCGGTCATAGAACGGCGGTTTCGCCTGCTTGCCGCGCTTGACCTTCTTGAGCACGTTGTACAACGCACCGTCACTCCACGTGCCTGTCGGTTGCGTCATGCGCTCAAGCCACGCGTAGTGCAGCATCTGCGAGTTCATGTGCAGCGTCGCAAGTGCTGAGGTCAGGCTCGCAGCCGTCTTGTGGTCAACGAACTTCCGCGCGCCGTCCATGAGCCTGAGCACGCGAGCGTCCAGCTTGCCAACGACTTCGAACTCTCCAAACCGCTCCACGATCTCAGGCGCGAAGTCAGAGCCGCGAACCGAAACGATCTCCTCAATCGCGGTGAACTCGATACCGGCGTCAACCCCTGATTCGGCAATCCAACCGGCATAGCCTTCCAGCATCGCGCGTTCCAGCTCGCAGTCTTTCTCGAACGCCTTCGACACTTCGACATCGGGGTACACACCCAGTTCGGTGCAGTTCTCCAGATACGCCTGCCAGTCGGCATCCTGTGCGGCTTTGAGAACGTCGAGATACGTCTCAGGTTCGGGACCGTAGAAAACCTCCAATGCGGTGTGCACTCGGCTACCGGACTTGAGCGGACCGGAAGGGTTGAACGAAGCCGGTGCCAGCCTGCGGTAGTCACTCAACCACCAACGTCTGGCACAGGCGAACGTCTTAAACTCACTCTGGCTGAATCGCCTCATGTTCCCTCTCCTCTCTCACTTCGGCCTCGAACCTAGGCGACCATCGCTCCACGAACACTTTCAGGTTCGCGATGCGCTTGCGTTTCTTCTCTTTGGCGATGTACTCGGGTGTTGCCTTGGGGTCGTCATATCTCATGCTTGGCGGCATCATGCTCCCATCAATCCGGTTGCTTCGATCTTGGACGCTTCCGCGTCCAGATCATCGGTGGTCTTGCCGAGCGCGACGAGCTTAGCGCGGTCACGCACGATCTCCTCCAGTCGTTCGGCCTTCTCATACAGCCTTTCGAGCTGCGTTTCTTCGATCGTGTCAGCGGCTACGAGGTCAATGATGGTCACCTTTTCATGCACCTCGGATCCGATCCGGTGGATACGGTCGACACCCTGGTTATTGTCGATGAGGCTCCAACTTCTCTGGAGGCGCACCATGGTGTCAGCGCGCGTGAGGTTGAGACCGACCCCACCGGCTTTGTAGGTGAACAGGATGTAGTCAATCTTGCCGTCCTGGAACGCCTGAACCGCAGCGTCCCGCTCATCAGCCGAAATTCCTCCGGTCACCCGAGCGAACGGGATACCAGCGTCGGTCATACGGGCTGCTGCCAGGTCGATCAGTTGCCGGTGTTCAGCGGCGATCACGAGCGGCTTGCCCGGGTTGTCTTCGATAATCGACATGAGTTCATCGATCTTCGAGGACTTCGGGCTGTCGGTAAGCGACACAAGCCACGTGGCGGGGTCATCAGGAGTTTCCCCATGGTCAACCTCGCAGTAGGCGGAAGCGAATTGCAGCAACCGGGTGGCCCCTGCAAGGTTCCCGTTGGCGACGAGGACCGTTCCGTCTTCCAGTACGGTCACCAGTTGCTCGGCAATGTCCTTGTATGCCTTCGCCTGCTTGGGGCTCATCTCGACATCACGTCGCATGAACACCTTGTCAGGCAACTGCTTGAGGACATCCGCCTTGATCATTCGCCGGAAGTGCGGGTCAAGGATTTTGAAGAACTCCTCTTTGTGCTCCTGGTTCAAGCCCACAATTTGCATAGGCCCGAAATGGCTGTATTCAAGCTGCGCGTACCGGTCGATGAAGGCCGACTTCGCAGGCCACGTGAGCGGGTCAACCGCGTGCATGATGCTCCACAGGTCACCGGGGTGGTTCGCCACAGGCGTTCCCGTGAGCGCCCAGCGGTATTCGACCGTAGGCCCGTGAAACACGTTCCAGATAGCGCGCGTCTGCATGGCGTTCGGATCTTTGACCCGGTGCGCCTCATCGAGCACACACACCCGGAACGGGATGCGGTTGAGTTCCTTCTCGTGCACCTCGCAGGCGGACTCTTTCAGGTCCGGCGTGCCGGGTTGCGTCTTCGTCTCGCACTCCATGCAGCGTTTCAGGCGCGTCGAACCGTACGGGGACAGACGGGAGTGTATTTTCATCGCTTCAATGTTCACGATGATGATCGCGTTGTCAGTCTCAGCCGCTTCGGTGATCTGCACGCGGCGCTTCGCGGCGCTTCCCTGGATCACGAACGGGTTCGCCTCGGGCAGCCACCGCTTGATCTCGCGTTCCCAGTTCCGTTTCAGGGAGTTGGGGCAGACGACTAGTGCGGGGTATGCGTCTCCGATGCTGTCAACTGCTCGAATACCCGCAAGGGTCTGAAAAGTCTTGCCCGTACCCATATGGTCACCGAGCAGCACTAGGCGTGCTTTGACCAGAAAGTCACGCCCTGGAATCTGAAACGGGAACAGGTCGGCATCGTGGTCGTTGGCGAACTCGGAGGTACCGTCAATCGACAATGCTTCACGCAGTGACAGCACTTCGTCACGCCGTGCACGCTCCGAACGGGCCCAAGCGGCAAGCTCGGGTTCGACCACGATCCGATCGCCGAATAGTTCTCGCAGCACGATGCACGCCGCGTAGGACTTCGGGAGCGTCCAGCGCTTCGCCTTGCGGTCCCACTTCTTGCCTGGGATCATCTTGATCTGATACGAGTCATTCCAGAGCGTTTCGTCGTGCTCACCGTTCGCCTTGCGACTGAACAGGGTAATCCGGTCGTCTTCGCCCAGCTCGGCATAGATCTCATTCATCCTTCATCCTTCCGTCGTAGGTTCCATACTAGCATCCCGCACCAGTTCTGACCAGCGGGGATAGTCCACGTCCTTGAGGAGTGCGAACGCCTGTCGGGCAGCGTCGTTGGCGTGACGCAGCTTCGGTGAGTACCACCCGACAGCCTTGAGCATGTCATCTGAGGCAAACTTGAGGTTCGCCTTCGCGTACTGGCGAACGTCGGTAGCCGCATACATCGCCATAATCGCTTTCGCCATGCCGGTCACCTCAAGCGCATCGGTCTGCTGTGAGAGTTTCGCAGTCTTCGGTGTGATGATGTACCGCTCCACAGCCACGTGCACATCCCTGAATCCAACGTGATCCGTAGCATCTACCACGGCCGTGCGAAGGTACCTAGGCACCTCGGACGCGGGCATTTGTGCAGGCCACGTGTTAGAAGGATATCCAAACAGGTTCGGGCTCCCATAGGTGAACACACCTGTCGTGAGACCGGGGTCGATACCGATAATCACGTATTCGTTACTCATTAATCTTTCCCCATCGTTTTTCCCCATCGTTTTTCCATGTGTCGGCGAGCATCGCACTTTTTGCACCCGCGCTGAATGCCCGATTTCCCTTTTGTATATCTTGTGTTCTTTTCGTCGTATGGGTGTCCGTACTTGCAGTGTGTCTTTTTTGCGTTGTGCTCCCATGCCCCACTGCGCCTAGTGTTTTCAGCGGTGGTGACTGGCTCAAGGTGGTCGGGGTTGCAGCAACGTTTGTCAGCGCAACCCCATGCGCGCACATGATCAAGCACCATTTCGTCAGGGATCGGACCTACCAACAGTTCGTAAGCAAGACGATGTACGCGAATTTGCCGGTTTCCTAGTCGAAAAACCCCATATCCCCCTTTGTCGGTTGAATCAAGCCAAATCATACAACCATCCGCATTGGGTAGCGCAATCTTTGACCAGAAACGGACCTTTACAGTGCCCTTCACTAGCTGCGGTCTAAGGGTTTTGTTTGGGTCACCGTGCGCCTTCCACCTGCGGTAATGGATGCTGCACCACCCCCGCGTCTCACTGGGTTTACGACACTCAGCTACTGCACACTTTGGTTTCATACTGTCAATTGTACAGCATCACAACTCGGACTTCATCGCCCAGCGCTTAGCTGTCGCCCCACCCGCAGTGAGCGGCAGAGACAACAGGCTGTCGTCGTTCATCACGTCTTGCATGGTCGCGATCGCATCCTGAACCTCATCGTCCGGTACATCAGCGATAGCCTCATCGTGCACGACCAGTGCGAGGTAATCGCCGAGCCCTGCGGCGTCGAGTTCCAGGAGCTTCATCTTCATGATCTCCGCCGCCATCTTTTGGATTTGGTGGTTGACCAGCTGATACATAAGGTTCGGATTGTGGCACAGCGACCGGCGTCCGGTAAGCGGTGAGATCACGTATCCAACCCCTTCATCTCTGTACCGCTGCCTGGCAACCTGCTGAATAGCATTCTGGAAGGCGGGCACACCGGGGTAGCTGTTCGCGAAGTCTCGTGACAGCTGCTCGATTTCGGCGAGCGGTCGTTTCGTCGTGGTCGCGAGGGTGTCATTTCCCGAACCGTAGATCGTGGCGTAACCGTACGACTTCGTAACGTTTCTCCTCGGGTCCTTTTTCGTGATCGTCTCGTCCTGATACACCTTCCGCGTGAGCGTCACGAAGAAGTCTTCATCCGACGCGAACGCCTCATACAGCCCGGGATCTTTCGAGAGGTGCGTCATGATGCGCATTTCGATCTGGTCGAAATCGAACAGCAACAGCGTGTGACCAGGTGAGGCAACGATGCAGTTGCGCGCTATCATGCTCAACGGGTCATCGGCGTTGACGCGTGTGAGTTGCTGCAAGTTCGGCTCGCTCATCGACATGCGCGACGTCTTGACACCGAACGCCCCCGCCTTCTGCTCATTGAACCCGAGCGGGTTAATCGAAGGGTGGATACGGCCGTCGTACTCCGAGTACTGCAAGAATCGTTTCAGATACACAGAGTTGATTTTCTCGGCCTTCGAACGGTACTGCAACAACTGCACCAACGGGTGGTCGATGCCCTCAAGTGCGAACTTGTCCAGCGACCATGCCCCGCCATCGGTCCGCTTCCAGAGTGGCACCTCATCCTCGATGAGCCTGTCAATGACCTGTTGTGACGAACCGAGATTCACCCCGAACTCGTCATGTCCGCGCCTGGTGAGGTCGTCGTGCAGTCGCGTCAGCTCGTTGCGGCGTTCCTGCGTGTATTCGCGGTCGCAAGCAACTCCCTTCACTTCCATGCGGTCAGTCAGGTTCCCCGTAGCTACCTCAATGTCGTACGCCTTAGAGGCGGTAGGCAGGACGTTCGGCGCGTGGTGCTCCCACAGCCGGACGGTCAACACAGGGTCAAGAGCCCCGTACACCCAGTACACGGCGCACGGACCGGTGGCCGTGATCGGGATCGTTCGCCACGTGTAGCCACCGGAGTGCATGACCTGGTCAAGCTGCGACTGCATCGCAGCGGCGCGTGCGTCGATGTGCTTGGCGCACTGCTGCTTGAGCCCGATCGAAACCGTTGAGTCGGCGATGTGTGCGAGCGGCATCGTATCGTCCACCAGGTGTGCGGGAACGGTGATACCGATGTTCGCCAGGTGGCGCACATCGAACCAGGAGTTGTGGCCCACGAAGCGGCCCATGCGCGACCATCGCGACACAATCTCCTGAATCAGTCCGTACCAGCGGTCAACGGGGATGGCCCATCCCTGGAACCGGTCGCCGAATTGCACTAGGCGTGGCCTGTCGTGGATCTTGTCAAGTCCTGTGGTCTCGCAGTCGAAGCCGATACGGTCGCAGGTTAGCCCCGAAAGCCAGTCAAGGCAAGCGTTCACGTCCTCGATCGTCTCGACCAGGTGGAGTTGGACCCCCTCAAGCATTCCGAGACCTCTTGTCCTGCTCAGGCTTGCATGGCCAGTCTTGCCCGCACTTCACGCAGTACTCGCCACCGATGAAACCCAGCGGCCAGTACGGGCCGTTGGCGCGGTGGATTTTGCTGCCTCTACGCTGGGTAGGCATGTCTTTGATCCTCTCATCTTGGGTCTTGAAACGGGAGCCCCGAAGGGCCCCCGTGTACGTGTCTCTATCCTACCGCACTCGCAGCGGCGCGGCTAGCTCTTCCGCGACATCCGCCGACCTAGGCGAATCACCGCTACGCAAGCAAGGCTCAAGGGCCAACCGGCAGCCGTGATCGCCAGCAGTACATACAGCGACGGGCGAAGGCTGTCGTCGACATCGACATCGGTACTCTTGGATTCTTTGATAAGAGCCGCAGCTATCATACACGCGAACAGGCAATACAGCCCGAATGCTGACCACATCATCATATCTGTGTTCATTCCATCCTCTCATCTTAGGTTCGGGGACCCCGAAGGGTCCCCGTGTCTACGATTCTACAGTACGGTTGACGACGCGGCTAGCCACCCATAGTGGCAGCGTGACCGGCCAGAGCGCGGCGATACCGACAGTGACGACCAGATCTCTCCAGATCTCATCTTCGGCGGTATCGCGGTGTCGAGAGTCGGGCAGTGATCCCATGATGGTAGCAACGGTGCTGTACAGGATCACCCCCGTACCGATGGCGAACATGGTGTATCCGAGCATAAAAAGGGCAGACCAAAACACGGCGGATTCCTCAGGAAGTGCTGAGACGGTATCCCAAGCATAGGAAAGACCCGGTGCCCCATCGACACCGGGTCTGACACGTTATCTAGGAGGCACGCTGTCGTTCGTAGTGCTCGCGAGAACGTTTCTTTGCGCACTTCTTACATGCCCTTTTCCCGTTATGCACCAGTGTGTTCTCTTCCGTGAATCCGTGTCCATATTTACACTTAGTAATTCTTTTGGCACGAGCTGATGCCAGAACGCCAGCGAATCCTCGCTTAGTGTTTTCTGCGTGCGTGACCGGCTCTAGATGATCCGGGTTCACACACAATCTGTTTCTGCATAGATGATCGATTACAAGCCCTTCGGGAATTTCTCCCACCAAAGACTCCCAGGCGAACCGATGCGGTCGTACCGTAGTTCCGTGCTTAGCTGCGAACACCCCGTATCCGTTGGGGTTCTTACCTCCTGTCCACTCCCAGCAATCACCATCAGCGTCAACAAATTTCCAGAATCGATCGTAAGGGGTTTCCGAATACGGGTCATCAGTGTTCCCCGTTCTCTGCCACCTTGCGTAGTGCGTTCTACACCAACCGTGCGCCTTATGCTTTCTCTCGCATCCTTCGATCTTGCATACCCTGCCGTTGTCCACTCGCAGTCCTCTCGGTTATCTAACATCCTACACCTGAAACCAAAACGGGACCCCAAAGGATCCCGAATTGATGCGTGTCTCTAGTTCTCTCCGTTGACAATCGCTCGGATATCATCCGCAAAGAAACGATTCTGACCGCCGGGCGTTTTGACCGCTCGGATGAGTCCTCGCGCAGCCCATCGCGTGACCGTCTTCGGGTCGACACGGAGCATCTTCGCAACCTCGCTCGGGGTCATGAGTTCTTTACCGTCAGTCATACTAACCCTCTTTGGTCTTGGACATGCACGGAATGCACATGTCCGCATTGTCTATCGGAATGGGCTGGTTTGCGCTGCTCCGGTCAAACAGTCCCGTGTTCTCTATGAGGACCCCGTTCCCGTTGCGGATCGTGTCGCCCATGAGCACCGCATGCCACCAGTTCGGATGCTGACGTGTGCCGAGCTTCGCGCCGCAGCCATCGCACTTGGTTTCAGTTGACATCGGCTAGAACCAATCCGCATCAAGGATGACAATGCAAACACCCCAGTACAGTAGAAATCCCGCAACGCCTACGATAAGCGGCCACGGGTGCTCATACCCTAGCGCGAACGTGATAAGGCCGCATATGAACGCCAGCATCAGTGAGACTAGAAGGTGTCCCATCACTGCCTCCTGATCCACTGCCCGAATTCCAGCAAAATCCAGAACACGGTGACTCCGAGCGGGATGATGACGAGCATTGCCGCGATGATCACGGCAATGGCGCATCCGTTCAATTTCTGTTTGTCGTCTGACATCAGTCGTTGTCCTCTCGCGCGTCTGACATAGACGTGCCCTTGTGCCAGTCCCACTCCACGAATCCGGCCGCATCGTTTCGGTGGCGTCCGTCGTGGTCGTAGCGCAACTGGCACACGTACGTGTACTCACCGTGGCGCCAATTGTTTGAGCAGTCGTACGGCATCTTGGGCTCGGTCTTAGGCGCGGCCTTTGCCAGCTCGGCGTAGACCTTAGCCATTTCCACCATGACAGTCTGGTGGTTCAACGGTTTTCCGTCGAATTGCTTGGACGACAACAGCCATTCGGACTTGTCCGCGTAGTAACGGAAGTCTTTCAGTTCGTCACTCATCAGTATATCGGCCCCTTCATGAGCTTCGCCTGCTCGGTGTACATAGCCGCGACATTGAGATAGGACTTCGCAGATTCGTTGTACCCGTCTTTCGCCTTCTCGCTTGCAGCCTGCAACGCCTCATCGGCCTTGCGCATGTAGTACTCGAAACTCTTCGGTTCGTCACTCATCGTTGCCGTTCTCCATCCGCGCTTCGCACGCTTCGATGATCGCCTGAATCTGCCGGATCGAATCCTTGATGCCGAACCGGCTGCGCTGCGCGGGAACGGTGGGCTTGGTTGCGCGTTCGGCTTCGAGTTCCGTCAAGGCTTCGATAGCCTCTTTCAGAACCTCGACCTTGATAATCATGATCGTGCGCTCTGTTGCGTTCACTGTCCTGCCTCTTCCGTCTTCTCGTCCCGGTAGCAGACCTCGCAGCTAGCACCGGGGCATTCGTGGTACGGGTTTTCGACCTCTTCCGTCTTCTCGATCCACAGCACCTGGTATGCGACCGAGCCGTTGCCGAACTCCAAATTCACCTCGTGCTGCTGCGTGCCTTCGTGCTCGCGTCGGTCACCTGTGTAGTCTGCGTACTCAGTAAGAGCCGCGTGGTACAGCGCATTTTTCATGTCCCCGAACCGCGTGCGCGCCGTGTGCTGGTCCTCGTCAAGCACGCAAGTCGTGACGTCGATGCGTCCGAACTCAGGCAGTGGCGCATTGGGGTACTTTTCCAGGAAATCGGCGAGCGCGCGGAAACCAGTGATGACGTTCTCACGTCGCGTATTGTCTGACATGGTGTGTGTCCTTCCGTCTTTGATCGTTGTCGTGAGGGACGATTTTGAGGGCCCATCCCACCCCTCCGAAAGATGGGCCCCGTGCCGGAAAGGTAAGTTCCCGGTTTCCCGTTGCCCGAAAGCATTGGAGAGACTTGCTAAACCTATCATGGTGTCCGTGATCGTGCAACGTGGGGTCGGTGTCACCCGAAAATGTCATCCTCGGGCACCAGGGGCACCATGTCCTCGAACCGCTCCAACACGCGGTCGATCGACTTGTCGACAGCGGCGGCGGCGCGGAACGCGGTGGCGTTCGGGAGCGGGATCTTCGGCGGGTGGCCGTTCTTGCTCTTGACGTACAACGACTTCAAAACCTCAAGCGCATCCGGCGTCCACGTGGTCGATACGCGCTGATCCTCGCCGGGGATCGTGGACTTGCCGATCGTCAGTACCAGGAACATCGGAACGTTGTCGTCGGTGTTCACGCCCATGATCGCAACGTCAGCCCACCGGCAGGCCGAGCACGTCTGGCCGCGAGGCAGCGTCGTACCAGGCATGTGTCCATTGTGGGTCCCGTTCCGGTGACGGGAGGACCCGAAGCCCAGTACCCAGCCGGTGAACACCTGCCCGGAAACGGTGAAGTCCTTCACGGTGGGATCGTCGAACTCGCACTCTTGAGCAGCGAACTTCGCGAACTCGTCCGAAACCACGTCCAGGGGTTCGTCAAGCGTGCTGGTGTCAGTGTTGCTCATGTTGCTTCCCTTCATCATCTTCGATCGTCTGTCAATCGTCAGCGGGTCGTCCCTGCTAGCGCAATGGTATCAGACAGGCGTAAGATTGAACAGCAACGACCCATGATGAGAGGATGAAGGATGGCAACCACCCGTTTCGAAGACACCGCCGCAGGCGGACAGGCCCCCAGCACGGGAGCGGTCGCGTACGCCTGCGTGCAGCTCGGGTTCCGCGTGTTTCCCTTGATGAACGGCACGAAGCGACCAGCGGTCAAAGACTGGAAGCGGCTGGCAACGCGCGAAGTCGACCAGGTTCACGCCTGGTGGGCCGGTGGAGAGTTCACCGGATATCCCGTGGGCATCGCCACGGGTCCCAGTTCGAGCATCTGGGTGCTGGACCTGGACCGAAAGAACGGTATCGACGGTTTCGCCTCCCTGCGTGACCTCGCGGTGCAGCACGGCAGCACTCTTGCCGACTTCACCGGCACGATGACCGTCGCCACGCCCTCCGGGGGGGCACACCTCTACTTCCGGTGGGACGAAACGGTCTTGCGCCAAAAAGGCGTGCACAACTCGTCCGGCCTCCTCGGTCCCGGCATCGACGTGCGCGGTATCGGGGGCCTGGTGAAAGCTCCCGGCTGCGGCGGCTACCAAGTGGTTCCCAGGGGCGGTATTCGGAGTACTGTTATCGTCCCGGCTCCCGATTGGCTCGTGAAGCTCACGCGCAAACCGGAGCGCGGAGAGCGGTCGGAACCGCAGTACGAACCTGGCAGTGCGCAGGCCGAACGCGAGGCCGAGCGCGTGCTTGACCGGCTCGGGAACGCGGCACCGGGGACCCGCAACAACGAGCTGAACGTGGCCGCGTTCCGGCTCGGGAAAATGGGCACCATGGGTGCCGAGGAGGCGTGGTCGGAGCTTCGGACCGTGATGTTCTCGATCGGGGCGAACGACGATGAGTCATCCCAACGTAGGACGTTTGAAAGCGGGTGGGAGGCGGGTAGGCAAGCGAGCGGGGTGTGATAGAATGCTTGCTAACGAGAGGAGCAACACATGCGACTACGTATGAAGTGCCCTGGTTGTGGCAAGTACATAGCACTCCGGAAGAACGGCGTACTGTGGCACCACAACGACGGGCGTCCGCAGTACCCAGGTAGCCCTTGGGCCGCGCACTGCAACCGCAGTGGCACCCATCCGGACACTAAGGGACGCGCATGAACAAGGAACAACGCGTCAACCGCGCTCGCACCGCAGCCGAAGCACGGTGGAAGGGCAAGACCGAAGCGGACAAGCGCAGGCAACGCCTGGTCATGCTGTCTGCACAGGCAGAAAACCTCGGGTACCGGTTGGTGCCCGTTGACGACACGAAAGAGGATGAACGATGAGCGACGACAACACCATTCCTGACGAAGAGGGGGCCGTGCGCCTCCGTAACGGCAAGGTCGAAGTGTTCGATGGTGAACGGTGGGGGCCGTATCGAGCGATCCCCGCGCCGCCCGGCGTGCGCATGCAGTGCCGCTGCATGAACCACAACACGAAAGAGGACTAGAAGATGGCACTCTGGCACAACCGGCAGCCCAACCCCGAGCGCGCCGAACCGACCACGCGCACCGCACGTGACAACCGCACCGCAAGGCGCGATTCGCAGCGAGAGACGCGCACCGACAACGCCAAGAAGGACATGCAGCGCAAACCGTTCGAAGAGGGGCGCTGACATGCCGGACTACCGAACCTGTGACGACTGCGCAGGCATGTACGATGCCGACACCGAAGGCAGGGACGACATGTGCGGCCATTGCATGATTCCCGAGGAGCCGAACCCGTGGGTCGGTTTGGACCCGTTCGAAGCTCAGGACGACATCGACAGGCGTTGGGGATCATGAGCACCGAAACCGAGTATCGCTGCCCTGGCTGCGATCGCTGGGCGGAGTGGACTGATGGCCTCCAATCCTTCGACGGGGAAGCCGCAGACGAATTCTGGTGTCAGACCTGCGGCAAGGAAACGGTGCTCAACACCATGGAATCGAGGACGCAGTGAGCAACGAACTCACCGAGGCCGAACGCGCAGTTCGTGCCATGGTTCCAGGCACCGAATGCTCGTGCGGAGGTGATCCCGATTGCCAGAAGGAGTTTCAGCTAGCGCGGGATATCGTGGCAGCTGTACGGCCGATCATCGAAGCGGAGATCACCCAGCATCCCGACGTGAACGAGATGAACCGGGGATTCGGGGATTGCCCGCAATGCGACTCCACGCCGCTGTCCCGTTGCCATGAGTGCGGGACCAGGGTGTTTCGCACAGAGGCAACCGTATTCGGATGGCGCATGGATCACCTCTCGGGATTCGGGTGCATCGCGCTGTGCCCGGACTGCCGTAACGACAACACCTAGACGCAACAGTGCCCCGGCTTCGGGTGAGGAGCCGGGGCACTTGCGCCCTTCAAGCCGCTGCGCAACAGCATAGATCAGATAAGGCAGGTGAACACTACCATGACCGACACAGACGCCGCAAACAACGCGAACGCCACAGGATCATCGGATGACTGGGCGAAAGCCATGCTCGAAAACATGGACTTCAACGGTGACAGCGGCGCAAACGATGAACAACCGGTGGTCCCAGACGGTGTGAATGACTCGTCGGCCGAGGACATCGACCGTCCCGTCTGCGACGCCACCGAGCCCAGCTCGCTGCACCTGTGGTTGTCCAGGAGGATCGGCGTCGGCGAATTGGACCACATGTACAAGCGTCGCGGGGAGCTGGTTCGGGTCATCCCAGGCGCTATCCAGCCGCTTGACGCCCGAAGGCTGCGCGCGGAGATCGACTACACGTTCCGCTCCATCCGCCACACAGACAAAGGCGTGCGCGACACCAACTTTCCGCTGATCGCTGCTGAGAACGCGTGCGGCGCGGTGCACCGGCTCGCGAACGCACGGGAGCTGGCAGGTATCACCTCGATTCCGCTGTTCCGTGGCGATGGCGATCTCATCGACCGCGAAGGCTACGACGAAGTCACACAGATGCTGTACCAGCCCGGCGACGGCCTCAAGATCTCGGTCCCCGAAGAGCCTTCGCGGCAAGCCATGTTCGAGGCCGCGACCCTCATCAAGTACCCCGTGGCGCAGTTCCCGTTCGAAACCGAAGCGGATAAAGCCAATTGGATCGGTATGGCGTTTACGCCGCTACTGCGCTATTTGGCCCCAGGGCCGTACAAATTGGGCATCATTGAGGCGCACCAACCGGGGTCCGGCAAGGGCTACCTCGCCGGGATGCTCCGCAAGCTCCACGGGGGCACCCTGCGCGGTGCGCTGCCGGACAAAGAAGCCGAGATGCGCAAGACCATCACCACGGCCCTGCTGGGCGCCGAAGGGATCATCGTGTTCGACAACGTCAAAGGCATGATCTCCTCGCCGTCCCTCGAAGCGCTGCTCACGGCCGAAACATGGTCCGACCGGTTGCTCGGTGGGAACACTGAGGCCACGATCGCGAACGACCGGCTGTGGATTCTGACTGGGAACAATGCGTCCATCGGGGGCGACATGGCGCGGCGTGTGCTCAAAGTTCGGCTCGATGCCGGTCCCGACCCCGAGAACCGGACCGGGTTCGACATCGCCAACCCCGTCAAGTGGATGGGAGACCACCGGGGCGAGTACCTGTCGGCGCTCATGACCGTGATCCGTTCATGGCTATACGCGGGGGCGCAGATGCCACCGGCCACAGGATCGGACTCGTATGCGCTGTGGCGGCAGATGCTGTCAGGGATCTTGCAGCACGCCGGACTCGGCGAGGAGTTCGACGCGAAGGCCGTCAGACCGGTCATGTCGGATGAGGATGACGAGTGGTGCTCGTTCCTCCACGCGGTGAAGGCGCACTTCGGTCAAGCCGAATGGAACACGAAAGATCTGGGTAACGCGCTCAACATGGTTCCGGGACTGGAAGAGGTCATGCCCTCCGCGCTGGCGGCCAAGTGGACAGGGTTCGCCACGGGGTCTTTCTCCATGACTGCCGGAAGGTTCCTCGGGAACCGCAACCGGAGGTGGTTCGGTGATGTGCAGGTGGTCAAAGAAGGGAAGCGGAAAGGTGTCCAATTCTGGACTGTGCACACTCTGCGTTAGGGGGACTTAACGCAAATGGGGGTGGACTTAGGTGGTCTCTGGGGTGGACTTAGCGCCTCGCCAAGCCGTCTAAGTCCACCCCTTTTGGCTTCGGCGCTGATATGTATCGATGTATGCACGTATCTTAGGGTGAGAGATTGATAGCTGTACGTATTATTAGGGTAGCCTTGGGTGGACTTAGGGGGTTGGAAAAACACTTGGGGTGGACTTGTAAAGGGGTCCTGACCACGGCAAGTCCACCCCGATGGAAAAGGCTTGCCGACTCTCTTACCAGTAAAAACTCTAAAAACAGGTAGACTTGGGTAGACTTAAAGAGGAGATACTTACATACGAGAAAAACAGTAATATATTACTGTTTGTGTTTGTATAGGGAGCGACACCGCGTTTTAAGTCCCCCAAGTCCACCCCAGGCGAGTTTTCGCAGGTAGATGGGGGTGAAATCGGAAGTGCTAAGTCCACCCCTAAGTCCCCCCCGCAGGTCAGAGGCTTGCGGCTAAGTCCACCCCCTAGCTGACCAGGAGAAACACTGATGGACACGAAAAAGCAGATTCCGCATGACGGCGAGGTCGACGTTGCGCCATGGGACGCGATCCTGTCGGAGGTCCGGCGATCGGGGTACCGGATCTTGTGGCTTGAAGAGCGGATCGGGAAAGAGATCCAACGCGAAGCCGAACTGGAGGCGCAAGAACACGACTGGGAACCCGAGAAGTTCGAGATTGCGCGAAGCCGTGCGGGACGCGAGCTGAGGGAGTGGGTCCGGCTCGGACGCGAGGAGCGGGCCCATGGGGCACAGGTGGCCCGTGCGGCCGTCTCAGCGGGCCTCTCAGAGCGTTACATCGAGTCGGTGCAGGCTGAGGCGCGGATGATCGCCGCAGTCCTCCAGAGGGCCCTACAGGCGGCCGAATTGACGGATGAGCAGTGGGCAGCGGCCACGGTGGAGTTGCGCACCGCGCTGGCTGAGGTCGGGCGTGAGCTTTCGTCCCGACATGCGTCGATGGGCGGGAAATTCCCGGAACGTCCCGGTATTGAGAGTTGAGTCGGGGAGGCTCAAGTTTGAATCTTGACAGTGGTTACTTGCGGGAACCACACTTCTCAAAAGCTATCCCGGTTCCGTGACCAGGGGTTTCTCTGGGGGCGGGAAATTCCCGGGAATTCCCAGGGGCAATCCTGCCAGCGCGAGCGGTGGGGATAGGCGTCTATAGCGATTCCCGGGGCTGTACTCCACGCTGACGGACTCACAGGTCGTACGCCTACACGGGTTAGGGTTCTGGGGTACGGGGGCGTAGAGACGTTCTCAGGGCATAGCAAAGGGGCACCCCGTGGTGGGATGCCCCTGTGTGTAGCTATGTGGTTACGATCCGAACATTCCAGTATCGATCACGCCGTCATCACCGCGTCGCCGGTCCTTCGCTTTCTTTTGTGTGTCCCTGCGCTGGCGATCGTTGGCCGCCTGTGCCTCGCCTTTAGCGCGACGCCTGTCAAGCTCGGCGCGCTGCGCCTTGGTGAGTCCCTTGGTGCCGTTGACACCCTTCATGACCTTGTTGAACGTGTCGTCTTGACGAGCCATCGTGTGTCCTCTCAATCGTTGTTTGTCCAGGTTACCACAGCCGACGAGGGCGCGGTGGCCGGGGTTGATGTCCGATTTGAAAGGGTTTTTCTTTTTTGGGCCCTCCTCGGGCGCAGAGCCCCCAAATAACCGTCGCGCCCACCCCAACCCTCGTTTGGCAAGCGCTTACACGTTTCCCCTGCGAAAAGGCCACCCTCTCGGGTGGCCTTTTCGCTACTTGCGGTTCAGGTATCCTATAGCGGGAACCGGACTGTCATCCTCACCGGTGAAGTCCATGAGCCATTCCTCGTAGAGTTCCGTGCCCATGCGGCGTTCGAGTTCGGTCCCGATCCAGTCGAGAACCATGCTGACCTCCTTGCCGGGAAGCTGCCTAACGGCTTCGTCATACGCCATGGACAGCGCCTCATTGTTGAGTCCCATCAGCATGTTCTTCGCCTTTGCGGGGGTGATGTTGCGCATGGCGGCTGTCTTCACCGTGGGCTGCGCCGTGCACATCTCGGCTGCGCGCTTGCCGGTCTCGTGGTCTCCGGTGTGGCCGTGCTCGCGGGTGCACTGCTTGAAGTTCTTGCCGGTCTCGGCAACGCGGGCGAGGCATCGGCCGGGCTTGATTTCGCGATTGGCGTCCATGGTGCTGTCCTTACGTCGTCGGTCTTTGTAAGGACAACTCTAGCACCCCCTCGCACTACGGTGCAAGGGGGTGGCCGAACTTTCTTGGATTAGTCTCTGAGCTGCGCTCGAATGTTGTTCCACTCGTCCATGATCTCGCGAACTGCTTTCGTTCCGCGCTGCTTCTCGGCTTCGCGTTCATCAGGGGTCAATGCTTCGCGGTGCTGCCGGATGATGTTGTCCGCCTCCACTTCGACCTGGCAGCGCCACGTGGTGTAGTCGCCGCCGGTCCTGCGGTGGTACTCGCGGTACTCTTCACCGGGAAGTTTGTCGTCCATCCTCGTATCCTCTCATCATGGTGCCAGCGAAAAGCCCCGGTTTCCCGGGGCCTGTCCTGCTACATCCCGAGGTATTCTCGGCCCGCGTCGGTAAGTTCCCAAGTGACGAGCTGAACGCTGATCATGTGCCCGGTCGGATACGTGTGGGTCATGAATCGATCGTTCTGTACGCCGTCGATAAGGCCCGCGTTCGCGAGTGCCTGCCCCGTGGTCAGCCGGATCGTGAGAAGGTCTGCGGTGCGCTCCCAGTTGTTCGCGACCTTGCCCGGGTTGTCAGCGATGGTCTGGAGGGCTTTGGTCTGAGCAGATGAAAGCTTCACGGTCTTACCCCTGTCGTTCGTCGTTGCGTCGTTGCGTCGTTGTTCCATAAGCCTAACACCCCCTCCGCAGAAGCTGCAAGGGGGTGGGTCAACTATTTTCAGATTTCCTGTTCTCCCAGGTCAGTACAGCTTGAGCATGTCCCGCAGGGAATCCATGCCGGACTTCTCGGTCCGCTTGATTTCGGGGGACTGCTTGAGGTTCGCCCGCACGTTCACCTTTCGGGTGGTCTTCGGTGCGGTCGCCTGCTTGATCGCGGCGCGGCCAGCGGCGGTCAGCTCCCAGGTGTTGACGGCGCAAGTGCCCCCGCTGTGGGTGACAGTGCGCCCGGTGGGAACCTCTTCGATGAGTCCGGATCGGCTGAGCGTGGTCTCGACGTTGCCGTTGATCTTGAGCATGTGCCCCAGCTGCGACAGCCGCAGGATCGCGACGACGTTACCGGGGTTGTCGGCAATGGTCTGGAGTGCGAGGGTCTGCGCCTTCGTGAGCTTCATGTTCTCGTCCTTGCGTCGTTGATCGTTGCTTGCCCCGTAAGCCTAACACCCGCCTGCCATCGCGGCAAGCGGGTGGGGCAAGTATTTTCAGGAAAGATACTGCATGAGTTGCGCCCCGATGTGGCGCGTGTACGCCGGCGGGATCGCCTGGTTCATTTCCGCTTTCGTCATCCAATCGATGCCCATCGCAGCGCCGACCGCGTGCGTCTCCAGCATGGTGTTCGACTTGTCATCGAACAGCATTTGCAGCCCACCGTGTACGGGAATGATGCCGGACCTGCGGGTTCGTCCCCTGCTCTTGCTCACGCGGAGGTTGTACACCAGGTCGGCGTCCTGCCACGCGTGGTCGCAAGGGGGTTGTTCGAGGGGCACGTTGCTTTCGAACAAACGGTGTCGGCGCACGCGGAGGCCGAACATGGATCCGCAGAGTTGGATGGGGTCACGCAAGGGCGCTCCGACGACGTTCTCGATCACGTACGGCTTGCCGGAGCCGGCCAGCGCGTCACGCGTGGGTTCTACCAGCTGTGCGTGCGTCGAGGTGTGCAGACTCTTGGTGACGCTGTACGCCTGGCAGGGAGGTGAAGCCGCGATCGCGTCGAATTCGTGTCCGTGTTCTTTCACGAACACGATCGCGTCTCCCTGATGGAACTCGAACGGGTATGCGTCGTGTCGTTCGATGTCGACTCCGGTCACTTCGAAGCCGGCCATGTGGTATCCCATTGATGCCCCGCCGGCGCAGGCGAACAGGTCGAGGAGTTTGGGAATTCTTGACATGGTGCATCCTTCGATCGTTGGTCTTTGTCCCCCAACCTTAACCCGCCCAGCTCCGGTCCGCAACCCCTGGGCCAAGATTTCTCAGAAAACTTTCCCGACCGCGATGCGCACGGTAACATTCCAGGTCAAAGAGCAGGCCCCGCACACTGCAAGCGCGGGGCCTCATGGCTCCATACCGTTTTCTAGTGTACCTCACGCCTCAACCGGCCGCGCCGTGATCGTGTGGTACCCGCCGTTGACCTCATCAGGGATGTTGTGCTGATGCGAGCCGTAGTCGACAGCGAAACTGATCACGTAGTCGACCGCGCCCGCGCACGTCTCGCAGTAGCTCGGGTCTTCGGGGTCGATAGGGTGCGTGGTCTCTACGGACCATTCACCTACGATGGTGGTGTACATATCCGCTATCATACCAGGTCAACTGCCCCGCCGTTTCCAGCACGCAGGCCAGCAACCCGATCCCGATAAGGCTCATAACCAACGCTGCTGGCCATTCGAGCATGAACCATACCGCTGCGAGGTAGCAGACCTGCAAGATTACGAGAAACAGTACGAATTCAATGGTCATCGCTTCCCGCCTCCGTTCGGCCGGTTGCAGGTCGGGCAGAGCGGCGAACAGCCGTTGCATTTGGTCATGGTCGTTGTCCTCTCATCGTTGTCTATCCAGCATAGCAGGAAACCCCCCCACCCTTGCGGATGGGGGTCTGTCGGCTACTTGATGTCGTACTGCTTTTTGAGGGATCGCAGGTGTTCCCATTGAACGTCGAGTCGTTTGCCTTCGGCGGCAATGGCGGCCTGCCACGCTTCCTCGGAGGTGTCAGAGGGCTTGCCGTAAGCCATGCTCAGGTGATGGTCGCGCGTGGAAGTGTTGAGCATGTCCTCAACAGACCAGATGTACTCTTTGATGCCCTGGAGTTCTGATTTGGTGTACATGTCATGCATCCTCTCGTCTTTGGTCTTGGTTCACCAAGCCTAACACCCCCTTGCCAGCATCGGCAAGGGGGTGGGGCTGACTTTCTCAGATTGTGTTTTCGCAGGTCACTGCGCTACTTCCAACCAGCGGCGCATCTCTGCGGATGTGATTACCTTTCCCGAAGGCAGTACCCAGGGAACGTCAAGCGGTAGATTGGCACCCACCAGATCACGAACCAGGTTGATAAGCGCTGTATCAGCTGGGGTGACTTCGTAAGCGTGCATCGTGTCAGATACAGGTGTCTGTTTCACACGTCATCGCCTCCCATGTCAGTGCCTACCGCATACGCAAGGGAGGCGTCTGATAGTCGAACCGGGGCGAGCGTTCATCGGAAAACTGCCACGGGTAGTGAAGACGGTGCTTCCGTCTTCAAGAATCCACACGTCCATCCGCTTGCAGCGTCGTCTAAAGGGCCACACTGTGTTGCCTTTCCTCTAGTTCAACCGCAGGTCATTGATGGTCTCGGCCTTAATGTGCATCGCAACGTCCCCGACCCCGTTGTTTTCGAACCGGGTCGATTTCGCGGCCTTGAGTTCGGCGCGCAGTCGTTCGACTTCGGCCTGAGCACTGATGAGTGCTTCGTGCTTCCGGTCGAACTTGGCTACGTGTTCGGTGGCTGACCTGTGGTACTGCTGGACCTGCGCCCGCAGGCGATCGACTTCGGCTAGCAGTTCCGTAACGGTGCTGTCGAAGAGCTTTGCGAGGTTTCGGGACTCGTTGTCTCGAATCTCGGCGAGTCGTGCGTCGGTCATGGGCCCAGCCATGTCGTGTCCTTCCGTCGTGGTCATGTGGTCTTTACCCGAGTATAGCAAAACCCCGCACCTCTCGGTGCGGGGCTGCTCTACTTCCGTGTCTTACTGTTCGGTTACCACGGGGCGGTAGCTCTTGGCGCTGGCGTCCCAAGGCCAGGAGAGGACTCGGTAACCCATGTCGGCCAGAGTGACGCGGGCCCATCCCTGCAAGCGGACTCCGGTCTCAAGCTCGTGAGAGATGAGTTGTTCGGTCTTGAGGTGAGTACCTTCCAGGAAGGTCATGTAAGCGATGTTGCCGCGCTTGTAAACTTCGATGTCGCTGATCATCTTTGCGTCCTTTGTCTTTGGCTTACCCTGTTGTCTTGTAAGAACAACGATAGCACCCCCTGAACACGGTTGTCCAGGGGGTACCCAATATTTCTTTTCGGTTGTGTTTTCGCAGCTAGAAGCCGCGTTCAACCTCAAGACGCTTGAGCAGGTCACCGGCTTTCGCGCGTGATTCGGCTTGCGCCTGATAGAAAGCATCGGTCGTCTTGATCTTGTGCTCACGACGCCAGGCGGCATCGCCCCAGGTCTCATCGTACCGGGTGAGCTGTCGGTCAACACACGTGATGAGGATGTCGAGGTCTTTTCGATCGAAATCCATGGTCACCCACGCTTCGGCTTGCGGGTGAACCAGTTCCGCTCGACCCGGTCGTACGCGTCATACTGCGTATCGTCGGTGATGTCCTGCTGCCCCTTCGGGGCCGCGAACGGTGACCAGTTCGACGCCGCAGGGCGCACCGGCGCGGACTTGGCCTGCCCGTAGTCGCGCTTGGGTACTTTTCGTGCCATCCTTGCATCCTTTCATCGTGACTAACGTTCCCCTAGGCTCCTCCCCTCCTGTCAAGGGAGGAACCACAGGCAGCGTTAGCGCGTCTTGTTGATGATCTCGGCGAGCATGTCGCGGTAGGCGATCAGCTCATCGCGGCTCATGGTGTAGTCGAAGTTCGAGAAGTCACCGTTCTCGGTGCCGTCCTGGGCGTACTTGCGGTACGGGTACACAGTGCCTTCGATCGAGAAGCCGTGCTTCATCTCGGTAATGTCGATCTCAACGATTGGGTTGTCAGTGTCGTCGGTGAAGGTACCGCCGTGGTTGGTGGTGAGGTAAGGCATGATCTTGTCCTATCATCGTTCGTCTTTGGTCTATCAACAGTAACACCCCCTCACGGAGGTCCGCAAGGGGGTGTCGAGGTTTTCTTGGATTGGGTGTTTGTGCAGGTCAGGGAACCATTCCAAGCGCTTTTGCAGTGTCGCAAGGCCATGGAATCCCCGCCGCGTCCGCGTCTCCGCACGTCAAGCACGCCGGTTCGATGTAGCCATATCGCCCATTAGGAAGATACCCCTGTACGCCTTCGAGGACGGGCGTGTGCAGACGCAACGCCGCGTCGATCATCGCCTTAGCGGTACCGAGTTCTTCATCAAGATCGAACACGATGCCGCGCGCTTCGGCACGGTCCTCTTTCAGCTGGTCCCGTTCCTTCGCGACGCGTTCCAATTGTCGAAGGGTGTCAACGGCGTTGTCCTTCCATCCGTCACGCTCCGCTGCGAGCTTCGCGATGAGCTTCACATGCCCCTCGTTGGCGGCCCTGAGCATTTCGAGTTCGGTCATGTGCGCGCGCCCTTCGTGTCGTAAGGCGACTTGCCGCCGCCCGGACAGGCGTAGTCAGGAGAGCTGGCGAACGCCAAGAGGCTATTCGAGCTGTGATGCCGCAGCTTGCCATCCAACCGGAGCACGATGCTCCGGCGACACTGCGGACATGTGACGATGTGCTGTTCGGGCATGTCATCGGTCCTTTTTCAGTGTGCCTGTGTGCCACGAACCGCAGTAGTCGCAAAAGTACACATTTGCACGTCCGTTCACCGCATCGAACTTGATGCGAGGATCACGAGGTGAATCGTACAGGGTCTTCCAGCGACCTACGGTGCCGTAGTGCTTACGCGGCCAGTCTCTCGGATCGTCGGAAGGGGCCGGTCTACCCGAGCATTGCCGACTGCAATACACGCCCCAGAACGGTCCGGGACAACCCAGATAGTTACGGCAGCGGTAGCACCGACGACGCTCCGGATACTGGAGCTTGAGTAGGGATTCTGGTTGCGCCTCCCACGCGGAGGCGTCGATACCGCGAACTGTCACTTGCATGTCTTTGATCCTTGTCGTTGCCGGGGCCGCACCGTTGTGCCGGTCCAGCCCCTCCGTTGATGATGCTGAATCTAGCGTATCACAGCACGTCAGAACCGCAAGGGGACCCCACTTGCGCAGCGCGCTCACCAGGTGTATCGTGAGAGTACGACCACGACGAAAGGACTCATGATGACAGTCAAGCTCCACAACCTCCCTACTCCGATCCGCAACGTTCTCGCGGCTGCGGAACAGGAATCGCACCGCGCCTACGCGGATGCCATCAACCATGAATCTCCGGCCTACGATGAGGCGTTCGCCCGCGTGCACTTCACGTACACCGACGAGCACAAGACGCGCGAGGTGCTAGGGCTGTGAGCGGACCCAAGATGGAAGGCTGGGAACTCGACCCCAGGCAGATCCGCAAGGTGATGGCAACGCTCTCCGACGACGAGTTGCATGCCAACCTCAGCCACACGTGGCCGCGCATCCGTGAGGCTGCCGAATCCGAAGCGGCAAGCCGGTGGGCAGAGACGATTATTCCGAAGGGGGATTCATGACCGAAGACGAACGACTGGCCGAGCGGGCGCGCCGTATCCACGGCAACCCGTTCAGCCCCGAGAACATGGCGCGCGACGCCAACCTGAACGGCATCGAACGGGACGCTGTTCCCGTTGAACGCACCATTGAAGCGCTCAAACGACACCAGGAGGATGACGAATGGACAGCATGACCGAAGAGAACGCATACGGGCCTGAGTACGCGGATGCTCGCATGTACATCGTTGAGCTGACGCGAGAGGACGCTATCAATCTTGTGCACGCCGCTCACGTGCACGCCGAAGGGCTGCTCCCGATCGAAGCCAAGCGATTGATGGAAAGCGCCAACCGGCTTGCCGGACAGACTGTTCACTATGCCTGACGAAGTGAAGCGGGCACGAGACCTGCAAATCGGCGACATGTTTGCGGACGGCTCACACGTCGTAAGCATCAACAAGACGGATACCATGATCTACATCAGGACCAGGGTCAGCGATGAACCACTGAAACGTAGGCGGTACCAACCGAACACGATCCTTCCGTCAAGTGACAATCCGTATCCGTCGCAGTACGAAGACGGCCACCCATGGGCGCGCTATCGCGTCCGTAACTACTGACCTAGGATGCGATGATGCGAACGAGAGAGCCGCAGCACATCGGTCGCGAAGGAGACCGATCAACGTACATGAGCAAGCGTGCAACGCCAGCTGCAAGAGCCGCATTCGCGGTCTGGGGCCTTATGAGTGAGATCATCGGAGCGGCGATCGTGGTTTTCGGCGCGCTTGCCGCCGCGTTGGTACTCACTGGTACCGCGCTCGTGATGTTCTTCTGAGAGGATGCAAGATGACTGATGACAAACAGCTGTACTCCACTGATCACGCGTTCGCGCTGGTCGAACAGGTGAACAGGTTCGCCAAGATCGCCCCGACGATGGGTGAGTGGGAGAACCACAAGGGTGTTCCCGACCGTGACCAGGTTTCGGCCGCACGTGCGGTCATTGCTGGGGGTACGGAGCTGCGCAAGTCACTGTGGGCATTGGAAACCGTAGCCGAAGGCGTTATCAAGGCGCACAACGATGCACAGGACAAACGTCTTGACGCGTTCTTTGAAGATCCGATCGAGGGCATGTGAATCCCGAAGTGATTGAGACGCTGGTCGGACTGCTCTCCATGATCCTGTTCGTGATCGTGGTCTATGTGATCTGGCTGATCATGGAGAGCAACCGGTGAATGAGCGGAAAGGTTGGATCATCCTCGCTGTCGGAGCGGGAATCTTCCTCGTGTTCTGGCTGGGATTCTCGCTCGGGATGTATCTGTTCAGCGCACACGCTGCAGAAAGGATCTTGCAGTGAACACCGACGCGCTAGTGGTGGCCTGCGTACCCGCTGCGGTCTTCGTCGGCTCGGCAGTAGCCTACTTCGGTTTCACCGAATCAGGCGACGGTGATCCGGTACCGCGTGTACGCCGTGGCGACACGATCGATGAGCCATGGTGGGGATTCGAACACGTACGGGAGCATGTGCTTCCCGGAAGCACGATGTTGGTGCTTCCCCGTGACAAGGGCATCAAGCATGACACACGACAGCTGATGAAGATCGTAGATGCAGAAAGGAACAACCAGTGAGACGAGACCCTGTCGACATGATGACAGTTCGCGAAATCGCCGAGGAGTTCGGCTTCAATCTGTCGGATATGTACGCCAAGACCGGACCGACGAATGCTGAACGCGATGCGGAACTCTTCCGGCATCGCGTGGAGACGGACGAGACCTGGAGGAAGGCGTACAACCACAAAGCCAAGTACGTGTACCCGAGAAAAGCCGTTCAGCGGTGGTATCGGGAACGCAGAACCATAGCGTAAGGCCAAAGCGCACCTCTTCGGAGGTGCGCTTTTCTGTGGGATACTAGCGGTCATGGACATGAACCTGGATCTTGGCGCAGCTATCACGGATGCGTTCGATGACCTCACGCGCGTCAAGATCGATTATGCGGGTGATCCTATCCGCTGGGCTGACGAACGCGGTAAGGTGCATCTGTGGTCAAAGCAGCGAGAAATTCTCGAATCAGTCAGAGATAACAGACGTACCGCAGTGCACGCGTGTCACTCTGTTGGCAAATCGTTCGTGGCATCAGTGGCGGCGTGTTGGTGGATTGACGCTCACGCGCCAGGGGAGGCGTTTGTTCTGAGTTCTGCGCCGACCGCAGCTCAGGTTCGTTCCGTCCTGTGGCGCAGTATCAACCGAGTGCACGCGAACGCGCAGCTTCCAGGCCGGTGCAACCAGGTGGAATTGTTCATGCCTATGGGCGATGGACGCGAGGAGCTGGTGGCTATCGGCCGTAAGCCCTCCGAGCATTCGGAGGCTGCCTTCCAGGGCATCCACGCGCGCTATGTGCTCGTGATCCTCGATGAAGGCAGCGGCGTACCACAAGCGCTATGGGATGCAACCGAGTCGATCGCGTCTAACGCGAACGCGCG
>Ga0209818_1000028_pt1 | contig 35389 bp, 30 predicted proteins | sample NCAS200_FD_187517 | JGI IMG/M metagenome (GOLD analysis project Ga0209818, IMG submission 187517) | Agricultural soil microbial communities from Utah to study Nitrogen management - NC AS200 (SPAdes) (version 2) | ecosystem: Environmental > Terrestrial > Soil > Agricultural land | place: USA... | reverse complement strand
CCGCGTGGCCCTCGAGATCCTCGCCTAACGCGATCGGCAGCGAGGCGCGGGCCGACTTGAATTCCTCCGACTCGATCAGCTTCCGGAAGCCGACCACCTCGGCGGTCGGGTTGGGCACTTCCACCCCCACCGCCCCACGGCCGGGAATCGGCGCCACGATGCGGATGCTCTGCGCCCGCATCGCCAGCGCCAGGTCGTTCGCCAGGTTGGCGAACTGGCGGACCTTGACGCCTGACGATGGTTCAATCTCATACTGCGTCACCACTGGCCCCGTCGTGCGATTCACCAGCCGGCCGTCGACCCGGAATGTGCGGAGCGCATCCATGAGCTTTTCGCCCATTTCATCGAGCTCACGGCTGCCTTCATCGGCTGATCGCTGGGGCGCCGGCGTAATCAGGTCTTTCGGCGGAAGCTCGTCTTCGGTCCCATAGGCAGCAAAGATCTCGCCTTGAGTCTCGTCAACACTGGTCTGTTTTCGCGACCTGCGACGCTCGCCCGCAACAGGAACGGCACCACCCGGTTCATCGATCTCCTGCACCGCCGGCATTTCCTCCGGCCGCGGCGCAAGCTTTTCCGCCAGCGTCGGAGCCGTCGGTTTCGCTTTCGACGGCGAAGGACCGATGATCGCGCGCACCGGATTCCATCGCAGTGTCCACGCCATCAGCGCCGACAGGAGGAGCGCGACGACGAACCATGCTCCGCCGCTCCCGAAGAACTGCGCGAAGTAGTACGCGAGAAACGTTCCCCACAGCCCGGCAACCCTGGTGGTGTCGTCGGAGGGCACCGCGCCGACGGCAAGCCCGATCCCGATCGGCAGCAGGGCGGCGATGCCTAACAGGAAAATCATCCACGAGCGGTCGGAGTCCGATCCGAGCCGCCCCATGAGTCGAAGCGCATGCACGGCGGCCGCCAGCGGGAACAGCCAGGCGGCGGGAAGCCCCACCAGTCCCCGCAGCCCCTGTTTCAGGCAGGAACCGATAGGGCCGAAGATGCCACGCGCGGCCCAGCACGACCCCTCGTCAGGCACCGGTTGCAACAGCAGCGCGCCCGCCACGAAGACTGCCAGCAACGCCAGGACGATCCCCGTCAGCTCGCGCTTGAGCGTTTCACGCATGCGTTATGGCTCCCGGCCGTAACCCCTTCACCGGTCACCCAGGCGCACGACCTGGCGGTCGCGATACACCGGCACCACGGAATGCGTGTTGAGGCCGGCGCAATACGTCACGTCATCGCCGAGCCCTGCCTCGATGAGCGCACGCCCATGCTCCGAATCACGGAGGACCGCGAGCAGGTCACCGCCCATCCGCCGGTCTATGATCGCGGCGACGCTGGCGGCGTCGCCTAACTCCGGTTGTATCCCGCGACGCGCGATGCCACGCACGAAGCGTCCGGCACAAATCGCATCTTCCAGCGCGAAGCGCCCGTTGGTACCGGCGCAGATGATGGTGATGGACTTCCCGCCCCGCGCTGCCGCTCGCAACCACGCCAGCGTCGCCGAATAATTCGCGAAACAGCCGACCAGCACTTCGGCAGCACCGCTGGTGCTTGCCAGCGCCGCGGTCCCGTTGGTCGTCGTCATCACGATCGTCTTTCCGGAGACGATGTCAGCAGTGAATTCCCGCGGCGAGTTTCCCAGCTGAAAGCCCTGGATGGGAGCCATCTTCCGCTCACCCGCCAGCAGCACTTCGCTGCGTTCGAGCGAGCGCGCTCGCATGATGGCGTCGTCGACGCCCTCGAACGGAATCACGGCCCGCGCGCCGTTGTTCAGCGCGGCGGCGATGGACGTCGACGCGCGCAGCACATCGACGACGAGCACCACACGGTCATGGACGTCGTGCTGGCCGGTGGAGCTCCCATTGAAATGAACGTCTATCCGCACCTACTCCGGTTGTTTGAACAGCCCTGTCTCACGCTCGAGAAACTTGGTGTCGACCACGCCGCGCTGAAACGCTTCGTGCGAGAGCACGCGTCCGAGGAAGGCCGTCGTCGTCGTCACGCCTTCGATGATAAAAGCATCGAGGGCGATCTGCATCCTGCGAATGGCCTCGGCACGATCCCGGCCCTGCACGATCAGCTTGGCCAGGAGTGAGTCGTAATACGGCGGAACGGTGTAACCGGCATACACGTGCGTGTCCAGGCGAACCCCGGGTCCTCCGGGCGGGTGGTAAACGTCGATGCGCCCGGGTGACGGCTGGAAGCTCCGGGACGGATCCTCGGCGTTGATGCGGCACTCGATGACATGACCACGGAGGGGCGGAAGTTCCTTGAACGAGAGTTCTTCTCCAGCCGCGACACGGATCTGTTCTTTCACGAGGTCGATCCCGGTCAACATCTCCGTCACCGGATGCTCGACCTGGATCCGCGTATTCATCTCCATGAAGTAGTACGAGCCGTCTTCGTCGAGAAGCATTTCGATCGTGCCGGCGCCCACGTAGTCAATGGCCTTCGCACCCTTCACCGCGTCCGACCCCATGCGCTCGCGCAGGTCCGGCGTCACGGCCGGACTCGGCGCCTCTTCGATCAGCTTCTGGTGGCGACGTTGGATCGAGCAATCGCGCTCGCCCAGGTGCAGCACGTTTCCATGCTGATCGCCCATCACCTGGAATTCGATATGACGGGGTCGTGACAGGTACTTCTCGACGTACACGTCGTCATTGCCGAAGGCTGACATCGCTTCTGACCGCGCCATGGAAAACGATCGCGAAAATTCTTCGGCGGACTTCGCGACGCGCATCCCCTTCCCGCCGCCGCCCGCGGCGGCCTTGATGATCACCGGAAAGCCGATGTCCTTCGCAAACGCGAGCGCCTCATCGACGTCGGCGACGGGTCCCGGGGTTCCGGGCACTATGGGGACCCCAACGTCCTGCATCGTTTTCCGCGCGGCGGCCTTGTCGCCCATGACGCGGATCTGCTGCGCGGTCGGGCCGATGAATGTGAGGTTCGAGGCGGTGCAGGTTTCGGCGAATTCGGCGTTTTCGGCAAGGAAGCCGTAACCCGGATGGATCGCGTCGGCGCCCGTGATTTCGGCGGCCGCGATGATACGTGCGATGCGAAGGTAGGACTCGCGGGCAGGCGCGGGGCCGATGCAGACGTCATCGTCGGCGAAGCGCACGTGCAACGACTCGCGATCCGCCTCGGAATAGATCGCGACGGTTTCGATGTCCAGTTCCTTGCACGCGCGAATCACGCGCAGCGCGATCTCGCCGCGGTTCGCGACCAGGACTTTCTTGAACACAAATATGGTTGATTGCTGATTGCTGAGGCGGTGTGCTACGAGCTGATGCTGCTTCCGAAGCTCACCGGTGTCGGACCAAGGCTAGCTCCAGCACCAGCCCGCAGCAAATAGCCCTCAGCAATCAGCAATCAGCACTCAGCTGGATGTGGGCTTCTGGAATCCATCCCAGCTCGTATCGCTCGATCCCGCCACACCCTGAATGCGAAGCGCGAACTCGCTCGGGTTGCTCGCGTGGAACAGCGCGCTGTCGTACGAGATGACGCCCTGTGTATACCACGCCATCAGCGACTGGTCGAAGCTCTGCATGCCATACTGGACGGTGCCTTCGCGGATGAGATCCGGAATGTTCAGCGTCTTGTCCAGGTCGCGGATCTGTTCACGAACGGCCGCGGTGTTGATGAGGACCTCGCAGGCCGGGACGCGGCCGGGGCGGTCGATGCGCGGAACGAGGCGCATGGAAACGACGGCAGCCAGCGCGCTGGAGAGTGCATAACGCACTTCGTTCTGCTGGTGCGGCGGATAGAACGACAGGATGCGGTTGATGGTCTGGGTCGCGTCCGTCGTATGTAGCGTGGAGAACACGAGGTGGCCCGTGTCCGCCGCCTTGAGCGCCGTGTCGAGCGTATCGAGGTCGCGGATTTCGCCGATCTGCACGACGTCGGGGTCCTGCCGCAACACACGCCGCAGCGCCTGGGCGAACGAACCCGTGTCCGTTCCGACCTCGCGCTGGTTGATGTGGCACTTCAGGTCGCGATGGAGGAACTCGATCGGGTCTTCGATCGTGATCACGTTTGCATAACGACGCTCGTTGATCAGCTGGATGATCGAGGCGAGGGTCGTCGACTTGCCTGAACCGGTGACGCCGGTGACCAGCACGAGGCCGCGCGGCATCATGGCGATCTCCTCGACGACCGACGGCAGGTGCAGGTCCTGGATCGAGCGCGCCTGGTGCGGAATGGTGCGGATCGCAAACGCGATCGTGCCGCGCTGCTGATACGCATTCACGCGGAAGCGCCCGATACCCGGGACGCCGGTGGCGAAGTCCGCCTCGCGATATTCGGTGAATTCCTTCACCTGTTTCGGCGACATGATTTCCTTCGCCAGCGAACTCAGATCTTCTGGACGAAGCGCCGGCAACGGCAACGGCGAAAGCTCCCCATGCACGCGCAACGTCGGCGGTCGACCAACCTTCAGGTGAAGGTCGGACGCGCTCGACTGCACCATCTGCTGGAGGATGGCCTTGAAGTTGAAGGGCGGCCGCGCCGCACTCGTCGGCGCAGCGGCCGTAGGTTCTACGCTCAGCGGATTAGCCATTCGGATCGATTCGGAAGAGCACCTGTCCGTATTCGACTGGATGAGCGTCCTGAACGCAAACTTCTTTTACCACTCCGTCGAATTCGGACTCGATTTCGTTCATGATTTTCATGGCCTCGATGATACAGAGGACCTGGCGTTTGCTGATTTTTGTGCCGACGCTCACATACGGTTTGGAACCTGGCTCGCCCTGCGCATAAAACGTCCCCACCATCGGGGATTTGACTTCGAGCAGGTTCGGCTTCGGCGCCTCGACCCGCGGCGCCTCCATCTCGACGACCGCAGCCCCCTCGGCGGGAGTTGGGCGACCGGAGGGCGCCGCCGGCAGGACCGCCGGCATCGGGGCCGGAGTCTGAATCTGGACGGGGCCGCGATTCTGCGGCGTCTTGGAAATGCGGATCTTCATCCCCTTGTCCGTCGAAATCTCGACGGAGTCGACGGATGAACCGTCCAGCATCTCAATCAGCTTCTTTACGTATCGAAGATCGATCATTCGTTCTGGTCAGCGTTGTTCAGCCGGTCAGTCCAACTCGATCAGATCGCGAGGAAACTCGGTCAGCAACACCGCGCCCCCGTTGACGAGATGAACATCGTCCTCGATGCGAACGCCTCCCCAACCGGGGAGGTAGACGCCAGGCTCGATGGTTACCACTGCTCCTTCAGGCAGATGTCCCTCCGCGACACGCGACAATCGCGGAGCTTCGTGCACCTCGATGCCCAATCCGTGGCCCAGGCCATGGCCGAATGCTTCACCAAATCCGCGCGCGGTGAGGGCATTCCGGGCTATGGCATCGGCTTGTTGACCGGTCATCCCCGGCGCGATCAAGGACCGGGCTCGCTCGTTTGCTTCTTTCACCGCTTCGTAAACGTCCCGCTGCCGCTCCGATGCCTGCCCAACAACAACAGTTCGAGTGACGTCGGCACAGTAGCCCTCGTAAACGGCACCGAAATCCAACAGCACGAAGTCTCCCGGCGCAATAGGACGACTCCCGGCACGTGCGTGGGGAAGCGCACTCCGCTCTCCCGATGCGACAATCGTACTGAACGGAAATCCGTCCGAGCCCGCGTTGCGGAGATTCTGTTCGAGCATACCTGCGACTTCGTTTTCGGTGAGGCCGGCACGCAACTCGCCCAGGGTTTTTTCCAGCGCCGAGGTTGCGATCACGCCCGCCAGGCGGATCGAATCGACTTCACGCGGCTCCTTCGATGCGCGAAGGCGCTCGACGAGGTCCGTGGTCGGTCGCCATGTCCACCTCGATCCATCCTCGTTGAGTCGTTGAAAGTCACGATGAAGCGTTTGCGCCGATTCAAATCCGAAGGCCGCAGTGCCCGGTCGCGCTGCCAGTTGCTCCCAGAGCCCCTTCCACAGGCTGCTCGTTTCGATGACAACTCGAGAGGCGCCAACGACTTCATGTGATACTTGAGCTTCGTAACGGAAGTCTGTGAAAAACCAGGTCTCTGTGGGCGTCAGGAAAAGTAAAGCATTCGATCCGCTGAAGCCCGTGAGGTAGCGGATATTGGGCAGGCTGCTGACAAGAAGTCCGTCGAGGTTTGACCCGATCAGGAGTTCTACCAGCCTGGCTTGTCGACCTCGTTGTGGCTCAGCCACGGCTCGCTAGACGCGCGACCAATCCGCGCAGCGCCAGCTCATAGCCGTACGCGCCGAACCCGCATAACACAGCCGTGGCACCCGCAGCGAGTGTGGAATGCCGTCGCTCCGGTTCACGCGCAAAAATGTTCGACAGGTGCACCTCGACATAGGGAATGGCGACTGCGGACAACGCGTCCCGGATCGCCAGGCTGGTGTGCGAATACGCGCCGGCGTTGATAATGACGCCGTCCGCGTTCCCGCGCAGCCCTTGTATTTCGTCGATGAGCGCGCCCTCATGGTTCGTCTGGGCGAACGAGATCTCGACGCCCAGTTCGCGCGCCACGGAACGCAACCGCGACTCGATGTCAGCGAGCGTCGTGGTTCCGTAGATCTCGGGTTCTCTCGAACCGAGCAAGTTGAGGTTCGGTCCGTTCAGTACCGCCAGTTTCACTTCTTGCGCAGTCCTTCGAGCCACGCCGTGAATTGGCGGATGTCCGTACCACCTGATTCCTCAGGCCCGGACTCGGATCCCGGCTCCGTGGATGAGCCGGTCGAGGCACCGGGATTTGAATAGAACTCGTCGAGCGTCACTCCCCCTCCCCCTCCCCCTTGTGCCGTTCCGCCTGGCGGAACATCGCGAAAGAGGTGGTCCAGTGACAACTCTCGTTCCGCTGCGCGAGAAGGCCGGCCGGCGGGATCGCTGAATGCCCCGGCCAGCGTCGCCGCCGCTCCCTCGTCAGACTGTTGTGCCTTGGATGCCGAGAAAAGATTGGCGAGCGCAGAAGCCGCGATCGTGAACGGAACTTCCGGTTCCTCTGCTGACGCCGCGGTGGTACGCGTTGAGACGTCGGCAGTCACTGCCGGACGCTTCGCAAGGCGGGAGAAGAACGTGCGTACCGACTGGGACGCCGCGCGAATCTCCGCGTTCACCGGTACAGGCATCGGAGTTTCGCGTCCCTCGATCGCGGCAACGCGCGACTTGAGGCTGTCATCGTCCGGGTTCCGGTCGAGCAGCTGTCGATAGATCGAGAGCGCTTCGTCGCGGAAGCCCTGCTGGAGGTACAGCTCAGCCAGCGTCTCGGTGATGAAGGGCGCGGGCGTCGGTGCAGGAATCGCGGCTTCCGGAGTATGGCCGATCGCATCGCCGGAAGGCGGCGCCGTCTCAGCCGCGGCCGATGAGGCGGTGAAGACCGGTGTTACTTCGACCGAGTCCTGTCCTTCGAACGACTGAGCTTCTCCTTCAGCCATCGCGTCTGCAGGAGACCACCCGGACTCGCTCGACGATTCGGTTGAACCTTCGAATGCTTCGGAGGCCCCGGCCGCTGACTGGACGTCGAAGCCGCCCGACTCGGCGTGGACGTCCATCGCCGTTTCAGCGGTCGTGACCTCATGGTGCTCGTCAGGAGTCTCTTCGATCTGCTCCTCATGCCTGGCAGCAGACCAGGTCGATTCTTCGGCTTCGTGTAACTCGGCAGACGACGAAGGTTCTCCTTCACTCGAGTAGCTCGAGTCAAAGCTTTCGGACGGAGTGCCTACCGGCTGCTCTTCATCGAGCGATGCCGACCATGATGGCTCCTCAGCCGGTTGCTGGGCAGGTTCATCCGTGGACCGCGCGCTCCCTTCCGGTGAAGTGAACTGCGGAAGCTCGGGCGGCAGCCACAGTTCGTCCGGCGTGACTTCCGTGGATTCGATCGCATTCGCCCCTGGCACCTCATCGAACCAGGAATCGGTCGTCTGATCGACGGTGGCTTCTGAAGTGGACGGTTCAGCACCAGTTGCTTCGGTGACACCCGCTTCGACAGCGCTGGCTTCAGTGGAGACATCCACTTCGTGCGTCTGCTCCTCGAGCCAGTCTTCAGGAGCCGCTTCCAGGTCCGAAAGCGACGCTGAAGGAGTGGTCATCCATCCCGTGTCCTCTTCGACAGCACTGTCGAATCCGCGTTCGGCGAACGTCGCGCGCGCTGGCTCTTCAGCCTCCGACGGCGGCGTGTAACTGCTCGACTCGGGATTCAACGCATCGCCGGCGAAATCTTCGATTTCGAGAGGTGCCTCGACGAGTTCGTTCGACGCCGGGTACGACTCGGTGACTTGCGCTTCGAATCCCATTTCGGCAACAAGCTGTTCCGGGACGATATCGCTTTCAGCATCGAATGCCGCGGTGAGCGCTGTGTCTTCTTCGCGTTCGAACGGCGTGTCCGGTTCGTGACCGGCCCCGCTCGAGTGATCAGAGACAATGAACTCGAACGACTCGTCAGGCGCGGACGATTCCGCTTCCGCGAGCATCGGTTCGCCTTCTGCTTCTCCCGCAAGCTCGACCATCTCGGGCTCGGATTCCGCCGGCCGCTCCCATTCGCTGCGACCTGGCGCTGAATCACCTTGATCGTGAGCGGTGGGCTGCAGGTCGACGAACGCGTCGTCAGTCTCCTCGGCGCGGGCAGCGTCCTGTTTGGCCTCGGCCTCTGCTTTCTCGCGCGCCTCGGCCTCTTCCCTGAGATCCTCGGCCGTCTTGTAGGCCCGTCCGGGGCCCGTGAAGCTGGTATGAAAGCTCGGTGCCGGAGGAACTGGTTCCGGCGGAGGAGCCTCCGCGGCCGCGACTTCCTCGCGAATCGTAAAGGGCGTCGGCTCGTGAGCCGGTTCCGCAAGCGGAGCCATGTCGATCGGCTTTGGAACCGGCGCAATCGGGATGTCGCGAATCAGCTGGGCGACTTCGTTGTTGCGCGGGTCCGCATCGAGCAGGCGCTGATACCACTGTCGCGCGGCGTCGAATTCTCCGTTGATCTGCGCGATCTCGCCCAGCGAGCGGAGCGCAATCAGGTTCTCCGGGTCGAGCTCCAGCGAAGCGGTGAAGATGTCGCGTGCTTCCCCCGACTCTCCCGCCTCATACAGCGCCTGACCAAGGACGATGTGGCCACTGACATGTCCAGGCTGACCCGCCAAATGGGTCCGGCAAACCGCGATCGCCTGCGCCGGATCACCCGCCTTCCGCAGCTCGTTCGCGTACGGCGCAAAGTATCGGCGAGGGTTCTCCTGAAACTTCCCCCGGAGTTCTTCGAGTCGCGGGTTTATCATGCCGGATCCTCTAAGGCGCGGCCCAGGACGGGCTCACGGGTGCAGCCTGCAGTGAGACTGTTCTCCTGACGAGTGACAGATGGCAGAAGTGACACTGTAACTTGATTTTAGACGCAGATCACAAATAGCTTTCCGGGCTCCAAGAACGCCATATTTTTTCTCCTCCAGTCAGCCCAGGAGCTTGCGTCCGTGCTGCAGCAAATGCGGAGCTCCGCGAAGTGGATTTGGATCTTCCTCGTCATCGCCTTCGTGGGCGGATTCCTGTTCGTGGAAACGTCGGGATTGCTCGGCCGCGATCAGGTGACGACGAGCTCAGTCGTGGCCGAAGTAAACGGTACGGACATCCCCTATCTCACCTGGGTCAACCTGTCGAACGCCCTCGCCCAGCAGCGCGAGCAGCAGATGGGACGCGGCCTCAATGGCGACGAACGGCGCGCCATCGAAGACCAGGCGTTCGAGCAACTGGTAACGGACGCTCTTCTTCAACAGGAATATCGCAAGCGCGGTATCCGCGTCAGTGACGAAGAAGTGATCCAGCAGGCGCGCACGAACCCGCCTCCGGGCATTCTGAGCGATCCATCGCTCCAGACGGATGGCCGATTCGACATCGAGAAGTACCAGCGACTCCTGGCGAGTCCGCAGGCCAGACAAACGGGCATGCTCGTGCAGCTCGAGAATTATTATCGATCGGAGATCCCGCGCGCGAAGCTGGAAGCGCAGATCCTTTCCGACGTGTTTGTCTCCGATGCCAAGCTCTGGAGCGTCTACCGCGACGAGCATGATTCGGCGCAGGTCAGCTTCGTCTCGTTCGACCCGAACACGATCGGCGACAGTTCAGCCCAGGTGTCCGACGCTGAGGTCCGCCGCTATTACGATGCCAACAGGGATCGCTTCGAGCGTCGTGGTCGAGCCGTTGTCAGCCTCCTCGTCGTTCCACGCACCGTCACGGCTGCCGATTCGCAGGCGGTTCGGACGCGGATGGACAGCCTGCGCGCGGAGATCACACGAGGGGCCAAGTTCGAGGACGTCGCGTCGCGTGAATCGCAGGATCAGTTCACGGCCAGCAGCGGAGGATTGCTGGGGACCCGCGTGAAAGGGCAGATGGACGCGGAGATCGAAAAGGCCGCGTTTGCGCTCCGTGTGGGTGACGTCTCACAGCCCATTCTCGCCGCCGACGGCTACAACCTGATCAAGGTCGATTCCCGGAGCGGTGATTCGGTAACGCTGCGGCGCATCCTGCTTCCGCTTACACAGAGCGACTCCAACGCGGTTATAACGGACCGCCGCGCAGACGAACTGGCGAAAATCGCCGCCAACGCGACGGAGTCGGAGAAGTTCGACAGCGCAGCGCGCACCTTGAACCTGCGCGTCGAAACCGCGCAGGTAATGGAAGGTCAGCCCTTGTTTACCGGCTTCGGCATGGCGTCAGGCGTGAGCGCATGGGCGTTCAGCGGTGTTCGTGCTGGCGAGGTGAGTGACCTGTTCGATACGGACGAGGCGTACTTCCTCGCCCGCATCGACTCGCTCTTCGAGGGCGGCATCGCGCCATTCGAAACCGCGCGTGAGGATATCAGAACGCTCCTGCAGCGGCGCAAGAAAGCCGAGTTGATGGCGACGCAGGCTCGCGCGTTCGCCGAACGTGCCAAGGCGGCGACGCTCGAAGTTGCGGCGAAGGAGCGCGACCTCACGGTCACGAAGACGAACATGTTTGGCCGTGCGACGTTCGTTCCGGGATTAGGTCGCCTGAACAGCGCAATCGGCGCTGCATTCTCCCTGCCTATCGGAGAGATCTCCACGCCGATTGCGACCGATGATGGGGTGTTTGTATTGCGGGTCGATCGCCGTGCCGAAGCCAGTCGCGACGCCTTCGAGGCGCAAAAGGCCGTGCAACGCACGAATGCCATGCGTGTGCTTCAGGAGGCGCGGATGCGTGAGTTCATGGAGGGGTTGCGCCAGACCGCAGAGATCGAGGATCGACGGAAGCAACTGAGCGCCGCGGCTCGCGCGCAGGTGGCGGTACCGCAATAAAGAGAGGAAGCAGGAAGCAGGAAGCAGGGAAGGAACGAAACGGTTCTCAACTAATAAAGGGCCCGCGATTCGCGGGCCCTTTGTACAATCCCTGCTTCCTGCTTCCTGCTTCCTGCTTCCTCGCCGTTAACTCAACTCAGGAGCCGTCTCGGTTCGACCGGCTCCTTCTCTTCGGTCTTCGTGGTCTGCACGGGTCCTGTGCCGAGTCGATCCGGTGGCAGTTCTTCACGGACGGCCTTATCGGCGTCGCTTAGACCACGCTTGAAGGCGGTGATGCTCTTCCCGAATGACGCGCCGATCTCCGGCAGTCGCTTCGCGCCGAACAGCAGCAGCACGGCCACGAGGATCAGCAGGATTTCCATGAAGCCAAGGTTCCCGAAATTCATACGACACTCCTAGAAGAGCGATCGAGCAATCAGGTACGCGATCAGGACGCCGACGAGGCTCAGGAAGGTGACATCGAGAACCACCGGCCCCAGCGCGAAATTCAAGATAATCAAATCCACCTTCAGCGGCCCTAGCGAAGGTTGCAGGCCACTGGTCATGAACTCCTTTACGGCCCCAACGGGAAGGAACTTACGGGCAAGCATCGTCATGAGCCCGCCGACCACGAAACCTATGGACAGGACGACGACGTGGAAGAATGACCTGCGGGGGACGCGGGACTGGGCTGTCTTCACGCTCGCCGCTCCATCACATAAGTGAGAGTATCCTGAAGGGCCCTGCGCGCCGGGCTTTCCGGCAATTCGGCCAGAACGTCGTCGGCACGGGAGGCGTACCGTTCGCCGCGCTCGCGCGCGTAATCGAGACCACCTTCTTCGATCACGATATCGATCACCCGGGCAATCTGTGTGTCGTCAGGCTCGGGAGCGCGAAATAATTCGTCGACTGCCGAACGCGACGCCGTGGACATCGAGCGCAGCGCGGCGATCAGCGGCAGCGTCACCTTGTGCTCCTTCAGGTCGAGGCCCGTCGGTTTTCCCATCGTCTCGGCAGCTTCCGTGTAATCGAGCAGGTCATCCACCACCTGGAACGCCATGCCGAGGTGCGACCCGTACGCCGCCATGGCATCCCGATACCGGCTCGCGCCGCATAACGCGCCGACTTCACACGCGCCGGAAAACAGCGCGGCCGTCTTGGCGCGAATCAGGAATTCGTAGTCGTCTTCGGAAAACTGGAGCGCGTCGAGCGCGGACAGCTGTCGCATTTCCCCAAGCGTCAGCTCATTCGACGCTTTCGCGAACACACGTAACGCCTCGAGATCGCCTAACCGCACCAGTTCCTGCACCGCGCGCGAATAGAGGAAGTCGCCGGCAATCACCGCCACCTGGTGTGTGAAGAGCGCGTTGATCGTCGGCATCCCCCGCCGCAACACGGAGTGATCGACGGCATCGTCGTGCACCAGCGTCGCGAGATGAATGAGCTCGACCACGGCCGCGTACGACGCCGCGCGTGGCTCGGCTACTCCGTCGACCTCCGACGACAGCAGGAGGAGCGTCGGCCGCAGCATCTTCCCCTTCATGAGCATGAGATGCTCGCTCACGCCGTTCAGGAGGGCGCTGTCGACCGCGACGATGCGCCACATCTCGTCACCGACGCGCGCGAGCGCTCCTGCCACCGGCGCCTGAACGTCTCTGAGTGCTACCTGTCCCGCCGGCGTTGGCCGGGCACGAGCTGTCACTTGGTGAGTTTCCCCAGGGCGGCCACACGCTCCGCGACGTCGCGGAACTCGATGTCGACCGCGAAGACCCGAAGATAATACGGCAATGCCTCAGCCGGACGACCCAGGTGCTCCGTGGCGTACGCCATGAGGTACAGGACCCCGACCAGCTGCTGGTCGTCGCTCCCCGGTACTTCCGTGGCACGTTGCAGGAGGGCCGCCGCTATCGGGTACTGCTCCTTCTCTACGAAGCACTGGCCGAGCGCCTCGTAGGAACGGACCCGCTGCCCGGGGTCACGGAGCGCCTGCTGGAATTGTGCAATCGCCTCGTCGATGAGTCCCATCTCCTTGTAGGCGACTCCGAGGTCGTAATGGGCCTCGTAATCCTCGGCCTCGACGTTCTCCGCCACGCCTCGCTTGAAGCGGCGCAGCATTTCCTCGAAGTCGGCCTTCTCGTCGCCGGTCGGCTTGGGATCCTCGACCTGCATGCGCGTCGACCGGGCCGGCTCGGTATTCCGCAGCCATTCGCCGAGATCGATGAATTCGGAATCGCCGTCGTCGAGCGGATTGTCCTTGTCCGGCTCCGAGGAGGGTGCCGGGCTTCGGGCCGCGGGAACCGATATCGGAGTCGGATCGCGGTATACCGGCGCAGGCTCTGGCGTCGGTGCGCGCGGCGTCGGCACCGTTAGCGGAGTTGCGGGTCGCGTCGCCGGCGCAGCGTGTGGCGTTAGGCTCCGCGCCTCCGGAACAGACAGCGGCGTGGGAATCCGCGGCGCTGCACCGGAGAGAGGACGCGCATCGTAGTCCTGTACCTCCGCTGCCAGCTCGCTCCCGTCGTCGGCCGGCATGGAGGAGAAAGCTTCGTCCAGCGCCAGATCGGTGTGCTCGTCGCTTGTCGACGGTTCGGCCTTGTCGGTCAGCTCGCGGTCATCCGGAACATCTGGCGTCACCTGGTCGCCGGTCGGTGCCAGCTCGGATGAACGAACGCTCGGCGTGGAGACCGGTGAAGGAACGCCCTCACCCCAGTCGGGCACTGGCAACTCGAGCGTTCCAAAGCGAACACGCGGCGGGGTGGGGGGCGCGGCAGGCGCCTGTTCCTGCGCCCGCGACCCATTCGAGTGCTCGTCAGGCGTGCGCGTTCCCGGCTCCGGTGCGGGCGCGGTTGGCCTGGCATCAGCCCTGATGGTCGCGAGTTCATCAGTCCATCGCTCAAGGCGCGCCGGCCCACCGCGCAACTTGCTGAGAGAATCCGGCGCGAGTGTCGCCAATGCGAATTCGGCGCGCTCGTTGCTGGGGTCAAGCTCGAGGACGCGGCTGTAGACGGCGGCTGCGGTCGCCGCGGATCCGGACCGGAACAGCGCGTCGGCGAGTTCCAGGTACGAGTAGGCAAGCCGGCCACGGTCGCGTGACCGCACGGCATACTCGACGCGTTTCTGGTGATGGCTGATCGACGCCGGATTGACCTTCAGGATCACATCCACGACTTCCTGCGCGCGGTCGGTATGGCCGCGCATTTCGAAGCCGACCATCGCGAGTTCAAGCTCATATAGCCCACCGTCACGATCACCGGTGTCGAGCAACGCCTCCCCGAGCTGGCGCCGCAGATCCCAGTTTTCCGGATCGAGCTCCAGTCGGCTGCGCAAATGACTTTCCGGACTGCCGATTGAGATCAAGGCGCGTGGCGTCCCCGCGGGCACGACCTCGGGCGGCGCCTTGTCCTCCTCGGTGTCCTCGCTGGTCGTCAAATCCGGATCATCAAGCCCGAGGAGCGGCGGAAACGCGTGGTCGTCAGTCGCTTCGCCCGTGGAGCCGAAGCTCGGGGGCATGGAGAGGAAGTCGTCCGGAATCTCGGCGACCGGTTCCACCGGCAAGCGGCCTTCGAGGACGGCGTCGGGACCGGATGGCAGCTCGATTTCCGGTTCCGGTTCGCCAGGCGAGTCGGGGACGAGGGGCTGCTCCCATTCCGCGGGAATCGGCTTCCGTGTGTCCTCGCGAGCCGCGAGGTCGGAGGCAAGCTCCGCCGCCTCTTCCGCGGCAGCGCGCGCGTCCTCGGCTGCAGCCGGCGACTCGAGTGGTGGTGACGGAATTGCAGCTACGTCGCGCGGAGTGGGCGGCAACTGGCCCGGAAGATTGAGGTCATGATCCCGAGCGTCATCGTTGCGCGCCGAATTACCGAGCTCGATGTCGGCAAACTCGAAGCTCGACAGCGGCGGCGGGGTGCGCGACGGCTGGCGTCTCGCTGGCTCTTCGGGCACAAGGTCTTCGACCAGGTGCTCGATCCGTTCGATGGGCTGGGGAGCGTCGCTGGTCAGCTCAAGCGGAACGACCGGCTCCACATCGCGCTGAGAGGGTCGATCGCTTGCGGGCTCGATGACGAGCTCCGACCCTGCCGGCGTCAACGAGCGTATGACGGGAGTCGTTTCCACCCGCTCCGGCTCCACCGCGGTTGATTCGAAGCCTTCGGGATGCGGGGCTGCCGGCTCGGGCTCGTCGGGAAAGAACGTGATCGAGAGACCCGTCAGTGCCGGCACTGGTGATGGCACTGGTGCCCGCGCCGAGCGCGGTTGCGGGTTGCTACGCGGCGTGCCCTGTGACGCATCGGCGTCGTTGAGGTCCAGGAAAATGAGATCGCCTGCCGCGACAGGTGTTTCCTGGTGCGATCCTTCCCTTGGCGTAACCGAAGGGTCGATGGCACGCATGCGATCGATCGTCGCGCGTGCCTCCGCCGCGCGTCCTTCGGACTGCAGCTTTTCGTACAGCGACTGCAGTTGCTCGAGCGCCTCTCCCTTCCTGTTTTCCTTCGAGAGGAGCTCGGCGAGGATCAATCGGACATCGTCCTGGTCCGGATACAACGACGCGAATTCCTTGAGCGCCCGGAACGCCTCGTCGGCCATGCCGAGTTTCTGCATGCGATCCGCGTACTCGAGGAAGTTCTTCCGGGCGTCGCTCTTGAATCCCTTTTTCGCGCTGATCCGTGCGAGCTTGTAATACACCGCGGCACGCCCGGGCGACTGGCGCAGAATCTTGCTGCACAGCGCGATAGCGTTGTTCAGGTATCCACGCTCGGCGTACATGTCGACGGCGCGTTCGTAGAATCCGAGCGCCTCGGTGACACTGCCCTTCCGCATGAGCATGTCGCCGACGCGGTTGAACAGCGGCACGTCTTCGTCGTCGAGGTCCTTCCCTCCCTCGTCGAGAATCTGGACGTACACCTCGAGCGCGCGGTCGAATTGCTTTTTCTGCTCCAGTTCAGCGGCGCGTTTCCGCAGGCGGACGAGATTCGCCGACATCAGGTGGTCCCCCCGCTGTACGCCTGCCGGCCGTCGACCCACGTGCCGACGCAACGGCGATCCCCGTACCAGTACGGCAGCTCGCGGATGTCCTCGATCTCGAAGAGCGAGAGGTCCGCCCGGAACCCGGGAGCGACCTGCCCGGTTTCACCAGCCAGGCCTAACGCGGCAGCCCCGTTCACCGTCGCGGCGAGCACCGCTTCCGCGGCCGACATGCGGAGCTGGCTCACGGCGAGGGAGAGGATCAGCGGAAAATTCGGCGTGGGTGACGTGCCGGGATTGAAGTCGGTCGCCAGCGCAACCGCCGCGCCGCGTTCGAGCAAGGCACGCGCCGGCGCCTGCCGTTCCTTGCCAAGAAAGAGCAGCGTCCCGGGCAACAGTGTCGCGACCGTGGGAGCGGTGGCGAGTGCCGCGATGCCATCGTCGGTGATCGCGCCGAGATGGTCGGCGGACGTCGCGCCAAGTTCGGCGGCAAGTTCCGCCCCGCCTGACGAGCGCAACTCGTCGGCGTGCAGCTTGAGTCCCAGGCCCGCCTGACGCGCAGCGCCAAGGATGTGCCGTGATTCGGCCACGGTGTATGCGCCCGGCTCGCAGAACACGTCGGCGAAACGCGCGAGTCCCTGCTGCGCGACACGAGGGATCATCTCATGCACCAGCAGCTCGATGTAGTTGGAACGGCCATCAGCAGTTGCGCGAGCCTCGAGGGGTATTTCGTGGGCACCGAGGAAGGTCGGCACCAACCGTAAATGGACGATTGAGGCCACCTTGGCGATTACATGCAAAGTCTTGAGTTCATCCTCGAGCGTAAGTCCATATCCTGACTTAACTTCCACCGTCGTGGTGCCGTGGCTGGCGAGCCGCTGGAGGCGCGGGATGGCGAGCCCGACCAGATCTTCGGCGGATCGCCCGCGCAGATCCCGCACGGAGGAGTGAATTCCACCGCCTCGCCGCGCGATCTCCATGTACTCGAGTCCGGCGGCTCGCAGCTCCTGTTCTTCGGCACGGGGGCGACCGAAAATCGCGTGCGTGTGGGAGTCGACGAGTCCCGGCATGAGGACCCCGCGCCGGCAGTCGACGCGGTCGAAGCCTGCATAACGAGTCTCGAGGGCGTCCTGCGGCCCGACCTCGGCGACCTTTCCCTCCCGCACCGCGACAGCGACTCCGCTCTGCACCCCGGCATCCTTCATTTCGGCGCCGCGCCGCGCGCGGGCTGGACCGGTACACGTGACGATCTGAGATGCGTTCACGAAGAGGAGTCCATCAGCTGAGGGTCGAGCCTCGATTGCTCGATCGCTCACGCGTAAGGTCTCGCCATGACATCACGGACGCGCGAAAGTCTCAACGGGGCCTGCGCTTCACCGCGGCACGCGTAAAAGCAACGGTTGCACTCGATCGGCTCGTAGCGCTTGAAGTCGCGCCAGTGGAAATCCGTGGGAAAGTCGGGGCACCGTTTTACATGCCCGGTCGGGTCGATATGGATCGTCCGGATCCCCGACCGGCACGGTTCCGTAATCTCGCCGCGAAGGTAACGCGGGATCTGCTCGAGGTAGTAGTCGGAGTTGGTAATGACGCCACGGCGCCGGCGCTTCAACGCCAGCAACGCCGATACGACATCCTGGGCAGCATCGATCGTTCCGTTCTGAAGCAGGTGGTCGCGGTTCCCATTCTTGAAATCGGTGTAGACGCTGAAATTGACGCCCACGCCGAGCTCCTGCGCGACACGTACAACTTCAAGGACGTGATCGAGGTTGTCGCGCTTGATCACGGTATTGAACCGGATCGCGTCGATGCCGGCGCTCCGCATGGCGGAGACCGTGGAGAAGATCTTCTGCGTCAACCCGGGAATGCCGCGCTCCGCGTCATGGCGCCCGTCGACATAGTCCAGGGAAATGTTGAACTGGCTGACGCCGGCGTCCCAGAGGGAGCGGCCGCGCTCGGGAGTCAGCATGCCGCCGTGCGTCAGCAGCGTGATGTATTTCAGCCGGATGGCGTCGCGGACCGCTGCCACGAGCTCCTCGAGGTCCCGTCGGAGGAGCGGCTCGCCGCCGGTAAACGTCACGAGCATGGGATTGAAGAACCGCGCTGCGTCCGCGCACCGCTCGGTTTCCTCGTTCTTCGTCGATGCCGGCGTCTTCCAGTAATCGCAGAACCCGCACCGCGCGTTACAGCGCATGGTGACTTCGAAGTGCACCAGGACGGGCCGCCGCCTAACGCCAAGCCAGGCGTACTTGGCCAGGAACAGGGGGACATGCCACGGCTTGAAACGCGAGGAAAGCATTCGAGGTCAGACGCCAGAAGCCAGAGGCCAGAGGCCAGAGGCATCGTAAGTCCGGTGGCTTTGCTCTGGCCCCTGGCCTCTGACCCCTGGCCTCAAGGTCATGTTTCCCGCATCGGAAGCCGGATCCCCTCACGATCGGCAGTTGCCAGAGCAGACCCGTAGCCAGCGTCAGCATGCCTCGCAACGCCGATGCCGGGGTCGTTGGTCAGCACCCGCTCCAGGCGGATGCGCATTTCGGGCGTTCCGTCAGCCACGATGACCTGGCCGGCGTGCAGCGAGTTGCCGATTCCCACGCCACCGCCGTGGTGGAACGAGACCCAGGAGGCGCCACTCGCCACGTTGAGCATCGCATTGAGGATCGCCCAGTCCGCGATTGCGTCGCTGCCGTCCTTCATCCCCTCGGTCTCGCGGAAGGGGGAGGCAACGCTCCCTGTGTCGAGGTGATCGCGGCCGATGACGATCGGCGCGCTGAGCTCACCACTCGCCACCAGGTCATTCAACGCCACGCCAAAGCGCGCGCGTTGACCCTGGCCTAACCAGCATATGCGTGCCGGAAGGCCCTGGAACTGGATGCGCTCCCGCGCAAGCCCGATCCAGCGGCGCAGGTGTTCATCGTCGGGGAACAACTCGAGCACGAGTTCATCGGTGCGATGGATATCCTTCGGGTCACCGGATAACGCCACCCAGCGGAACGGGCCGCGCCCCTCGCAGAACAATGGCCGCACATATGCCGGCACAAAGCCCGGGAAGGCGAAGGCCTCAGCAACGCCGGCATCGAAAGCCACCGTCCGGATGTTGTTCCCGTAGTCGAAGGTGATGGCGCCACGGGCCTGGAGTGCGAGCATAGCCCGGACGTGCTCCACGATCGACGCCGTCGACCGCCGCACGTAGTCGGCCGGGTCGCCCCGCCGCAGGTCGGCGGCGGCAGCGAGTGACAGCCCGTTAGGCACGTACCCGTTCAGCGTGTCGTGGGCACTGGTCTGGTCGGTGACGACGTCCGGCGTCACTCCCCGTCGCACCAGCACGGGCAGCACGTCGGCCGCATTCCCGACCAGCGCCACCGAAAGCGGTCGCCTGGCCGCCACCGCCTCGCGGATCCAGCCCAGCGCTTCGTCCAGCGAATGTGTCTTCCGATCGCAGTACTTCGTGGCGAGGCGCTTGTCGACGCGAGCCTCGTCCACTTCGATGCCTAACAAGGCGGCCCCGCACATCGTCGCCGCCAGCGGCTGTGCGCCCCCCATGCCCCCCAGCCCGGCCGTGAGCACAAAGCGACCGGCCAGCGTCCCGCCGAAGTGTTCGCGTGCTACCGCGCCAAACGTCTCATACGTGCCCTGGATGATGCCTTGCGAGCCGATGTAGATCCACGAACCCGCCGTCATCTGGCCGTACATGATCAAGCCACGGCGCTCGAGGTCGCGGAATATGTCCCACGTCGCCCAGCGTCCCACCAGGTTGCTGTTGGCAATCAGTACGCGCGGTGCATGCGGATGGGTGCGAAACACGCCGACCGGTTTCCCGCTCTGCACGACGAGTGTTTCATCGTCGGCCAGCGTTCGAAGCGTTCGCACGATGGCGTCGAACGCCTCCCATGAACGAGCAGCGCGTCCGGTACCCCCGTACACCACCAGATCCTCCGGACGTTCAGCCACGTCGGGATCGAGGTTGTTCATGAGCATCCGCAGCGCGGCTTCCTGCTGCCATCCGCGGCACGAGATGACGGATCCCCGTGGCGCGCGAACGGTGCGGGGTCCGCTGCTCGTCATTTCAGCCGCGAGTGTGGTCATGAATCAGGTCAGGGGCCAGAGACCAGAGGGTACTGTTACGTAAGCTCCGGTGCTCTGAACTTCTCCGCCGCGATCGCGTCGGCTATCAACAAGATATCCGGTGAGACCGCCCGATCGCGCTCCATCATGGGCACCAGGTCGCGCACCGTGCGATAAGCGCGCTCGACTGCCGCACTGGACCGCAGCGGACGCCGGTAATCGATGCCCTGCATCGCGCAGAGCAATTCGATCGCGAGCACGTTTCTCAGGTTCCCGATGATGCGCCGGAGCTTCCAGGCGGCGCCCATCGCCATCGGCACCACGTCTTCCTTGCTGCCGTCGGTCGGAATGGAGTCCACGCTCGCCGGATGTGAAAGCATCTTGCACTCGCTGGCCAGGGCTGCGGCGGTGACCTGCGCAATCATGTAACCCGAACTGACACCGGCGTCCTTCGTCAGAAACGGCGGCAATCCCTGGTTCAGGTCCGGATGCACCAGCCGATCGATGCGTCGCTCGGAAATCACCGCAAGGTTCGTGAGCCCGATCGCCATCATGTCGAGCACCATCGCCACGGCCTGACCGTGAAAGTTGCCGCCGCTGAGCAAGGCGCCATCATCGAACACGAGCGGGTTATCGGTGGCGGCGTTGATTTCGCGACCGATGATGTCACCCGCAAAGCGAAGCAGATCGTGGACGGGGCCGTGAACCTGGGGCATGCACCGTAAGGCGTAAGCATCCTGCACGCGTGTATCACCGACACGATGCGACTCGCGAATTTCGCTGTCCTCGAGCAGCGACCGCAGCAACCCGGCCGATACGATCTGCCCCTGCTGGCCGCGGGCGTCGTGGATCCGCGCGTCGAACGCATCGGGCGTTCCAAGGAGCGCTTCGAGTGACGCGGCACCTGCCACATGCGCGGCCTCCCACAACAGCCCGGCATCGTAAAACGCCAGCGTGGCAACGGCGGTATGAGCCTGCGTGCCATTGGCGAGCGCAACGCCTTCTTTCGGCCCGAGCGAGACCGGCTGCAGCCCGGATCGAGCCAGCAGCGACGATGCGGTGGCCCGCTCGGCGCCATGAAACAGGTCTCCTTCGCCAAGCATCGCGAGCGCGAGGTGCGACAATGGCGCGAGATCGCCGCTTGCGCCAACACTGCCCTGCTCCGGAACGGGAGGATACAGGCCGGCGTTCAACATCCCGAGCAGCAATTCACTCAGCTCGGGACGCACGCCGGAATGCCCCTTCGCCAGCACGTTCGCGCGAAGCAACATCATGGCGCGGACTTCTTCCTCGGGGAGCAGCGGACCCACGCCCGCCGCGTGGCTCCTGACGAGGTTCACCTGAAGTTCGGCGAGCCGCTCGGGGGGAATGGCGATATCGGACAACTTGCCGAAGCCGGTGTTCACGCCGTACACGGCGTCGCCGGCGTTCAGTTTTGCCTCCACCACGTCGCGCACGCGCTGCATGCGCCCGCGCGCCTTGCCGTCCAGCGTCACGGTGGCCCGGTTACGCGCTACACGAACGACGTTCGCAATCGTAAGAGAACTTCCGTCTACCGCCACCGCATCGGTCATGGCGCGGAATGTCCCTGCCGCCAGCAACCAATTCAAGTGCGGAATGTTCAGCGGCGGACTCCCGTGTACCCACGCGGGTAGTCGCGCGTATCCCAGTCGAACTTGATGTCGGGTTGCGCCTTGAGCGAGATGTGGAAGTTGAACGTGAAGTTGCCGTTGGGCGCGCGCATGAACGCGAACGTCGCGTTCCAGTCGTGCATCTCGCGCGTCAGGGTGAACAGCTGGCTGGCAAACTCCTTTCGCTGGAAGTCGTACGTGGTCGACCACGTCGCGCCCCACTTCTCGGTGATATGGAAGGAGAGGTTCGACTGTGCGTTCGCCTGTGCCGGCGTCACGAAATACGTCCCGCCACCGGTTCCGCCGACACCAGCGCCGTGCGAATCACTGGTCGGCGCGAGTCGTTGCACGCAACTCTCGTACAGCAGAACGTCGAGCTGGTACGGGAGGCAGTCGGCAAATGGATCGACGGTGACCACGCCCGATCCGACCGGTGGTCGCGTGCGTTGGGCGCTGTACGTCAGGCTCCACTGCCAGCCGGCGCCGGGCGGAACGCTCATCTGACCAGCGATCTGGCTGATCGATCCGGCGATCGGCTGGCCGGCTACGAAGCCGGGCGTTGACTCCGACGGCGATGAGGGCAGGCTCGGACTGCTTCCCGGCGCACCAGATGTCAGGGAGTCGGCGAGGTTGATGCCCAGCAGCCGCGCAATTCCACGAACGATCGGTGAGGCCGGCCCGAGAGACAGCGAACCGCGAATGGATTCACGGTACGGCTTGAAGACCGACGTGTCCGAGATGGGATCGCCCTGGAACAGCGACCAGTCGATGCCGATGTCGAAGCCAGGGAGGAGGTCCGAGCGCGCGGTAATGCCGAAGTTCCGGTTCGTGAGGCCTGTCTTCTTCGTTATGCGCGCGCGCTCGAAATCCCAGCCGAGCGAGGAGAAGGTCAGCGCCAGGAGCTTGATCTTCTGCCACTGCTCCTCGGGCAGCGAGTCCGATCGCGGCCGGAGCTTCGCCTCGAACGTGGTATTGAGGCCGAGGCTCAGCGTCTGCTGGCGGTTCGCGCCAAGGTAGCCGATACGTGTGCTCCCTACGGCCTCGAGATACTCGTCACTGACGTTCCCGGCCGGGGTGTACTGGAAACTCAGCGACGGTGCAATCGAATGACGGATGGCGGCAACCGGACCGAATCCCGGGAGACGCCGATAGAGGGTCGGCGACATGCTGACGCCTAACGCCGGCCGCAGCGAGTTGGCGACGAACCGGTTTCCGGTCCGCTCCGATCGCACCAGGAGGCCGTGCGGGTCGACCTTCTGGATGCTGACCGTGGGCGAGAGGTTCCAGGTTCCCTGGAAGAAGCCGGGAAGCGAAAACCCGGTCGTCCAGTCGACTTCGGTCAGGTACGTCCGTTTGTAAACTCGCGTTTCCTTCTTCGTCGTATCGTTGACGTCCACCACCACCCGGCGTGACGGAAAATCATTCATGCGATCGGTGACGCTGAATGAGTTCCGCCAATCAAAGCCGAAAATCTGGACTGGCGTATCGAACCGCATGGTCGTATTGCGCGAGTTGCGGTCGAGCGCAACGCTGTCCAATACTCCGCCGCTTCCCGTGATGTAGCGATAGCCGAAATCGCCGACACGGTCGATGTGGAGGTTTTCCGTGTTGGTCAGGTTGAACGTGGGAGTCCACGTCAGCCAATCGCCGGCCGTGATCGGCTTCGATGTAATCGACAGCGTGGGGAAGGTCCGATCGATTGCCTCGCGCCCCGGGAACTGTTGCTGCGTGCCCCCCAGCGAGAGCGAAAATGGCCCGCGTCCCGTGCTGAAGTTGAGCTGCGACGAAATCGTCTGGATGGCCGCGAACGGATTGAACTGCGTGTTCCGCTGGACCGTCGTGTTGGTGACGTAGTTGAGGTTCGCCGAGAGCTTGGTGCGCTGCGAAAATTCCTGCCGGTGACTGAGCGAGTACTGCTGGTTCGTCGAGCCATCGCGGAGGAAGTGCTGCGACAGACCCAGCTCGCCGGCGAGAAACCGGTCCTGCCAGGCGTACCGCATGCGCGTGTTGAACTTCACCCAGCCGGGATCGCCCTCGTCAGGCCTGGCGCTGCTGCGCCAATCCATGGTGAGCAGCGCGTCGAGGTAATTGCTGAAGGCGAAGTAGTAGCCGAAATCCTCGACCATTCTCCGGTAGCCGGAGCGATTGCGGATGATGTCTGAAAATCCGACGCGTGGCGGAATGATGCCGCTGCGCCGTCCGCTACGGACGTCCTGGACGATGAACGGCAGCCAGAATACCGGCACGTCCGCGATATAGAGGATGGCTGGTCGCGCGACGATGATGTCCTTCGCGATCATCTTGATTTCGGTCGCCGCGAAGTGAAAATGCGGCACAGTTTCGGTGCAACTGGTAAACATGCCGCGCCGGCCGTAGAACCTGGACAGGCCGTTGTCGGTCGTGTCCCCCTTGAATGCGGCGGAGCCGGCGTGGAGGATCCAGCGTTGGCCGCTCTCGACGGCCGTCGATACCTCGTAGATGGAGCCTTCGCGGTTCGTGATGTCGTAGCGCAGTCTCTGCCGGCCGATCACGTCGTCGGGGCCGCGCGCAGGGTCGCGCAACAACACCGTATCCCCGCGGGCTTCGAGCAGCTGCGTCGAATCGTTGTAGACGATCGTGTCGCCTAACATGATCGCCGAGTCGCGCGCCACCTGCGCCTTGCCGCGCAGGTACATCTCCTTTTCCTTCGCCTGCAGCCGAACCGAATTCCCCTGATAGCGGGTGATGGAATAGCCACTCCGCGACAGCAGGTCCGCCATCACGGAGTCGGGGTCATTCCAGGTGATGGTGCGCTTCTGCGCCGTCGTGTCCGGGCGCAACAGTCCGCGGCGCACCGAGTCCGCGCGGGCGAGCGAATCGAGTTGGGCGATCGAGTCGCGCCGGGCGATGGAGTCGCGCCGGGCGATGCTGTCGGGAACGGGGGGGCGGACGGGGACCTGGGCGTGAACTGCCCCTGTCCACAGCGTCAGAGTAATCAGAAAGAGCGTCGCGTACAGAGGCTGGACGTGGGACGTGGGACGTGGGAGGAACCTCTCACATCCGATTTTCACTGCTTCACCGGCGGCGCGCGTGGCGTTAGCCGCGAACCGCCGTGTCACGCTGGAGCTCCCGACGCGCGCGCCTCGGCTGCTTCCGCTGCTTTTTCGCGACGCGCTTTCCACCGGAAAATGACCGCCGATAATATGACGCTCAGTTCGTACAGCGCGTACAGCGGGCCCGCCATCAGGAGGAGACTCATCGGATCCTGGCCCGGCGTGATGAACGCGCCTAACAGGATCGAGCCGACGATGGCGAACCGACGGAACCGGTGCAGCATCGAAGGCGTGACGATGCCTAACAATGACAGCAGCAGAATGACCGTCGGCAGCTCGAACGCCACGCCCAGCGCCACCGACATCCCCATCGCGAAGCCGAAGTACTCGGACACGCCGATCATCGGCTGCAGCGATTCCGACTGGATGCCGGCAAAGACTTTCAGCGTGAGCGGCAGGATGACGAACCACGACAGGGCGCAACCGGCGAGGAACAGGAGTGCCGCCATCACCAGGATGGGGATGACGACTTTTTTCTCGTGTGAGTACAGGGCCGGAGAGAGGAATCCCCAGAGGTGCCACACGATAACCGGCGATGCGATAATGGTTCCGAGCAGGAGCGACAGGTTCATGATGACCCGGAAGCCCGCCGCGGGATGCGTGTAAATCAGCTTCCCATCCGACAGGTAGGGCTGGATCGGATCGGCCAGGACGCGGAGGATGAAATCGTCGTTCGTGAACAGGAAGTAGAACGACAGGCCCACGCCAATGACCAGGGCCCCGAGGGACCAGACGAGGCGCCACCGGAGTTCCTCGAGATGATCGAGGAACGGCATTTCTCCTGCTTTACCCGGCGCCGCCATCGTACGGAACCTCAGGACGGATTCCGGGCGAGCCAGTCCGAGGCGAGTGTGGATTCATCTGACCGCGGGTATAGCCGGACGACGTCCTGCATCGCTTTACGAGCCTCGGGCATCTTCTTCTGGCGCGCGAGGGAGAGTCCAAGCTTGTACGTCGCAGTCGGCGCCGCGGCATCGGACGGGTGCCTGGCGACCACCAACCGGTACACGCTGTCGCCCTGCGCGTTATTCCCTTCGGCGTCGAAGGCATCGGCAATGCCTAACAGTGCGTCGGGGACGAGATCCGATCGCGGGTGCTCGGTGATCAGCCGCGTAAAGGCATCCCGGGCCGACGACCATGCGCGCGCCGTCAGCTGATCGCGCGCAATCTGGTACAACACGTTAGGCCCTTCGGACAACGCCGGCGCTGGTACGGGCGGCCTGGTCGTGTCGCCAGGCGCCGTGGGCGCCGGGGGCATCGTTCGGAGCGCCTGTTCATTGATCTGACGGCTGCGCTCTTCCAGGTCGGCCCGGAAGGTCCGCATCGCCTGGGCGCTCGCGCCCATCAACTCGCCCAGCTGAATGAGCCGTTCGCCGAGCGAGTACAGCTCCTGGCGAGTCGCGCCCTGAAAAGTGGTCAGCCGCATGCCGACGTCCCGCACCGAATCGCGAATGGCGACCAGGTTCGTGGTCAGCGTATTCGAGATGTCCGTCAGCTGGCGCGCGCGCGCCGAATCCGCCCGCGCCTGCATCGACCGGAGGGAAAGGATGTCCTCCTGGATGATGCGCACATCATTGCGGGTGGCGAAGCAGGCGCTCGAAGCGAAAAGGAGCGCCGCCGGTCCGATCAAACGAAGCTTCATGGTCAGACGGGGTACGGGGGAACTCGGGGTCAGACCCCAATTTCCCCGGAGGGGGTCACCGGTGACACAGGAAATTGGGGTCTGACCCCGAGTTTCCGTCCCCCGGTACGTCAAATCTAGCCGAAGCGACTATTGCGGCACCGTAACCGTGCCGGCTGTGATCTCGAACTCAGCGCGCCGGTTCCTCGACCAGGCGCTCTCATCCGCACCGGTGGTCATCGGACGCTGCTCGCCGTAACTCACAATGGCGATCCGCGCCGCGTCGATTCCGTTGTCAGTCAGGTACCGCTTCGCTGCAGCCGCGCGGCGCTGTCCCAGCGCATCGTTGTACTGGTCCGATCCCCGCTCGTCGGCATGACCAGAAATCCGGATCTGGATTCCCGAGTTTGCCCGCAGGATCGGGAGCTTTGCGTCGAGGGCAGCTTTCGCGTCGCCACGAATTTCAGCCGCGTCGTAATCGAAAAAAATCATGGACGTCAGCGTGGCCGTGGCCCGTGCCACGGCGGACGCGCGATTACGGGCATCCGCTTCCGCGGCGAGCCGTGCCCGCTCAGCTTCCGCGGCAGCAGCGGAATCCGCAAGCCGCTGGCGGCACGCGGCATCGCAGGTCTCCGTCGGGGCAGGAGGAGGAGTCGTGTCAGCCGGCACGATGGTCTCGGGAGTCCTGCGACAACCAGAAATACCAACGACCGCGATCAGCGCCAGCACAATCCCTCGGTGGATACGCTTCATTTCAGTTCCTCTGGGGCGGGTGGGCGGGGGAGAGAAAAACTGGAATGCTTAGTGGATCATGAAACGGGGCGACCATGCGCCAGCCTTCGCGCCGCTCGCCGCACGCGTGAGTTGTCGGACTCGACCCGTTTCAGTGTCGAGCACCCAGAGCTGCCAGCTGCCGGACCTGTTCGACGTGAAAACTAGATGGCGACTATCCGGTGACCACGATGGATCTTCGTTGCGACCTTCACTCGTGTATTGCTTCGGCGATCCCCGATCGCGCGGGCTGACGGAATAGATCTGCGCTGCGCCACCCATTTCAGCCTGGAAGGCGACCAGCCGCCCATCCGGCGACCACGACGGGTCGGTGCGTTGCGATTTGTCGCCGAAGTTGAACGGGGTCAACGCCTCGGCGTTTGTCCCGTCGGCGTCGGCGATGTAGAGACCCAATCCGCCTGGACGGTTCGTGACGAAGACGATACGGCGTCCATCGGGGCTATACGACGGAGACACCGCGTCCATGCTGCGGCTGACGGTGACGCGCCTCGGCGCCTCCGTGCCGGAAACAGGTGCGGCATAAAGATCCGTGCCGTTTTCCATACCATGTGCGTACAGAATCGTCTGGCCATCAGGTGAAAAGATGGGCGACGTATTCACGGAACCATTCCGTGCCGGCAGCGTGCGCGGTGACGCCAAGCCATTACCGTTCATCTCCGCGATTCGGACGCGTGTGCCTTCCTCAGTCATGACGACGTACGCGAAATGCGTCGCCTTGGGATGCCAGGCCGGATAGAGCTGCGCCAGCCCACCCGGCGCAGTCACTACGGCAGGGTTGGCGCCATCGCTATCCACCTGCCAGATCCTGCCGGCTGACTGGTAGAGAATCCGCGTAGCGGCAATACCTCGCACGCCGGTCACCCAGAACTCGATCGCGTCGGCAATGGCGTGAACCTGCTGGCGCCATTCGGGAGACAAGCCCACGGCGCTCAGCGGGAAATCCTTTACGCGTTCCACCTTCTGCGTGCGCACATCGTGCACCGCGACGTGAAGCCCCGTGGCCGTCATCGTCGCCTGCACCAACGCCGCGGCTCCCAGGCGGGCATAGAGCGGATAATTGAATCGCCCGCGGCCAGCGTCGGACGCGGTGTCCATAACGAGTGATTCGCCGGCGATCACGTTCGCGCGGTCACTGTAATCGAGATCGCGCTGGAGGATCGCGCGAATCGAGTCGCCGTTGGCGCCGCTCACCGGGAGCACCAGCACACCGGGCTTCGTACCCGGCGCATACGTTAGGCCGATACGCACGGTAAGCGATGAATCCTGGGCCGACGCCGAAGTACCGCGCAGGAGTACAGCCAGCGCGGCCACCAGTGCCAGGGCGCAGGAACGCCGGACCGATAGTCGCATCATCGGATGATCTTGGGGTCGAAGGTGAAAATAACCGTAAGCGCGTCGTCGCTGTACCCGTCAGGCAGCGGACCGAATGCACGCGCCGAACCTGCCGCTTCCACCGCGCCCTTTGCCTCGAGATCGAAACCGTAGCTGCCCGACGGCTTCACGACCGAGATCGCGACGACGCTCCCGTCTCTCCTGATGATGAATTGCACGTCCGCGCTGAGCATCTGCTTCTGCCGCGGATCGAACCGCAGCGCGATCTGCGTGATGATGTTGTGCAGGTAGGCGGGATACGGAAATTCCTTTCCGGCCGTACTGACGTTCGCGACGTCCGTTCCCTTCCCGCCGGTTTCGCCTCCACCGGCCTTTGGAGCCGGGGTATCGAACCGTGCGCTCTTCGCGTCAGGCACCTGCGTCGCGCGCGACGGGGTGCGCGCCGTCTCAGGAGCGCGTTTCACCGGTGGCGCCGGGATCGTCTCCTTCGGCTTCATTTCCGCGCGCTTTGGCAGCGGGGCGTCAGGCTCGCTTTTCGGCACGTCGTTCACGACGCCGACCTGCCGTGGGCCGGCAGGAGCCGCGATGAGCGTCACCGCGTACACTTCGCCCCTGGGTCGGGACCCGCGAGCCGCCACCAGGGCCAGCACCACCAGCGCGATGTGGACTACCGCCGAAAGCGTAACCGGCAATCCAAGCGGTGCGCTGCCTGACGAGTTCCGCAACACGTGACTCACTGCGGCGGCTCCTGCTCGGTGGCAATGCCGAGGTTTATGACGCCCGCGTTCCGGATCACGGTGATGACACGTGACACGCTCTCCCAGTCGGCGCCCTTATCGGCCTGCAGCGTCACACCTCGGGCGGCGTTCGGACCAACCATCGTCTTGAACACCGCACGGAATTCGCGGTAGTTCATGAGTGTCTTGTCGACGAAAATGCGGCCGTTGCGGTCGATGCTGACCACGATGCTGCTCTTGTTCTCCAGCGGCTTCGCGTCGGCAACCGGCAGCTTCACGTCCACGCCGCCCTGCATGAGGGGCGCCGTGATCATGAAGATCACGAGCAGGAGCATCATCACGTCGATGAGGCTCACCACGTTGATCTCAGCGTTCAAATGAAGCCGCCCGCTACGCCTGCGTCTCAACTCGCCTGAATCCTCCTCTGGCCTCTGGCCCGCTGGCCTCTGGCCTAGATTCTTCCTTCTCTCGCCAGCAACGCGATCAGTTCAGATCCAAACCCCTCAAGCTCGCCGTCGATCCCGTTGAGCTTGTTTGCGAAAATGTTGTACCCGAAGACGGCCGGGATGGCGACTGCCAGTGCCAGCGCCGTAGCGGTCAACGCCTGCGCCACGCCCGGAGCGACCGCGCCAATGTTCCCTGCCCCTTCGCGCGTGATGCCGAGGAAGGCCGAGATGACGCCCAGCACCGTCCCCAGCAGGCCGACGAGCGGACTGACTGAACCAATCGTCGCCAAGGCCGTCAGGTATTTCCCCAGAGCATCTCGTTCGGCATCGGTCTGCGAATCCAGCACCTGACGAAGCGCTTCCACCTGACCCGCAGTGAGTCGAGTCCGTTCCAGAGTTGGTGCCGACGACGTCGTCATGTCCGTGAGGAACGTGTTCGCGCGCATGAACACGCGCGTAAACGGGTTGGACTTGCCACGTGCAGCGATCCGCGCCGCCTCTTCAAGCGTGTGCGCGCGCTCGAAATCCTGGACGAACTTCGTCCCGGCGCTCCGCACGTTCCTGTACTCCAGCCACTTCGCGAAGATGATCGTCCAGCTGATCGCCGACAGCAGCGCCAGAAATGCCAACACCACCTTGGTGACGGTGTCCGAGGCCGTGATCAACTCCAGCGGCGTGGTCGGAACCGGCTGGCCTACCTGCATGATGGACGCGATCACTTCACGTCACCGCGCGCGCGTCCCGCGAAGTATTCGTATGTCATGCCCAGACCATCCTCCAGGTTGATCTTCGGCCGCCACCCTAATGACGCCACCGCCTTCTCATTCGACACAGCGGACCGGGGCAGCTCGCCCTGGCGGGCCGGCAGATGCTGAAGCGGAACCGATACTCCAGCCGCGCGTCGCAACGTCTCGGCCAGCTCGAGCACTGATGTTTCTCGCCCCGTGCCGATGTTGAAGGCGCGGACGTCCACCTGGCGCGCCGGCGGCAGGGAGACGGTCGCCGCGGCCAGGTTGGCGCGCGCCACGTCTCCTGCAAACACATAGTCGCGGGTTTGCCTGCCATCGCCGAAGACGGTGAGGGCTTCACCTTTCAGGATCTTGTTACAGAAGATCGCGACGACACCGGCCTCGCCATGTGGATCCTGCCGTGGGCCATAGACGTTCGAGTACCGCAGGGCGACCGTGTCGACATTGTGGACACGCGCGTAGTAGCCCATGTACAGCTCGACGCTCAGCTTGGCGATCCCGTATGGTGATTCGGGATCCTTCGGCATGGTCTCCACGCTGGGGATCGAGACGAAGTCGCCGTAGATCGCGCCGCCGGTGGAGGAGAAGACGACGCGTGTCGGATGTCCGGCGGTGCGCACCGCCTCGAGCAGGTTGATAGTCCCGAGGATGTTGATGCGGGCGTCGGCCACGGGGTCCGTCACGCTCTTCCGGACGTCGATCTGGGCGGCGAGGTGGAAGAGCACATCGAAGCGACCGGAGTGCACCACGCGCGCTGCGTCGTCCGACGAGATGTCCATCTGATGGAAGCCGGCGCCCGTCGGAATGTTTTCGCGCCTGCCTGACGAGAGGTTGTCCAGGATCTCGACGTCGTACCCTTCCTGAAGCAGCAGGTCGGCCACGTGTGAGCCGATGAATCCCGCACCGCCGGAGACGAGTGCCCGTCCCGTCATGCGCCCGCCCCCGCCATCGTGTGCCATCCGCCAGCGTGCATCGCGATCTCCCCCGAAGTCATGAACCGCGCTCAACGAGGTGCAGATGACCTAACGGCGCGGGCGTTAGGGGCCCGCGCCGTGTACGGCTGCACCAACGTCGGCTTAGAGTGAGCGCCCGTGAACGGCGCCAATCTAATCGAGCGCGCCCTCGTTATGGGAGCTTTTCTGTCACACGCACGCGCAATCCTGCCGTGAGCGAGCCGAGCGACTGACGCACCACCAGTGCGGTCGCGGTGCGCTGGTCGACACGCACGATGTCGGCGCTGGCGACCACCGCACTGCCGTTGGAGCCGAAGATCGTGATGCGGTCTCCGAGGCGCAGGCCGAACTCGGAACCCATGTCGAGGATCAACACGTGCTGTAGCGTCGGGAGGTTCGATCCGCTCGCGACCCAGACCACGCTGCCCCACGGGCCGTCGGGAACGGGAACGAGTGAATCGGACTTGGAGGCTGGAGGCGCCATCGCCGGAAGGAGAATGTCGTCGCACGACATCTTGTCGTACTGCGCCACAACCTCGGTAAAGGCAGCGCCATCGCGGCTCGTCAGGCGCACCACGCCGGTCGGAATCGCAATGGTCCCCAATCCCGTGAGCACGGGTCCGCGCCTGACGAGTAACCACCGCGCCGAGGTGTCCATTGGGGACCCTGCCGGGAGCTGGACCTCCATCGTTCCATGGAGCAGGACGCCACGGGCTTCCGGAGCATTGGTCGGTCCCACAGAGACACAACGTCCACCGGTGTCGAGAAGGACATCATCGGCGACGAACGGCGCGGAGATGCCCTCGAACACGTTCGCGGGCACTCCGGGGTCGGTGTTCGAGTACCGGATCGAATCCAGCGGGACGAACCCACCGACATGTTTTGCACCGAAGAAGATGGTACGCCTGATCGTGTCGGTGATGTAGGGCCGCTGGGTGACGCGTCTTCCCGCATCGGTCGGCGTCGCTGATACCGTCGACACTAACGGCTTGGCTGCTTTCCCCGGTCCCGGTATGCGCAGCCTCGTACCAACCGCCAGCATGCTCCGATTCCGAAGCGACGGATTCGCGGCGAGGAGTTCCCTCCATCGATTTCCGTCGCCGAGGTACGCCGCCGATAATTTCCACAGCGTGTCACCCGGTTTGACGATATGGTTACGCGCCGGGTCAGCGCGCTGGCCAGAAAGTCGCGCGGGGGCCATCATGGCCCCCGCAATCAGCATCACCAGCCAGCTAGAACGGTAGATCGTCGTCTTCATCTTCAAGAGCTCCTGGGAAATCCTCGAAGTCACCACCACCCCCGGAATCCGCTCCGGCAGCCGCCGCCGAAGAACGGGCGCGTTCAGGTGCTGCGCTGCGCGATCTCCCGCCATTTTCTGTGTCCCCGCCAGCGCCACCGCCACGCGATCCGAGCATGATCATTTCGCGAACCTTGATCTCGGTCGTGTAGCGCGTTTGCCCTTCGCGGTCCTGCCATTGCCGGTATTCGATACTGCCTTCGATATAGAGTCTGTCACCCTTCCGAACGTAACGCTCCACGACGTCCGCGAGCCCGCCACCCGACGCGCGCCCATTCCACAGCACACAGCGGTGCCACTCGGTCTTTTCCTGCTTGTCGCCACCCTGACCATTCCAGGTGCGGGTCGTGGCAAGGTTGAACTGCGCTACGCGCGCGCCGTTTGGCGTCGCACGCACTTCGGGATCGTTTCCGACGTTCCCGATCAACATCACTTTGTTCAGGCTCCGGCTCACGGCTCCTCCTGGCGAGAATAGGTAAGCACCTCGCCAGGCACAGTATGGACGATTGAGAACCGCCATACAAACCTGGCAACGCCGCACATAGTGTTTTAACGCACAGTGCGGCTATGGCGCAGCGCACTACAAATTGATCTTCATCACAATCGCATCTTCTATCGGCCGCGCATAGTACCGAGCGCGTTTTCCCACGGCTTGAAATCCCGCCTGCGAATAAAGCTTGATCGCGGCCTTGTTCGATGCCCTGACCTCCAGAAACATCTCGGTGCAGCCGCGAGCGCGCGCGCGTGCGGTCGCTTCCTCGAGCAAACGTGCTCCCAGGCCCTGTCGGTGCATGAGCCGGGCGATTGCGAGATTGGCGAGTTCGCATTCGACTCCGGCGGTGAGCACAATCGCGTAACCTACGACCGACGTTCCCGTCGTCGCGACGAGAAAAACGACGCGGTCCGCGTTGACGAGATCCACGAACGAGCGCCTGCTCCACGGATCGTTGAACACGGTGCGTTCAATCGCGGCGATATCGTCGAGATCGTCGTCCGTTGCCGGCCGAATCGTGACCACTGCCTGCCTCGTTCGCGTCGCCATCAGACGGTATCCAGTTCACGACCATGGGCCGCTTCCCAGCGCACCTGCGCTTCCGCCTTGCGCCCGTAGTTCGGCTCCCACGTGGTCATTTCCACCTGCTTCGCGATGCCTGCCTGAATGAGCCGGGCAAACCCTCGTGCGTGCGGATTCAGTGGCGGTGATTCGGATGGACCGATGACTTGCGCGCCACGTTCATAGGCATGTCGTTCCAGCTCCGAACGAGTTGTCCGGGAAGAAATACCGGGCACGATGTTTCCGCCCGCGTCGATCCTCACGTCGTGCCAGAAGAAATCGCCGCGCATTGCATCCATGGCAACGACGTAACTCCGCGGAGCCAGTTCTGGCTCAGCCGCGCCGACCACGAGCAGCGCCGACGGCGCGACAAGCAACGGAACGTTTCGAGCCACGCAGAAGCCCTTCGCGATGGATGCCGCGATGCGAAGCGAAGTAAAGCTTCCGGGCCCAGCGCCGCACGCGACTGCATTCACCCGATCCAGCGCGATTGAGTTCCTGAACAGCATGTCGCTGATGGCGGGCATGAGGCGCTCCTCCTGCTCACCGCGCATGGCGGCGACGGCCTCAGCCTGCACGGCTCCGTCGGCGATAAGCGCGACCGACCCTGCGTATGTCGAGGCGTCTAACGCGAGGACGAGCACGTCTCAGCCGACCGTCAGCGTGCGGCGAGTGTCGTCGCCGGGGATGTAATCCAGGTGGATGCGCATCGCCTCGTCAGGCATACGATCACCGGCGCGTTCCGGCCACTCGACGATAACAATCGAGCCACTGTTGATAATGTCGTCCCAGGCAATGTTCGTGAGATCCGCCGGGCCAGCCAATCGATAAAGGTCCAGGTGGAATAGACTTGAGCCGTTTGACTGATACTCGTTCACGAGCGCGAAAGTCGGACTGGTCACATCTTCACGAATTCCCACACCGCGACAGATCGCCTGCGCGAGTGTGGTTTTTCCTGTGCCGAGTTCGCCTTGGAGGGCGATGATGGTGCCGGGCTTCAGGCTCGCGCCGAGTTGTTGGCCCCAGTCGGTCAATTCGTGAATCGTGAATCGTGAATCGTGAATCGTTTGGCGATCCTCCGGCCTCTGGCCTCTTGCCTCTGACCTGCTGTGTATCATTTCGAGGCCCTGATTGCTGCGAATGCGTCCCGCCGACGTGGAGTCGCATCCCGCCTCGCCTTCAGGTCGAACACCTCGTCACGCAGCCGCGCCGCCGCTTCGAAGTCCAGCTCCGCCGCCGCGGTTTTCATCTCCGCCTCGAGCTGCTTGATCATCTCGTCCAGTTGCGCCGGATCGTAGGACGTCGACGCCACCTCGGCGACCTTCCGCAGCCGATCGCGCTCCTCCTTCTCCAGCCGGGAGTCAGCGACGCGCGTCGTGAAGCGGACCTCGTCGATGCTCTTGGAAACGCTCCGCGGTGTGATGCCGTGTTCGGCGTTGTACGCGACCTGGATCTCG
>Ga0209818_1000027_pt1 | contig 35420 bp, 23 predicted proteins | sample NCAS200_FD_187517 | JGI IMG/M metagenome (GOLD analysis project Ga0209818, IMG submission 187517) | Agricultural soil microbial communities from Utah to study Nitrogen management - NC AS200 (SPAdes) (version 2) | ecosystem: Environmental > Terrestrial > Soil > Agricultural land | place: USA... | reverse complement strand
CGGTCAGTCGGCCGGGCTTGACGGGGTACGCCACTTCACAGAAATCTGTGGGCAACATGTTCTGGAGGACCAATCATCGCCGGCGCTACCGACCGCTCTCCCGTTGACCGTTGACCGTTGACCGTTGACCGCTAAAACGCCCACCCCGTCCCCATCGAGAAGCTGAATCCGGCCGGCCCACCGGCAAAGTTGAACACCAGCAGCGACGACCGCAGCACCCGGAGCCCGACCCCGCCCCCACCGCCGACTTTCCACCCGGTGGTGGTGAAGCTGAAATCATCGGCTTCGAACACCCGGCCGCCGTCGAGGAATCCGAGCACGGTCACCGCACCGTAGTCACCCACATCGAGCAGGTTGTGGCGGACCTCGAAGGTTCCCAGCAGAAGCCCCCGGCCCGCCATCCTGCCGGGGAGGAAACTGCGGTGGCCATGGGGGCCCCCCAGCGCGTCCACATCGCCTTCCCATCCCGGCAGGGTGTTCCGGGCCTGGAGCGTCGCCGTCTCGCCCACCGATCGGGCCGCCAGCCGGGCGGCGACGAGGGTACCGGAGCGGGGGCTCACGTATCCCCGCAGGTGCGCGTACCACCCGCCATACGCTCCGCGGGAGACCACATCCCCGTCCCGATGCTCTCCTCCGCCGCCGACGAGCACGCCGGCTTCCGCGAGGATGCCCTTGCTGGTCAGGAACTCGCGATCCCGGGCGTCGAGCACCAGGCTGAGCCTGCCGACTCCGCCGGTCTCGATGTGGTCGTCCCCGTAATCGGCGGCGAACGCCGTGGTACCCGGCAGCCTGCTCCACCGGGTTCGCTCCACTCCGGCCATCGCCGCGATGGAGAGCGGCCCGCTGATCCTCCGGGTGACCTCGGCCTTGATGAGATAGCGGGTGCGATGGACCCGGTCTTCATTGTGCTCCGGGATCGAATCGGTGGGCAGGAACCCGGAGTAGCCGAACCGCGACTCCCGGGAGGCGCCGGCGTCCACGGCGAACCGCCACCCGCTCACCAGCTGGGGGGCGCGGAACCGGCCGAGGAGAAACCGGCTGCCCTGCGCGCTGATCCCGGCGTCCACCGCCACGAAGGCATCGTTGGGGACCCGCGCGAAGTAGTCGGCTTGCCGGTAATAGTCGAGGTGGGCCACCAGCATCAGCCCGGTGGCGCGGTTGCCGATCAGGTAGGGGAAATAATTCGTGCGCCAGGGCGCCGGAACCGGCGGGGCGACGGTGGAGTCCTGCGCCGCAAGCGGAGCCGTGATCAGCGCGGCGCCCACCAGGGCGGCCAGGGCGAGAGGTCGGGAACCCACCCGGTCAGCGCCGGTCAAAGAGGTGCGCGCCATCCAGCTCCCGGGCGCCGTTGCTGTCGTCGCACGCCGCGTACCGGGTCGGATAAAGTCCCGCGCACCCGTAGTCGCCGGCCTTGTTGACCGCGTAGAACTGGATCTGATAGGTCGGGCGGCCCGCGGGACCCAGCAGCCGCGGCGGCGTCATCGCCACCACCCGCTTGAGCGTGGCCAGGCAGGCATCGGTGGGCTTCATCCCCTGGCGCATGTGCTCCACGGTGAGAAATCCCCCGCACACCATGATGTTTGCTTCCCCGAGCCCGGTGGAGCCGGCGGCGCCCACCTCGCCGTCGGTATACTGTCCGGCGCCGACGATCGGAGAATCGCCCGAGCGTCCGGGGATTTTCCAGGCCAGGCCGCTGGTGGTGGTGACCGAGGAGATCTCTCCCTTCTCGTTCACCAGATTCAGATTGATGGTTCCGGTCGGCCGCGCCATCGGCGGGGTGCGCTGATCCACGTTCACCCAGTCGTCGGTGGCGCCCCGGTTGGCCCGCCACCGCAGCCACAGCTCCCGCGATTCCGGGGTCAACAGGTTCTCCTCCTGGAAACCGTAGGAGAGGGCGAAGCGCCTGGCCCCCTCGCCGACCAGCAGGATGTGATTGGTGTACTTGAGCACCAGCCGGGCAACTTCGCTGGGCGTCTTGATGCCCTCGAGACAGGCCACCGCTCCGGCCCGCTTGCTGGGTCCATGGGTGCAGCTGGCATCGAGCTGCACCACACCCTCCTCGTTGGGCAGTCCGCCGTAGCCCACCGAGTTGTCCTTGGGGTCGAGCTCCTGGATCTTGACTCCCTCCACTCCCGCATCCAGCGTGTCGGTGCCCCGGGTCATGAGCTGGAGCGCCACCTCGACGCCGCGGATCCCGTTGCTCGATGCCACCGCCGCGAACTTCGCGACCTGGCTCCGGCGCACCCAGGGTGCCCGGGCGGCGGCGACCGGCGCGGAAGGAACGGCGGTGCCCGCCGCGGCGAGGACGGCGGTTCCGAGAAAGTGACGACGGGTGACGGCATCGGACACGGGTCGCTCCAGGATGAAGAATCCGGCCGGGAGATGAGAGAATCAGGGGGAGGCGCCACTCCTGTCAACTTGCCGCGCCCCATGCCCGCCTCTACCTTCGGAGCGTGTCGCTCCTCCCCGAAAGCCTGCGCGGCCGCGCCAAAACCCTCGACACCGATCCCTTCCGGTACCTCCGGGGCGTCATCACCTTTTTCATGGGTGGCGGGGCGGTGGTGGCCCTGGTGCTCGGACTCACCGGCGTGGAGCCGAGGGCGCTGCTGCTGGCCGGGCTGCTCTGGGCCCTGTTCGGCTTCATGTCCGGCATGCTCGAAGCAGTGCTCGATCCGCTGATCGAGTTCCTCAACACCGCCCTGACCAACGTCGGACTGACCCGGGCGGGCGGAGGGTTTTCGGCGGAGGAGACCCTCGCCGCGCAGGGCCACCCCGACGCCGCGGCCGAAGCGTACCGGTTACGGGCGGAATCTCCCCGCGACCGGGTGCCGGCCCTGATCCGCCGGGCCGAGCTGCTGGCCGGGCCGCTGGGCACGCCGCTGGCCGCGGTCGCGGAGCTCGAGGCGCTCCAGCGGGACGCGGACCGGCTCCGCCCAGCCGACGACATGCGCCTGGGACTCGCCCTCACCGAGCTCTACGAACAGCGCCTCAACGACCCGGGCCGGGCCCTGGTGGAGGTGCGCCGGCTGATCGACCGCTATCCCGAGGCGCGGCAGAGCCGCGAGCTGCGTGGACTGCTGGCCGCGCTGCGGGAACGCCACTTCCCGGCGCCCGCCGTATGACCCGCCGGCCCCGGCTCGATCCTGCGATCTTCAATCTTCCGGTCGAGAAGATGCGCGCGGGTTATTACTCGGATAAGTACTTCACCCGGGCCCGCGAGATTCTCCTCGCCGACGGCAGCCGTCCCCGGGTCACCATGCAGGTGTTCGGCAAGACGCCCGGGTTCCTCGGCGGGATCGACGAAGCCATCGCGATTCTCAAGCTCTGCGCCATCGAATGGTCGGAGCTCGAAGTCCGGGCGCTGTACGACGGCGACCCGATCGCTGCCTGGGAAACCGTGCTGCTGGTCGAGGGTCCCTACGACGCCATCGCCCACCTCGAGACCCTGTACCTGGGCGTCCTGTCCCGGCGCACCCGGGTAGGCACCAACACCCGCCGGGTGGTCGAGGCGGCCCGGCCCAAGGAAGTGATGTTCTTTCCCGCCCGCCACGATCACTGGCTGGTGCAGACCGGTGACGGCTACGCGGCGCACATCGCGGGCGCGATCGGGGTGTCCACCGACGCGCAGGCGTCCTGGTGGGGCAGCGAAGGAGTGGGAACCGTTCCCCACGCCCTGATCGCGGCCTACGGCGGCGACAGTGTGCTGGCCACCCGCAAATTTGCCGACCACATCGATCCCAGCGTGCGGCTGGTGACCCTGGTGGACTTCGAGAACGACTGTGTGCGCACCGCGCTCCAGGTGGCCGACGCCCTGGGCGACCGCCTCTACGGGGTGCGGATCGACACCAGCGAGATGCTGGTGGACCGCTCGGTCATTCCCCAGATGGGGCGCTTCCGGCCCTCCGGGGTCTGCCCCCAGCTGGTCTGGAACGTCCGGCAGGCGCTCGATGCCCACGGATTTGAGAAGGTGCGGATCATCGTCTCGGGCGGCTTCACCGCGGAGAAGATCCAGGACTTCGAGCGGCAGCAGGTGCCGGTGGATGCCTACGGCGTGGGCAGCTCGCTCTTCCAGGGCCGCTTCGACTTCACCGCGGACGTGGTGCGGAGGGATGGCAAGCCCTGCGCCAAGGTAGGGCGGGAGTATCAGCCCAATCCGAGGCTGGAGCTGGTGACCTGATGACGAAGATTTTCTGGGACGTCGACACCCAGGTCGACTTCATGTACGCCTCCGGCCGCCTGTACGTGCCGGACAGCGAAGCCATCATCCCGGTGCTCGCCCGGCTCACCGAGTACGCCCACCGGAACGGAATCCGGATCATCGCCAGCGCCGACGACCACGAGGCCGGCCACCGGGAGCTCTCCGGCACCCCCGACTGGGTCACCACCTTTCCCGATCATTGCATGCGCGGCACGCCGGGCCAGGCCAAGATCGCCGAGACCCGGCTCCGGAATCCGCTGGTCATCGAGCCCGAGCTGGTGGATCCGCTGACCCTGGCGGCCCGGGTGGGGGCCCATGACGGGGATATCCTCTTTCACAAGCACTGGTTCGACGTCTTCACCAATCCGAACGTGCTCCCGGTGCTGGATGCGCTTGCGCCCTCGGAAGTCGTGCTGTACGGCGTGGCGCTCGACGTGTGCGACAAGTACGCCATCGAGGGCCTGCGGCGCCATCGCCCCGGCATTTCGGTGACTCTGGTGACCGACGCGACCCGTGCGATCAACCCGGAGGCGGCGCCCGGGCTGTTGGCGGAGTGGGCGGCCCGCGGGGTGCGCTTCGTCACCAGCGCGAGCGTGCTCGCCGCATGAGCCGGTTCGGACAGAACTTTCTTCCCGGCCCGACCGACGTCCATCCCGACGTGCTCGCCGCCCTGAACCAGCCGATGTTCGGGCACCGGAGCCCGCGGATGCAGGCCATGCTGGCGGCCATGCAGCCCGCGCTCCAGGAATGCTTCGGCACCCGGGAGCCGGTCTTCATCGCCACCTCGTCCGCTACCGGCCTGCTCGAGGCGGCCATCCGGAGCGGGGTGCGCGACCGGGTGCTGGTGGCCTCGGGCGGATACTTCGGGGAATACCTGGCCCGCATCGCCGAGTCCTGCGGCCGGCAGGCCTACCGGGCCCAGGTCCATCCCGGGGCCGCGATCACGGCCGAGCAGCTCGATCAGTTTCTGGAAGGCCCCGATGTGGACGCCGTCGCGGTGGTCCACTCGGAGTCTTCCACCGGTGCGCTGGCCGACATCCCGGCCCTCGCCGAGGTGGTACGCTCCCGCAAGGATGTGCTCCTGCTGGTGGATGGGGTCACCTCGCTGGGTGCGGTCCCGGTGGAGATGGATCGCTGGGGAGTGGACTACTACTGCACCGGCTCGCAGAAGGCCCTTGCCCTCCCCCCGGGCGTTGCACTGGGCGCCGCCAGCCAGCGGTTTCTTGCCCGGGCCGCCGAGCAGGACGATGCCGGCTACTATCTCTCGGTCCGGCGGCTGGAGAACATCGCCCGGGAAAATCTTCCCACCTGGACGCCGGCGATCCCGCTCTTCCTCGCGCTGGAGGTCCAGCTCAACCGCATCGCCGCATCGGGGGGCTGGCCGGCCCGGTTCGCTCGGCACCGCGCCATGCTCGACACCATGGAGACCTGGGTGGCCGCGCATGAGCGCGTCGCGATGATGGCCGCGCCGGGGAAGCGTTCCCCCGCGATCTCCGCCCTCCGGCTTCCCGAGACCCGGCCCCCCGCCGCGGTGATGGAAGCGCTGGGCGAACGCGGCTTCCTGGTGGGCGGCGCGCTGGATCCCCGGCACGGGCCGATCATCCGGATCGGCCACATGGGCGACCTCACCCCCGACCACCTCGCGGCCCTGCTCGCCGCGATCGAAGGAATTCTCGCGTGAAACGCATCGTCCAGTACTTCCTCCGCGGCCTGGTGGTGACCACGCCGGTGTTCCTCACGCTCTACGTCTGCTGGTGGATCGTGAGCCGGGTGGACCGCATGATCGACGTCGGGATTCCGGGGGCGGGGATCGTGGTGACCCTCACCGGCATCACCCTGATCGGATTTCTCGCCGGGAACCTGCTGACCCGGGGGCTGGTCGCCGAGATCGAAGGCCTGCTCGAGAAGCTCCCGTTCGTGCGGCTGCTGTACACCTCCACCAAGGATCTCCTCAACGCGTTCGTCGGCGAGCAGCGCCGTTTCAACCGCCCGGTGCGGGCCCAGCTCGACGAGGCCGGGATGGTCTGGACCATGGGCTTCGTCACCGCCGAGGGCGCCGAGCGGCTGGCCATGCCGGGGTTCGTCGCGGTGTATCTCCCCCAGGCCTACAACTTCGCCGGCAACCTCATCATCGTCCCGGCCAATCGGGTCGAGCCGGTGCTGGCCGAAGCCCCCGACATCATGGCCTTCATCGTCTCGGGCGGCGTCTCCGGCAGCGCGGAACCCAAGCGAAAAAAGTGATGGCGGTCACAGTCCAAGGAGACGGCGCCGGTTAGGCTTAACGGTACCGATCGGGATGCGTCATTCCCGGTGGCCACTGGAAATGACAGACCAGATCGAAACCATCTCACGAGGACTGTTATGCGTGCTCTAATCCGTTGCGGCGCCCTGATTTGTGCCATCGGGCTCGGCGCCTGCAACAGCGATAACACCGGCCCCGACGCGGCGACGCCGCTGCTTGACGCCGATATCGCCCAGGTGGCCGCCGACGCAACCGCCGAAGACGTGGACGTGATGCGGGAGCCGGTGTTCTTCATGGCCATGGCCGGCTTCGTGCCGGGCACCGGCGACTTCCGGCCCGCGAATTGCCCCTTCGACGCGGCCAGCGGAAAGCTGGTCTGCCCGACCATCACCCAGGGCGGCGTCACCATCGAACGCTCCTACACCTTCTGGGACGCGGCCAACGTGGTCCAGCAGGCCTATGACGCAACCACCACTGCCAAGGCGAACGTTCAAAGCTCGCTGGAAGGCTCCCGGAGCGGGCTCAACTGGGAAGCCAGCATCGGGCGCGAACGCGACATGACCGCGACCGGACTCGCCGGCGCCGAAACCCAGCGGACCTGGAACGGCACCGGATCGAGTCACATTTCTGCAAGCAGACACCGGGAAGGCGGGGAGGAGCGCTCCTACAATCTGGAGTGCAGCCTGACGGTGGAGAACGTGGTGGTGCCGGTGCCCCACGGAGAGGAAGTGTGGCCGCTGTCGGGAACCATCACCCGCCAGTGCACCGTGACCTTCGTGGGCGGCCGCCGCGACGGCCAGACCGTTACCAGAACCATCGTGGTGACCTTCAACGGAACCCAGAACGTCATCCTCACGGTCGGCGACAAGGTCTTCGACCTCGACCTCAAGCTGCGGCGGAGGGCGGCGAGGCCGTAATGAAGTGATCAGTGGTCAGTGGTCAGTGAGCAAGACCACTGATCACTGCCCATCGACCACTCACGCGGACCGGCAAGAGCTGAGACGTGAGACGTCAGGATGACATGTGGCGCTTGATGTGCTCGATCAGGAGCTCCTGACAGCGCTTGCTCCGCCGGATGGCGGCCACCGCATCGTCCCCGGGCAGGATTCCTTCCTTCAGTCCGGTCTCCAGCAGGTCGGCGGTCTCCATCGCCGAGCCCCAGGCCATGGTCAGGTGGGAGGCAAACTTCCTGGGCTCGAAGGTGCAGGCGAGCACGATGTTGCTCTGGACCGAGAGGGCGGCGCGCTGGAGGTGATCAAACAGCGCCGCCGCCTCCGGCTTCCAGTGGGAGCGGGCCACGGTGAACGTGGTCGTGGTAACGGCCCGGGCCTCCTGCCATGGCTCGAAGGAGCGGTAGTCGCGCATGCCCCAATCTGAGCTGCCGCCTTCCACGGGGCAGTACCATTCCACCGCACAGGGTACCAATCCCCCGCACCTTCCCTCTCACATCTCAGGTCTCACGTCTCACGTCTCACCGAATCATGCTCTTGGCAACGAACCAGACATTGGCCGGTCGCTCCGCCAGCCGGCGCATGTACCAGGGAAACCACGAGCTGCCGTAGCTGATCAGGGTTTTCACCGTCTGCCCGGCCGCGACCAGGGCCTTCTGCTCCCCCATCCTGATGCCGTAGAGCATGTGGATCTCGAACCCTCCCTGGGCGACACCCGAGTCCTTCGCCTTCGCCACGATCCGGTTCACCAGCGTCATGTCGTGCGTCCCGAAGATCGGGAAGGCCCCCCGGCCGGCGGCTGCCTGGAGCAGCTGCGAGGCCAGCTCGTAATAGGCAAAGTCGGTATCGCGCTTGGCGGGAAAGGCGACGTGGGCCGGCTCGGCGTAGGCACCCTTCACCAGCCGCACCGTCGGGCGGATCGGGAGCAGCGCGGCGAGATCCTGAGGGGTTCGCCGCAGATAGGCCTGAAGCGCCAGGCCGATCTTCTCGTGCTTCCCGCGCAGCTTGCGGTAGAGTGCGATGGTCCGGTCCACGTAGCTCGAGTCTTCCATGTCGAGCCAGAAGTAGATCCCCTGCGCCTCGGCGGTACGGGCCAGGGTCTCCAGATGCTCGACACACTTGCTCTGTGAAAAATCCAGCCCCAGCTGGGTGGGCTTGACCGAGACGTGCGAGTCCAGCCCCCGGGCCGTGATCTGATCGAAGACTTCCAGATAATGATCCCGCACCTTGTCGGCTTCGGACTCGGCGGTGAGGTTCTCTCCCAGCTTGGTCAGCACGGTTCCCAGCCGGTCGGTGGCGAGCGTCGCGGAGGCGGCCAGCGCATCCTCCAGCTCCTCACCCGGCATGAACCGCTTCACCGCCCTCCTGGCGAAGGGCCGGGTCATGACCCGCTCGGCCAGCCAGCGGCTCTTGGACAGGCGCAGCAGGGTCTGTCTGGCAATGGACATGGGCTGAACGTACCGCCGGCCCCGATATCTTTCCACCATGCGACCCTTCGCCGGCCTCGGCTTCGAGAATTCCTACGCCCGGCTGCATTCCGACTTCTACCAGGTTGTGGAGCCGACTCCGCTTCCCGACCCGCGGCTGGTGGCGTTCAATCCGGATGCCGCGGCCCTGATCGATCTGGACCCGGCCCAGGCCGAGCATCCGGATGCCGCCCGCTTTCTCTCCGGGAGTCTCCCCATTCCGGGAGCGGCGCCGATTGCCCAGGCCTACGCCGGGCACCAGTTCGGTGTCTGGGTTCCCCAGCTGGGAGACGGCCGCGCCTTCCTGCTGGGCGAGGTGCGAAACAGCCGGGGCGAGTCGTGGGATCTGCATCTCAAGGGCGGGGGACAGACCCGCTGGTCCCGATTCGGAGACGGCCGCTCGGTGCTCCGCTCCACGGTGCGGGAATACCTGGCCTGCGAGGCGCTCCACGCCCTGGACATCCCGACCACCCGGGCGCTCTCGATCGTGGCAAGCGAGCTGCCGGTGCAGCGCGAGTCGCTGGAAACCGCCGCCGCCATCATCCGGCTCGCCCCGAGCCATGTGCGCTTCGGCACCTTCGAATACTTCGCCGCGCGGGGAGCGGTCGAGCGGGTCCGGGAGCTGGCCGACTACGTGATAGAGCGGCATTACGGAGATCCGCCCATCGCTCAGGGTGACAGATCCGCTCCGGGTGGGAGCCAGCGCTACAGCGCATTCTTCGGCGAAGTCTGCCGGCGGACCGGGCGGCTGATCGCCCGCTGGATGGCCGCCGGCTTTGCCCACGGGGTGATGAACACCGACAACATGTCCATCCTCGGCATCACCCTGGACTACGGGCCTTACGGGTTTCTCGACGACTACGACGCCGGATTCATCTGCAATCACACCGACACCGGGGGACAATACGCTTTCGACCAGCAGCCGTCGGTGGGGATCTGGAATTGCGCCCGCCTGGGCGAAGCGCTGATGATCCTCGACAGCGGAGTCGAGGCTACCGCCCCCTGGCAGGAGGCGCTGGAATCCTACTGGCCCGCGTTCGTCTCGGAGTATGCCGGGCGGATGCGGGCCAGGCTCGGACTGGCGACCGCCCGCGACGAAGACGCGGCCTTGCTCAGGGATCTGCTGGCCCTGCTCCAGGCGGGGAGGGTCGACTATACCCGATTTTTTCGGGAGCTCAACAGCGTCAACGGTCAACCCTTCGCTGCGCTCAGGGCAGGCTCGTCAACGGTCAACGGGACATTGTCAGAAATGTTCACGGACCGGGCCGGCATTGAGGCTTGGCTGGATCGCTATCGCGCCCGCCTGGGCGCGGAACAGAGCGACGACGCTGAGCGGGGCGAGCGGATGCGGCGGGCCAATCCGAAATACGTACTGAGGAACTGGGTGGCTCAGGAGGCCATCGCGGCGGCCCAACGGGGCGAATTCGGGCTGATCGACTCGCTACGCCGGCTGCTGGCGGCGCCGTATGACGAGCATCCCGGGTGGGAACGCTATGCCGACCCGCCGACGCCCGCCGCCCGGGAGATCGAGGTGAGCTGCTCCTCGTAGGCCGTTCCGGTCACCCCTCGTCGGGCGCGCCACCGGTCCGGGCGACCTGGTCGGCTTTGACCTTTTCCGCATCGAACTTCCGGGCGCTCGCCAGCATCTGCGCGATGGTCGCGTCGGGGTCCGCGGCGCCCTTCTTGAAGCGCAGCGGATTGATCCGGGCCAGGACGAAGGCCTTGAGGTACGGGCTCTCCAGGCCGCGAGATTTCAGCCGGTTCACCGCCTCGACCACCAGGGCATCGAGCTCGAGCAGCTGGGTCGCGCGATCCCGGCGGTCCGCCAGCGCGCGGGAGAGCTTGGCCGAGCTGAAGGTCTCGGTCCGCTTGAGTATCGGGTGATAGGCCCCGCCGGAGAATCGTCCGTTCACCTGATAGCACAGCCCCAGCGTCAGGAGTGCCGGCTCTTCGAATTCGGTGGCGTAGTCCCGCTCGGGCCGATCGTCCAGACCGGTGAGCGCCTCCGCGAGTCGGATCACTTCCAGGGCCCGTTCCCGGACGTTGTGGGCCTTTTCGGTATTGAGCACCAGGATCCTGTGCGCCACCTCGGGTTCGGGGACCACCAGCGCCACGACCGAGCGCACTCCCATCGAGCGCAGCGCGGCCAGCCGGTGGTGGCCATTGGGCGTCCAGTACCGCGCGTCCTCGGTGCGGACCACGATGATCGGATCCACGAAGCGTCCCAGCTTCTCCATCGCACTGGCGAGCCGGGCCACATGCGGCGCGGAGAGATCCCGCTGATAGGGTGTCGGCTCCACCTTCTCGATCGGCAGCGTCGCCATGACCTGCCAGAGGCCGCCAAGCGGCTCACGGTAGGCGCCGATGACCGCGCCGCCGTCGGCCTCGATTGCTTCCATCAGGCGCATGATCGGCGCGGGAGGCACCCCGCCGCCGGCCTGCCGGGCCGTCAGTCCCCGCGGCTCGGGCTCCGCCTTCTTTCGCGAACGCCGCGGCTTCTTGGCGGATGAGTCGGCCATGGCTCAGGACACCGGAACCCGAACCGGTCGGGCGCGGGCCGCGAACGGCACGCCCGCCTCGGGCGACTCCAGCCGCTTGCGCTGCTCCAGCACCCGGGGCCAGGCCTCGTCCTGGAGCCGGCGCAGCTCGGATTCGAACCCCGCCGTCTTCCGCACTTTGTCGAACACCTTCGACTGGATGATCCGCTGATCGATCCCGACCGGGGAGCTCTCGAAAGCCAGTCGCACGAAGTTCAGGGTTTCTTCCGCGTTCCCGAGCCAGGCGTAGTAGATCGCCAGATCCTGGGCCAGCACCACGTCGGAATACACCGATCCGGCATCGCCCAGGGCGGTGGCCGCGCGGCGCAGCGAATCGGTCAGCGCGACGGCTTCCTTCTCCCGCCCCGAGCCCCGGAGGCAGAGCGCCTTGACTCCCAGGTAAGGCCAGAGATCCATGACGGCGCACTCGGCGGCGCGGTTCTGGAGCAGCAGGGCCAGCGCCTCGACCTGTCGGGGGCGCCGCAGACTGGGCTCGGTCTCCAGGGCGCGCCGGGCCGCCACCGCTGCGAGATCGTTCCGCCCGGCGCCGAGCGCGGCAAGCGCCAGGGAGAGGTGCCGCGCCGAGGAGAGCGGATCCAGCTCGAGGGCCCGCTGCGACTCCTCCAGCGAACGCTCGATTTCGCCCTGGCGCAGCAGCATCAGGGCATGCCACCCCGCCACGTCGGCCTCGGCAGGGCGCCTCGCGATCGCGCGATCGAAATCGGCGCGGACCATGGCGATGGGCGCATAGGCCAGGTATTCGATGTAAGCGCGGAAGGCGACCGGATCGCCCCGGGAAGGATCGAGCGCGATCGCCCGGTCCGCCAGCGTGAGCGCACGGGCCGCGGTCGGATAGCTGGGCATCGTGGTCCGATAGCCGTAGCTGAGCTGCAGCGCGAGCGCGGTCGCCAGTCGTCCCACTGCCTCGGCGTGGGTGGAGTCGAGCGCGATGGCGCTTTCGAATCGCCGGATCGCCTCGGCCACGCCCTCGGGGGTGCGGCGCCGCAGCGCCCGCTGGCCGGCGAGATAGTCGCCGTGGGCCCCTTCCCGGCGCGCCCGGGACGCATAGGTCGTCGCGGGCAGTCCGGCCCCCGATCCGAGCAGGGCGTGGGTCACCCGGGACACGACATCGCTGTCGATGTCCGCGAGGTTGGTGGAATCGGGTGTGTAGCTGGTCACCCAGAGCTGCGCCTGGGTCGCGGCCGAAATCAGCTGCACCGCCACCTCGGCGCCGCGCCCGCTTTCCCGGGGCACGAAGAGGACGAAGTACTCGACCCCCAGCGCTTCGCCGATCTCCTTGAGGGTAGGCGTGCTCCCCCGCCGGAGAAACGCGCCGACCGACATGTAGTTCACCACCTTGAGCCCTTCGACCCGGCTCAGGTTGTTGCTGATGTGATCCACCAGGTCGGCCAGAGTGCCCGCCACCGCGGAATCGGGACGGAAGTATTCCGGCGGCAGCACCGCCACCGACGCGGCTTGAACGTCGACAGGCGAGGCACTGCCGTCGCTTCGCCGCGTGACACCCCAGACGACCGCCGCGGTCAGGAGAGTGGCCGCGACAGGCAGCCAGCGACGCCGGTTCCCTCGCGGAGTGGCCGGTAGCATGGGGGCGGTGTGATTGCCGGAGGGAAGCTCCTCCAGCGCCGTCAACAATTCGTGGGCGGTCTGGAACCGGTCGGCCGGGCGCTTTTCGAGGCAGCGCATCACGATCGCCGCCAGGGGAGGAGAAACCGACGGCTGCCGCTCGCGGAGGGGGATCGGCGTCTCCACCGCCTGAGCCACCAGCAACTTCTGGATCGAGGTGCCCTCGAAGGGGCGCTGTCCGGTCAGCAGCTCGTAGGCCACCACCCCCACCGCGTAGATGTCGGCACGGTGGTCGAGATCCTGTTCGGCAGCCGCCTGTTCCGGCGCCATGTACCCCGGGGTCCCCAGGGTGATCCCCACCCCGGTCACCAGGCCGTCGGGCTGCGAGGGCATCAGCGCCTTGGAGACACCGAAGTCGGTGACCAGGGCGCTCTTCCCGACCAGGAAGATGTTGTCGGGTTTGATATCCCGATGCACAATCCCGTGATCGTGCGCATGGGCCAGCGCGTCCACCACGTCGCAGAGAATCCGGCGGACCTCGTCCTGGGGCAGCGGGCCTTCCCGCACCAGCCGGGCCCGGAGGGTGTCCCCCCGGATGAGCGGCATGGTGTAGTAGGGCCCCCGAGTCCCCCCCCGGTATTCGATCACCCCCGCCGCGAGGACCGGCACGATATGGGGATGCTGGAGCTTGGCGGCGTGGTGGATTTCCGTTCGGAATCGTTCGACGCTCAGTCCCGCCATGAGGTCCGGCGGGAGCAGCTTGACCACGATCTCCCGCTGAAGCAGGTCCTCCCGGGCGACGAACACCCGCGACATCCCCCCCGCGGGGAGCTCGCGGACGACATGAAAACCGGACCCGAGGGTCGCCTGGAGGTCGTCGCGGAGTTGGGTGGGCACGGGAGCGGAACTACCGCCCTGGGGAGGGGATCGGCGGAATGTATCCGCCCCCCATGGGACGCGCCAGCAGCCCGAGGGCGGTTTCGCTTGACCATGCCTGTGACAAATCGTACGTTCTCCAGGCCATCCTGTGCGGCGAGGATCGCCGCTCCCGGCGCTCGACCGGAGGACCCCACGCCCAAGCGCACCCGATCCGGGCTGTCCCGCTCCACGCGGGATGGCAGCCTCGCCCGACGCCAGTCTTCGCTCCTCAGGTTGAGTGCGTCCATCGCCTCGGCACACACCGAGCGCGAGGCGTGCCATGCCGTGGTGGACGGCCTGCACGACGAGGCTCTGGGGTACGACTTTCTCGGGGTGTTTCTGCTCGATCCGGCCTCCGGAGACCGGGTTCTCGGCGCGGCCATCGGCTGGGCCGACATCCCCTCCGACATGCGGGTGCCGCCCGGCCGGGGCCTGAGCGCCCGGCCGCTCACCGACGGCAAGCTCCGCTATACCCCCGACGTCACCAAGGAGCCCGAGTACGTGCCCGGCCTTTCCAGCGGCTCGGAAGTGGACGTTCCGCTCAAGGCCGGTGACGAGGTGCTGGGCGTGCTGGTGGTGGAGAGCCGGGAGCCCAACGCCTTCGGCCCCGAAGACCTCGAGATTCTCACGGCCGCGGCGCAGCACGCCGGCATCGCCCTGGCCCGGATCCGCCTGCTCGAGGAGCAACATCGAGTGGTCGAATCGGAGCGGCGCCGGGCCGACGAGCGCGAAGCCCTCCTCGCCACCATCACCGATCTCTCGGCCGAGCTGGAGCTCTCCCGGCTCCTCGAAGCGGTCCTGAGCCGGGCGGTCACCCTGCTTGGCGCCGCCGGTGGCGAGCTGGCGACCTTCGATGCCGAGCGGAACGAGCTGGTGATCGCGGCCAACCACAACATGCGGGAGGATTCCCGCAATGCCCGGCTCAAGGTGGGCGAGGGCGCGATGGGCCACGTGGTGCGCACCGGCGAGCAGATGAACATCCCGGACTACCAGACCTGGGAAGGCCGCTCCCGAAAGTACGCCCGCATCGACGCCCATGCGGTGGTGGTCGCTCCCCTGCTCATCGGAAAGCGGCCGGTAGGCGCCATCAATGTCTGGCACGAGGACCCGTCCCGCTCGTTCTCCGAGGCGGACCGCCGGCTCCTCAACCTGTTCGGGCAGCAGGCCGCCATTGCCCTCGAGAATGCCCGGCTGTTCACCGCGGGGCGCCGGGAGCGGCAGTACTTCGAGGTGCTGGTCCGCAACAGCCCGGTGGCGATCGTGGTGCTCGACGTCGAGCACCGGGTGCTCACCTGCAACCCGGCGTTCGAGGCCCTCTACGGCTACACCCGGGACGAGGTGGTGGGGAAGAATCTCGACGACCTGATCACCACGCCGGACACCCGCGCCCAGGCGGTCTCCTACACGGTGCAGGCGGCCGACAACCGGACCGTGCAGGGCATCGGCCAGCGCCGTCGCAAGGACGGCACCATGGTGGATGTCGAGGTGCTCGCGGTGCCGGTGGTGGTGGACGGCGAGCGGACCGGCATGATGGGGATCTACCACGATGTGACCGAGCTGCTGAGCGCGCGCAAGGTCGCCGAGGCGGCTAATTCCGCCAAGAGCCAGTTTCTCGCCAGCATGAGCCACGAGCTGCGCACCCCGCTCAACGCCATTATCGGCTACAGCGAGATGCTGGAGGAGGAAGCAGCCGAGCAGGGCCACGACGGTTACGTCCCCGACCTCCAGAAGATCCGCTCGGCGGGGCGCCACCTGCTGGCTCTGATCAACGACGTGCTCGATCTCTCCAAGATCGAAGCCGGCAAGATGGAGCTTCACCTGGAGACTTTCGAGCTCCGGCCCGCCATCGACGCCGTGGCGGCGACGGTAACTCCGCTGATCGAGAAGAACGGGAACACCCTTCGTCTCGAGCTGGCCGACGGGCTGGGCGCCATGCGAGCCGACGTCACCCGGGTCCGCCAGGTGCTGTTCAACCTCCTCTCCAATGCCAGCAAATTCACCGAGCGCGGCACCATCACCCTGCGAGCGGGGCGCGAGCATCGCGCGGGCGGGGACGCCATCGTCATGACGGTCGAGGACACCGGGATCGGGATGACCCCGGAGCAGCTCGGCCGGCTGTTCCAGGCCTTTTCCCAGGCTGAAACCTCCACCAGCAAGAAGTACGGCGGCACCGGCCTCGGACTCGCCATCAGCAGAATGTTCTGCGAGATGATGGGAGGGGAGATCACCGTCGCCAGCACTCCGGGCAAGGGGACCGCATTCACCGTGCGTCTTCCCGTGGAAGTGCGCGATCCCGCGGAGGTGGCGCCGGCCGTGGTGGCCGCCGAGCCGGCCGGCCTCGCCGGCACCGTGCTGGTCATCGACGATGATCCCGCTTCGCGCCAGCTGGTGGCGAGAATGCTCACCAAAGACGGATTCCGGGTGGTCGAAGCCTCGAACGGGGAGGAAGGACTGCGCCTGGCGCGGGCCGAGCGCCCCGATGTGATCACCCTCGACGTGCTGATGCCGGGACTCGACGGCTGGGGCGTGCTGACCGCGCTCAAGGACGATCCCGCCCTGGCCGCCATCCCGGTGGTGATGCTCACCATCACCGACGAACAGAACCTGGGCTTCGCGCTCGGGGCCGCGGAATACCTCATCAAGCCGATCGAGCGGGCCCGCCTCTCGGCGGTGCTGTCGCGCTATCGCCGCGGGCCGGGGGCCGGCGTGCTGATCGTGGAAGACGATGCCGACACCCGGGCGATGCTGCGGCGCTCGCTGGAGAAGGAAGGCTGGTCGGTCTCCGAAGCGGAAAACGGGCGAGTCGGGCTGGAGCGGGTGACCTCCGAGGAGCCGGCACTGGTGCTGCTCGATCTCATGATGCCCGAGATGGACGGCTTCGAGTTCCTGGATCAGCTCCGGCTCCGTCCGGCCGGCACCGCGCCGGACGTGGTCGTGATCACGGCCAAGGAGCTCACCGAAGAGGACCGGCGGCGGCTCAACGGCGGGGTCCGCGACGTGGTCCAGAAACGCTCCCAGGACATCGACCTCCTGCTCGCGGATGTCCGCAGCCGGGTGGCGGCGCATGCCCGGCGGGCGGCGTCGGGAGCGCCGGCATGACCCCGGAGCGGAACGCGCCCTCTCAGGATCGGCATCGGGAATCGGCCCTGCTCCGGCTGAGCACCGGGATCGCCGCGGCCGAAACCGAGGTCGAGATCTGCAAGGCGATCGCGGTCGGACTCCAGGATGCCGCGCTGGGCTTCGATTTCGTGGCGGTGCTGCTGGTCGATGAAGCCACCGGCGACCGGGTGGTGATGTCCAGCCGGGGATGGGCCGGCGCGCCGCCCGGGCTCCGGGTCCGCCCGGGCGAAGGCCTGAGCGAGCTTCCGCTTCTGGACGGACGGCTGCACTACACCCCGCAGGTGACCCAGGACACCCGCTACCTCCCCACCCGCAACGAAGGCTCCGAAGTCGACGTCCCGATCCTGGTGAACAAGAAGCTGATCGGCGTCCTGGTGGTGGAGAGCAACCGGCACCATGCCTTCGGCACCGATGACTTCGAGGTGCTCCGCGCGGCAGCCCACCAGGCGGGGATCGCCATCGGCCGGGCGCGGCTGCTCGCCGCGGAGCGGCGCCGCGGCGACGAGCAGGAGGCGCTCCGGGCCACCATGGCCGACCTCTCCGCCCGGCTCGAGCTCTCCGATCTCCTCCAGGCAGTGCTGGAGCGCGCCATCCAGCTGCTCCGGGTGAGCCACGGTGAGCTGGCGATCTACGACCGGGAGCGGGAAGAGCTGGAGATCGTCGCGAGTTACAACCTGGGGAAGAAGGACACCACCGGCACCCGGATGCGGCTGGGCGAAGGCGCCATGGGCCACGTCGCCCTGACCCGCGAGCCGTTCATCATTCCGGACTATCAGGCCTGGGCCTCGCGATCGGAGCAGTACACCCAGGTCGCCTTCCATGCGGTCATGGTCGCGCCGCTGCTGATGGGGCGGCAGCTGGTGGGTGCCATCGCCTTCATGGACCAGGACCCGGCCCGCCGGTTCGGCTCGGAAGATCTCCGGCTGCTCGACCTGTTCGCCCCCCAGGCGGCGGTCGCCATCGAGAACGCCCGGCTCTTCACCGTCGAGCGGCGCCGCGCCGAGGAACAGCAGGCCCTGCTCGACACCATGAAGGATCTGGCCAGCCAGCTCGAGCTGTCCAAGGTCCTCCAGCGGGTGCTGGAACGGGCGGTCGGACTGCTCAACGTGACCGGCGGTGAGCTGGCCACCTACGATGAAACAGGCGGTGACCTGGTGATCGTCGCCAGCCACAACATGGGCACCGACGCGGTGGGCAACCGGGTGGCCATGGGGGACGGCGCGATGGGGCGGGTGGCCCAGACCCGGGAGTCCCTGATCATTCCGCGTTACCAGGAATGGGAAGGCCGGTCGTCGAAGTACACCCAGAGCACCGTGCAGTCGGTCATGGCCGCTCCGCTGCTCATTGGAAACCGGCTGGTGGGCACCATTGCCAGCGTGCATTCCGATCCCGGCCGGGAGCTGACCGGGGAAGACCTCCGGCTCCTGGAGCTGTTCGCACCCGAGGCGGCCATCGCCATCGAAAACGCCCGGCTCTTCACCCAGGCCAAGCACCAGGAGCGGTATTTCGGGGAGCTGGTGGCCAACAGTCCGGTGGCGATCGTGACGCTCGACACCCGGCACGTCGTGGTGTCCTGCAACCCCGCGTTCCTCGCGCTGTACGGGTACGCCGAATCGGAAGTCCTCGGCCAGCACCTCGACGACCTCATCACCACCGCGGAAACCAGGTCCCAGGCGGTGCAGTACACCGCCCAGGCGCTCGATCACCAGGCGGTGCGGGCCATCGCCCAGCGGCGGCGCAAGGACGGCAGCCTGGTTGACGTCGAGGTGCTCGGCGTGCCGGTCGTGGTGGACGGCACTCTGGTGGGGATGATGGGTCTCTACCACGACATCACCGAGCTGCTCAAGGCCCGCCGGGAGGCCGAGTCGGCCAACACCGCCAAGAGCCAGTTCCTGGCCAGCATGAGCCACGAGCTCCGCACCCCGCTCAACGCCATCATCGGCTACAGCGAGATGCTGGAAGAGGAATCGGAAGAGCGCGGTCATCCCGAATCGGTAGCGGATCTCCAGAAGATCCGTGCCGCCGGCCGCCACCTCCTCGCCCTGATCAACGACGTGCTCGATCTCTCCAAGATCGAGGCCGGCAAGATGGAGCTGCACCTGGAGACCTTCGAGCTCCGTCCCGCCATTGACGCCGTGGCGGCGACGGTGACTCCGCTGATCGAGAAGAACGGGAACACGCTCCGGCTCGAGCTGTCCGACGGGCTCGGCGCCATGCGCGCCGACGTCACCCGGGTCCGCCAGGTGCTGTTCAATCTCCTCTCCAACGCCAGCAAATTCACCGAGCGGGGCACCATCACGCTCGAAGCCGGCCGCGAGCCCGGGGCCGGAGGTGACGTCGTCGTGATGACCGTCCGGGATACCGGCATCGGCATGACGCCCGAGCAGCTCGGCCGGCTGTTCCAGGCTTTTTCCCAGGCCGAGGCGTCCACCTCCAGCCGGTACGGCGGCACCGGGCTCGGGCTCGCGATCAGCAAGATGTTCTGCGAGATGATGGGCGGAGAGATCATCGTGGCCAGCACGCCCGGTGAGGGCACCTCCTTCACCGTGCGGCTTCCTGCCGAAGTCCGCGACGCCACCGAGCTCCCTGCCGCCCCGCCGGTGGCGGGCGGCGGCGCAGCCGGCACCGTGCTCATCATCGATGATGATCCCGACACCCGGCAGCTCCTCTCCCGGATGCTGGTCAAGGAGGGATTCCGCATCCTGGAAGCCGCTTCCGGCGACGCCGGACTCGCCCTGGCGCGGGCGGAGCGGCCCGACGTGATCACGCTCGACGTGCTCATGCCCGGCCTCGACGGCTGGAGCGTGCTGGCCGCGCTCAAGGACGACCCGGCGCTGGCGGCGATTCCGGTCGTGATGCTCACCATCACCGACGACCGCAACCTCGGGTTCGCGCTCGGAGCCTCGGAATACCTGACCAAGCCGATCGAGCGGGCCCGACTCTCCGCCGTGCTGGCGCGCTATCGCCGCGACCCGGGCGCCGGGGTCCTCATCGTGGAGGACGATGCCGACACCCGGACCATGCTCCGGAAGTCGCTGGAGAAGGAGGGATGGCGGGTCAGTGAAGCGGCCAATGGACGGGTCGGCCTCGAGCGGGTCACCGCGGATCCGCCGGCGCTGGTGCTGCTCGACCTGATGATGCCGGAGATGGACGGCTTCGAATTCCTCGAGAGCCTCCGGAGCCTGCCGGGTCACCAGGATCTCGATGTCGTGGTCATCACCGCCAAGGAGCTCACCGAGGAGGAGCGCGTCCGGCTGAGCGGCGGGGTGTCGCGGGTGCTTCAGAAGGGCGGGCACAGCCGGGAGGAGTTCCTCGCCGAGGTCCGCGCCCGGGTCGCGACCAACGGGATCGCCGCCAGATGACCGGGCCGACTATGCCCGAGGCTCCCCACCCCGGCGTCCTGCGATCGGCGCTGCTCCGCCTCAGCACCCGGATCGCGGAGTCGCAGGACGAGGAGCGCATCTGTCAGGGCGTCGCCGATGGATTGATGCACCAGGTCTTCGGCTTCGACGGCGTCGGCATCTTCCTGGCGGGAACCGACTCTTTCGAGCCGGCCCTCAAGGCCACTGCGGGAAAGTTTGGGCGGGAACGCGAAGGCGTCTCCGAGCTGCGGCTGCCGCTCAAGGTGGACCAGAGCGCGATCGGCGAGCTGGTGGTGCAGCGCTCGGGAAGCGGCGCCTTCAACCAGGGGGACCTGGAGATTCTGGCCGCGGCCGCCACCCAGGCCAGCATTGCCATCGGCCGGGTCCGTCTGCTGGCCGCGGAGCGGCGGCGGACCTCGGAGCAGCGGGCCCTGCTCGATACCCTGGCCGATCTCTCCAGCGACCTCGAGCTCGATACCCTGCTGGAAGCCGTGCTCAACCGGGCCGTGGCGCTGCTCGGCGTCACCGGCGGTGAGCTCGCGGTGTACGACGAGGCGCGCGACGAGCTGGTCATCGTCGCCGCGCAGGGCATCGGCAAGGAGTCGATCGGCACCAGGATGCGCCGGGGCGACGGCGGGATGGGCCATGTCGCCAGCAGTCACGAGCCGCTGATCATCCCGAACTACCAGCAGTGGGCCGGCCGTTCCCAGCAGTACACCCACAGCACCATCCAGGCGGTGGCGGTGGTGCCCTTGCTGGTGGGTTCCCGGCTGGTGGGCGCGATCGCGGCGGTCCACTCCGATCCCACCCGCAAGCTGGGCGAGGCCGACCTCCGGCTGCTGAATCTGTTCGCCGCCCAGGCCGCGATCGCGATCGAGAACGCGCGTCTCTACGCCGCTGAGCGGGACCGCGCCACCGAGCAGCAGGCCCTGCTCGACACCCTGGCCGATCTCTCGGGCCAGCTCGAGCTGTCCCGGCTGCTCACCGCGGTGCTGGAGCGGGCCACCACCCTGCTCGACGTCACCGGCGGGGAGCTCGCGATCTACGAGGAGGACAGTCAGGAGCTGGTGATCCTGGCCAGCAATCTGCCGGTCAGCGCGGTCGGTACCCGCATGCGGATCGGGGAGGGAGCCATGGGCCGGGTGGCCCAGACCCACGAGCCGCTGATCATCCCGCGCTATCAGGAGTGGGAAGGCCGGTCCGACAGCTACACCGAGAGCACCATTCAGGCGGTGATGGCGGCGCCGCTCCTGATCGGCACCCGGCTGGTGGGGGCGATCGCGAGCGTGCATGACGATCCGACCCGCCATTTCGGCGAGCGCGAGCTTCGGCGGCTCACCATGTTCGCGCCCCAGGCCGCCATCGCCATCGAGAACGCCCGGCTGTTCACCGCCGAGCACCGCCGGGCCGAGGAGCAGACCGCGCTGCTCGACACCCTCACCGATCTGGCCGGGGAGCTGGAGCTCGGGAAGGCGCTGGAGCGGGTGCTGGGGCGCGCGGTCTCCCTGCTCGGCGTCACCGGCGGCGAGCTGGCGACCTGGGACGAGACCAGGCGGGAACTGGTGGTGGTGGCCAGCAACAACATGGAAACCAACGCGGTGGGCGCCCGGATGAAGGTGGGGGAAGGCGCCATGGGACGGGTGGTGGAGACCCACGAGCCGCTCATCATCCCGCGCTACCAGGAATGGGCCGGCCGCTCCGGGCAGTACACCCAGAGCTCGGTGCAGTCGGTAATGGTGACGCCGCTCCTGATCGGCAGCCGGCTGGTCGGGGCCATCGCCAGCGTGCACTCCGATCCCGACCGCATCTTCGGCCCCCAGGACCTCCGCCTGCTGCAGCTGTTCGCGCCCCAGGCGGCCATCGCCATCGAGAACGCCCGGCTGTTCGACTCCTCCCAGCGCTATTACGAGGCGCTGGTCCGCAACAATCCGGTGGCCATCGTCAACGTCGACCTCGAGGACGCGATCACCTCCTGTAATCCGGCGTTCGAGAGCCTGTTCGGATACCCGGAGACCGAGGTGGTGGGCCGGAACCTCGACGAGCTGCTCAACACCGAGGAGACCCTCCAGGAAGCTCGCGCCTACAGCAAGCAGACCGCGGCGGGGGGGAAGGCCGCCGGCACCGGACGGCGCCGCTGCAAGGATGGCCGGCTGGTGGACGTCGAGCTGCTCTCCGTGCCGGTGGTGGTGGCCGGGGAGCGGGTGGGCATGATGGCCCTCTATCACGACATCACCGAGCTGCTCAAGGCCCGCCGGGAAGCCGAAGCCGCCAACACCGCCAAGAGCCAGTTCCTCGCCAGCATGAGCCATGAGCTGCGGACGCCGCTCAATGCGATCATCGGCTACAGCGAGATGCTGGAGGAGGAAGCGATCGAGCGGGACCAGATCGAGCCGGTGGCCGACCTCCAGAAGATCCGCGCGGCCGGGAAGCATCTGCTGGCTCTGATCAACGACGTGCTCGACCTCTCCAAGATCGAGGCTGGAAAGCTGGAGCTCTACCTGGAAACCTTCGATCTGGTGCCGGCGGTAGCTGAAGTAGCGACCACGGTGGAACCGCTCATCGCGAAGAACCGGAACCGCCTGGTGCTCAGCTGTCCGCCCGACCTGGGGTTGGTGCATTCCGATCTCACCCGGGTGCGCCAGGTGCTCCTGAACCTGCTCTCCAACGCCTCCAAGTTCACCGAGGGCGGCATCATCACCCTCGCAGCCGAGCGCACCGAACCCCATTTCGTGTTCCGGGTCGGCGATTCCGGCATCGGCATGACCCCGGAGCAGATGAGCCGGCTGTTCGAGCCCTTCGCGCAGGCCGAGTCGTCCACCAGCAAGAAGTACGGGGGCACCGGGCTGGGCCTGGCGATCACCCGCCGGTTCTGCGAGCTCATGGGGGGAGAGATCTCGGTCGCGAGCGTGCCGGGGAAGGGCTCGACCTTCACGGTCCGGCTTCCGGTGGACTCGGCCCGTCCGGCCGAGGCTGCTCCCGTCTCCGCCGCGGAGCAGGGCGGCCGGGGCGCCGGGACCGTGCTGATCATCGACGACGATCCGGCCGCGCGAAACATCACCCGGCGGGTGCTGTCCCGCGAAGGCTACGGAGTGATCGAGGCCGGGGATGGTGCCGAGGGCCTTCGGTTGGCCAAGGAGTTCCGACCCGACCTGATCACCCTCGACATCCTGATGCCGGGCATGGATGGCTGGGCCGTCCTGGCCGGGCTCAAGGCCGATCCCGCCCTCGCCACCATCCCGGTGATCCTCCAGACCATTCTGGAGGATCGCAACCTGGGCTTCGCGCTGGGAGCTTCCGAGTACCTGACCAAGCCGATCGACCGGAAGCGGCTCGCCGCCCTGGTCAAGCGATACGTGCCCAGTCCCGCGGCCGGACCGGTGCTGGTGGTCGAGGACGATGCGCCTACCCGCGCCCTCCTCGGCCGCGCGCTCAGCAAGGCGGGCTGGGCGGTCGAGGACGCGGAAAATGGCCGGGTGGCGCTCGAGCGGATCGAAGCCTCCCGCCCCGCGCTGGTCCTGCTCGACCTGATGATGCCCGAGATGGACGGGTTCGAATTCCTCGACGTCCTCCGCCGTGATGCGACCCGGCGCGACATCCCGGTCGTGGTCATCACCGCCAAGACCCTGACCGACGGCGACCGCCGCCGTCTGAACGGGGGCGTCGAGCGGGTGGTTCAGAAGCACGCGCTGGATGCCGATGCGCTGCTCGCCGAAGTGCGTGCCGTGGTGGGCCAGCGATGATCCGGAAATCGGGAAGCCACGCCGCCCGGCGCCAGGCCGCCCTGCTCCGGCTCTCGGCCGAGGTCGCCGCCGCGCCCACCGAGGAGGAGATCTGCCGCGCCGTGGTGCACGGACTCCGCGATCCGGCGCTGGGCTACGATTTCCTGGGACTGTTTCTGCTGGATGAGGAAACCGGCGACCGGGTACTCCAGGCCAGCGTGGGGTGGCCCGACGCGCCGGTGGGCTGGCGGGTCCACCCCGGTCAGGGGCTCAGCGAGCGCCCCCTGCAGGACGGCAAGCTCCGCTACACCTCCGACGTCACCCGGGAAGCCGGCTATCTCCCCAGCCTGAACAGCGGCTCCGAGGTGGATGTTCCCCTGGTGCTGGGCAACAAGGTGTTCGGGGTGCTGGTGGTCGAGAGCACCGAGCCCGATGCCTTCACCCAGAATGATCTCGAGATCCTGACCGCCGCCGCCACTCAGGCGAGCATCGCGATCGGGCGGGCCCGCTCGCTCGCCGGGGAGCGCCGCCGGGCCGACGAGCAGCAGGCCCTGCTCGATACCCTGGCCGACCTCTCCGGCGAGCTCGAGCTGAGCAAGCTGCTCCAGGCCGTGCTGCGCCGTGCGACCGCGCTCCTCGGGGTGAGCGGGGGCGAGCTGGCGATCTACGACGAGGCAAAGCAGGAGCTCGAGATCGTAGCCAGCCTTCACATCGGGGTGGATTCGACCGGCACCCGGCTCGCGCTGGGCGAAGGCGCGATGGGCCACGTGGCCACCACCCACGAGCCGATCTGCATCCCGGAGTATCAGGAGTGGCTGGGCCGCTCCGGCAAGTACAGCGAGGTCGAGGTCCATTCGGTGATGGCCGCGCCGCTGCTCATCGGCCAGCGCCTGGTCGGCGCGTTCGCCTGCGTGCACGACGATCCGGCCCGGAAGTTCGGCGCCGAAGACCTCCGCCTCCTCAATCTCTTCGCTCCCCAGGCCGCGGTCGCCATCGAGAACGCCAGGCTCTACACCGCGGCCCAGCGGCAGAAGCAGTACTTCGAGGACCTGGTCCTCAACAATCCGGTGGCGATCGTCACCCTGGATACCCGGCACGACATCGTGTCCTGCAACCCGGCGTTCGAGCAGCTCTACGGCTACCGGCAGGACGAGGTCATCGGCCGCAATCTCGATGAGCTGATTTCCACCGCGACCAGCCGCTCCGAAGCGATCGCCATCACCCAGCACGTGCTCCAGGAGGGCGCGGTCCGCAGCATCGGCCGGCGGCGCCGCAAGGACGGCACCCTGGTGGATGTCGAGGTCCTCGGCGTGCCGGTGCTGGTCGAGGGGAAGCTGGTCGGCCTCATGGGGCTGTACCACGACATCACCGAGCTGTCGCGGGCCCGCCAGGCGGCCGAGGAGGCCAACAGCGCCAAGAGCCAGTTCCTGGCCAACATGAGCCACGAGCTGCGTACTCCGCTCAATGCCATCATCGGGTACAGCGAGATGCTGGAGGAGGAGGTCACCGAGATCGGGCACGAGGAGCTGGCTCCCGATCTCCGGAAGGTCCGCTCCGCGGGCCGCCATCTCCTCGCTCTGATCAACGACATCCTCGACCTCTCCAAGATCGAGGCCGGCAAGACCGAGCTGTTCCTCGAGGAGTTCGACATTGCCGGAATGGTGGGCGACGTCACCACCACCATCCTGCCTCTGGTGGAAAAGAATGCCAACCAGCTGGTGATCCGAGCCGAAGCGCCCGGCATCATGCGCGCCGACCTTACCAAGGTCCGCCAGATGCTCCTCAACCTGCTCTCCAATGCCTGCAAGTTCGCCGAGCGGGGCACCATCACCCTGGTGGTCGAGCGCGCCGTCGGAAACGGCGGGGAACAGGTGCTCTTCCGGGTGTCCGATTCGGGCATCGGGATGACGCCGGCCCAGATGGGCCGGCTCTTCGAAGCCTTTTCGCAGGCGGAATCGTCCACCAGCAAGAAATACGGCGGGACCGGGCTCGGGCTGGCAATCACCCGCCAGTTCGCGCGGATGATGGGCGGGGACGTGACCGTCGAGAGCGCCCCCGGCCAGGGCTCCACCTTCACCATCCGCCTTCCCGCCCGGGTCGCCGAGCCGGGCGAGAGTGACGCCACCCCGGCCGAGGACGAGGGCACCGGGCGGGCCGGAACCGTGGTGGTCATCGACGACAATCCGCAGGCCCGCGAGCTGATCCGCCGGTTTCTCTCCGAGGAGGGGTTCCGGGTGATCGAAGCCGCCGACGGCCGGGCCGGCCTCGCGCTGGCCCGGGAGCACGCGCCCGATGCGATTACACTCGATGTATTGATGCCCGGCATGGACGGCTGGAGCGTGCTGGCCGAGCTCAAGGCCGATCCGGTGCTCGCGGAGATCCCGGTCATCATGCTCACCGTGCTGGACGACCGGAACCTCGGCCTGGCACTGGGCGCGGCGGATTTCATGACCAAGCCGATCGACCGGGAGCGGCTCCGCGAAATTCTATCCCGGTACCGGAAGGACGAGCCGGGAACGGTCCTGGTGGTCGAGGACGACCAGCCCACCAGAGAGCTGCTGAGGCGCCAGCTGCAGGCGGACGGATGGGCCGTCACCGAAGCCGGCAACGGTCGCGCGGCGCTCGACGCGCTGGAGCAGGAGGATGCGCCGTCCCTCATCCTGCTCGACCTGATGATGCCGGTCATGGACGGCTGCCAGTTTGCCGCCGAGCTCCGGAAGCACGACGCCTGGCGGAACATTCCGGTGATCGTGATCACCGCCAAGGATCTGACCGCCGAGGACCGCCGGGAGCTTTCCGGCGAGGTCCAGGGCATGATGCAGAAGGGCGCGTTCAATCGCGACGATTTGCTGCGGGAGATGCATCACCTGATGGGCCGGTCACCCGCCGGGCCCCAGCCCAAGAGGTAGCGTATGCCGAAGATTCTGCTCGTGGAAGACAACGAGATGAACCGGGACATGCTGTCGCGGCGCCTGGCCCGCAAGGGCTACGAGGTGGCCCTCGCGATGGACGGATTGCAGGGCGTGACGATGGCATCCTCGGGCGGCTACGACCTCATCCTCATGGACATGAGTCTGCCCGAGCTGGACGGCTGGGAGGCCACTCGCCGGGTCCGGGAAGCCGAAGCCGGCGCCGGCCGACGGGTGCCGATCATCGCGCTCACCGCCCACGCCATGTCGGGCGACCGGGAAAAGGCGATGGCGGCCGGGTGCGACGACTACGACACCAAGCCGGTGGAGCTCGACCGCCTGCTCGGCAAGATCGAGTCGCTGCTCGGGAAGCAGGCATGAGCGGACTGACGACGCCGGAAGCCGTCGCCGAGCTGCGGCACGAGCTGCGGACCCCGCTGAACCTGATCATCGGGTACTGCGAGATGCTGCTCGAGGACGCGACCGACCAGCAGCAGCGGATCGCCCTGGAACAGACCCTGACCGCCGGCCGCGACGTGCTGGAGCGGATCAACGCCACGGTGCCGCCCACCCGGGGCGAAATCAGCGAGGCGGACTTCGCGGCGCTGCGCGACGCCCTGCGGGAGCCTCAGGGACGAATCCTCACCAATACCTCCGCGCTGCTCGCGGCGGACGGCGGCGCGATCGACCCCCAGTTCGAGCGCGATGTGCGGCGGATCCGGAGCTCCGCAGAACGTCTTCTCACTGTCGAGCTCCCCCATGCCCGGAGCGGCAGTCACCCCGCCATTACCATCGAGCATCCGATCCACGGCGCCGCCGCGGCCCCGCCGGTGCAGCCGGCGCACATCCTGGTGGTGGACGACCAGGAGGACAACCGGTCGGTGCTGGAACGGCGGCTCCGGCGCCAGGGTCACACCGTGGAATCGGCGACCGGGGGTCGCTCCGCGCTCGAGCTCCTGGGAGCCCAGCAGTTCGATCTGGTGCTCCTCGACGTCATGATGCCCGACCTGGACGGACTCGCGGTGCTGGAGCGGATGAAAGCGGACAGCGCTACCCGCGACATTCCGGTGATCATGATTTCGGCGCTCGACGATGTGGCCAGCGTGGTCCGCTGTATCGAGCGGGGTGCCGAAGATCACCTGCCCAAGCCGTTCGATCCGGTCCTGCTCCGGGCCCGGATCAGCGCCTGCCTGGAGAAGAAGCGGCTCCGCGACGTCGAGCTGGAGTACCTGCGCGAAGTGGGCCGGGTGATCCAGGCCGCCATCCAGGTCGAAGCAGGCAGCTACGAGAACGGCGTGCTGGCGCAGGTGGCCCAGCGGGGCGACGAGCTGGGCCGGCTGGCCCGGGTATTCGACGCCATGGCCAATCAGGTCCGGGCCCGGGAGGACCGCCTCAAGGAGCAGGTCGCGGCCCTCCGCCGCGAGATCGGCGAGGCCCGCCAGACCTCCAAACCGGCCGCGCCCCGCGGCAAGCTCAGCCTTCCGACCGGCGAGCTGTTCGCCGGGCGGTTCGAGGTGCTGGACGAAATCGGCAGCGGCGGCATGGGGATGGTCTACCGGGCGCTCGACCGCGAGCTCGGCGACCAGGTGGCGATCAAGACCCTTCGCCCCGAGCTGCTCCAGGACACGTCGCTGGTGGAACGGTTCAAATCCGAGATCCGGCTGGCCCGAACCATCTCCAGCAAGCACGTGGTGCGGACCCACGACATCGGCGAGCGCGACGGGGTGTACTACCTCACGATGGAGTACGTCGAAGGGATCACGGTGCGGGAGCTGCTCGACACCAGAGGCCGGCTGGGTACCGCGCCCACCCTCGCGATCGCCAGTCAGCTCGCCCAATCCCTGGTGGCCGCCCACGAACAGGGGGTGATCCACCGCGACATCAAGCCGCAGAACCTGCTGCTCGATGCGGGTGGGGTACTCAAGGTGATGGATTTTGGTGTCGCGCGCCTCGCCGGGGGAACCGCCAATCTCACCGAGGTGGGGATGCTGGTGGGCACCCCGTCGTACATGGCTCCTGAGCAGATGATGGGGGAATCCTTCGACCACCGGATCGACCTCTACGCGACCGGGGTGGTGCTCTACGAGTGCCTGGTCGGAAAGCTGCCCTTCGAGGCCAACTCCGCCGTGGCGCTGATCGCCCGGGTGCTGCGCGATGCGCCCCCGGCTCCGGCGCTGCACGATCCGGAAATCCCCCAGGCCTTCTCCGACCTGGTGGTCCGGTTGCTCGCCAAGGACCCGGCCCAGCGTCCCGCCAACGCGGCGGAGCTGGTACGGCTGCTCTCCGACCTCTCCTGACCACCGGGCCATGCCGCCGGTGATGCCGCCACCGCTTCGCAACGCGCTCCGTCCTCTCGCGATCACCTTCGTCCCCGAAATCGCCGGCGCCACCGCCGCCGAATGGTCGGAGCTGGAGCGCCGCGTCACCCAGGCCCTGGTGACCCGGCCCTCGGCCATGCGGCGGCAGCTTGGACTCTTCGTCCGGGTGCTCGAGGCGGCGTCCCGGATCCGCTATCGCACCGGACTGGCGGCGCTCGATCCCGGACGCCGCATCGCCCTGCTGGAAACCTTCGCCGGTTCGCCTCTCCTGTTGTTTCGCCGAGGGGTCTGGGGACTGCGCACCCTGATCATGCTCGGATGGTACACGCAGCCTTCGGTGGTGACCGCGCTGGGCTACCGCGCCTCCCCCGCCGGTTGGGGGGCGCGCCGGTGAACGTCGTCCGCTGCGATGTCGCGATCATTGGATCGGGAGCCGGCGGCGGTACCGCCGCCCTGGCCCTCGCTCCCCTGGTGGCGGCGGGGAAGCGGGTGCTGGTCCTGGAGCGCGGTCCCCGGTTCCGGGATGGCGACTTCACCGGCCGGGAGCTCGAGATGGCCGGCGCGCTCTACGCCGACGAAGGCGGGTTCCTGACCCGCGACGGAACCATGACGCTTGCCTTCGCCCGCGGCTACGGAGGCTCGACCCTGGTGTACACCGGGACCTCCCTGGTCGCGCCGGAACGGGTGATCCGCGGCTGGGGTGTTCCCGGGATTGAACCCGAAGATCTGGCCCGGCGCTCCCGGAAATACATGGAGCAGAACAACGTCCAGCTGCTCGAGCCCTCGCTCCAGAACGACAACAACCGGCTCTTTGCCGGGGGGGCGGCCCGGGCCGGATTCCATCCCGAACAGTTCCCCCTCAACCTCCGCGGCTGCCTGGGGTCGAGCCTCTGCAATCTCGGCTGTCCCAACAACGCCAAGCAGGGAACCAACCGGGTCCAGCTCCCCGCCGCAGAGCGCCAGGGGGTCCAGGTGGTGACCCGCGCCGAGGTCACCCGTATCGAAGAGCGACGGCTCCAGGTGCTGGTGTCGGCGCGTCCACCGGGCGGCAAAGGCGAGGAGCCGGAGTGGGCGCCAGGGGAATACCTCGTGGAGGCTCCTCAGGTGGTGCTCGCGGGCGGAGTGATGGGCACCGTACCGCTGCTGCTGAGCAGCGGGCTCCCCGGGTTGTCCCGCCGCACCGGGGAGGGATTCACCTGCCACCCGGCCCACATCCTGGTCGGCGAGCATCCCGCGCCGATCAGCAACGATGTGGGGCATCCCAAGAGCTGGTTCGTGGATCGCGCCGGGGAAGAAGGGTTCGTGCTCGAGACCTGCATGTACTTTCCCTTCATCACCGCCAAGAACCTGACCGGCTTCGGTGCTCCGCACAGCGCGCTGATGGGGGCTTTTCCACGGCTCCAGATGATCCTGGTCCTGGCCTGCGATCATGCCGTCGCGGGCAACCGGATCACCGTGGACAAGCATGGGGCGCCGGTGGTGCATTACACCTTCACCCCGGCGGTCATCGAATCCATGGTGCGGGCCACCCGGGCGTCGGCGCGGATCTTCTTCGCGGCGGGGGCCCTGCGGGTGCACGCCCCCTCGGCCGATCCTCCGCTGGTGGAAGCCAAGGAGGCCGACCGGCTCGAGGACCGCATCCACGCCCGCCATTTTCTGTCGGGAAGGATTTCGATTTCGGCGGCACACCTCATGGGCGGCTGCGGCATGGGAACCGGTCCGGCCCATTCGGTGACCGATGACCGGGGGCTGGTCCATGGGCATCGCTGGCTCCGGGTGGCCGATGCCAGCCTCTTCCCCGATTCGCTGGAGATCAATCCCTACCTTACCATCATGGCGCTCGCGGACCGGGTGGCCGAGGGGTTGCTCGCCGACTTCGAGCGAGGGGCGCCATGAAGCTCAGCGGGGGCGAGATCGTGGTGCGGGCCCTTCAGGACGAAGGGATCCGGTTCACCTTCGGCATTCCCGGCACCCACAACATCGAGCTCTACGACGCCTTGGCCGATTCGGCGAGCATTCGTCCGGTGCTGGTGACCGACGAGCAGAGCGCGGGGTTCATGGCCGACGGACTCTGGCGCGCCTCCGGCTCGCTGGGCTGCGTGAACCTGGTGCCCGGTGCGGGACTCACCCACGCGCTCTCGGGCATCGCCGAAGCGTTCATGGATGGGGTGCCGATGCTGGTGCTGGGCTGCGGCATCCGGCGGGAAACCCCTCACGCCTATCAGCTCCACGACATCGATCAGCTCGCCATCGTGAGGCCGGTGACCAAGGGAGTGTTCAGCCCGGCAAGCGGCAATGAGCTCTATCCCGCCATTCGCTCGGCCTGCGCCCTCGCTCGCGCAGGTACGCCCGGACCGGTGATGGTCGAAGTCTCGGTCGACCTGTATCTCAGCCGCCACGACGTGCGCCTGGAGGAGTGGGCTGGGGCTCAGGTGACGGCGCCTCCCTCCGCCGGACCGGAGCAGGTCCGTCGTGCCGCCGCGATGCTCTCGGAGCCCGGCGTCCGGCCGCTGCTCTATGCAGGGCTCGGGGCCCAGGGTGCGATAGCCGAGCTGCTGGAGCTGGCCGAGCGGCTGGAGGCGCCGGTGGCCACGACCATCCAGGGCAAGGGTGTCTTCCCCGAATCGCACCCCCTGTTTCTCTGGAATGGCCTTGGCGCCTCGGCGCCGCCTTTCGTTCGCGAGGTGACCGCGGGCCGCAACCTGACCCTGGCGATCGGCTGCCGCTTCAGCGAGGTCGGCACCGGAAGCTATGGATTCACCCCCCCGGGCCCGCTGATCCACGTGGACATCAATCCCGAGGTCCTGGGCCGGAACTTCCCCGCCGAGCTGGCGATCACCTCGGATGCGAAGGCGTTTCTCGGACCTCTTCTGCGAGAGCTTCCCGTCCCCTCACCCCCACCTGCCGTCCTACCGTCCAACAACCTGCCGTCCATCATTGCGTCCGGCCATGCCGACGCGCGCCGCTCATTGGAAGCGCAACGAAGCCCCAGCAGGGTCTCGCCCGCCGTCCTGCTGGACGCGATTCATCGCCGGTTCGGCCCGGAAACCATCTTCACCACCGACAGCGGGAACGGAACCTTCCTGGCCATGGAGTGCCTCCGGCTCGACCGGCCCGGACGGTTCCTCGCGCCGGTGGACTACTCCTGCATGGGATACTCGGTGCCCGCGGCGCTGGGAGCCAAGCTCGGCGCTCCCCACGCGCCGGTCGTGGCCCTGGCCGGTGACGGCGCCTTCCTCATGACCGGCCTCGAGCTGCTCACCGCGGCGAGCCAGGGCGTGCCGATTGCCGTCATCGTGCTCCGCGACCGCGAGCTCGCCCAGATCGCCCAGTTCCAGTCCACCGCCTTCGGACGCCGGATGGCGAGCGTCCTCCCGGATTATCACGTCGGCAGCATCGCCGAAGCCCTCGGCGTGGAATGGCTGCGCCTGGATCACGATTCGGAGGTGGAGGAGGTAGTGGCCGCCGCACATGCCACCGTCTCGGCGGGACGGCCGGTGCTGGTGGATGCCGCGGTGGACTATTCGGCGAAGACCTGGTTTACCCGCGGAGTGGTGAAGACGATGCTGCTCCGGCTCTCCTGGCCCGACCGGCTGCGCTTCATTGCCCGGGCCCTCTTCCGAAGATTGTCACCCTGAGCGCAGCGAAAGGGCGGCGCTCGGCCCAGTGATGCCTAACCCCGGAAAATCCCGACCGTCTCGGTGAGTCGCACCGCGGCGTTGGCGAGATGCTGGGCCGACGCGGTGATCTCCTCGGTGGAGGCGTTGAGCTCCTCGGTGGAAGCCGCGATCTGCTCGGCCGCGGCCGCGAAGTCTTCAGTGCCGGTGGCCAGCTCCCGGGTGCGGCTGGCAATGCCGTCGATCAGCTCCCGCACCTCGGACGCCGCGTGGGATACGTTCCGGGTCCACGCGTCCACCGCGTCGGCTTCCGCCGAGACGATTCGGAGCCCCTCCACTGCTTCCCGCGCAGCGTCCCGGGCCTGGAGCCCGCCCCGTCCCAGCCGGAGCAGCCGCTCCCGCGCCGTGCTCACCCGCCCGGCGATGACCCGGACGGTGTCGCTCGTCGCGGTGGCCGCCGAGGAGGCCTGCCCGGACAGCTTCCGCACCTCGTCCGCTACCGTCGCGAATCCATGCCCTTCCCCGCCCGCGCGAGCGGCTTCGATGGAGGCATTGAGCGCCAGAATTCTGGTCTGCTTGGCGACGGTCCGGGCCTGATCCACGAAGCGCTCCAGCTCGTTGGAGGCATCGGTGAGGGCTTCGGCCTCTTCGGTGCCCAGCACCACTTCTTCGGCCAGGCGGTCCAGCGCCTCCACACTCGCGCCCAGCCGCTCTCGATGGGAACGCGCCAGCGCCGCGAGCGCGGCGTTCCGCTCCACCGCCTCCTGGGCTCCCCCCGCCACTCCCTCGGCGATCGCCAGGATCCGCGCGGCGTCGTCGGCCACCGCGCGGACCAGGGCGGCCTGTGCGATGGCGCGATCGGTCAGCTCGGCGGTGGTGCCGGCCACTTCCTCGGTGGAAGACACCATCTGCTGGGAAGCGGAAGAGATTTCCTCGGCCAGTGCCGCAGAATCGGTGGCCGCGTTCCGGATGGCGCCCACCAGCCGGTTGAGCTCCCGCACCATGCGCCCCAGTCCTTCGGTTACCGCGCCGCCGCCCACCCGGGCGACGTCCTCCCGGGTCACCCCCAGGTCGCCGTCGGCCACCCGGAGAGTGATGGAGGTGACCGCCGCCAGCGGCTGAATGATGGTGCGTTCCAGCCATGACAGCGCGATCGAGATGATCAGCAGGCAGAGGAGCCCGAAGGCGGCGAGCTGGTACTTGAGCGGCCAGTCCACCGCGCCGGAGAGGAAAAACCAGACCACCAGGGTGAGCGCGGCCGTCGAGATGGCGCCGCCGGCCTGAACGGCCCGGCTCAGGGGATTTCGGAAGAGGGCCATGGGGCGAAGGATAGTATAGATTTCCCCCATGAGCGAACAGACCGAAGGCCATTACCGCCCCGATGCGGTCGAGGCGAAATGGCAGGCACGCTGGGCCGAGCGGGGAACCAACGCACCCGACCTGGACCGGGCCCCGAACCCGTTCTACAACCTGATGATGTTCCCCTATCCCTCCGCGGAGGGACTGCACGTGGGGAACTTCTTCGCCTTCACCGGCGCCGACGTGTATGGCCGGTTCAAGCGGCTCCAGGGCCACCAGGTGTTCGAGCCGATCGGCTACGACGCCTTCGGGATCCACAGCGAGAATTTCGCGATCAAGATCGGCACCCATCCCGCCGAGCTGATTCCCCGCAACATCGCCAATTTCCGCCGCCAGCTCACCAGCCTGGGCGGGATGTTCGATTGGCGGCACGAGCTGGCCACTACCGATCCCGGCTACTACAAGTGGACCCAGTGGCTCTTCCTTCAGCTCTACCACGCCGGGCTGGCCTACAAGAAGAAGGCGGCGGTCAACTGGTGTCCCCGGGACAAGACCGTCCTGGCCAACGAGCAGGTCATTGACGGAGCCTGCGAGCGCTGCGGCACGCAGGTGGAGCAACGGCTGCTGGAGCAATGGTTCTTCCGGATTACCGACTACGCCGAGCGGCTGCTCGCCAACCTCGACGACCCGGCCAAGATGGACTGGTCGGCGTCCACCACGAGCGCCCAGCGCAACTGGATCGGGCGGAGCGAAGGCGCCGAGATCGAGTTCGCCACCGATGCCGGGCCGCTCCGGGTGTTCACCACCCGTCCCGACACCCTGTTCGGGGCGACGTTCATGGTGCTGGCGCCCGAGCACCCGCTGGTCGAGGCGCTGACCACTCCTGCCGCACGTTCGGCGGTGGAAGACTACCGGAAGGCCGCCGCGGCCAAGGGTGTCGTGGCCCGCAAGGTGGGCGACAAGGACAAGAGCGGCGTGGCGACCGGCGGCTTTGCGCTGAATCCCGCGACCGGCGAGCGGATCCCGGTGTGGGTCGCGGACTACGTGCTCATGGAGTACGGGACCGGGGCCATCATGGCGGTGCCCGGACATGACGAGCGCGACTTCGCCTTTGCCACCCGCTACCGGCTCCCCATCGCGCGGGTGCTGGCGGGTCGGGGAGAAACCGGCGCAACCCCGCT
>Ga0209818_1000026_pt1 | contig 36288 bp, 33 predicted proteins | sample NCAS200_FD_187517 | JGI IMG/M metagenome (GOLD analysis project Ga0209818, IMG submission 187517) | Agricultural soil microbial communities from Utah to study Nitrogen management - NC AS200 (SPAdes) (version 2) | ecosystem: Environmental > Terrestrial > Soil > Agricultural land | place: USA... | reverse complement strand
GTCAGTCTGATTTTTGAGGCAACTGAGAGACTTATTGTGGCGGTTTTTGCATCAAGAAACGTTTTGGGGGTCAGGTTTTTTCCTATTGCTCGAATGCGAGCCTAGATGTATAAGACAACCCAACCGCTCGGCATTCCTCCCAAGCTAGCAAGGACTACCTCTTGCTTCATTACCTGATCTCTTAAACCGAAGTTTTTGTACTGCTCGGCAACGAGCTAGTTTCTCTGCACGGAATCAAAAAAGGAGGGAGTTTCAATGAAAAGAATCGGTGTTGTCCTTGGTCTCACTCTAAGTATCGCGATGTCCCTGTGCACAATCTCGGTGCTAATCAGACCTGTATTCGCTAAGGAGTGCTCAGCCAACTGCGGAGGTGGTGGCAAAGTTACGTGCTACGGCCACTCCTGCACAGCGAAAGACGGCCAAGGCTGTAGTTCGTATGACCAGAACGGTACGTTGATTATTGAGATACCCTGTAGCGGGGAGTATATGGAGATGCTATGAAGAAAACTGCCATCGTTTCAACATGCGTGATATCGGTGACGCTATTTGCAGCGAGTCTGGTTATCCTGATAACGCCGGTAACGGCTTACGCAGCTACTTGCACTGCGGAGTGTCGTACAGGGTCGGTGTCTTGCACTGGCACCGAATGCTCAGCCGACGACTTTAAGGGCTGCAAATACGTGTCGGGAGGCCGAGAATATGAAAAGAGGTGTGACGTCGCGGACGAATATCTGGAGATGCAGTGACTGTCTCATTTAGTAAGCTAGCGGTTAACCTCGGGCCCTTAGGAAAGAGTTTACACGTCATGGTTAGGTATTGGTGCGCGTTTTTGCTGCTGCTAACGATGGGACAAGTCTGTCTTGCTCAAAATATTCAAGACGAAACACCGTTCGCAAAACAAAGAGCAAGTGAACTCATTGAGAATCTGCCGGCTCAGATCAAGAAAATTGATGATGCCACTGTCAGAGTTTTTCTACAGCTTCGGCTTGCCACGTTTTTTTGGTCTGAGCCATCGGAACAGTCGCGCGAACGAGCACGCGCCCTCACGCTAAGCGGGTTAGAGTATTTGGATGAGCACCGAGTCGAGTTGGTGCCGCTATACGCAGATTCATTTCGCGAAGACCTACTGGCGTTGCTTGAAGTGCACGCACCTGATTTGGCGGTGCGATATAGGGCTGGTGGCGATAGTGTTGATAAGGTCACACCTGGAAATCCATATGATGTTGCGTATTCAATGTTACGCACTAAGGGGCAAGCGGCACTCGCGGTTCAGACGTTTACTCGAGCTCTCATTGGTGGTGAAGCTCCCACAATGACCATCAGCTACTTTCTGAGTGAACTACAAAGGCAACAGCCCTCGCTCCTCCCCCAGGTCCTTTCAGACATCTTGTCCGTGCAAGAACAAAGATCGAGAACGTTGTCGGTCGAAATGTTGTTCTGGCTGCTGGAACCCTACGTATGGCGGAATGATCGCGAAGACATAAAGCGACGCTTCCTCTCGGTTACAGTTGCGGCCACGGCTGAAAGCTATCAATGGTCCGACTTAGGACAACTGACGAATGCGTTTAACGTGCTGCGGGTGACGGTTCCGCTAATACAAAAGCTTGTCCCTGGGATGTACCCACAGGCCGCCGCGCAGTTAGCAACTGTGAGGGCGCGTTTGCCGAACGAAACGGTCGAACAGTCGGCTATCGCAGAGCGGATCAGGCAGAGTGAAGATACGCTGAGCCAGATGATCACAGAGGCCAATTCAGTGACCAGTCCGTCTCTCAAAAATGATCTACTTATACAAGCTGCCCAACTCGCACTTACTAAGGGGAAATTGCAACTCGCATTTGACCTCGCAACTTCAACGGTCTCGGATGATAAGACTCGCAATTGGCAGCAACAGTTTCTAAGTGAGTTGGTTAAAAGCGCAGTTGAGAATAAGGATGCTAAGTTGGGGCTTGCCATTGCATCGAAAATCGAAATGCCGTTAACTCGCGCAGAAGCTATGCAGAGACTAGCGTTACTGTTCTTTACCCTGAAAGATCTGTGGAAAGCTAGAGAGTCGTTGGTTGAGAGCTTGAAGGTGATCAGAGCTTCAGATAACACGCCTGAGAAAGCAATAGCCCTTCTAAAAAGTCTTAGGGTGGTCGCTCGGGTGGATCAGGCAATGGTCCCTGATGTGGCAGAGGATTCAATAAAGGCACTTAACGCGCTTCAATTTGCTACGCAGAATGAGAAACAGCAGTCTGAGCCAACTAGAAGGGCTTTAATGGCAGTTGTGTGGAACACAATGCCGAGCTTTGAAGCTTTAGTGCAATGGGACCAACTCGGAGCGTTGAATTTTGTCGAGAAGATTCAACGCGTTGAGTTGAGGGCTGTGGCGGGTTTTGGCGCTGCGAAGGGAATCCTCGCGGTGGCAAAGACCAAGGATGCCGTACCAAATAAACGTGGAGCAAAATTATGAGATTCGGCAGCAGTCAAAGCAAATACTACGGTCTGGCCCTATGGGGTATGGTTGTCATTCTTGCTGTATCAAATGTTCTTCTGCTGAGACAAAACTTGCAACTCCGTAACCTGTTGAAGAAGTTCGAACCGGACCGGCTCAAAGCGGGCGACAAATTAGAATCATTTTCAGCCCTCGGACTTCACGGTGAGAATATAGCGATCAATTTCGCGAGTGACGCGCCAAGACAAGTGTTACTGTTTCTCTCATCCGATTGTCCTTATTGCCGTGACCAGTTCGGGTATTGGAAAAGAATCATTGATATAGCTCCGGTTAAAGGTTTTCAAGTGGTGGCAGTAGCTATGAACTCTGAGGACAGATCAAAGCTAGCCGCATACTTGAACTCTATGGGTTGTCCAACCGACTCAAGGACCTTTAGTGTGGCTCTCATACCTGAGGAGGTAAGACAGAAATACAAGTTCAGCATCACTCCAACAACGCTGGTAGTTTCTAAGGATGGTAGAGCAGATGCTGTTTGGAATGGTGTGTTGAAACCGTCTGATGTTGAGGCTGCAAGTGCAATCTTGGGCCTTTAAGTCTTTTAAGGCTGAATGCGCTCCATTCCCACCAAAATTATTGACACCGACGATTAACGCCCTCTAGACTGATGCTAACGCCCCTCTCGGCGGCCAAACTAGCGTCACCTTAACACTTCGATATCGCATATCAATCCGATCTGGTTCATGCGCATAGAGGCAGGTGTCTTTTCATCGCCGTCTTGCCTGGTTGTCGGGCGCTCCGCTGAGATGTGGCGGTTTCGTTGAAAAGGGACAGCTACGAAAACTCATTTATTATCCCGACCGTAAGTGGCGGAGGGATCTATTAGGAAACCAGATATACGCAGTTAGTGGTCTGGACAAGGAATCGAGTTGCGCACCAACTACGTCTTGATCGACTTCGAGAGTGTTCAACCGACACAGCTTGTGGCGCTCGACCAAGATCACTTTAAGGTCATGCTATTCGTCGGAGCGCGTCAGGCCAAGCTGCCGTATGAGATAGCCGTCGCGATTCATCGGCTGGGCGCCAAGGTTGAGTACATCAAGATCTCCGGGAACGGTCCTAACGCGCTTGATTTCCACATCGCCTTCTACATTGGTGAAATCGTGTCCTCTGATCCGACCGCTTACTTTCACATCATCTCGAAAGACACAGGGTTCGATCCGCTCATTCAGCATCTCAGGGCAAAGAAGATCCTCGCCGCTAGGGCAAAGGATATCTCTGAGATTCCGCTCGTCAAAGCAGCAAACTCAAAGTCGCCAGAGCAGCGCTTCGAGATCGTTGTTGCGAAGCTGCGGCAGCTCAAGGCGTCGAAGCCGCGAACGGTCAAGACTCTGAAGAGTACCATTGCATCGCTATTTCAGAACCAGCTTTCGGAGGGGGAGGTTAGTGCGGTGCTCGATGTGCTCCACTCAAGCGGCTTGGTGGCGATCACCGATGAAAAGGTTACATATGCTTTGCCCACAGATGGCTAACACGCGGAGCGCCCTTGAGAGGTTACCGAATGAACAACGCCGGTGATCGTCTTTTGGGAATACTTATCCTGGCTGAATTCAAAAGTCGGATTATTCGGTGACTTTTTGGGGCAATTTGCCTGATTGGACTGGTGGCAAAGCCGGCGCTTAGGTGCTGCGCGGACCTCATTAAAAAGGCAAAGCCTGTCGCGAGCAAGCGACATAATATGTATTATCAGACGCGAAGGTAATAAGCGTTTTGGGGTGACGATGACATCCCCGCTCCGATAGAGCCGGGCAATTCCACGTTAGTCGCACAGATGCTGTAGTCGCACAGATTGCTGTTGGCAGTAGTATGAGTTCTCTTTCTTCTGCTGCGAGAGACGGGATTCGCCAAGGGCGACCGTTTTCACCTCACCGCATTGGCTTGGTGCTGTCGAGCTCTTCGCCAGGCATTCCGATCCTTCGTCCGATCCTTCGATTGAAAAGCCGACGGCGGCCGCGCTTCGTGAATCTCGCCATTCGAATCTAAGAGGAACCCGTTATTGCCACTGTCGATGCGTTTTTGAACGCAGATCTAGGAAATGTTAAAGTGGCTCACTTCTGAGCACACAACCTATTCCATCATTCACAGGAAACGATAATTGTGGCGATACGCATTGAGAACCAGTACGAGGGGAAACTGCCGAAAGGCGCGGTAGAACAGATCGAAGAGGCATTCGACAGTCTGCCGCGGGAACACACGCGCGGAATCGAGCGCATCAGGCTGGTGCCGTACATCACCGACCCGCGCATCAAAGGTCCGTTCCAGACGACCGAACTACCCGGACTTTACCATCCACGGCAGGGACCGAAAGGACCCTGGTTCGAGATCGCCGTCAATGTCCTATTGCCGGCCAATAAACCGTTTCACAAACGAATCGTCCCGCGGCTTTCGTTCAAGAGCAACCTGGTGGCGCTGGTGTTCTCGCTCGTCGGCCAACATTACCATTTGACACTGCGTCACTCGCTGAAGAAGACACAGCTCGAGCCGGCCATTCGCATGTACACCGAGAAGCAGTTGAAGCAATGGAATGAAAGGAAGCACAGCTTCCGCGCACGGTTATTTAAGCCGTTACAGCCAACATTTGAACGTTGGGCCAAGACGTTGCAGAAGCGTGCGGCGGCTGAGAAGAAGAAGGGTCTCGCTTCGAAATAACGTATCGAGTGCTTGGTTCTTTTTACTTGTTGTTTTTGCTGTTATCGCGAATCTTGGACGAAGTACAAAGCACCAAGTACAAAGCACAAAGCTCCCACGCTCCAAGTACAAAGCTCTAAATCTGCGCGGGTTCGTCGTCGATCTCGTCCGCGACGGCTCGCAGAATCAACGCTACTTCCGCATCACCGACTTGCGTCGCCTTAAAACGAACCTCGACATTAAAATCCCCTTCGGGAGAAGCATATTTGAACGTGTAAGGTTTCGTCTCTGAAACTATCCGTGGTCCCATTTCCTGTCGGCGGACTTCCCTCGCCTCATTGCGCTTCAAACCCTGCGATGCCATCTGCTTCGCAAACCGCCGCATCGACTCATCGTCGGGCTGGCGAACGATCTGAAGCAACGACGATTTTGCGTTGATCTCAGCCGCCCGACAGACCTCGCGTACGTCGTCAGGAATCTTCGCGATCGCCAGTGCCTCGGTTACGGTGCTCCTGCTCTTACCAACTTTGCGCGCCACGTCGTCGTGCGTGTAACCAAACTTCTCGCACAAGGCCAGTAATCCGTCCGCCTCTTCCCAAACGGTTAGATCCTTGCGCTGCATGTTCTCTATGAGCGCAATCTCCGCCACCGTACCCGCGTCGACCTCCATCTCGACGCACGGCACTTCCTTCAGCCCGGCTCGCTGCGCCGACCGCCAGCGACGCTCGCCGGCGATAATCATCCATCGTCCCGTCAGTCGATTTGGTTTGACGAGCAACGGTTCAAGTACGCCCTTCTCAGCGATCGACGCCGTCAACTCCGTTAAGTCGCCAAACTCAGTGCGCGGCTGCTCGGGGTTCGGATCCAACTTATCCACAGGAATCATCCTGCCGATCTGCGCCGGCCGGTGCTGTGAAAGTTCTTCGACGTAATGCGCATCGTGGCGCATTTGCAGTCCTGTCGGGAGTCCCCTTTTAGACACGGCTGATTACCTCTTCACAAAGTTTTCCATACTCAATTGCTCCGGACGAATTGGGCGCAAAACTAAAGATCGACTCCTTGTACGCAGGCGACTCTTCGAGTCTGACGCTCTTCGTGATCACTGTCTCGAACAACTTTGGACCAAACACGTTGCGGATCTGTTCGTGGACCTCGCGCGCCAGCGTCGTTCGTTTGTCATGTAACGTGACGAGCACGCCTAGCAGTTCCAGATTAGGATTAGGTCTTGCTTTGACCTTCTCGATCGTTTCCAACAGGTCGTCGGTTCCTTCCAGCGCGAAGTACGACGATTGAATCGGAATCAACACGTGCGAAGCGGCGACGAGCGCGTTGACTGTGATCAGCCCCAATGTCGGCGGCGTGTCGATCACGATTACATCATAATGTTGTTTAAACGGCTCGAGCCGATCTTTGAGGCGAAACGGCGCGTCGAAATCGCCGACGAGTTTCGACTCCAGCTTGGCCAGATTGATGCGCGCAGGAACGACGTCGAGGTTTTTCACCGGCGTCGCGTAAACCGAATCTTCGACCGGCGCCAGGCCGTCCGTCATCAGCTCGTAGACAGACCGCTCGACCTTAACGGGATCGAGAAACGATATTGAACTATTTGCTTGAGGATCGAGGTCGAGAAGTAGGACGCGTTTTCCCTTGCGGGCAAAAGCGGCGGCCAAATTGATGGCGGTAGTAGTCTTCCCTACCCCACCTTTTTGATTGGCGATGGCGATTACCATTCGCTGCACAGTGGCAATCTCAGGCTCCAGTGGTCCATTAAACTACATTCGACCAACTACATCGGCAGGTCGCCGGCTTCGCCGATGACGTCAGGCCATTCCTCTTCAGTTGAGGTCATCTCACTTTCTTCAGCATCTTCCGTAGGTATTGTATTGCGCGAGGCTTTGATTACTTCCATGTCGACATAGATCGGGCAGTCGGCGCGCAAAGCCAGGGCGATGGCGTCTGACGGTCGCGAATCAAGCACCATGCGGTTCCCTTCACTGTTGCGCATCTCGATCACGGCAAAAAAGGTGTTGTCACGCAGACTCGTCACTACCACTCGTTCTACCTGGACGCCGAGCTGAACGATCAAGTTTCGCAACAGATCATGAGTCATTGGCCGCGGCGGCGCAATCTTCTCGATCTCTAAAGCTATGGCATTTGCTTCGTAAGCACCCACCCAGATCGGCAGCATCGTGTCGCTCTGCACATCTTTGAGAATGATAATCGGAGTTCCGCTGTTGGGATCCATCATCAACGCTCGGATCTTTACTTCGATTTCCATACGTACCCCTTACACTACTGCTGCCCGATCGACCAATTGCCCGTAAAGACTATTGGTTTTTGCTCCAGTCACCAACACATCCACAATTTCACCTTCCAAACTCCGGTCGCCGGCGAAATTTACGACCTTGTGGCAGGTGGAATGTCCGGAGAGATCGCTTTCAGATCGCGAACTCTGTTTTTCCGCCAACACACTCAACGTTCGTCCAGCGTATGAACGATAAATCTGGTCCTGAGTTCGTCGCTGAACCTTTTCGAGTTCCAGAAATCTATCTTTCTTTTCTTTCTCCGATACGTTGTCGTCGAAGTTCGCGGCGGGTGTGCCGGCGCGGCGAGAGTACTTGAAGATGTAAAGGCTGTCGTATTCACAAGCCTCAACGAGTTCGATCGTTTGTCGGAAGTCGTCGTCAGTCTCGCCGGGAAAACCGACGATGATGTCGCTAGTCAAAGCCAAACGACGACTGGAGCGCTTAATGCGTTGAATCCGTTCCATATAATCGTCGCGCCTGTGTCCACGGCGCATTAGTTTCAGGATGCGATCGCTGCCCGACTGCACCGGAAGATGGATCCAATCGCAAAGATTGGCGTTCTCTTCGATGGCTGAAACGATGTCTGGATGGAAATCACGCGGAAAGGATGTGGTGAACTTGATGCGCGGCATTCCGGTCGCAGCGACTGCTCGCAGCAGACGGCAGAAAAGAGTAGCGCCGTGGAAGCCTTCGAGACCGTCTTCGACGCGCGGGCGGTAGCTGTTGACGTTCTGGCCGATCAGGTGAATCTCTTTGTAGCCGAGTGACCGGAGCTTCTTTGTTTCGGCGACGATCTCGCTTGCGGGGCGGCTGCGCTCACGGCCGCGTGAGAACGGTACAATGCAAAACGAACAAAACTTATTGCAGCCTTCGATGATCGGAATGAACGCGACATGGGGCGAGTGTCGTTCGACCGGAGAAACGTCCCACGCATCGTTCTCGCCTCGCTCATTTAGATCGATGATTCTGCGTTCACCTGCGCGGGCGCGGTCGATCAATGAAGAGATGCGATCGGTTGCGCGCGTGCCGATCACCATGTTGACCGATGGAGCGTGTTCGAAGATCGAGTCGCCTTCGAGTTGGGCCACGCATCCCATGAGGCCAACGAGCGGGAGCGACTTCCCTGCTTGCGCTGCGCGAATCTCACCAATGCGAGTGAAGACCTTTTGTTCAGCCTTTTCGCGCACCGAACATGTGTTCAGAAGTACTACATCGGCATCGACGGCTGAGTTGCAGAGATCATACCCGGAAGCGCGCAAACCGGTAGCCGCGCGTTCGGAATCGGCAACATTCATCTGGCAACCGAAGGTTTCGATGTAGACTCGCGGCTTCATTCGTTGAAAAACCATCGCAACAATGCCGACAGTCTACCAGAAATCATTTGCCAAACGCGATAGCGAGACTTTCATCGATCGATGCATGCGCATGTCATAAAACCCTCTTATAAAACCACGCCTCGCTTGACCGGTTTTTGCAGCGCTAGTAGTATCGCGCCGTTAGTAATCTCCCGAAGAAAAGAAAGGTTCCTCATGTCCTTTAATAAGATAACTATCGTGGGAAATCTGGGTCGTGATCCTGAGTTGCGTTACACGGCGCAAGGTACCCCGGTTTGTACCTTCAGCCTGGCCACGAATGAGCGGCGAAAAGATCGAAACGGCGAGATGCAGGATCACACAACGTGGTTCCGCGTTACGCTGTGGAACCGCCAGGCGGAAACTGCCTCACAGTATCTGCAAAAGGGTCGCCAGGTTTACATCGAAGGACGCTTGCGGGTGGAAGAGTACGTCGATCGTGATGGAAAACCGCGGCAGTCGCTGGAAGTCACGGCAACTGATATGCAATTTATCGGCAGTCGAGGCGACGAGCAGGTCGGGGAACGCGCGGCATCAGCAAGCGCGGGTGGCGGTCCATCCGAACCACCGGGCGATTTGTCCGACGACGACATCCCGTTTTAGTAACCACGGTTTTTAGGGATTTGCGGTTTCGCTGGTGCCCCAGCGACCAAAGCCGCGGAGCTTTTTGTAGCGGCGACTTAGTCTGTCCTCTGGTGAACAACTGACCGCTTCTGCCAATCGTTCGCTCAATGCCGAATCAAGATAGCGTGCTGTTTGATCGTAGTCGTTGTGTGCGCCGCCTTCGGGTTCGGGGATGATCTTGTCGATGAGTCCTGCTTCGTGGAGATGTTGCGCTGTGAGGCGCAGGCCCTCGGCCGCGCGATCAGCTTTCGATGAGTCTTTCCAGAGAATTGCCGCGCAACCCTCCGGACTAATCACTGAATAGATCGAGTTCTCCAGCATTAGCACTTGATCGCCGACACCAATCGCCAATGCTCCGCCAGATCCCCCCTCGCCGATAACAGTAACGATGATCGGAACTTTAATCTTCGCCATTTCGCGCAAGTTGTAGGCGATTGCTTCCGCCTGTCCACGTTCCTCGGCGTCAATGCCGGGATACGCACCTGGCGTATCGATGAACGTGAAGATCGGCCGACCAAACTTCTCGCCAAGCTTCATGACGCGCAATGCCTTCCGGTAACCCTCGGGCTTCGACATGCCGAAGTTGCGATAGCTGCGCTGCTTCGTGTCGCGTCCCTTCTGATGGCCCACCACCACCACCGGCAAACCATGGAAACGCGCAAGACCGCACACGATCGCCGGGTCTTCAGCGAAACGCTTGTCGCCGTGGAGCTCGACGAAATCCTCAAATAGCCGCTCGATCAAATCTAGTGTGTAAGGCCGGTCGGCATGTCGCGCTAGCTGCACTCGTTCAAACGCAGTCCGCGTTTCAACCGGTTTCGCAGGCGCTTCTTCTTTGTCTTTCTTTCGCATCTCTGGGGAGCTCATCTTAGACTCTTACTCGTCTGTGTCTCTTTTTCGAAGCTGATGACACACCCGATCTTCTTCAAGGCCTCTTCCAGTTCGTTACTGCGCTTTACGCGCAAAGCGTTGTTGGCCTGGATGCGCACGACCAGTCCATCGTCGGTTATGGTCTCAATCGCAACATCGGTGTCACCAGGATTAGTACTCAAGACGCTCAAAATGGAATCGTAGAGCAATGAAATATCTTCCTCATGCGGCGGACGCAGGACCATGAACTCGTTCTGCCGCGCGGACGCGTCGATGCTTTGCACCTGATCGACGATTATCGTCGGCGGATTGTCTTCACTGAGTTCAAGCCGGCCCGTTATCACCGACGGAAGATCGTTTTGCAGCAGCGCCGAGTGCTTGCGATAAACCTCGGGCCATAAGACGCATTTGGTGCCACCCGCCTCATCTTCCAATCGCAGCAAGGCAAACTTGTCGCCCTTCTTTGTGGTCCTCAATTGCACGTCGGCGATGATACCTCCGCAGGTGACTCGAGTTCCGCTCGTCACGTTGGGCAGCTCCGACGACGGAACCGCTTTCAAACTCTGCAGCGTCTCGAGGTAGCGCTCGAGTGGATGGCCGGTGATGTAAAACCCAAGCGCCGCTTTCTCCGCGTTCAACATTTCCATCTGTGTCCAGCCCTTCAGCGTTGGCGAGATCTCGTTAGCGTAGTCAACCTCTTCAGGCATCGAGCCAAACAGTCCGTTCTGACCCTGAAGGCGATCCCTTTTCGCGCGTTGCGCCCGCGACAGCGCCGCATCGATGGAACTGTGCAGGCCGCCACGCCAATCATGGGTCGGGCGGCCGTCCTTCAAGGAGTCAAAGGCGCCTGCGCTTATCAGACTCTCGAACACTCGCTTGTTCAAGGTAGCAGAGTCGACCCGTTCAGCGAAATCGAAGAAGGACCGGAATGGTCCTCCCTCGCGGGCCTCACAAATAGCTTTAACCGTAGACTGACCCAGTCCCTTAATCGCGGTCAGACCATACCGGATTGCTCCGCTTAAAGGGGTAAAACCGGAATTGCTCTCGTTCACGTCGGGCGGAAGCAGGGCCACTCTCTGCGCCCTTAACTCCTTCGAGTACTTAAACACCTTCGCGGCGTCCTGGGCTTCGTTAGAGAGCACCGCCGCGTAGAAATGCTCCGGATAGTGCGCCTTTAAATAGGCGGTTTGAAAGGCGAGATAGGCATAAGCGACGCTGTGGCTGCGATTGAACCCGTAGTCGGAAAACTGAGCCATCAGCGAAAAGATCTTCTCAGCCTTCTCGCGCTTGATGCCCCGCTCAACGGCGCCCGAAATGAACTTCTCTTCATGGACGGCCATCTCCTCGCGCTTTTTCTTGCCCATCGCGCGGCGCATGAGATCGGCCTCGCTAAGTGTATAGCCCGCAAGCTTCTGCGCGAGCTGCATGATCTGCTCTTGATAAACGATGATGCCGTAGGTGTTGTTGAGAATCTCCTTCATCTCCGGAGTGATGTAGCGAACACTCTTCTTGCCATGGTGACGAAGGATGAACTCGTCGACCATGCCGCCATCCAGCGGACCAGGGCGGTAGAGCGCGTTGAGCGCTGCGAGATCTTCGAGCCCCTTGGGCTTCAGCTTCCGGCAGATCTCCTGCATGCCCGACGACTCAAACTGGAAGACCGCCTCGGTCCTCCCTTCAGCGAAAACCGCTAAAGCTTTAGCATCGTTAAGCTCTATGTCCGGCCACTTAATCTCTTGCCCAAGCGACTGCTTAATGCTGATTAAGCAATCATTTATAACAGTTAAAGCGGTAAGCGCTAAGAAATCCATCTTAAGCATGCCGGTCTTTTCCAAGTCCGACATTACATATTGCGTCGTGAGCTCTGACTTCCCCGACACCGCAATCGGGATCAGTTCCTGAAGCGGCAGCGGCGAAATGACGACGCCAGCGGCGTGAACCGACGAGTGGCGTGCGCAGCCTTCGAGACGCATCGCGATTTGAAGTATTTCTTTAACTTGCGGGTTGGTCTCAATCTCCTTTCGGAGCTCAGGTACTTGTTCAAGTGCCTGGGTGATACTGACATTCCGGCCGCGTACCGGAGGCGGAATCAGCTTGGCGATGCGCTCAACATCCGCATAGGGCACTTCCAGCGCGCGACCGACATCCTTGATGGCGGCTTTCGAAGCGAGCGTCCCAAAAGTGATGATTTGACAGACTGAGTCGCGACCATAGAGATTAGCGACGTGGTTAATGACGTCGCCGCGGCCGCGAACACAGAAGTCGATATCGATGTCAGGCAGAGACACGCGCCCAGGGTTAAGGAAACGCTCGAACAGAAGGTCGTATTGCAGGGGGTCGACGTCGGTGATATCCAGGCAGTACGCGACGAGCGACCCCGCCGCGGAACCTCGTCCGGGTCCGACTGGGATCGAGTGCTCTTTTGCGTAACGGACAAAGTCCCAGACGATGAGGAAGTAACCCGGAAACCCCATTTGCTTGATCATCTGGATCTCGCTGGTCAGTCGCGTCTGATAATCCGTGAGCGGTTGTTTCAGATCTCCGCGCGCGGCTAGTGGCTCCCAGACTTGTTGGCGCCGCCGTTCGAAACCCTCCCGAACGACCTTCTCAAAGTATTGGTCTTCGGATAGTCCTTCTCCCGATTGCGGGATCGGATATTGCGGCAGGTAGTTGACGTCGGTCGGCAGCTTCAACTCGCAACGTTCCGCGATTGCGACGGTGCGCGTGAGCACCTCCGGTAGTTCGTCGCCGAAAATGCGCCACATTTCTTCCGCGGAGCGCACATAGAAGTTGGGAGTTCCATACCGAAGGCGATTAGTTTCGTTGACTGTCTTGCCTGATCCTATGCAAAGGAGCACATCGTGGGCGCGCGCGTCGTCAGGCATTAGGTAATGCGCGTCGTTCGTGGCGACGAGCGGCACGCCGGTGCGTTTGGAAAGTTCGATCAGCGATTTTCGAATCCGTTGTTGAGGCTCGAGCCCGTGTTCCTGGATCTCGAGAAAGTAGTTCCCTTTGCCAAGTATCTCTTCAAATTCGAGAGCTGCTTTTGCAGCTTCCTCACACTTGTCCTGCGCGAGCATCGCCGACGGCACGCCTGACATGCACGCCGATAGACCGATCAACCCTTTACTGTGTTCGGCGAGCAGTTCTTTGTCGATGCGCGGTTTGTAGTAGAAGCCTTCGGTGTAAGCCTTTGACGTGAGACGCACGAGGTTCTGATAGCCCTCGTAACTTTGGGCCAGCAAGATCAAATGAAAGTTTGCTTTTTCACCCGGGGCGCTCGCAGCTTTGTCTCTGCGACTGCCGCGTGAGATGTAAGTCTCGCAACCGATAATCGGTTTTACGCCCTTGTTCTTCATCGCGTTGTAGAAAGAGATCGCACCGAACATGTTTCCATGGTCTGTCATGGCACACGCGGGCATTCCCAATTCTTCAAGGCGATTGGAGAGGGGTTTTATTTGAATGGCGCCGTCAAGAAGACTGTAATCGGTATGAAGATGAAGATGTACGAATTGTCGGTCCGGCATATCGTCCTTTTTGGAACTTTGTGCTTTGTGCTTCGAGCTTTGTCTTGTCCGGATAAAACGACCAAGCACCGAGATCAAAGAAAAAAGTTCAACGCACTACTACTCCCACTCGATCGTTGAAGGCGGCTTGGAACTAATATCGTAAACAACCCGATTAACACCACGGATTTCAGAGACCATTCGCGCCGAAACTCGCGCCAGTAAATCGTGCGGCAACCTCGCCCAGTCGGCAGTCATACCGTCAATGCTGGTGACGGCGCGAATCGCAACAACGCGCTCGTAGGTTCGCTCATCACCCATCACGCCGACAGTCGACACGGGCAGCAAAACCGGGAACGCCTGCCAAACTGAGTTGTATAACTCGGCGCGACGCAGTTCCTCGTCGAGGATCCGGTCGGCGGCCTGGACCAGACGAGTCTTTTCTTCGGTGACGTCGCCCAGAATACGGACCGCGAGACCGGGACCGGGAAACGGATGTCGACCAAGAATCTCTTCCGGTACGCCGAGCTCTCTTCCGATCAACCGCACCTCGTCTTTGAACAGTTCGCGCAGCGGCTCGATCAGTTTGAGATTCATCTTTTCCGGCAGCCCGCCAACGTTGTGATGGCTCTTAATCACTGCCGAAGGACCACGCACTGACACCGACTCGATCACGTCCGGGTACAGAGTTCCCTGGACCAGGTAGCCTACATCGCCCAGCCGTTGCGCTTCTTCTTCAAACACGTCGATGAAAACCTTGCCGATGCGCTTTCGCTTATCTTCCGGATCGGTAACCCCGCGCAAGGCTTCGAGGAACAAATGTCCGGCGCGAACGCCGGCGATGTTCAACTTCATGCTCTGACGCAACAGAGCCAGCGTCGATTCAAACTCACCTTCGCGCAACAGTCCGTTATCGACAAAGATGCACGTCTGGCGATCGCCCACTGCGCGATGGACCAACGCTGCCGCGACAGTGGAATCCACGCCGCCGGACAATCCGGAGACTACTCGTCCGCTGTCTCCGAGTTGTTGGCGAATGCGAGCGACCTGCTCCTCGATTACAGCTTCCGGTGACCAGTCGCCGCGACACCCGCAAACCGAGAACAGAAAATTACGCAGTACCTGCGCGCCAAGTGGCGTATGGGCAACCTCCGGATGAAACTGCACACCATAGATCCCGCGACTCTCGTTCTCCATCGCGTTTAGTGCGTCGTCAGTCAACGCCGTTACATGAAAACCTTCCGGAATCTCCGTCACGTGATCGCCATGACTCATCCAAACGTCCATCTCGGCAGGCAGACCTTGAAAGAGCCTGCTGGTAACGTCGAGGACTTTCAAACGCGCGTATCCAAACTCTCGATTTGGCGAAGCGGCAACAGCACCACCGAGCTCGCGTGCGAAGACTTGAAAGCCGTAGCAGATTCCGAGTGATGGACAATCGATCGAGTTAAGTAGTTGGGGATCCGGCTTTGGTGCTTCCGCGTCGTAAACAGATGAAGGCCCGCCGGAGAAGATTAAACCCTTGGGTGATCGTGCATTGATGGCTCCGATTGAAGCGTTAAACGGAAGGATCTCGCAATATACGCCGGCCTCGCGAACGCGCCGGGCTATTAGTTGTGTGTACTGTGATCCGAAGTCAAGTATTATTACTGTTTCGTGCTGCGGGACGTTACTCAAGAAAACCTCAGCGCCTGGTTTGCTAACGTGGAATAAGAGAGTGGCTGATTATACACAAACAAGAATCAATCGGAAAAAACTGGCAGTCGTTTTAACTTGCGCGCTGTTTGTCGTCGCCGCGACCTTCGCTATACGTGCGAGTGCGAACACTGGCGTGCTCCTGTCAGAGCCGCTAACTGTGCGTTGGCGATACCAGTCAAACGTCACGCTCAATCTCACACCCGCATTCGATAAAGAACGCGTGTACCTGCCGCTTGCAGGCGGAGCGATCGTCGCGCTCACCGCACGTGATGGTCAACTTTACTGGCGCTCGGATATGGGTGGCGAACTCTCAGCATCTCCTATCGCCGACGACTCCGCGATCTATGTCGCATCAGAAACTACGGGCGCACCAACCGAACCACGCCGCCCGGGTGGCGCTTTGCGCGCGCTCAGCCGCGAAAGTGGTGTTACTCAATGGATGACACCACTCATCACGCCGGTGAAAGGAGCGATTGCGCTCGGCGGCGGTAAAGTTTTTGCTGGTGGTAGCGACGGCCGCGCCTATGCTTTCGACAAACATACAGGCGGCGTTCTGTGGTCAATTCCATTTGCATCACCGTTCGCCGGTCAACCGGTACTGAAATCTGGTCGCGTTTACTTCGGCAGCGAAGACGGAAGTTTGCTTGCCCTTGAAGAAACAACGGGGCGACTCCTGTGGCGCTTTCGAACCAAAGGCGCCGTGCGTGGACCAGTTGCGGTCGATCGTGAAAACGTTTACTTCGGTTCGGGTGATGGATATGTCTATGCCGTTAGTGCCGACAGAGGTCGATTGAAGTGGCGTAAACGAACAGGCGCGGGTGTTGAAGCGGTCACACTCATCGGCGACATGCTGCTCGCTGCCTCCCTCGACAATTTCGCTTATCTTTTGAACGACAAAGGCGCAATGCTTTGGAAGAAGCAGTTGCCCGGAAGAATCTCATCGCAGCCGTTGACGGTGGCTGAAGCGGCGCTGTTCACCCCACTTTCGAGTACGGCAGCGGTAGTGTTGTCACTGAAAGACGGGAAGCAGGTTAATTCCCTTCCCACTGAGGAGGAGTTGACTAGTTCAGCTTCGCCGATCCTCGTTGGTGACGCCGTCATCGTTACGACGGAACACGGATTACTCGCGTTCGCGCATCCAACAGGCTCGGCCGCAAAACCTTCTGCTGTAAAACCCTAGGATCTTCTCACCGGATTCGCTTCAATCTTAGTTTCGGCGGAATCGCCGCGTCGCCAAAAAACGCCCGCCACCCGCGACAGCAGTCCATGCATGATGTACATCACCACAATCGCCAGCAGTACGTATCTCGAGTAAAGAAAGACTAGTACCAACAAAGCCAGCGCGAGAATGATCGGACGCATGTTGCGAGTGCTCGTGCCCACTGTCTTAAAACTCGAGAAGCGCAGTGTGCTGACCATCATTAAACTCAACAGTCCGACTAACAGCATTAGCAGTCCGGCGTAAATTCTCGATCGCTCCGGTCCGAAGTAGATGAGCGGTAAAGGTGAGAAATGCACGAGGGCGGCGATGAAACCGCCCGCAACCGGAATCGGCAATCCTACGAAACTCTTCTTGTCTGTTTTTATGGCACCCTCAGCGAGGACGCGCGGCCGCGATGCCTGAACGTTAAAGCGCGCGAGACGAAATGCGCCGCACATCAAGTACATGAACGAAACAAACCACGCGAGTTGGTGAAGCTCCTCTCCTTGCGAAGTGATTCCGTACCCCCAAACATAAGCAAGCACGGCCGGCGCGAGACCAAAGGTGACAACATCGGCGATCGAGTCAAGTTGAATTCCGATCTCGGTGGTTGTCTTGGTGAGGCGCGCGATGCGACCGTCTACCATGTCAAACAAGAGCGCAAACCCAATCGCGATTGCCGCGGTGTTGAAGTGAGGGCGGGCTCCCAATATGTCCGGAGTCGGTCCGTCCAGCAGTTGAAAACCACGTAGCGACGACATCACGGACAAAAACCCCATAGCGATATTCGCCGCCGTGAACGCCGAAGGAATCAAATAGAGCCCTTTCCGCAATCCCCGACGCGGAGGATTCGGAGGTTCGTGTTCTAATTCCTCGGACTTGGCAGTCATAAGATTCTCCCAATTACCGTTGTGCCACCGCGCACGCGCGCACCTTCTGTAACGGTAACCTCTACGTTCGCCGGAAGCACCAAGTCGGTGCGCGAGCTGAACTTAATCATGCCAAAACGCTCGCCTAAGGCCAACTTGTCTCCGGCCTTTTTCCAGCAAACTACGCGCCGGGCAAGGATCCCGGCAATCTGTTTACAAACAACTGTGATTTCGCCGTGAATAGTTAGCGCGTTCTGCTCGTTGACCAGGCTCGCCATCTCGTTCGTGGCCATCAGAAACTTGCCGCGTGTGTAAACCGATTCCGTGATCGTACCGGCAATCGGGGACCGGTTAATATGCACGTCCAGTGGCGACAAGAAAATGCTGACTACTGTCGAAGATCCCGGTTCCGACGCCACTGGCCTCACGCGCGTGACACGCCCGTCAGCAGGCGCTACGACAACCTTCGGATCGTCGGGCGGAACACGATGCGGATCGCGGAAGAAAAAGGCCATAAACGCCGCAACGATGAGAAAGAACACACTGACGTACCACAACCCGAGGATTGCCGTCGCAATACTCACGAGCAGGGGAACCAAAATGAAAGGTATGCCTTCTCGAACGATACTCAAGGTTTGGTTCTTTGTATTTAGTACTTAGTGCTTGATAGTTGGAGCTTTGTGTTGGCGTTTGAAATAGCCGCCAAGATCAAAGTACCAAGAACAAAGCACCGGCATTAACGTCAAAGGGGACGCGCAACTTCGGTTCCACGTCCCCTTCAATCCTAAACTCGGAGAAACTGCCGGCGGCAGTTTCAGTGGCTCAGACTCTGTGTTTTTTGGTATTGCAACATCATCGAATACATCTGATCCTTCAGGGCCAGTTTCTTCTTCTTAAGCGTTATTTCCTCCAGTTGTTCGTCATCACTCGGATAGGAGAGAGCCGATAATTCACTAAGACGTTCTTCGTACTTATGATGTTCTCTGGCTAATTCCCGAAACTCGGGATCCCGATTTATCAACTCTTCTTTCAGACTATCCGTGGTTGCGATGTCCATGTTCGTGCATGTCTCCTTTCAGACGGATGGGAGTGGGCAGGATGGTTTTGGAGGTACCGGCCTGGAATCCTCCAGTTGGATTGTCTCGCACGCAAAAATGGTAGCCCATCAACTAAGGCAAATCAAGCTGGCAATTCACTCCAAATTCATGTAATTGCAGGGTTCGCGATGATTAAGGAAATATTAGTGTTCGCCTAGCGTTAGACTCATGACCACAGCATCTTCCCGGGGGTCCGAGTAGTAGTCCGGACGGCGCGCAATCGCTTTAAAACCGGTCTTTTCGTAAAGCGCCTGGGCCGCCTGATTCCCGCTTCGAACTTCAAGAAATGCAACCTTCACTTTGAGTCGTCGCGCAGTTTCCATGATGCGATCGAGCAACAAGCTGCCAATTCCGCGGCGGCGATACTGTTCACGAACGGCGACGTTGTTAATGTGCAGCTCACCGGCCGATTCACGGGCAACGATGTATCCGGCGATTCGCTGGTGTTCAATGATAGGGGACCTGGCCGTACGAGCCGTCAGCATCAGATCGCGATTCGTGCCCTGGAGCTCGGCGTAGTAGGCCGCCCACCCCCAGCGACTCAGCCCTGAAGCTTCCTCTATCTCCACGACTTCGAGGAGGTCGTGTTCTGTCATCTGCGAGATGATGATTTGGGCGGGAGCTGATGTCATTGAGCCTTTAACTTCGCGTCCGCAGGTCGGACGTAGAACGCTCGAAGTGTAAAAGGGTTCTCAAACTGATTGCGTTGGAATCCAGTGAAAGCGAGCCTTGCCACGTGCGAAGCGAGGTCGTTGCTTCGCGGCGCGATGGCCCAGTCTCGGTTCCCCGCCCAACCGACGATCAAATCACGATGGGTAATCGCTCCTTCGCCACACCAGGTTACAGTTTCGAGGTGACCGTATCGATCCAATAATTGTGCGGGCGGAATGTGTACTGCTTCGTCCAGCGCATCAACCACATCTGGTCCCAAAACAGAAAACAACTGCGCGAACACCTCGCCGCGTCCTGCCGGCAGTAGCGCCACCGACTCAGCCGACACGCCGCCGGAAAGCGCTACTGCCTCCAACGTCGGTATGCCCACCGTTTGGCGATCCAAAGTTGCGGCGAGAGCCTTGGTCGTCGCGATGCCGATACGCAATCCAGTGAAACTTCCCGGACCTATCGCGACAGCGAAAAGATCGATCTCGGGTAGCGTTACCTGTGTTTTCATTAAAAGCTTGTCAATGTCAACAAGCAGAGTATTCGAATGCGAAACACTCGCATCACCCGTGACGACGCCAAGTATTTCAACGCCACGCGATACAGCAACGCTGCCAGACAAAGTAGCAGTCTCAACGCTGAGAATTAGCGGAGGTGACATCTTCAATAACTAAATCGTCAAGCCATAACTCGCCGAAGATCGGACACGGTTCACACTCAGCAGTGAGCCGTGTGAATTCCAACACGACAGCTTCCGTTTTTGGCTTGGTGGAAAATTCAAACTGCATCGTTTGCCAGTTACTCGATGGCGTCGGGAATGCTTCAGATTGTCCCAGCCGTTCATAGTTGCCGGCATCCTTCACGGCAATCGCGGGCGGCCCACCGGTGACGACGTCTTTAGTCCTGACGCCGAAGCTGATGCGATAACGTCTTTCGGGCTCCACGACGATCCTTTGCGCAATCGTCTCATTTGGTGCTTTCCAGTCGCCGTTCAGGCGGAGCCGAAGGCTTTTCTTGCCACTGAGCTTCTCTAAGGCGTCGCCCTGGATCGCTGGCTCGGTCTTCGCAAAGATGAACCAGCCAAACCCTCTATCGTCAAACTGGTTGCGTGGCAGTTCCTCGAACCCGCCGTCGACTATTACCGGGAGTGCTACCGGCTTGTCCGTCCGCCAAAGCTCAAACGCGGTGCGGAAAACTTTCGCAGCAATGAGTTGCTGCACAAGCTCATGTCTATTCTGCTCAGAAAGCGGCGTGCTGAGCAAACGAACCTGCTCGAAGCATTCGTTACCCTTACCTTTCTGCGCGAGGAATCGCGCGAACGCCAGCCGTTCGTGATCGTTTTCGACTTGGATTAACTGCTCGGCAGTCTTCACGTCGTTGCGCGAGAACCCCCATGCAAGGTCAATGAGGCTTGGCAGCAAACTGGTTTTGCTTGCCGCGGCTGCACGAAGATCGGCGAAACCCTCAGCGTACCGGCCCATGCGCAATTTAAGGTTTCCTCGTTGCCACAGTGTGTGCGCGTAGTGCGGCGCCCATTGGACCGCTTGATCGAACGCCGCCAACGCTGCCGCGGTGTCACCGAGTTCGTCACGCGTGCTGCCGAGTTCAAGCCAGAGATAATCGTCGCGATAGCGCAAACGCAACGCGCTCTCGAAACTCTTCCGCGCCTCGCCCGGAACTTGCAGACGATTCATCACACGCGCGCGCGCCCGATGCACTTCGGCATCCGCAGGTGCCAGTGACACAGCCTGATCGGCAGCCGAGATCGAGCTCGCTGCGACTGCGTACTTCCCTAGCAGTCGCGCGTAACCAAATCTCGCCGCAGAAAGCATCGCAAGAAGACAGCATGCGACACCGACAAGCGCAAAGACGCTACGCAGTAACACGGATTTAAACTGAACTTCTGTGGTTAGGGATTAGGACCGCTCGGGTTGTCCTGGAAAAAGAGTGGTGTGAGCCCCGCAGCCGTACCGGCGCCGATAATTGCGACGGTTGCCGGGACGCCGAGACCAAACAGACCACCTCCGCCTCCGCCTGCTGCTCCTACCGGCGCACCTGCTCCGACGCCTGCATTAGCAGCGACTCCCGGTCCGACAACTGGCGGCGCGCCCGGTTGATTGCACATCTCCAGGACACCACCCGTAGCGGGATCAGTCTTGCCAAGACTGTTCTGGTCGGTCGCGATTTCGCCGGTCGCGTTCGTTCTTGCGGTAAGCTTTACGCATCCCTGGGTGACGAGCGCTTTGAAGTTACCCTGATCGTCAAACGTCAGCACAAGTTTGGTGTTGGGTGCGATGTCGACTGTGCCGAGTGAACCAAGGTTTACGGTCGCGGTTCGATCTGCTCCGGTTTCGAGTGTCGCGCCGCTGACAATCGAGGCGCCTGTCGCGGCACTCAAACCGTTGACCTGGATCGGCTGATTGTTACTGGTGGTTAATCTGGCGACTGTCTGAGGAAGGATAGCTATCGCTGTGGTGGTGACAGTTGGTTCAGCAAGTCCGACTTGAAGACCAATCTGTGCGATGAAGAAAAGTAGTAACGCCGCAATTGCTCTGGAACCATTACGTCGTTTCAGGTTCATCTAAAACATCCCTTCTCAAGAGAAACAACACAGCGACTTAAACTCGCCCGTTCATTGGACCGAAGTCTACTGTTGTTGCACGCTTGGGTCAATAACTTTCTTATTTATCAAAGCGGTCGCGACCGCAATCAACACCATGAAAATGAGCGCATTGCTCATTATGTGCAGACCAAAATCGACAAGGCTGTGGACCACGACACCGGCGATCCCCAGTATCGCGCCAAACCGCACCGCGCGAATGTGACTACGATCGTTTTGTAAGACTGTTCTAGTTCTGCGAATCACCATCACCGCAAACCACACACCGATCGCCAATCCGATGACACCGCCGCTCGACAACAGTTCAAGATAATCATTGTGTGCCTCCTGCGGTGTGAGAGTTCCCGACGCGTCATGATACGCAGTGACGGCGATCCAGTAACCCCCCAAACCCACGCCCGCGATCGGATGCGCGGCAAACATCTTGAACGTTGCGCGCCAGATCTCGTTTCGGCTCGCACCGTCGCGCCCCGAGTCGCCGCTGAAATCTGTCGTTGCTGATTCGATGTTGGTTGCTAATCTGTCGCCACCAACCCACAGAGTGCCCAGCAAAACCGCTACCACTATCCCAGCCATTAGCGCTGCTCGTACGGCGGCGCGAGGCCGCACAAACCACAATGTCGCGATGAAAACCTGCGTCAGCATCGCGAGGATGCCGCCACGTGAATTGGACAAAACCAACGCGATCCAGATTGGAAACAAGAGAGCGACGTAGAGCAGCACCCGATCCGGCCTGACACCGCGCGCCAGGATGACTCCGATCCCGAGTCCAAATGCCATCTCCATCAAGTATGCGAAGTGGTTCTTGTTTATATACTGTCCGTAGCCCTGGCCGGGTTTCAGCAACGGCAACACGAATGCGGTGTTTTGCTGTGCGGTCTGCCTTAGCATAGCGAAAATCGCACTCGCCACCGCAACCGCGATCACGACATGGATCAAAATCCAGATGTTCGTTTCACCACTGGCATAGCGGTACAACAATGCCAGGAACACTGTCAGCGCGAGTATCTGGAGTACGAAGAATCGTGTTTGATATGGATCGGCGCTGATCGCACTCCAGGGCGGAGTTCCGGTTAGACCAGCGTCCGCAACCGATCCAAGCGGCAGCGTTTGGATCGACGCCAACGCCGCCAACGCCAGCAGCGGCAACAAAATCGACCATGGTCCCACATAAGTCGAACCACTAATGGCAGCTTCGATTATCGCCAAAATGGCGATGGCGAACACGGCACAGACAAACGCCGCTTTCCACCAAGCCTCAAAAGTCCCATACGGAACCGCTGTTAGCGGAACCAAGCACACCAGGGCGGCGAAGATTACGCGGCGCAATTGTCGCGCACCTCTTCCGTCGTCAAATCCATTTCGAGTCCGGTGGTGATCACTGGTAGCTCATGCAACGCGAAGATTCTCGCGACTGCATCCGTAAACTCGCGACGGAAGAGATCGCTCAAGTAGTTCGTGTCAACCAGCAACGTCTCGCCGTTCAGACTATGGTAGAAATTCAACCAGCCCCACTCGACTCCGTTCTTGATCAACGGCAGCCGGAAAGACCAGTCAGACCGAGACCGGTACGCATCGCGCGTGTCAGCGTCATTTGCCGACCATTCCGCCGACCATTCCCAGGCCACGCGCCCATTACGAAGTTCCAGACGTTGCTGAGGATGCCGTGCGAGGCTCGCCATAAACGCGCGTTCATTTATCTCGGCGCGTCCGGCCTGTCCGACCAGTGCGTTCGCAAAAGTAAACTCGCCGAAGTCGAGCATGTGACGCATTGCTTCAAACATCTCATTTAAATCGGAAGCTTTCGAAAGCGCACGCGCCGCGCGCCGAACGCGGATGTTGTTCGCCACTCGTAGCCGGCGATCGGCAACCGTGCGTTTCACGCCGGCGCGAATCTCGTCGACTTCGTGATAGCGAAGGTGACCCACCGCGATGATCACCGCCACCGAAATTACGAACAGCATGAACCCGGTCAGTTTCGATCCGGTCGCGGGAAAGATGAGGGCGGCGAGTCCAAACAGCGCACAGACTCCATACAAAACGAGCACCGCGCGCCGTTGCGACCAGCCACGCGCGAGCAGCATGTGATGAATGTGTTCGTTGTCGCCTTTGAAGATGGGTTTGCGGCTCACCGCGCGTCGCGCCATCGTCATTGCCGTATCGACGACAGGAAAACCAAACGCGAGAATCGGTACGACGATCGCTACGGCTGTCGTCGCTTTCTGAGTACCCAGCACTGACAACGCTGCCAGCACAAAACCGATAAACAGCGCACCGGAGTCGCCGAGAAAGATCGACGCCGGATTGAAGTTGTAACGAAGAAACCCGGCGACCGCGCCGCAGAGCACGAGTGACACGACGATCATCAACGTTCGTTCCTGAGAAACCGAGACGCCCAGAATTACCAGCGATGAGAACAGCGCGGCACCGGAAGCGAGACCGTCCATTCCGTCGATCAAATTGAACGCGTTGGTAATTCCAACCAACCAGACGATTGTGATGAGGAACGACAGCAACGCCGGCAGTTGTACCGGACCAAAGAACGGAATCGACAACGCGTCGATACGGCCGCCCATGGCGAAGAACAACGTCGCGATGAGTCCGAGTGCCGCAAACTTCACCACTGCATTCGCACCGCGCAAGTCGTCATAAACACCGACCAGCAACACGAGCGTCGCCGGAATCGCCAACGTTAGGAATTCCGTCTTGAGACCGCTCAACGTCTCCGTCAGCAGGTTATCGACAAACGGTAATAACGACAGCGCTGAGAGACTCGACAGATACAACGCAACGCCGCCAAGTCGTGGTATCGCCTTACGATGAACGCGCCGGCCATCTACGGGCACGTCGAGGAGTTTGAGCCGTTGACACAAACGCCGGATCAACGGCGTGGTGACGAGCGAAGCCACTGTGGCGATCAGGAAAAGGGCGAAATATGTTTTCAAGGCAGAGTTACCTCGCGCACGAAGCAGGAATCATTGGTCATTGGTCATTTGACATCTTCCATTTGCCATTTTGTTTCGAACTTCAGCGGGTATTTAGTTTTGACCTTCGCACTTCGTTACCTCCGACAATGACAAATGAAAAATGTCAAATGACAGATGATCAATGACATCGATCAGCTCGGGGAGCAGAGTGTGTTTTGAAAAGGCATTCAAAGGCCGTCGCTCCGACCCGCGACCATAAAGAATCTTGCCGACGACGTTTTCGGTGTCGCCATGACGAGTAAAAAAGAACGGATAGTCACTGTTTGCGAGATCCGTGATGTGACTAATTTCTGGTCCAATGTAGAGGATTGGGGCGCCAATAGACATGATGTTGTAGACCTTGCACGGATGAACGATACCCACAAACGCCTCACCCATGACGACCACGTGCATGTCTGCCGCTGAAAGAGAGCTCGAAAGCTGGTCCAGCGGTTGATACGGTAGACACGTCACGTTTTCGAGCTGGTGTCGTGCTGCGAAGTCGCGCACCCTTGCGTGTTCGCTGCCGCCCCCAACGAAACAGAAGACGATATCGTCGCGGGTCTTGAGCTCGATTGCTGCGTTCAACAACGTGTCGAGCGGATGACATGGACTGTGATTGCCGGAGTACATCACCACGAACTTGTCTGTCAGCCCGTGTCGGTGACGAAATGCTTCCCTTCCCGGCGCTGAATAAGCGACCGCATCGTCGTGTGACCACGGCGGAACGATCGCGATGCGTTCGGCGTTCGCACCTTTGGCCAGCAGTCGTTCCTTCATGAAGCGGTCGAGGACGATGGTTCGGTCCGCATTCATGAAGCTGTAACGAAGCATCGACTGAAGCAAGCGGGCGAGTGGGGAGTCTGGCCGTAGCCATCCGGCGGTAATCGCTTCATCGGGGTTAAGGTCCATCACCCAGAAACAGAAGCGCCCGCCTTTTAACTTAACGAATACTGTCGCCAGAAAAGAGATCAGCGGCGGCGACGTGAGCGCCACGACAACATCGAACCTCGGCAACGTGAGCAGGCGGAATCCGCAGCTCGCCAGAAAACTCGCGAAGCCCAGCGCTCGACGCCACTTGCTTTGCTTGCCGAGAGACAAAGACGAAACGCGAATCACATTGACGTCGTTCCAGCGCTCATGTCGCGGAAATCGCACTCGAGGATCGTCGTAACCACGATCGCCGGTGAGTACAGTTACGTCATGTCCGCGTGCTGCAAGTTCGGAGGCGAGATCGGTGAGGTGTTGTGCCGTGGAGACCACATCGGGGTAGAAACACTGATTAAGAAGCAGAAATCTCAATCTGTGGATCTATCGATTAAACTTTCGTGACCCTCTTCTTGAAATCCGCAACTGTTCTTTCCAATCCTTCGTGCAACGGTATCGTCGGGTTCCAACCCAGCAGGGTTTGCGCTTTCGTGATGTCTGGTTGGCGCTGGCGCGGGTCGTCTGCCGGCAGGGGTAGATGCGTCAACCCCGATTTGGAACCGCAGATCTTGATCACCTCTTCCGCTAACTGTTTGATCGTGAACTCGCCCGGGTTGCCGAGGTTAATCGGATCGTTCAAACCGTCAGTGTTCATGAGCTTGATCAGGCCCCCGACGAGGTCGTCGACGTAACAGAACGAACGTGTCTGTTCGCCTTTACCGTAGAGCGTCAACGCTTCGCCGCGCAGAGCCTGTACGATGAAGTTGGAAACGACGCGGCCATCGTCCTCCAGCATTCGTGGTCCATAAGTGTTGAAGATGCGTGCGATACGGATGTCGACCTTGTTTTGGCGGTGATAGTCAGTCATCAACGTTTCGGCAATGCGTTTACCTTCGTCGTAGCACGAACGCACGCCTATCGGGTTGACGTGGCCCCAGTAGTCCTCCGTTTGCGGGTGGACCAACGGATCGCCGTAAACTTCCGACGTCGACGCCTGAAGGATGCGCGCGCGCACGCGTTTGGCGAGGCCGAGCATGTTGATGGCGCCCATGACGTTGGTCTTTACTGTTTTGACAGGGTTGTATTGATAATGGACCGGGGACGCCGGGCACGCGAGGTTATAGATCTGGTCCACCTCGAGAAGGATCGGCAGCGTGACGTCGTGCCGGATCAGTTCGAAGTGTGGATTGTCGAGGAGATGCAGGATGTTCTCGCGCCGGCCGGTGAAAAAGTTATCGAGGCACAGCACTTCCTGCCCTTCGCCGAGCAGACGTTCGCACAAATGCGAACCGATAAATCCCGCACCTCCCGTTACGAGAATCCTCATCCGTGATCTCCTTTAGCCACAAGAGGCACAATGTTGTTATTTTTCAAGCTTTCGTTCATTGTTAGTTTTGTAACCTTTTGTGTTTCTTGTGCCTTTTTGTGATTAACTCGTGTGTCTTCTTATCCCGTGGTTCCCAATATAAAGCGCATCCATTCGGGTTTTCAAAAAACAGTCGATGGCGTGGTCCGGCGTGCAGACAATCGGCTCGTTTTCATTGAACGACGTGTTCAAGAGAACTGGGACGCCAGTGACCTCTGCGAAGTCCGCAATGAGTTCATAATAACGGGCGTTGATCTCGCGTGAGACGGTCTGCAAACGTCCCGAGCCGTCCACGTGAGTCACCGCCGGGATTTCGGCGCGCCGTTCCGGACGGACCTGATAAACCATGAGCATCGTCGGTGCCGGGTGCGTTTGTTCGAAGTAATCGCCGACACGTTCTTCCAGGATTGATGGCGCGAATGGACGAAACGGTTCACGCCTCTTGATGCGATCGTTCAAGATGTCTTTCATCTCAGAGCGGCGCGGATCGACGACGATGGATCGGTTACCCAGCGCTCGTGGTCCAAACTCCATCTTTCCCTGAAACCAGCCGACGACCTTGCCGGAAGCGATGTCTTGCGCGGCCTGTTTTGTAAGTTCCTCATCCGTGTAAGTTTCAAAGTTGAGTTGGGCGTTGATTAGTGCCTTACAGATCTGGTCGTTCAAAAACTCCGGTCCGGCGTAGGCACTGAGCATATGCTCCCCGCGTTTGCAGATCTCGTAACAGACGCCAACCGCAGTGCCACTGTCGCCGGCGGCGGGTTGAACGAACACGCGGCGGAACGGTGTCTGTAAGAGTATCTTTCCATTCATCACCGAGTTGTACGCGACACCGCCTGCGAGCCCTAGATCCGTTAATCCGGTCTGTTCGTGAAGACGATGCAACACGTGGAAAGCAACCTCCTCCAAACGCAGTTGCAAACTGGCTGCGATGTCGCGCTCGCGATCGGAAAGCGTCGAACCCGGTGTGCGTGGTGGCCCAAAAGTCTCCGCAAAACGACCCGAGTAGATGCGGCCGATAACCGGCGAGCCACAGTCCCAGGTCATCTCGACACCTTCCGCATGATGCCGGAAGTAGTCGAGGTCCAACCGAAACTGCCCATTCTCTTCCGTGCGCACGATCTTGCGAAACTCGTCGATGAACCGCGGGCGCCCGTAAGGCGCGAGGCCCATCACTTTCCCTTCGTCACCGTAGTGCGGAAAGCCCAGAAACTGCGTCGTCGCTGTGTAGACGATGCCGATCGAATGCGGATACTCGACCTGTCCGAGTATTTCGACGTCGTCGCCCTGGCCCATGGCCCACATGGTCGAGATGAAATCGCCGAACCCATCGATCGAGAGCAGCGCCGCGCGATGGAAGGGTGAAACATAGAAACAGCTTGCGAGATGCGCGCGATGGTGTTCGACGTTGTGAAACTGCGCCTGGATCCGACTCTTCGGAATTTCGAACACCCTAGCCAGTTCAGATTTTAAGTCGCGGACTTTGGCAGCATTGCCAAGCCGGTCTTTGACTTGGTTGAGCAAGCCGGCGGCGGCCGCTGCACCCCCTGTCTTCGCCGCCCGCGACGCGGCGAACAGTACTTTCTTGTGCAGGTGCGCCGACGGATCCCGGGAGATGCCGATGTGTTCAAGATCTTCGAGACTGATACCCGCGGCCTCGAGACAATAACGTATCGCCTGCTCCGGAAAACCGGCGCAGTGTTTGATCCGATTGAACCGCTCCTCCTCGACGGCCGCGATCAGCTTGCCGTTGTGGACGATGGCCGCTGAAGCGTCGCCGTGATAGGCGTTGATACCAAGGACGTACATCAGTTGCTGCGACGGTTCTCGATCAAGTAAAGCGACAGCATAAGTTCGGCAAGCGTTCTCTGGAACGCGTAATAAAAGCCGGCCCAACCGTCAAGAATACCGGCGCGTACGATCAGACAGTAGAACAGTGCAAGGGGCGGAACGATCAGCGGCCATCGTCGCATGCGATCGAGGAAGCTGAGTTCAGCCGGACAGGCCGCCCGCAGCTTTTGTGCTTCGAGTTTTGTGTAACGCTTCTGTGATTCATACCAGCGTCTTAACGGCTTTCGATCGTCGTGCAAGATAGGCGAGCGTAGTTCTTCGATTCGTCCATTGAGTGAGATGCGTTGTGTATGTCCGTCCTGGATGTAGTTTGCAGCAGCTGGGCGATAGAGCACGGTAACAGGCGGATAGATGCCGCTGTGCAGTTGTTTTCCCGAGACGCAGTAGATAAAGCGCGCGCGATAACCACTGGTGTCATCAACTGGCCTTAAATCTCTTATTTCATTGATGTAATCCGTGGTCACGATGTAGTCCGCGTCGAGTGCCAACACCCATTCCGTGGTGATGCCGGTTTCTTTAAGTCCAAACTCCCACTGGTTGCGATGACAATCGAAGGCGCGCTGAATGACGCGGACGTTCGGAAAAGACGCCGCGATCGTAGCCGTCTCGTCGTTACTGAAACTATCGACGACGACGACCTCGCTGGCCCAACGCAGGCTTTCGAGTGTGCGTGCGATATTTGGCGCTTCGTTGTACGTCAGTATCAGCGGAGTGATCTTGTCGAGCATTTAGGCAGCGGGTTTGCGAGCGTGGCAGATCATGTTCTTCCAGAGCCACGGCGCGCGGCCATAGAATGTGAAACTGAGATCTCTGAACGAATGCGCGGTCATTAGCCGCGACAGTGTTTTTACGCTGAAGAACTTGATGTGCCCGCCGTCGTGAAGCACAGAGAAGTGTGAATCCATTCGCCCGCTCAAAGCGAGTGCAAGGTTTTTCAAGTAACCGTGATATGGCGTACTGAGCAGTACATGACCATCGGGTTTTACGAGTGAAAAAGCCGCCGCTACGAGATCTGACGGACGATACAGGTGCTCAATTACGTCGCTCGAAATTACCAAATCGAACTTAGTCAGGTTGAGTTGGTCCAGCCCGCCATCGATCCTCGCTTCAATAAATTTGACTGACGGGTAGGCCCGCCGGGCGATCCGAATTCCGCTTCGCGACGCGTCGATCCCCGTTACTTCGTATCCAAGTGCGGTGAGGCTTCCGGCAATGTGCCCATTTCCGCAACCGAGATCGCAGATAGAACGCACACCGCCGAGCTTCTGCACAAGACTGACGAACACTTCGTTCAGTTTCTCGCCGGCCGCGCCATTGGCTGCCCGCTCGCTGTGCCATTCAAATTCAGTGTACGCGGGAGCTGCCATTCGTTATCTGCGTGTAAAGCTCAATTAATTCAGTTGCGACTCGCTCCCATGAATAACGTAGTGAGAGTAACTTCCCTGCTCTTCCGCGTTTCGCGAGCTCGTCCGTGTCGTTGAGTGCAACAGCGAGTGTGGTCGAGAGTGCTTCCCGTTCGACTGGAGCAATCCAACCTGCATTTGATCCTTCAATCTCGTTGGCAAGGTTTACGTGCGGGCTGAGGAGCACCGGTACGGACCGCGACAGTGCTTCCATAACGCACATACCAAAGTTCTCCTGGTGGGAAGGGAGCGTCAACAATGATGCGTTGCGCAGCATTTCCTCTTTCCGTTCACCGTCCAGCCAGCCCGTGAACTCGATTCGGCCCTGCACGGCAGCAGCTTTTCTCTTGAGCAGGTTTACGTGATCCGTCGGTCCATCGCCGGCGATCACCAGCCGCCAGCGATCAAACTCCGCCCGTCTCGTCAGCGCAATGAAAGCGTCAATCAGAATGTCAAGGCCCTTTTTCGGATGAAGACGAGACAACACGAGCACGTATGGATTCGTAGATCGATCCAGACGCCGGCCAATTGGTGAATCGGGAAGTGCTTCGATCCCAAGAGGTATCACTTGCCCATGATTCACACCCAGCAGATCTTCGGTGGCTGTTTTTTCCGCGCGCGACGTGTAGTGAACGGCTGCTGCGCCACTAATCATCGACTCACCTGCCAACGACCAGAAGAGTCGCTTGCGCAATCGCTTCTGTTTCATGCTCCACGGATCAAGCGTGCCTAGCGGTCTGATCACGTATGGAACACTTTGGTTTTTGCACTCTCGCGCGGCGGCCAGTGACGAGTGATTAAAAACGGCGTGAATGTGAGCTAACTCATAACCACGCACATTTTGCTTAAGCCAAACGGAAAGGGGTCGCGAATACTTGAACGACTTGCCTAACTGAGTTGGAAAGAAGATCGCCGGGACGCCTTCGTAGTCAAGCGCCTGACAAAACTCGAACGCTCGCATTCCGGCGTCAGTCGTGACCAGCACCACGTCCACACCGCGCCTCTGAAGCGCCCGGCACATCGGCACGATCGCCATGCCTGGCCCACCCGATCGTTCCGAAACAGAGGGTATGACGTGAAGAACTCTCACTATGGTGTCACTCCGTTAATCTCGCACCAGCGCGCGAGAACGTATAACGACCACGGTCTGGACCAACCGATCGCGCGAGGCTTCCGCAAAAACTTTCGCCAAACGTCCCGGACGCCGTCTGGCGTAAGTCCGGATGCACGAACTTGTCTGTCGTCTTCAAACGCCGACTCAATTTCTGTTCGCAAACGACCCTGCATCCACTTCTCGAATGGCAGCGTGAAACCCATCTTCGGACGCGCCAGGAGGTCACGCGGCAGCAAGTCTGCCACGGCGTCGGCCAGCAATGGCTTCGCGACACCATTCGTCCCGTTAACCAGTTTCCATTTCCCAGGGAGCGAAAGCGCAAACTCGACCAGCGTCATATCAACCAGCGGCACCCGCACTTCGAGCGAGTGGGCCATGCTCATCGTATCCGTATCGCGTAGCAACGTATTCGTCATGTAGCCGCGCAGTTCCAACGTAGATATCTGGTTGATGACATCGTCGCCCGGTTCGAGACAAAGACAAGACACATGCGGTTCGTGCCGCGTAAGTCGTCGCACATAATCCGGCGCAAAGAGTTGACGTGTGACTCGATAGACGTCCGATGGTCTACAATCGCTCGCTGCCAACTGCCAGAACTTGCTTCGCTGTATTGAACCATTCAAGGCTAACTTTCCAATTCCTGATGCCGCACGCAAAAATCGTTTCGACAACGGTGACATCGCTTCGACTTTCAACGCGCGTTTGAAGCTGGGATAACCCGCGAACAACTCGTCTCCACCGAGACCCGAAAGCGCGACTGTCACACCGGCATTCTTAACGGCTTTTGAAACAATGTACGTGTTAATACCGTCCATGGTCGGTTGGTCCAATGACGTGAGCGCCTGTGGCAGCATTTCGAGCAGTTGCTCTTCGTTCAAACGTACTTCGGAATGATCGGTGCGGAACTTCGCAGCGACAGTACGTGCGTAAGGCGCTTCGGAGTAGGCTCGTTCGTCGAACACCACGCTAAACGTTCGCGGGGTCTCGCCACTGATTCGGCTCGTTAAAGCGACCATCGCACTGGAGTCGACGCCACCTGAGAGAAACACACCCAATGGGACGTCGCTAACGAGGTGCAGGCGAACGGATTCTTCCAATTCGGATCTGAGTCGTGCGACCGCCTCGGCGCGGCTGCGTGAAGTATCAACTTCTCGATGCGCGACATTGAAGTCGTCGATTGTAATGTCGAGCTTTCTTTCTGCGATTTTTTGCGCTTGCAGGTACTGTCCCGGCAGCAACTGTCTCACGCCCTTAACGATCGTCAGTGGCGCTTCAACCGAACCACTCGCCAAATAGGAATCGAGACCATCGCTGCATAACTCTCGCGGCACCAGGCCAGTTGCGAGCAGCGCCCGCAATTCCGAGGCAAACAGGAGAGAATTCTCAGTGCGGTAGTAATAAAGCGGCTTGATCCCTAGCTGATCGCGAGCCAACAACAACGTTCGTCTGCTCTCGTCCCAGAGCCCCAACGCGAACATGCCACGCAGACGATAAAACGCCTCGATCCCCCATTTCCGGTACGCTCGCAGCACAACTTCCGTATCCGAACTCGATCGCCAAACGCGCGAATCGCTGTCGATTTCTTTTCGTAGTTGTTTGAAGTTGTATGTCTCGCCGTTATACGTAATCCAGTTGCCGGTCTCCGGATCATTCATTGGCTGGTGCCCTGCATGGGAGGTGTCGATGACTGCCAGGCGCGTGTTCCCTAGACAGACATCGCCGCAAACCACGATCCCGTGATCGTCTGGACCACGATGCTTTAACGCGGAGTTCATTCGCATTACTGCTTCTTTAAAAGAAGCAGGATCCACAGTGCTCAAGACTCCTGAGATGCTACACACCGATTGTTTCCCGCGCGAATCGAACAAATCTTTCCGATCCGTTTTTCAGCGTGTGCTCCTTCACACTCTTGCGAGCGCCTTGCGATAAACGCTCAATATCGCCGCTATCAATCTGTGCAGCGTCACGCATCGCTTGCAGGATAGCTATCTCATCGCTCGCCGGAACCAACCAACCGTTAACTCCTGTTCGTACGAACTCCAACGCCGCACCCATTCGATCTGTGGCGATCACCGGCAGTCCGGAAGCGAGTCCCTCCGGAACGACGAGCCCCCACCCGTCGTATCGCGAGGGTACGCACAACACATCCGCCGACGCGTATAGCTCGGGCAACTCATCCCATTTCCTAAAACCTGTGAACTCAACTCGCTCGCTAACGGGCCGGAGCATTTGCACTAACTCATGACGCAATTCTCCGTCGCCTGCGATCCGGAGCCGCACGTCACTGAACTCACCCGCGAGTTGAAGGAAAGCCCGAACGACCAGATCAACACCTTTGCGAGCGATTAGCGAACCGCAGAATAAAAAAACGCGCTCAGTTCTTCTGTTGGCACGTCCTCTCTCAAATCGTTGCAGATCAGAATAGTACGGCAGGTTGAAATAAGGTCGCTGCGGTCCAAATTCCCGCTGGTACTCCTCGATCGCAAACTTCCCAATGCCCCAGATCGGCACCGACGAATCGTGCAGCTTCGCCAGCTTCCATCGCCGCAACACGCGTCCACCCCACGTGGCCCACGCCTGCTGACGAAACCCCGGACGTTCACCCCAAAAACACCATGGCCCACCGTTTGACGCGCGTTCGCCGATCAACTCGGTGGCGTGTGGATGAAAGTAGTAGTTGAAGACGACCAGGTCCGCTTCGCGTGAAGCTTCTCGCACCTGCCGCAGAGCACTCGTATCGCGATCCAGATTAATCGCCTCATGTCGCAACTCAGGTGGCGTCCACTGTCGCCGCGGATCGCGTCCGCGCAAGTATCCGACCCGCAATTCGCAGTCCGCCCGAATGGCGATCTCGTTGAAGAGTTCGACCTGATAAGGCGATGGCGAATCAGTTAGGACAAAAACTTTCACACAGATCGAGCGTGTCTTAATTTAACGAACAGTTGGGCCAGGCCGAGCCACGCAAGCACGACGTAACTAACGAGGACCAGTTCCAGAATTGAACGCATGCCAGAGAACAACGCCATGACGATGATGCTGTAGATCACTAGCGCCCCCTGTGTCGTCGCGCGTTTAAGCAGGCCGCTCGCCAGCGCCGCTACACGACCGTAAAACCAGCCACCGATCGCGATCCCAAGTAACCCGAGTGACATGTAAAGCTCGCCGATAACCGAGTAGGAATACGAGACGCCTTCAACACCAAGCGCTGTCGGCAGGTCAAATCCCGGATCCACCGGCTTCTCCGGCCAAAAAACACGGGGCACCGGACGGACCAGCACGTAAACCAGGTAGCGGTGGTAGACGAAAGGATGCGTTTGCGGAATCAGCTGAATGATCTGGCAGAGACGATAAAAGTTGTCGTCAACGCGCAGATGCTGCACTTCAAGAATCTGGGTCTTTTCTCTCCGGCTACTGAGCGACGTATCAGCGTTGCCGACGAGTGCGCCGAGACCGACGTTTCGGTATTCGAGCATGATCTGCAAAGCCACCAGCAGTGCGACAATCGCGAAGATTGTCGTGAACAGGTGTTTGATCCGGAGTTGCCGTTGGTCCAACACCCACAACACCAACGCCATGCCGGCTACCACTCCAATTACCCTGCGGCTGCCGCTCTGCGCGAGAAACAACGTGATGACGATCGACATGACTATGCAGATCAGTGTCCGCGGACTACGCAGGCCCGACCGCCTCGAAATGACGACTGTGAGGATAGGCAGCAGATATCCGAAGTACTGCAAGTGATCGAGAAACGCGTCCCATCCGCCTAACTGTCCGCGGCCCCACGGCGCCGCCCAGCGCTCCTGGCCCAGGTAGTGGACCATTTCGAAAACGTTGAAGTTGCACGCGACCGCGAAGTTCAACATGCCGATCAGAAAACAGGCGATGGCGAGAGCAAAATAGGTGTTCAGCGAAAACTCCTGCGAAACGGAGCGGATCAGTGCGGAAGGCAGTTTCCAGGGACGGCGAATCGCACCCACCCAAACCATCAAGACAAAAAGACCGATACCGATAAACGCAAGCCGCACTTCTTCGGCCGTGATGTGGTCCAACGCGTAAACGCCTTGAAGCAGGTCCAGCAGGAGCCAGTAGATCGGCGCTAGTGCGACGAGCGATTCCCCACGCAGGATCGCCTTTGGTTCGCGGAGCGCGGCGGCAAGTGGTGCGGTGGCCAGTCCGGCTGACAAAACGAGCGCTGGATAAAAGAGTGCGCCTGGCTCGGTGGGATCTTCCGGGGTGAGCAAGACGGCGATTAGCGTCGCCATGCCCGTGCTCAAAATTCCGAGCAGGGTTGAGCGCAACGTCAACGAGGGAGCGGGCGCAACGACGAGCGGAAGGCGGTTCCAGGCGACGGACGATTGCATTGCTTACAAATTCGATAACGAAGTCGCGAGTGAACCCAAACTGAATCGCTCGTCGACCCGCGAGTGCTGCGACATGGCGTCGAGTGACTCAGGTGAGCGCAGTAGTCGATGAAGCACATCCGAGATCGCTGTCGCGGAAATGTTTTCGAGCAGTACGCCGTTACGACCGTTTTCGACGACGTCGCCGCAATATCGAGACGCAATTACCGGCAGCTTCCAGGATTGTGCTTCGAGCTGGGTCAAGCCAAAGCCGTCGGAGAAGGTTGGAAAGATGAATACGTCGGCATCTCTGTAGTAACGAGACACCTCCGTTCGAGGAGCAATACCAAACAAACGGATCTTGTCTCTTACTTCGTGCGGAATGTCGACTTGCAATGG
>Ga0209818_1000024_pt1 | contig 37015 bp, 37 predicted proteins | sample NCAS200_FD_187517 | JGI IMG/M metagenome (GOLD analysis project Ga0209818, IMG submission 187517) | Agricultural soil microbial communities from Utah to study Nitrogen management - NC AS200 (SPAdes) (version 2) | ecosystem: Environmental > Terrestrial > Soil > Agricultural land | place: USA... | reverse complement strand
GGCCGCGATCAAACGTGGCGTGAATCCGCGCGACTGGACCGAAGAAAACATCGCGCACATGCGCGGACAGTTGAAGCGCCTGGGTATCAGCTACGACTGGGCGCGCGAGATCGCGGCGCACCGACCGGAGTATTACAAATGGGACCAGTGGTTTTTTCTGAAGATGTTGGAACGTGGACTCGCGTACAAGAAGGTCTCGCAGGTGAACTGGTGTCCCAAGGAACAGACCGTACTGTCGAACGAGCAATCATCGGGCGGGATTTGTTGGCGTTGTGGTACGCCGGTCGAGAAGCGCGATCTCGAGCAGTGGTTCCTGCGCATCACGGATTACGCGGAACAGCTCGTCGCCGACATGAAACAGATCGAGGCTGGTTGGCCCGACAAGGTTTTGAAGCGTCAGAGCGACTGGGTCGGTCGCAGTGAAGGCGCGTTCATCGACTTCGCAGTCAAAGACCGCGAGGAGAAGATACGTGTATTCACGACGCGCATCGATACTATCTACGGCGCGACTGCCATCGTGCTGTCAGCAGAACATCCGTTATTGCCGGACTTGCTCAAAGACTCCGCTTTGAAGAGCGATGTCGACGCGTTCGCCGAGAAAGTTAAGAGTCAGAAGGCGATTCGCACCGATCTGACTGAAGAAGGAGAGAAGGAAGGACTCAACACCGGCGTCCTGGCAGTCAATCCCTTCAGCGGCGAAACGCTGCCCGTGTGGGTGGCGAACTACGTGCTGATCGAATACGGCACCGGCGCCGTGATGAGCGTTCCCGCTCACGACGAGCGAGACTTCGAGTTTGCGCAAAAATACTCGTTGCCGATTCGTCAGGTGATCGCGCCGGTGAGCCATGAACAACTCCGCTCTGAACCAGTAGCCACGACAGGGGGCGACAGTTCCGCGGAGATGAAACATTCGTTTACCGAATACGGTGTCTTGATCAACAGCGGGGAGTGGGGCGGAAAACCGTCCGAGGTCGCGATCAAGGAAATGGCGGAGTATGCGCAGGAGAAGGGTTTTGGCGAAGCCGCGGTGACTTATCGCATTCGCGATTGGGGCGTTTCGCGTCAACGTTTCTGGGGCGCACCAGTGCCGGTGATCTACTGCGACAAGTGCGAGATGGTTCCGGTCTCCTACGATCAGTTGCCGGTTGTGTTGCCGCAAACAGCGGATTTCACGGGAAGCGGGGAATCACCTCTTGCCGGTGTCGCGGAGTTTGTAAACACGACCTGTCCGAACTGTGCTGGTCCAGCGCGACGCGACACCGACACGATGGATACGTTTGTCGATTCGTCGTGGTACTTCTTTCGTTATCTGGATCCGCGCAACGACCAGATGCCATTCGATCCGGAAATTGCGAAGCAGTGGACGCCGGTGGACCAGTACATCGGTGGCGACTCTCATGCAGTGATGCACCTGATCTACACACGCTTCTGGAACAAGTTCATGCGTGACATCGGAATGGTCACGTTCGACGAACCGGTGAAGCGGTTGTTGACGCAGGGCATGGTGACGAATCGCGTCGGCGACACGGATGAGTGGAAAGCGATGTCGAAGAGTCTCGGCAACGGAGTCGATCCTGACGAGATGATCACCGCGTTCGGCGCGGACGCGACTCGTATGTTCGTCTTGTTTGCTGCTCCAGTCGAGAATGAACTGCGTTGGTCCGACACTGGAATTGAAGGCGCCGTACGTTTCTTGCGCCGCGTTTACACAACGGTGTGGAAGTGGCACCAACGGTTCGCGAGTGGTGGTGGCGAATCGCCGGCGACCGAGTTCAGTTCCGAAGCGCGGACGTTGCGACGCAAGACACACCAGACGATCTCGAAAATCACGAGTGACTTCGAACAGTTGCACCTGAACACGAGCGTCGCCGCCTTGATGGAGTTGTTCAATCAGTTGAGCGAGTTCAATGCAGATCCGGCGAGCGCATCGGACGCAGATGTTTTTGCGGTTCGTGAGGCGTTGGAGTCTTTGGTTGTAATGCTGACGCCGTTTTCGCCGCACATCGCGGAAGAAATGTGGGAAGGACTGGGACATGCCGATGGTCTGTTGGGTAAAGTGCCTCGGTGGCCCGTCGCCGATCCCGAGCTCGCGCGACGAGAAGAATTGGAGATTCCGGTCCAAGTCAACGGCAAGCTGCGATCACGTGTGATAGCGGCGCCCGATGTGTCGGAAGACGACCTGCGTACGGCGGCGTTGTCCGATGATCGAGTGCGGTCGTTGATTGACGGTCATGAGGTTGTGAAGGTGATCGTCGTGCCGCGACGGCTGGTGAATATCGTCATCAAATCTGTATGATCTGTGTATACTCTGCAGAGTGAAAGAATGTCCGTCCTGTAGGCGCTGTTACCCGGATGAGACCAATCACTGTCCGCAGGATGGTGATGAAACTACGCCGTCTCTTTTGGGTGAACCAACACTCGACGCCCGCTACCTGCTCGAGCGTCGTCTCGGGCAGGGAGGCATGGGTGTCGTCTTTCAAGCGCGACACATCTTTCTCAAAACTTCTCACGCCATAAAAGTAATTCTGCCGGATCTGGTGGGAAACGATCCGATGCTGACGACGCGCTTTCGTCAGGAGGCGTTGGCGGCGGCAGCGATCCGCCATCAGAACATCATTACCGTGACGGACTTCGGCGTCGTGCGAGGTACGATGCCGTTTCTCGTCATGGAATTCGTCAAAGGACGATCGCTCCACGAGATCATGCAGAGCGAAGGTGCGATGCCGGTGCAACGTGCGTGGGAGTTCATGAGCGCGATTGCTTCCGGAGTTGCAGCGGCCCACCGCCAAAACATTGTGCATCGCGATCTGAAACCGCTTAACATCATGGTCCAAGACGATGTGCCACCGGCGGAAGGCGTAAAAATACTCGATTTCGGTCTGGCGAAGATCAAGTCGGGAGAATTGTTGGGCTCGTTTGTGCAGGCGCAGACAAGCGGGTTGATGGGTTCTCCTTTTTATATGGCGCCGGAGCAGTGGGGCGACGATGAACCCGATGCCCATGCTGACATCTACAGTCTCGGCGTGATCCTTTATCAAATGCTCGCGGGTGAAGTTCCGTTCAAAGGCTCTTCGATTCCGTCGATCATGAAGAAGCACCTGACGATGATGCCCCCGAGCTTCCAGTCGATGGGTGTTTCGGTGCCGCCGCCAATCGAGGCGGTCGTTCGTCATGCGCTGGAAAAGGAAATAGGGTCGCGGATCGACACCGTCGACAACTTCCTAAAGGAGTTGCGTGCGGCAGTGGAGTCGGTGCCCGTGCCGGCTGCTTGGCGAGAAACGGTGGCACTCGATCCGAATCGAACGATTGCTTCGACGTTGCCGCCGACGAGTATTCCTCCAAATGCTTTTCCCACGGCGACTCAGGTGCCCATTTCGAACGATACGAATGTCGGTGGCTCTCTGGACGCAATCATCAGCGAAGTTAGTGTGCCCGAAATCGACAAACGAGTCACGCATGACGACGAGCGAGATCGAAAAAACAAAGAGCATCAGGAGAAGCTGGACCGCATGGCCCAGCAGGCGAAGGAACTCGAAGATCGACTCGAGCGACTCTCGGGGAGCATGGGGGCCGCAACTCCTGTCGATCCGGAATCGACCCGAGTCCAGCAAAGCTCCACTTCACCAGGCGTCGCGCAGAACGCTGTGGCTCGCCCATCTGTAGTCCAGGGCAGGCCAATCACCGTTGATCTTGATCGCGGGCGCAAGAGCCCACAAATGTTGTTAGTCGCTGCCGCGGTCGCCGTCTTCATAATCGCAGGCATGGGCATCAGTGGCTACTTCATCTTTAAGTATGTGACTGGCGACGAAGGTGGTCCGACTCCCACACCAACGTCAACTCCTCCGGGAGCGGAATTAGTCTCGATCACTGGTGGGACTTTCATGATGGGAAGAGACAATGGTCCAGCCGAGGAAACGCCGTCGCACTCGGTTACGGTTCAACCATTCATGATGGACCGCACGGAAGTCAGCAACACCGAATACGCCGCGTTCGTTGCTGACACAAACCATCCCGCGCCGTCTCACTGGGTCAACAACAGGCCGGTGTTCGGTCAGGAGATGTGGCCCGTAGTAAACGTGTCTTTTGATGACGCAACGGCCTTCGCCGCGTGGCGATCGAAGCGCGACCGGGCCACTTACCGGCTGCCGACAGAGCAAGAGTGGGAGTACGCCGCGCGCAATGGTCAACGTGCGGATCTCTATCCGTGGGGATCAGAGTGGGTTTCGGGGCTGGCAGTGTTGAAGGAATCAACTCCCGCTGCCGTCGGTTCGCGACCTGGCGGCGCAAACCAGTGGGGCGTTACTGATTTGATAGGCAATGTTTGGGAATGGACGTCTTCAAAGGTCTCGGTTTATCCGGGAAACAATACTGTAATACCGAGCGATCAAGAGCATCTGGTAACGATCCGCGGCGGTTGTTACGCGAGCGATCCGGCCAATCCAGACGAGCCGGTGTCTTCCAGTCGGCGTCAATTTGTTGCGCCTACAACAAAGACGACGCTCCTGGGATTTCGGCTGGTGAGAAGCGGTTCGTAGTTAGTGGTTCGTGCAGAATCGAGTTCCAATTAGCTCATCCCGGCAAAGGTGATCTACAATCTCCCTCAGTAGTTCTTCAGTAATCCATAAGTTGTTTTACCAGGGTGTTCTAAACCGAGGTTAGTCTCGATATTCGCAATCCAAACAGCATTAGGAGAGTAAATGATGGGAGCTAACGCAATACTGCGCGGGGCCGGATTAATCGTGGCTGCCCTCTTTTTCGCTCTACCCGGAAGCGTTTCCAGAGCGCTGGCGCAGGATGTCGGAGTAGATGTTGGCGGATCGGTCTTCAGAGCTAAGAACCCTGAGACCAAGAAGAAGACAGCGAAGCCGGATACGACCGCGAAACCAGGTAACAGATCGACAGGTAACACGCGCGTTAGACCAGCCGTCGCGGAGCGGATCGAAGATTTGCTCGAGAAGGGTAACGAGGCCCGCGATGCGCGGCGGTTCACCGACGCCGAAGCCGCTTACAAGGAAATACTACGATTGAAAGCACGCGACGCTCGCGCTGCGTATGGTTTGGGCAACATATACTTCGATCAGCAACGCTGGGACGATGCCGAAGCCGCGTATCGCAATTCCGTTGCGTGGGCGCCCTTTGAACCCGACGCACACATCGCGTTGAGTGTGGTCCTGGTAAAACCACGGGCCGCCGGCGACAACGCGAAACGATTTGCCGACGCGGAGATGCTTGCACGCCGTTCCGTGCAGCTCGATCCGAAGAATGCAGTTGCATGGGACCGTCTGGGAGTAGCGCTCCAGACGAGAGGAATCGTCAACAGCGAGACTGAGCATTCGTATCGTAAAGCGATCGAACTCGATCCGCAGTTTGCTGTTGCTTATGCGCATCTGGCGCGCGTGCTGAACAAGATCGGCAAGGCGTCTGAATCGCCGGGGTTGTACCAGAAAGCCACCGAGTTGGCGAAGGATCCCGCGACGCTGAATCTGATTGCAGAGTCGTTACAAGCTGAACAGCTCTGGCCGCAGTCGGAACCCGTTTTGAAACGCGCGCTGGATCTCGATGCGCGCAATCCGACGTCGTTGCTCTTGATGGGCCGGATGCTGGTGGTTTACAAGCGTTACCAGGAAGCGGAGCCATTTCTGAAGTCGGCTACTGAAGTGAGCTCGCGTGCCTTCCAGCCGTTCAACCTGTTGGGTCGCGCGTATCTCGGCATGGATCGTTTCACTGATGCGGAAGCCACTTACGAGCGCGCTTCGGCGCTGGCCGGACTAGGTGAGCGAAAGCAGCTGGCCGGTGTGTTTGGTTTTGAAGGTGTCGGCGACGGTTATTTGAAAGCCCGTCAGAAAGAGAACGCCGTGCGTGCATATCAACGCGCGCTGGAACTGGATCCGGCGAACAGTGATGCCGCGCAAAAGCTGGCGCGAGCCAAAGCCAATTGATTCTGAGTGCTTTGTGCTTAGTAGTTTGTACGTTGTTCGCAAATTTAAACGAAACGCCATCAAGCGAAACCAGACATTAGCGAACAAAGCACCAAGGTACTAAGCACAAAGTACAACCTAAAAAGAGGCCCTGATGAAGAGTTGCCCCAAGTGTAATCGTACGTTTCCCGACGAAGGTCAGAAATTCTGCACGTTTGATGGCGGACTGTTGATTGCTCCGCAAACCTTCGAGCCGAACGCAACGATTCGCGCTACGTCCATTGACCTGAACGCTGCGTCAGAAAGACCAACCAGCAGAGACTTACCGGATCCCAACGCGACCATCATCGAGAGCTATCCAGCGACGGTCGCATTGCCGCGAAACACTGGTCCAACAGGACCATCGGCGGGAGCGCCGAATACGGCTGACATTGCAAACCCGGCGCCGCCTCCACCACCACCTCCACCGCCGGTGCCGCCACCACCGACGGCGCAAACTTCGCAACCGTTACCGCAGCCGCCGCAAGCTCCGTCGCCACCACCACCTCCTCCACAGGTAATGTCAGCGCCGTTGCCTGCGCCCGCGCCATCCGCTCCATTGCCTGCTCCGCCAGTCGCGCAAAAGAAGTCGAAGATGCCGTGGATCATAGCGGGCGTGCTTCTTTTCCTGCTGCTCGGCGGTGGCGTGCTGGCAGGTGCGTTCTTCTTCCTTATTAAGCCGAGATTGGACGAAGCCGCCGAGCGACGAACTGAACCCGTTGTGCAGCCAACCATCGAAGTCGCTCCGTCACCATCGGTCGAACAGCCGTCGCCTACCCCAGAAGACACATTTGTGCCGCCACCGGACACGGTGCAGTTTCAGAATTCCGCTTCCAACCTTGATGGCAAACTGGCTGAACATTATTTCGACTTCTCGTTCTACTATCCGAAGTCCTGGCAGCGCGACCCGAACGCAGGTGTTCCGGGTGCGAGAAACTTTGTGAAAGTTGAGCGACGTCTATCGCCTGATTCTCCGCAGGAGGATTTTGCGGTCGGCTGGTACACGAGTACCGGAACATTTGCCGGAGACTTGAGCAACTTCCCGCAACGAGTTCAAGAGGTCAGTGCCGCGCTCGCTAAAGCGTATCCCGAGTACCGGAAAGTTTCCGAAGGACCGACGAGGGTCAACTCGATGGATGCGTATGAGTTTCGCTGGGAAGGTCTTTCGCAGGGGGATAACGGTGACATTAAATTGTGGGGCCGCGTCGTTTTCCTACCAACGGGTAAAGAGGGTGATACGGCGGGCGCAACCATCGTGATGCTTTCCACATCGCTGGCCCCGGAATTAGCGTCGGTGGAAGATATCGGACAAAAGGGTGAGGCAACGGTCATTCTTGACTCGTTCAGGTTTGGTAAAAAGTAGTGTAATGGCAGTTAAGAAAAAAGATATCCCGGCAATAAGATTTTGGACCCCACTGCGTATTGTTTCGACGCTGATCGTGCTCGTGCTGCTGGCAGCGTTAGGTATTTCGAGCTGTAACTCAAACAATTCGTCGAGTCGAACGGCTAATCTTCCGGTTGTGCCCGCGGTCGTATTCGACACGGAAATGAGGGCCGCCAACGGCGTTCCGATCAAGCTTTCAAACTATTCCGGCAAAGTATTGTTTGTTAACCTGTGGGCCACTTGGTGTGGACCATGCCGGATGGAGACTCCGGAACTGGTGCGTCTTCACAAGGAGTATCAGGCCCGTGGCGTGGAGTTTGTTGGACTATCTACAGAGGATCCGAACACGTCAGCCCAGAAGGTACGGGACTTCGTTACGCAGTACGGCGTTGATTATCAGATTGGTTGGGCCACGCGCGAAGTGGCGCTGACGCTGATGGACGGGAAGCCGACGATCCCGCAGAGTTTCATCATCACCCGCGACGGACGGTTGTTCAGAAAAATCGATGGTTTCCATCCGCGGCGCACACCTCCCGAGCTAAGAAAAGCCCTCGAAGAAGCGCTATTGTAGGCACATCGGGTCTATTCACGGTCTTCGTTAGTTTTGTCGTTGGTGCTGTTCAATCCTTCGCTCACGTCCCTCTTTGCCTTCTCTTCCAACTCTTTCATTTCTTTTTCCACCCGTGCATCAACCTGATCCATCGGCGCCGGTTCGTTCAGTTCATCCTGTGTTGTTATCTTGTCTTTGTCGATACTCATTATCCAGTGTTTCCCCCCTGATGGTTCAAACTAACACGTTGGCTCTGCAATTCGTGTGGAGTTTGTCTTGAGAATTCTCGACAAAACGACGTCTAGAAGTTAGACTTACCCTGGCAAATGACTTCTCTCGTCTCGCTCAAATTGGTCCGCGTTTTACTGACCGTCTCCGTCGCTACCTGGCTGGCCGGCGGATGCCTGCTGGGTTGCGGGAACATGGCGATGGCCGCCCAACGCGACGAGGACCCGGCGGCGGTTGAGGCAGACAGCTGCCAAAGCGCCCAGGAGCACCACTGCTGTTCCAAAGCAAGACCTGCTAAACAGAGCGCGATCATTCCGATACTGACCGAATCGTTACTCGCCCTCGCGACAGTTCCACGCGGTCCGATGGGCGATTGCCCCCTCGCGATGGGCGCGACCGCGATGGCTGCGAAGGCCAGCAGCAGCTCACCGGAGTCAGATCAAACCACTAACGCCGAGCTGCCACTTACAGCCGGCAACCGGGAACTGCGTCAGCAGTACTTCGCTGTCCCGGCGGTTCCGAACCGTGGTCCAACTTATCTTCGTTGCTGCGTTTTCCTGATTTAGAGCACATCCTCCCAATCCCTGGATAAACTCGCCAGAGTCTTACACAACGGAAATGCCGGTGTGTGCGCTGGTGTCCGGCAGTAATCATCATTGCTATAGGAGAACGAAATGAAACCCCAAAAGAGCACTGTATTCGTCGTGCTGCTCACACTACTCCTGACCGCCTTCGTAATCGCGATGGGTCAGGGCACGACGCAGACCGATCAAAAGAAGAATGCCGAATCGTGTTGCGCCCAGGGCGACAAGTGTTGCGCTGAAGGCTCGTGCAAACACGAAGCCAACAGCTGCTGTAAGGAAGGCGCCGAGTGTTGTAAGGAAGGCGCCGAATGCTGCGCTAAGCATGCTGACAAGGATCACGCCGGCTGCTGTGGTGAATCGTGCGAGCTCGACGCGAAGCACGATGGAAAAGCCAAGCACGATCCGAAGAAGCACGGCGAATGCTGCATGGTTAAAGCCAAGGACAAGACGAAAACAAAGACTTAATGATCGTTGCGTCTTTAACTAGTTTGATTTGTTTCCAGGGGGTGGCGAGTGAACTTTTCTAGGTTAATGTTATGCGCCGGGTTGGTTGTGTTACTACAAGCCCATCCAACACTGGCGCAACACCAGGGTCATCAGCCACCCCCTGCTAAACCCACCCCCGCTAAACCAACTCCCGCTAACCCAACCCCCGCGAAACCAACTCCTGTTAAGCCACCCCCTGCTAAGCCAACCTCTGCTCAACCGGCCGCTACTCCGTCTCCGACTCCGACCACGGATTCAATGGACCACGCTGGCATGGACCATGGCCTGCTGGTCGTCGAAGACGACGAGATGTTCGTTCGTGTTGGCGACAGTCATGCCAACCTCATGCCCATGGGCCGCATGGGATCCGGCACAGCATGGCAACCGGCTTCGAGCATGATGCCTATGCTGCACAAACAGGCCGACGACTGGTTGATAATGTTTCACTACAACCTTGTTGCCGGTGTAAATGCTCAGGGTGGTGCAAGGGGCGTGACGAAGTTCGAATCGGCGAACTGGTTCATGCCGTCGGCAATGCGTCGCGTGGGGCAGGGAACGCTGGAACTGCGCGGCATGTTCAGTTTCGAGCCTTTCACATTTCCGCCAGGTGGCTCGCCGCTCCTGTTTCAAACCGGCGAAACGTACAAAGGTGAGCTCATCATTGATCGGCAGCATCCGCATGATCTGTTCATGGAACTGAGCGCTACTTATACGTTGCCGCTGGGCGAGCGCGGCACCTGGTTTGTCTACGGCGGCTACCCGGGCGAACCCGCACTTGGTCCAACCGCCTTCATGCATCGCACGTCGGCTTCGGAAAATACTTCGGCGCCGTTGTCGCATCACTTGCAGGATTCGACGCACATCAGTTTCGGGGTGGTTACGACCGGATTCACATACCGTTGGTTCAAACTTGAAGGGTCGATTTTCAACGGCCGTGAACCGGGCGAGAATCGCTACAATTTCGAAGCGAACCCATGGACGTCGCGATCGGCGCGGCTATGGTTTGCACCAAACGACAACTGGTCCATGCAGGTGAGTCACGGTTTCCTGCGCAATCCGGAAGCATTGGAACCGGGCGACGTTCGGCGGACCACCGCATCAATCAGTTACAACCGGAGGTTCGAAAGAGGAAACTGGGCGTCAAGTTTGATTTGGGGCCGAAACCACGAAGGTCACGGTGACGAAATCTTTAACCTGAACGGCTACGTCGCCGAATCGACCGTTAACTTTCTCGATCGCAACTACCTCTACACGCGTCTCGAACTCGCCGATAAAAACCAGCTCCTGCGCGATGATGATCGTGCGGAGCTGGGCATCACGGACCATCATCCATCGTTTCGCATAGGCGCGTACACGTTTGGCGGCTCGCGCGAGATCTGGAATACAGAAAAGCATTCGCTGGCCATTGGCAGCGATGTCACGTTTTATTCCAAGCCTTCGATTCTCGATTCGATTTATGGTACAAATCCGGTGTCCTGGAAAATCTTTTTTAGACTGCGTCCGCAAAAGATGTCGATGAGCGGTATGCACGGGACACACTGATTTTTGGGAGACTTGTAATGAAGAAGATCTGGATACTTATCGGCGGCATCATTGTGTTGCTTATCGCAGCGGTCCTCGTCGTAAACCAGCAGCAGACGACAACAAGTCGAACGCGTGGCATTTACGAGTCTGCTTCTAACACGCCGGCCACCACGAATTCTCAGACGCCGGCTGACACGCACGCAGGCCACGCGCACGCTAGCACGGCGGCGAAGGTGGTGCCCGCTTTTCTAACGACCGCTCCCAGTCGGGCGAGTCTTGGTCCAACGCTGGCGCCGGAGAAGTTTACAGGCCTGACGCGCGATGCCTATCGCGCAGCGCGCGAGATTCCGGTAACGCTCGCGCAGATGCCGTGCTATTGCTATTGCGATCGCGGCATGGGCCACAAGAGTCTTTACAGTTGTTTCGAGGACGATCACGCGGCACATTGCGCGGTTTGTGTGAACGAAGCGCTGCTCGCTCACAAGCTCGAGAAGGAAGGGAAGCTGACGACGGCGCAGATTCGCGATCGCATTAACGAAACCTTCGGAGATTCCGGCAATTAAACGGGCTACAGATTCATTTAAGGTTCAGGAAGGAGTTAAGGGAATGACGAAGTATGCGTTTCTTTTGGTGTTCGTGATGGTGGCGGCGCTTGCTTGCAGTTCAGTAAGCGCGGTGAACGAACTGCCTGCGGTAGGATCGGCGGCGCCGGCGTTCACGTTGATGAGCAATGAAGGCAAACAGGTAAATCTGAGTGACTTCAAAGGCAAGTGGGTCGTGCTTTATTTCTATCCGAAGGATTTCACGCAGGGATGCACGATCGAAGCTCGCAATTTCCAGCGCGACCTCGCGAAGTATGAAGCCGCAGATGCCGTGATTCTTGGTGTGAGCGTTGACAGCGCGGATTCTCACAAGGAGTTCTGCGCCAAGGAAGGTCTGAACTTCAAGTTACTCGCCGACACAGAAGCGAAGATCTCGACCCAATATGGTTCAGTGATGGAGTACCAGGGCAACAAACTCTCTGCCCGGAATACTTTCATTATCGATCCGAACGGCAAGATCGCGAAGGTGTACGAGAAGGTGAAGGTGCAGGCGCACAGTGAGGAAGTGCTGGCAGCGCTGGCCGAGTTAAAGAAAGGTTGAGCTTTGTGCTTAGTGCTTTGTGCTTGGTACTTTGTGCTTGGTATTGATTATCGACCAAGTACCAAGTACCAAGTACCATCTCCTATTTCTTCCTAATCGCCGTCACTCTCATGATGCCAGTGCGATCCTCGATCGTGAAGTCGATCTGATCGTTGACTTGCAGTCCGTTCAACAAAGCGGCGTCCGAAACGTCAAACTCCATCTGCATCGCCGGCATTAGACCTTCAACGTCACCGTGAGCAATTTCAATCGAAGGCGCTTTCGGGTTAAGAGCCTTAACCGTTCCCACAGCGGCGTAATTCCTCGTTGCGACAGCCGCCTCTGGTCCACTCGCAGCGCTCGACGGCGATGGCGAAGAGGTGGCGACACTATGAGTTGAATGATCGCCGCCTGCACAAGCCAGCAGGAACGCAAACGGGAGGATCCCAGAAAGAATTCGTTTCATTTGTTGTCAGCTTTGATCAGCCATACGCTTCGTTTCTCTCTTACCTTCGAAACGTACGCGACGAACAATCCGTCTTTAGTAAAGGCCGCCGCCGGCAGTTCGACGTTCGATCCAAGAGTGATCGCCGGACGATCTTGTCCAATCAGGAGGAACTTCGTTTCCGAACCCCCGTCGCCCGCCTTCTCCCAAACGGCGACGCCGGCGTAACCGGTCGTGCCCTCAGTTAACACCGGTGTCCCACGAATGGTTTCCTGCGCGAGCAGTTGTCGCGGTGAAAAGCTCTGACCCTTATCCTTCGACTCCGCGACATAAAGTCCCGGCGCATTCGACTCGCCGGCTGCGTACCATAGCACTTTCAACGTCCCATTACTCGCGACGGAAAGTGATGGACCAGAAACCGGACAACCATGAAGCACCCACTTGTCATCGCTGACGATTACGGGCGTAGAGAAAGTCGCACCATCATCGGAAGAAGTGGATACGGCAATGTGCCGGTAGTTTCCTGGTAACACGTGCCGCCAGCTCGCGTAAACGGTGCCGTCTCTGGCAACGGCGAGCGCGGTCTTGCAACACGGACACGCGTCGCCAGCGATCTTGCGATTACGTGAAAAGGTGCGTCCCCCGTCGGTCGAGTCGGCGATGAAAAGCTCTCGATTGCTTTCCATGTGATGTCCGTCGGCTTTCGTCGAAGGTTTCGGCGCGACAACGTTTCGTTCGTCGAGCCAACTCACGTAGATGCGGCCATTATCGGCGACGTGCAACGAGTGCATCCCATGCGCCGCGGGAACTTTTTCGTCGTTGACTTTAACCGGATTAGCGAAGCTTTGGCCCATGTCAGACGAAGCAGAGAAGTAAAGATCCGTTCCTTTTTTGCCGTTGGACTCGACACGCGCGGTCCATAGCACGTAGACGGAACCATCGTCATCTACGGCGACGCTGGGCGGATCTCCGCGCCAAGCCGTCGCGACCCCAGCTTCCGGATTCACGCGCACTGGCGCCGGCGGCGTCTTGCCTGGATGGTAACGCCCAATCATTACGTCAGCACCATTGTTCGGTTCGTGATTTACCCATGCGACGTAAAAGCTTCCGTCAGGGGCGACACCAGTAGCCGGTTCTGCCGCGTCGACGCCCTCGGCGGAAACAAGGACCAGCGGCGAGGTTAGCATCGGAGCAGTTGTTTCCCTTGCCCTCGATCGATTGCAAGCCAAAAGGTAAACAGACAACGTAATGCAAAGAAACCCGATGGCTAATTTCTTAGTGCTTAGCATCTCTCAGAAACTCACCCTCATTCCAAACTGAAACTGACGCGGGTCAAAAGCCTGTGTCGGTTGTCCGAAGTTGGGCCGCGGCGTCACGCCGGTACCGAAAGTGTTGATAGGTACGCCCAGGTTCGAACGATTAAAAACGTTAAAGCCTTCAGCGAGCAACTGAAGATCGACGCGTTCAGTAAGCTTGAAGCGCCGGCTCAAACGCAAATCGAGTGAAGCGAAATCAAAACCGCGTCCGGTGTTGCGGCCGACTCCGAGCGGACGATCGTTGTTATTTGTGTCGAGATTGCGGTCGTTGCCGAGCAGTACGTTGAACGGCAATCGCGACGCGTAAGTAAAGATGTAGCTCATCTGAAAACCGCAAAGAATGCGCTGAAGGCCGGTTGGCTTCTTGTGGTCTGGCATTTCCAGCGAACCACTAATCACGAGACGATGACGCTGATCGTTGTCGGAAAGTCCGCGATCGTCACGAATGTTGAAATTGTCTTGCGGCGTAGAAAAGAAGAAGTTACCCGAGTCGTCGATAGTCTTCGAAAGAGTGTACGAAACGCGCAGGCTGGCCCAACTAGCCGCTCGCTGATTCACCGACACAACCATTCCGTCGTAGGCAGAGTTCCCAGAGCTCTCAAAGCGCGCGATATTGCCCCAACTCGGATCCGGCCGGCCGAGATTGGGATCGCCCGCCGAAACCGGAAGTGTTGGCACATTCACGTTGCGCGAGACGATGAGATGACGCGCCCGCAGGTGCAGATAGCCAAGCGACACGACCGTGTTGCCCGGCAGTTCGCGTTCAATTTGCAGATTTGCCTGCTGGCTGTAACTCGATTCTATATTCGGATCGACGCGCGTGATATTAGGCTTCGTCGTCAAGGACGACGGTTGGACAACCAGCGCATTCGGAAACACAGGAGCACCGGGCTGCGCGGGCAATAGTTGCGCCACGATGTACTTCAAACCGTCGCGTTGCAAGGCGTTCGAAGTGGCTCGCAGCGGGATGCGATCGTAGTAGAGACCGTAGCTGGCCCGGATTACCGTTTTTCGATCACCCGGTGCATAGACGATACCCAGACGCGGCGAAATGTTGTTGGTATCGGTCTGAATCGGATCGGGAAGAAACTGTGCGTCGTATCTCAAACCCGCGTTGATCGTGAACTCCGGCCGCACTCGCCACTCATCTTGAACAAACAATCCAAAATTTGGGTTCGACTGAGTCTGCTCTGGGACACCAAACGCTTGCTGGTAAGTAGCGTAGTTGCCAGTGAGGAAGTTGTTCAGGGAATTGAAGTTGTAAACGCCCTGGACAGCGCCCGGGAAAAATATGTTGACATGGTTGTAAAGGAAACCGCCGCCGGCCTTGAGCGAGTGATTCCCTCGTTGCGTCGAAACGTTATCGACGACTTCGACGAGCTTGATATCGCGTCCCAGCGGCGAAAACGTAGCCGTCCCAAAGTTGGCGACGCCGCCAATGTTGACGGCTGGTCCAACAATATCGTTGACGGGCTGGTCGAGCCTGCTGTTCGTGTACTGAAAGCGCACCTCATTCAACGTTCGGCTGCTAAGCATGGTCACGTTGCCGATTTGGACCGTCTGGTCCGTGTCCTTCAGTCCTGAACCGCGACTCACAGCGTTCAGACCGCCGACCGTGCGCGAGTTCGAGGCGCCAATGTGATACAGGCTGTAGCGACCACTAAGATCGTTGTGGCTGTTGAACTTGTGATCGACGCGCGCGAAGAAGTTTGTAGTATCAAAACTCGCCGGCACCACGCCGATCTCGATTAGTTGGCTTGGATAGCTGACAGCACGGAGACGATTGTTAATGGTCGTCAGTGCGTTCGGGTCGATCGTAATGACGGCAGAATAGTTTCGTCGTGTCTGTTCAAAATTGGTGAAGAAGAAGGTTCGTTCAGGCCGCAACGGACCGCTGAAAGTGCCACCATATTGCCCTTGGGTCAACAGATCTTTAGTCGGCGCGACGGGGTTGCGAGCATCGAACCGCTGATTGCGGAAGAAGCCGTAAACGCTGCCACGAAAGTCGTTCGTTCCGGATCGCGTAAGAATATTGACCACGCCACCCGAAGCCCGGCCGAATTCAGCGATGCCACCCGAGGTCACGACCTGAAACTGATCAATCACTTCCTCACTGTAGTAGGTGCCTGTGAGATCCGCGGCGTCGTCATTGGCGGAAACGCCATCAACGATGAAGCTGTTGTAAAGGTTGCGTTGGCCGGCGATCGAGATGCCTTGCCCCGGCACGGCTGAGGTTTCTGCAAAGCGTTGATTGCTGCCGGTGTTTGTCGGCGAAACACCGGGAACCAGGAGCGCCAGATCCAGGTAGTTGCGGCCGTTTAATGGCAGTTCGTTTATCTCGCGTGGCTGGATCGTCTCCGTGATCTGCGTGCGGACCGTTTCGATCATGGGCACGCTACTGTCGATGTTCACATGGGCGGCGACCCCTGCAACCTCTAGCCGGACCGGTAAATCAAGCGATTGGCCCACAGAGAGCGTTAGTTCACGAGCCAACGTGGCGAAACCCGGCGCTTCGATCGTCAGGTCGTAAACCCCGGTGCGCAGGTAAGGGAACCGGTAGCGGCCTTCGTGGTCGCTGGCGGTGGTGGTTTGTTGATTCGTTTCGAGATTTTTCGCCGTGACGTTGGCGCCGCTCACAACGGCGCCGCGGGCATCGTGGATGCTGCCGGTGAGCGCAGCCGAGGTCACGTTCTGATGGGCCATGGCACGTCCGGCGTATAGAAAAATGAGTGCGAAACACACATAGACACGCGTGTTCATCGAACCTTCTCCTTATGAGTTCCGAATTGAAGGTTTAGTTTTGCTTAAAACTATAAGGAGGAGGCAGGCGGACCCCTCGGAATGATCCGGGTCCACTTCTCATTCGATGAAAAGCAAGTCGCCCGATTGTTGTAGCGGGCGGCAGTAGTTAATGGCGACGTGTGTGTGATTCTCGACTGGATAAGGCTCTTGTCGCGTGCGTAACGTGTTATGCCCGACGCGCAGGCGCCGCAATCCATTCGACATGGTTGGCTTAGTGATTCAGCTGTTAACTGTGAGGTATTCGATTCAGCATCAGCAAGTGGAGAGGTTGTTTCAACAGTAACGAGAGATGTCGGGTCCAAGCCGCACATCGGCTCGGTTATCAGCGGTCGAGGCTTTGGCTTTGCCAGTCCGGAATCGCAGTGCTCCGACGATTCGCCGGCACAGCACGGCATCGACGACTCTTCCGCCAAACTGTTGACAATCGGCAGTTGTGTGACGGCAAACGAACTGAGGATTAAGACCGCAAGAAACCGGCTCACGAATGAAATCGCAAAGGAGCGGAGGCAGTCTCTATGCAAACTCAACTTCATTGATCGGCAGGTTTTGCTTGCTCTTTAGTCTTCTTCTTTTCGAGCTTCATCTTGCACTTCCGACACTTACCCGGCTTCTTCGAGGTGACGTCGTCGTGCATAGGACAAACATAGTGAAACGCGGGTTTTTCAGGTTCGGTTTCTTGCTCGCCGGCGTGTGCGTGGACGGAAGCAGAATACATGAACGCCGTCGCTGGAAGCAATGCAATCGCGAGTAGCGCGGTAAGAATGCGTAAATTCATGAGTTACCCTTGTTCGAAAATTATCTGTTCTTACTGGGTCTTCGTAGTCGAGCCGCGAGGATACCAGATAGTTTTAGTGCCGTCAGAGAAGGGGGGAAAAACTTCGCCTTCGGCGACGACGATAATGTTTTCAAGGTACTTGTTGCTCGCCCGGTAGGTACCACTCTTCTTGCAAACCGTGCCGGTGGCAAATCCGGTGGACGTTTTGGAGTCCTGGGAAGCCTTTGCGACAGGAGCACCATGAAAGGCCTGAGTCGCTAGAGCGAACCCCGCGGCGACGAGTAGCGCGATTAAGAGGAGACGTCTAAAAATCATGTTGTGACCCCCTGAAAATGACCAAACTCTCCTGCTCGCATTATTGCTCATCGCGAGCAGGAAGAGTCAGGTAGATGATAGTGCCCGCATGAAGGTTTCGGGCCGCGTTGCTTAGATAGTGCCGGCCTCGACCTTGACGGAGGTGAACCCGCCGTCGGAGGTCTTAGCAGCCGCAATAGCTGTCGACAAGGCGGTCCAACTGATCTTCTTGCCATCGACGAAAGGTGGAAACAACTCGCCGGCGGCCAGGGCAATAACGTGGCGAATGTACTTGTTCTCCGCTACAAAAGTACCGCTTGAGAGGCACTTTGAACCGGTTGTAAAACTACCGCCGCCGCCGTTAACCCCGCCGCCGCCCGCGGTTAATTCTTGGCTGGAATTTAATTCTTGTGGCATACCTGTTCTCCTTCAGGTTGGGATTTCGTTAACTGACTTCCTTTACGGGAAGCAAATGAATTAATTGCCGAGCTGCTTGCGAGTTGAAAGCGTCACTTCGTGATCAACTCCCATCGCAGCGTTACCGATTCCTCAGGACGATAAGAGATAACCATCAACTTGACGATCTGTTGAAAACTCTTGTCTTTGCTATCTGCAATACGCACGAGGTAGATGTGGCCTAACTTGATCGGCGCATTCGCGGATGCCTTGAGGTCGGTGAAAAGTTGCGGACCCTCCTTCAGCGGTTGCCACACCGGTGTGGTGTTGTCTTCCTGGAGGATCGTGATCTTGTTTCCCTCGAGACGCAACGATGCGAAACCTACGGCACCGTTATCTGCATCGTCGAAGCCATATTTTTGGCGAAGCTGGTTACTGGTGCCGAGATCGACAATAGCTGCCACTCTGTTGACCTCAATACCGGCAACGAAAACGCCATTCCCTGCCAGGCTATAGCTCAGATCGCTGCAACGGTTTCCAAACTGGTTGTTCGCGATTGCCATCCCCTCTTTCCCGTCGTTAAAGCAGAACGTACGGGACAAAGGATCGAGCGCGTACATAGTAAAGATACCGCTGCGTTTCCGCGGCTGAGTTCCCTTGTCATCCGGATTTTGCGCGCGTACTAACTGCGCACAACCGAACGCGATGAACGCTGCCGAGACAATCAATAAAGAAATCTTTTTCATGGTCCCTTTCTCCCGGTCTGATCTTTTATTTAAAGCTACCGGATAGCCACGTTGGCCAACGGCACCAGTTCCTGAAACTTCTTGTATTCGATGTGTCTCGCTTCATTCCGTCGTCGTAGTTCCTTGAAGTAAATGAACGGAACGAATTCGGGACTGAACTTATCGGTGATCCAGTCGCCCGGAAAGGCGTAGTCGAGCTTGTAAAGATCGACGTCATCCTGGCAAAGGTTGAGCGTCTCCGTAACAGCCTTGACGAGCAAAATGTTGTTGAGCGGAAGCGGCGCACTCAACGAATTATCGAGCGTGTAAAGCAGCGTGTGTTCGCGGGCGCGTCGCTGCCATTCCTGCACAACCTTTAACGCTCTTTCATACTGTCGCGAGTTGATTTCAAGACGCAGGATTACTTCCGAATCCCCGCGCGCGTCTCTGAGATACTCTTTGTAAGTTTCCGCGGGAACAGAGCCGAAAACGGCGATTCCTTTATCGGAATAGAGTCCGGCGGCGTCGATTTTCGAAAGGCCATCCGTTAACTTGATTACAACCGGAAACGCGGAACCACTGTGGTCGTAGAACTCCTCCTGACGAGCGACCAAAACGATGAAGTAACGATCAGGATCGACTCTGGTCCATCTGGTTTCTCCGACGCCAGGAATCTGGCAGGTTATGGATGAGTCGTTGAAACTGACCACCTTCATGGCAATTTGGGTTCGACCGAAGATTCGGTTCTTGCCACTTGCTGTGATCGAAATCTCCTCTGGAGCTTTTGGATCTTCGAGGAGCTCGTATTTTGCAGTCGCGATCTCAGTGGGTTTGTCGGTACCGGAGGCGTTAAGCACCTTGACCACGCCGTTGGCGTCAAAAGTATAGAGACGCGCCTCCGTGGAGGACATCTGCGCTTTCCAGGTCCCGACGATTTCGAACTGACATTTCTTCGGCTGTTGGGCAATACCCGGAAGCATTGCACCCACAACCAGAAGAGCCAATAGCGAGATTTTGGCTGTTAGTTTCATCTGCGATTACCTCGATGGCCCGCGTGGATTCAGCACTACGCGCCATTTTGAATTGGGCCAGGAATAGAAGTCGCGCGAGCAACTTCTATTCCCGGTTCGTAATCCGGCTGACGGACGCGACAACCCGACAGCCGCTGCCGCTAACTTTAGACGTCCCGGCGGTAGCCGTACTTCTTCACGTCTTTCATGATCGCGACTTGAAGAGCGCGGTTCTCGATGACTCTTTCCGCATATGACTTTTGCGGATCGTGCCAGAAGATCCTTTTCAGGATGTGTTTGTCGGAGGCGAACGCCTGCGCCATGCCCCATGAGTTCCGGTTATCGTTGAGGACGCGCAACATGCCTGCGTGCATCGCGTCATCAAGGTCGAATCCCGGGTGGCTCATGCCGAAAAGCCTGAAGCGGATGGTCTCGATGTCGTGGGGATCTCCAGTAAGGAAAACCCAGCCAGGCAGATCAACCTTGTTCATCTCAGCATAGTGCTTCAGAGCCGCTGGCGTATCGTCCTCGGGCTTGATACTGATGGAGTAAAAGAAGAGGTCCTTGCCCATCCGATTTTTCAGCTCACCGTAGATCCTTTTCATTCGCTGAGTAGTTAAGTTGCAAGCGCCCTTACACTCAGCGTACATGAATTGGACCATGGCTTGGCGGCCTTTGATCAGATCGTCATAGAACCGGACTTCTTTGTTGTCTTGCGTCCGGAGCACGGCGTTTGTGTATCGCGAAACACCAGGTGATGCCGGATGCGGTTCAAATATTCTGCTTATCAGCTTTCTTCTTTCCATTACGGCACCTCCTTATGGGTTAGGAACGCAAGTTTGAACGTCGTTGCACACTTGCTGGATGGCTTCGCAAGCTGCCAGATCCTCGGTGATGTCCCAGCGCACCATCATGAATGCGTCCTCGTGAGCCATGTTGTGGCAGTGGATCAAATACCTGCCAATATAGTCACGGAACTGCATAACGATCTCGGCGCCTTCCCCTGCTTCCATGCGGGTAACGTCTTTCCTTCCCGACATCAGAGGGGTTACCGGAACTTCCACACCATTAACGAAGCGTTTCTTAGTCCTGAACTCTTCGAAGTGTATGTGGACCGGGTGCGTCCAAGCCGAGCCACCAACGTTGTTGTTAATGAGCCACCGTTCGGTTGTGCCTTTAAGGATGCAGTGGGCCGGATGTTCCGCGTCGAAGACGCAGCCAAGAGGTCCGTCAAACGGTCTCCTGACCCTGAACAGTCGCGGCGGCACCGGTGTAGTCCCGGCAGGACACGCTGGATCGCGAACGAACTGCCATTCCCAATCGTTGTCGACGGCCGGTTCGTCCGGATACTCGGTGAGCACGGACGGAATTGGCGGCGTATCTTTCGGGAACCACGGTTCTCTGTTAACCACGTTGAACTGCAACAGAACGTTGCCGATGTTCAATCCTGGCGGCAGTGGATCCGGGGACGGATTGCCGACGACCATCGTCCTATTTTCTCTGAGGTAAAGTTTGGAACCCGCCGCGAACTCGGCGAAGTCGATGACGACATCGTAGCGTTCGGCCACGCTCACTCGAATCGCGCCCGGAACGATCGGGGCCGTGATGCTGTTGCTGTTCGCCGCATTCGCGCCCGCGTCCACTGGAATCGGATTCTTGAGCAAGTTGCCGTCAGTGGCAACGACGACCATCGTTCCAACTGAACCATCGGGTTTGATCAAGCTGATGTCGTAAGTTTGCGTTGGTCCGGTATTGAGGAATCGGAACCGATACTTGCGGCGTCTCACGGTCAGCTTCGGTTGAATCTTTCCGTTGACGATGAACTTGTCGCCGCCGGCGGCATTGACCATTTCAGTCCGCCCGTTTGCGGTCGGACAGAACCTGTGATCGACAAGGATCACCGGAAAATCAGTGACGCCGTAGTATCCGGGCAGTTGCAGCGAGCCTGCGCTCGGGTGCTCATGGCCCGGGTCCTTCTCGTCGTAGATGAAGAAGATACCATTCAGTCCCAGAACGTTGCTGTTGAGCGTGAACTCTGCGCGGTGGTCGTGGAACCATTGTGTCCGCTGCGCCTCTCTGGGGTCGCCGATCCCGCCAAAATCGTCGAGGCCCGCGTAGATCACCGGGTAAAAATTGTCCTTCCAGAACCCGGTTCCGAAGAAATCGCCCGCGAAACCGTCGCTCTCTGAACCATGGTGACCGTTATGCAGGTGGACTGTGATCTCGTTCCTGCCGAACGTCGTCGTGTTGGTAGGTAAATTGTTTCTGAAGCGGACGACGGTGGACTTGCCGTACTTGTTCAGACACGTCGGGGCGGGGTACTGACCGTTAAAGCCCCAGATGTACGTCGGTGCATAGTCGGAGTGGAACGTGTGCAGTCCCGCTCTGGCTATGAGTTCGTACGTAAAGTGGGCTGGCGCAAACTGCGACCAACGTTGGTGCGGAGCGCGGGCGGCTTCACCCGCTCCGATGTTCGCGAACTCTTGGGGCTGCGGGCTCAGCGGATGATCATCCGCCGGGAACGGAGCCGTGAACTCATCCACAAATGGATGATGTGCCGGACTTGGCCCGGATGGTTGTACGCAAAGAACCGGCTCTGTGACTGCCTGAAAGCCAAGTGCCTCGCTAGGATTCAACACGCTCGGGGCCAAAACACCAGCTGCCCCGGCTGCTGCTCCTATCTTAAGAACACTTCTTCTACTGATTGTGCTTTCAGTTTTCTCTTCGATCTCCGGCCGGTTGTTTGCCTCTTCTTTAGGCATAGGTTCTCCTTTCAGCCGTTCGGTGTGGCCTCAACAACTAAAAAGTCGTTTGCTTATTTTTAAGTTATGACCGAGACCCTAAGCTCCCAGTCTTGGTCCAACTTTTCGGCAAAGACGATCAGTTTGAATGGCGAGGGCTTTGCTGAAACAGTTAGGTAACTTAGTTAGTTAGGTTGCGAAATGTGACTAACGGTGAACATCACGCGTGCGTTGTGCTGAATCGTTGCTAGAGTACGATCTTGATTTTCGTCTAACAAGTCTTCTTCCTTGGCGCATCTTGTTGTTCATTAGCCGATTTTGCTCCGTGCAGATTTCAATGCTTGAGCGACTCAAAAAACTATTGATTTCAGATTATCGACATCACGCAAACGAACAAATGTATCGTTGGTAATATCGACTGCTTGGCGACGCGAACGACCTGTTGGCCCAGTTGTCCTGGCTGACTGGGGTCATGCGCGTGGCCGTTGCCGTTGTGCGAGTTTCCATTCGCAGAGTGGCCGTTGTGCGAATCGCCGTTATGCGATTTGCCGTTGCGCGAATGGACATCATTGTCCCTGAACTGCGCGCGATAGCACGCGGGCGACAAGCCATAGGTGGCCTTAAAATCGCGCACAAAGTGACTCTCGTCGGTAAGTCCAACTCGGAAGCCGATCTCCTTCACACTGAGAAAACTTGACTCGAGAAGATCTTTGGCCCGCTCCATGCGGAGCACTCTCAAGAACCTCATCGGCGGCATGCCGACGTCAGATTTGAAGACGTGGCATAGTCGCCAGACGGAAAGGTTAACGGATTGTGCGAATTCGCTAAGGGAGAGTTCTCCACTAACGTCCTCGCGCATCATTTCGATGATTTTTTCTACTCTTTTATCCAAGGTTCAACACCTGGGGAGATGTGTTTTTAGGCTCTTATGAATAGACGGCAACTGTCTACGTTTTCATTAAATCTGGTAAGCCGGACCTCACACTAATAAGCACGCTCTTCGGTTCTTGAGCTCCGGTGAGGTAATCAGATTTTCTGGGCATGACTTGCTTGAGGCAAAACTGAGTCGGGCAAAAGTTATGCACTATTCGCGGACCTAATGGATGCGAAAGACCTTCTCGAAAAGCCAACATCGGGAGGTGTCGTCTGAAGGTGCGGGACTTAATACTACAGCGACAAAAGCCTGTCAACGCGAGACACAAATTTGTGACTGATTTGCAAGTTGAGTCATCGTTCAGCGCCAACGCAGTACCTATGTAAGGCGAAAACGGCCGCGATTCGCGCCTGCCGTTTTCGCTTCTTTGGACCAACATTTATGTTGGTCCATATTAGTTGTTTGGCGACGGTGCTAGTTCGCGATAGTTACCGAGATTGAATCACTGCCGGAGTTTGGCACCCGTCTGTTGAGATCTGCCAGAACTGCTTGGTTGCTGTTGTTCGGTCCCAGGAGGAACATCTGGTAGAACCGCGAAGGGCGGACCGGTTTTTAGCCAGCGGAAGCGATACCGGCGTGGACTTTCGGGAAACCAGGCTGGATTTTTCCGTTGACCAGGAACTTATCACCCAGAATACCGTCGGTATTAAACAGGTCGAACATTAACAAGCGAGTCTGGTTATCGAAAACCTTGTCGTTGAACACCATGTAGTATCGAAGGTGGTAAGCGGGTTCTGTCCATCGCCGAAGCTAGGGAGCCGGAGACCCGTGGTCTCGTCACCATATCGAATTCGTTGAAGAGAATGTACTTACCGGCCAGTCCTTTGTACGTGGTTCTCGGCAGTGTGATCGATACGGTGGTCGTTGATATTACAGCGTGTGCATGGCTTCTTTGATATCTCCAGTACCGGGATGGGTCGAGTTAATGGACATAGACGTTGGGACAATGGTGATCGTAGCTGGCCGCGTTCCATGAAGAAGCACGGGAAGCCATCGCTCTCGAGTGGAGTTTGGCCGTTGTCCAAGTGGGTAGTAACGGATGGCAGGCCGAAGCCTCCGTTGTCTTCGGGCAAGCTGTTGTGCAGTCGCAGTAATACTGAACCGGCGCCGGGGTTACCCAGTTTTTCCGTGTCGCTCTTGATTAGAGGACTGGGGGTAATTCCGTTGAACGTCCAGACCGGCTGAGGCGGAAGTTCATTAAAGGCTGGTGCGCCCACGGCGCGGGCTTGGCCGAGCCCGGCTGCGGCGCCGGGGTTGGCTGCGGATTCAAAGAGGCAAGCGGTAGGGTTGCAGGACAGGCAATCTCGGCATCAGTTCCTGGAAAGGGGTTGTGTTGGGGCTGTTTGTTGGTCGCCATCGAAGAACCTCGAATATTTGGAGTGTGCACCCAACCCTTCTTCGGGAGCACGATGCCGACTTGTCGCTTCTTGCCGCACAGGTTGCATGAAGGTTTACTATGTAGTGACAGTAGGAAACTTCTTTGCGTAACCCGCATCGAACAACTCAGGAGGGCTGGTGTTCATGACTTTACTTCGTACTTTTTTGGCAGTGATTGTTGTCGGACTTTTGCTTTCGACGCCGATCTCAACGCCCGCTCAAAAGGATGCGCGGACGAAGGATGCGGCACGACATGCAAGTGAGGCGGCGAAGACGTTTACTGAAATCATGAACGTCAAAGAAAAAGCAATTCCGAAAGAGTTACTGGACACAGCCGAAGCGATCGCCGTCTTTCCGGATGCGGTCAAAGCTGCATTCCTGGGCGGTTGGCGTGGTGGTCAGGGCGTGATCAGCAGACGCGTCAAGGGTGGATGGAGTGCCCCAGCGTTCTTCAATCTCAGTGGCGGCAGTTTTGGACCACAGATAGGAGCACAGAAGACTGACTACATCCTGCTCATCATGAATGAGAGTGGTTTGAATGGTTTACTGAAAGACAAGTTTGAACTTGGTGGTGAAGCGAGTATAGCTGCTGGTCCAATCGGGCGCGAAGCGTCAGCTTCAACCAATCCACGACTCGATGCCGGGATTCTTTCCTACTCGCGCAGCAAGGGCGTGTTTCTGGGAGCCGCTTTGAAAGGAGCAGTGATCAGTCCTGACAACGATCTCAACGAGGCGGTGTACGGGAAGAAGGCCGACGAAGTGCTCAAGACGCAGCCGCTAGCGATTGGCCAGATGCCTCCTTCAGTTCGCATTTTTCCTCGCACGCTTGTGCGATATTCGATTCGTTAATAATTGATCACAACAAACGCTTGACGCTTTTGTTTGTGCGCCCTAGAATGCCTCGTCACCTTGCGCTTGGCGCGACGCTCTTATCACAAACATGCGGGTTCACAATCGGGAACTAAACTGCTGAAAGACATGCTCCCTCGAACGCAGCGACAAAAAGAGATTCTCGATTACATCACTCGTTTCCTCGAACGCCACGGTTACATCCCTTCTTACGCGCAGATTGCCAGACAGTTTGGCGTGAAGTCACGCGCGACGATTGCAAAGCACATTGCAGCACTCGAACGTCGTGGTCTGTTGGTTCGTGAGCATGAAGACGGTTCTTTTGCGCTGAACGTCAAAGTTGAAGACAAGAGCAGCGACTCATTGTGTGAAGTAAAACTGCTCGGACGGATCGCCGCAGGCGCGCCTCTCGAAGTGGTCGACTATGAAGAGCGCATTCCGGTGCCGCGATTCTTGTTGGGTCGAGTCAAGCCTGATCGCGTGTATGCGCTACGCGTGAAGGGCGATTCAATGATCGATGAGCACATCTGCGATGGCGACATTGCGTTGATCGAGAATCGCACCGATGCTCGTGATGGTGAGATCGTCGTCGCACTTCTGATCGAGGAGAATCAGGCAACACTAAAACGCTTATATCGTCGCGGTACGAACATCGAATTACAACCAGCCAATTCTCAACTTCAATCGTTCACGGTCCCCGCCAGCCAGGTCCGCGTTCAGGGCATTTTCCGTGGGCTTTTGCGACCAAGTATTTAATTCCGTCAAGTCGATCGACCCAATAAGAGCTGCGGTTGGCAGTATCGAGGCGAGTTGATTGTGTCAACGAATCCACAGAACATCACTGTACGCAGTAGTTTTGCGAGGTGTTGCTTCGGCCATCGTCCAGTTGAAGTGAGTGGAGATCTATGTTTAGAAGCCGGTGAACGGCTGACGATCGGAACGTTGAAGCCAGTTGTCAGCTGGGTAGTTTGCGTCAGCGTGAATGAGATGCAGCGTATAGGCGTGTCTCGAACGCGGTGATCTGTTTTCGAAACTGCGGTGCGGCAGGAGCCCGTTAAGCAGGATCAGACTACCCTTCTTAACTTCGAGTGGGACCAACTCATGTTCTGGCCACGGTTCCGGATCGTAGACTTCAAACGTCATTCGTCCTTCCAACGGGGAACGCACCCAACGTGACTTCAAACCGCGCTTATGTCCGCCGGGTATGGCCCATAGACAACCGTTCTGGACCGTCGAATCCTCGAGAGCAAACCACAGTCCTACGATATCGGTCGGCTCGGTATAAATGAACGTGCTGTCCTGGTGGCAGGCAACTTCGCCGCCGATGTTTGGCTGCTTGAAGATATACATCGACTGCACGAGATAAGCCTCGCCAAACCCGATCGCGTTTGCAAGCTGCTTGATCTCCTCGCTGCGTGAAAAACGATTGAACACCGGGTCGAGATCGTGCAGCGCGTGGCCGATCTTGTTTATCGAGCTTTCCTTCCGCTGTTTCAGTGAACCGTCCGAGAGAAACGCCTTCTCCTCGAAGAAAAAACAGATCTTGTCGCCGGAAGTCATGAAGTACTCGTCGGCGATTCGGCTTTGTTCGTGGGTCGTAAAGATCGAAACAACCTCCGCCGGCTCAAACTCCTGCACCAACTGCTCGGCTCGCTGGCGCAACGCGTCGCACTCGCGCTCGTCGGCGAAGGCTTCCAGGACCAGAAAGCCGTCGTTTTGATAGCGCTCAAGTTCTTGCGGAGTAATCACGATGGGATTCTCAGGATGTTGAAGCTGCGAGGTCGGGACGCGCAAGCGACATCAGGACGGTCACTTGTTCGTCGATAAACTGGAGTTCATTGTTTACGTGGAGTTCTGCTGCCTTTGACTTGTGGCCTCTGCGACACGCTTCGGCGATCGCGAGATGACGCCGGTTATTCGAGTCGAACTTAGGTACACCGATATGTTCGATTACCGACGCTGATATTTGTGTTCCGACCATCCGGCTCTCAATCGCGCTACGTATGGATGTCGAGCTCAACATTCCACAGACATAATAAGCCTCACGCGGTTCATCGAAGCCAATCATCATGAGTTTTTCCTGGGGTAAGACCGGAAGTAAACGGCCATCGACCCAGCAGGGTTCGACGACACAGCATTTGAATGTCGTCGAGATGTAACGCCATACAACCTTGAATGGCTTGAAAGTGTAGTCTCCGATACGCAGCAAAGTATAGAAACCAGCAGCAAAACTGTCGCGGTCGAATCCTGCGAATCCTTGTCGCGCCTCCAGCACATCACGCACGTTCAACAAATAGGAATATGTTTGCGGCGCGATCTGCTTAAGATTCTTCGGTTTAATCGGCCGTATCCCCGTCTCTAATGTGTGTGGACAAAGAATGAGTCTGGTGGGGTCAACTGATGCGCGCCACGAGTCCACGTCGCGACCTCTAAGAAAAGGATAAACAAAAATAGGTTCTAACTCGCCTTGCGCTTTGGCTGTTTTTCTACGAGTTCTTTCGATAACGTTCCTAACGATCAAATTGCCGTCGGGCAGCGTGGACAATCGCTGTAAATAGAAAACGCCGTTCGCTCCACCTGTGAACACGCCTGTGCGAGCTCGATACGCACACTGCCCGGCAATTGCGTCATAGCCGCACAATACCGATGCCGGTGCGTGCACCCAGCTCGACGACAAATCGCGCATGTCAACGGGTTGTGCCTTCTCCATGCGGATCGTGAAACTGGGTGCAGCCTGGTTCCAAGTGGTCCACTGCTCGGAGTCTACCGGTCGTGCTGTTCCTTTCCATGTCGCATAACTTACCGGATACGTGGTCGGCGATCCTTTTTCGAGGAATATTATCGCGGGCCGGTTGCTGGCTTTCTCGAAGACAGACGTGTTTGACAAATCGTCTACGTGCTCAACCTTCAACGGTGGTCCATCCGATCCTATTTGAAAACGCCTGAAGCCCTTCGAATTCTTAGGTGATTTGAAAATGCTTTGTGGCAACAAAAAACCCAACTTGCCGTCGGGTTTCAGTAACTCATCGCAGGCGACATAGGTGGCGAGAACAGACAGGTCTACCTTGCTGAATGCTTTGTCGGTGCCTTTGAAGTCGACGAGCCCAAGCCTGGGCCACATCGGTTTAATCAGTTCTTTGTAAGAGTTTGGCAGGTATTCCCAGTTAACCCACGGTGGATTTCCGACGACAAAATCAAAGAGTTCGGTATGGTTTAGCTCGCTTTTGACCGAGTAGATTGTATCGCCGCAGAAGATCGGGAGCCGCAGCGGTTGTTTAAGTTGATACTGTCCGATTGACATCAACCAACTCACGAAGATCAGCAAGTTAGTTTTCGCTGCGATCGTGGCTACCGGGTCCACATCAAAACCACAGATGGCGTCGGACAACATCGTATGCCATTGGTGGCAAGACGACACTCGTTTCGAGGCGTAAGCTCTGCGCAACGCGGCGATCAAAAAAATCCCGGAGCCACAATGTGGATCCACCAACCGCGCGCATTCTAACGATCGAGAATTGCCGGCATAGTCGAGCTTGAAAAGAATGTAATCGGCTAACCAGTCGGGAGTGTAGTGAGCTCCTGCGCTGTGGCGGAACTGTTTTGGTACTAGTGATTGGAATAAAGATCTTACGCTGTCTCCAGGAACCTTGAGGTCCGACGTCGCTTGCTGTGTGAACTCACGCTCGAACTCCTCACTCAAGTCATCTAATATGTCTTCGTCAGCGCACTCCGAAACCCAGTCGAAGAGTTCTCCACCTCCATAGTTCTCGATGCCTAGATCGGTGAATGTTTCCGCGGCTAGGATTTTATTCAGTAATGTTAAGCCCTGGTCGCGAGTTACAGACGTATCATTCGTGAGACTGATATACGCCTTCAATCGCAATCGAATAACGTAGTAGGTGTCTATCGAGTACAGCAGCGCTGCCGCGTCCAGATCCTGTTGAGGCAACCCGTATCGCTTCGCCAGTACATCGGTTCTCGCCGACTTCTTCCTTCCAATTGGTCCATGAAGCGATTCCCGATGGGTTTTCCAAACGCTGTAGAGTTCGTTTGCTTTGGGAATTTGCTTTAAGGAGATTCGTGTGTAGAACGAGCGGATCAGTTTGCTTTCACTCGAGATCGTAGCGGGCATAAGCGAGGCAAAATCTTAGCACACACACATTTATAATAAGTCAGTAGACGATTTGACTCGCGAATGAGCCCCCGGGTGAAAAACCCCTCTTAGTCCGACAAGACGACTCTTTGAAGCGTGGCTGGGCCAAGGGTTGCCGTGGTTGCTGGATCCGGCTTTCATCACTCTCCTTATCTCGTTAGCTTTGACGTACATGTCTGGATCAATTTGTGCAAAGCCGATCTGAGTGGCTTTGCACGAAAAGTGCTTTATACAGCTATTTGCTTCTTCTCTGCGGTCTCTGCGTATCTCCGTGATCTCTGCGTTAAATATTTCTCGCGACTATATTTAACGCAAAGATCACAGAGATACTCAGAGCAGAATCGAATCCCGACCAAGGTCTATTCTTAGCTACTTTTCGTGCAAAGCCGACCTACTTAGAGACCTTCTCTTCAAGCTAACTTTGTTTGCGAGAGTTGGGCTAAACGTTTTTCTCTTTGTCCTTTGTTTTTAGCTCTGTTGCGACCTTTGGGCCATTCACGTCGGTGCTCGTTCCCAACTGTTTCAATAAATCCGGTACGTTGATTCCCAGTGCTTGCAACTGTTGCAAGAGTGCGTAAATCATGGTTGGTCCAGTCTGAGCAAACCGGTTTAGACCACCGGGAGCCCCGTTAGCGCCACCACCGTGATCAATCATTACAACCTTTTCGATGTTCCCAAGCGGTTCGGATATCGCCTTCAGTGCCGGCGCAGTCGCTTCGATGATCCCCGGCAACCTCTCGAGTATTGTTTGGAGGCGGGCCGCGTCGTTGAACTCACGCCACGCAGCGGCTTTCTCTTTAATTGCTGTCGCTTCCGCTAACCCCTGCGCCTCAACTGCCTTCGCCTGGGCCAAACCTTGCGCTTCGATCTTTGCTGCTTCCGCGAGGCCTAGCGCCCGGATTTTTTCAGCCTCAGCACGGCCTTCTGCCTCGATCGCCGACGCACGGCCAGCACCCTCTCTCTGAAGCTTCTGACTTTCAGCTTCCGCAGTCGCAATCAATGCCTGCTTGCGCCCCTCCGCCTCGAGAATCGCGGCTTCCTGTTGGCCCTGCGCTAGCAGCACCGCCGCTCTTCGTTCAGCTTCTGCCTTTTTTACAACAGTCGCTTCCAGCTCTTTCTCGCGTCGCAGGACTTCTTGCTCTTGAACCGCAATCTGCTCCTGCGTGCGAATTCTTTCTACACGCACCTCCTGCGCAACTACCTCCTGCCGCGCTTTCGCTTCAGATAATGGGCCAGCCTGCGCTGAAGTTGCTTGCTCACGCTTGATCTCGGCCTGAAACTGAGCTCGCTTAACTTCAGTTTCTCTGGTTGATGCTGCAATATCGGCTTCGGAAGCGAGTCGGACCCTTTCACCCTCCTGCATCGCCAGCGCGGCTTTTATTTTGGAGTCACGCAGCGCCTCGGCTTTGCCGATCTCCGCATCGCGTTGAACTTCGGCGGTGCGCCTCTGACCCAAGGCATCGAGATAGCCTTCTTCGTCTGAAATCTCCTGAATGGTCAGAGCGTCAAGTCCGATGCCCATCTTCTCCAGATCGCCGGCGGCTTCTGTCGTTAACTTCTGCGCAAAGCTCTGCCTGTCGTTATTAATCTCTTCGACAGTGAGTGTGCCAAGAATCGCGCGCAAATGGCCTTCGAGAGTTTGAAAAACGAGTTTATGAAACTCCTCCGGTTTCATACCCAGGAAACGCTCTGCCGCAGCGCGCATGGAGTCGTCGTCACCTTTGATCTTCACATTGGCCACGGCTTTCACTGAGACAGGAACGCCCTGCACCGTGTATGCACGCGTCGTAGCAAGAGGTACGGTGAGTACGTTCAGGCTGAGATATTCGACCTTCTCGAGAAAGGGAACGATCAAAGTCGCGCCGCCTCGCACAAGACGGTAGCCAACTTTGGTCCCATCCGGGAGTTTTCGAGAGCGTCCTGAAATGACGGCGGCTTGGTTGGGTGACACTTTGATGTAGTTTCGGCTCAGCAACATCAGTGCGATGAGAAAGCCGAGCACTACAACTAAAATCACAATGGGGACAAGTAAATTCTGAAGGTCGAGCATTTGCTGTTTACCTCAAATTGACTATTTGGAACGCGTGTAAGCGTCAGTTTCCGGACTAACGATAAGAGAGTCTCCGGCAACCTCTTCCACACGAACAGTGGAACCTGCTTTTATTTCGCGGTTGTCTCTTGCGCGAGCTAGTTTCTCCACCCGCTCTTCACCAACGCGGCAACTTACCTGGCCCAGGCTTCCCGGAGCAATCGAAACAACAACCTGGGCGGTCCGGCCGACCAGTTGGGCCGTGCTAACCGAGCTCGAAGACTGCTGCTTGTAGAGAAAACGCGCGAAGAGTGATACAAGACCACCCAATACAATTCCTCCACCGAGGCCCAGGAGAGAACTCGCCGTGATCGAGAAGCCCGCCTGTATCCCAATCGCACCAAAGCCACCAAAGGAGGTGACAAACACACTGATAACGCGGCTGTCGAGTAAAGCATGGCCGTCGGCGCCCCCATCGAGTCCGGTCTCAAGTCCGAAACTATCGAAGAGATCTCCAACCACCAAAGAGATTAGCAGGAAGACGAAACCAACCGCAGCAATGCTGAGAAAGACGATTAGTGGAGTAATGTTGGAGAGAAAGTCAGGCACTGGCGCTACTCCTCGAGTTGTGATTTGAGCCTGAGACTGGCCTCGATATCGGACGAGTACTTGAATTCGCGGCTAGACTAACATTGGCGACGAATAAGTTGAAATGCTTCTGTTCAATGTCTCAACGGGTTGCCGGCACATTATAACTCTATTTCAAGCTCACGGAGTTTTCGCTTCTGATGAGACGAGAAATGAGCTCTTGGGAAGGACCGCACAACTCAGGTACTATCCGGTCAAACCGCTCTCAGCTCCTTTGCCGAAAGGTGATCTAGCCCTTGTGTCATTTACCGGAGCCATTCAACTTTCAGGGCCAGGACTACTTCTCAAGCGAAAATCTCGCATTGCGTTTTGGGAATACGCCAACTCAGCCGACTGGAACGAATTGAAGCACTCCGACGCACGAGTTGAATCAGACTCCCCCGATAGTCCCGGACTGGTGTGTTGGGCGCGAAGCTCTGTGTCCTTCTATCTGGGGTTGCGCTTATGAAGCTCCCCGAGTTTCATTCAAAGGTTCCAATTCAATGTCCGGCTAGCTGGACCACGCGCGTACTACGGCAAGCAGAATAACGAGCGCTGCGACTGCGCGCAGCACCAATGCCACGAGTTTTAGGCAAAGCTCGCGGGTCGTCGCGTTTGGATCGTCTACATCAATCTCGAAAAGATCCCGGAGATTCATTTACGTAAAGGGCGTTACCACACAACCAAAGCGGGGCGAGAGCAGGCTATTGCCCTGAGGGGGACCCGGTTCTCGCCCCGTTAGAGCGAGGGCAGACAAGCCCTTACCGCCAGTGTGCGGCACCAGTCGGCAAGAGTCCGGCCACCATCGCCCTATCTCTTAAAAACCGTTAATGGATCGAAATTTGGGGAAAGAGTCGGGACGGGAGAGGATCAAAAACCGCAGCGGATTATGCTGTCTTGCTAATACAGAGTCAAACCAAAAGGAAGGTATTTGACGCCCGCGGTCTTTTCGACTGACAATTTAGTCGAATGGCTCCCAAGCCGAGAAAAGTACATAAGGCGGCTATCCGTGCGCCGATAGTCCGGCAGTTCGAGCCCATGCTTCCGACATTGGTTCAGAAACCATGGGAATGAGTGTTACTGGATTGTGAAGTGAGATTTTGGGATGAGTCTTCCCTGCGGTCCTCTGTGTATCTCTACTTTCTCTGGGTTTAACCGTCATTTCTACGCAGAGCCCGCAAAGATACACAGAGAGCCGCATATAAAACGAATCAGATATGCGACTTTTGTGCAAAGCTATGCAGACACGTTCTTGAGAATTTCGACGGAGCGGTAGAGTGCATGGCTGTCAGTGGCGTTCAATTAGCACGTCCAAATCTGTATTCGGACGTGTTTAGACGGAATCGATGATGACCGCAAACAAATTAAGGAGGGACTGATCATGACTAAACGGTCCAAACTACTCTTCACTTTCTTCTGGGTGGTGGCGGTCGTGACGAACTTATCCGCCAGCGGTGCATCCACTTTTTCAGCGGCAGATTTCCCTCAAGGGACATTCGAGTCCGCGGAGTACAAGATCGTCTTTGCTGATAAAGGGCAGTTCCGGGTGAGCGAAGGCGAGGAGCTGGTAGTCGAAGGCGAATACACGGTCAAAGGGGATCAGCTGACGCTGACAGATAAGCGGGGGCGGCTCGCCTGCACGGGAGAGGGCGTGGAGACGGGAACGTATGCGTGGAAGTATGAAGGAGATGTGCTGACGTTGAGGAAACTGGAAGATAAATGCCCGGGTCGTTCAGCGGGTCTCACGGCAGGGCCGTGGAAGCGGAAGAAGTGATTTAGGCAAGAAACCGACTGCATGATGATCCGGGGTATGATCCAGATTTATGAAAGGACGACTCGAGTCCATAACACCTGTGTCCGCATCTCGTTCTTCAACAAATGAAGGGCGGCGAAGTCTGTGGATTTAGCTCAGCGCCGTCTACGCCTAGCGCGCTCACTGGCATGCCCATCGTTTGTCGTCATAAGAACGTCGGTTGACATTCCGCCAGCGCGAGTAGTTCCATCAAAGTCAAAACCAACGGCCTGAAGCTCGCAGCGTTCTTAGCCTTCCTTGGGCATGTACTTGGTGCGCATCCATAACTCCGACAATCGGGAACACCGCTGTGTCTTTCGGCTCTGCTTTATTCATCGAAAAGCATTTAGGATTTCGCGCAGTCTAGCAAGCTTCCGCTTAGGTAATGTTTGAGTTGGCACACTATAGGCACACAAATTTCGAAAGGCGGTCGAGTGGCCGCCTTCATTATTGCGCTAAATTGTTGCTGGAGTTTACATTAAGTGGAGCCGGCTGCCGGAATTGAACCGGCGACCTTCTAATTACGAATCAGACGCTCTACCAACTGAGCTAAGCCGGCCGAAGGGTGAAAATAACAATGCAAAGAGCATTTGCAATATACGAATGCGCTGTTTGCAGTGTCAAGCGAACGAACTGAGGAGGGAAGTGAATGCCGAAGGATGCGAAGAAGAATATAGACCGATACAAGATTCGTGGTGGAGATCTGAACGAGTTTGAATTCAGTCAGAATCAGGCCCGAGTGAAAGAGGCTGGCCCAGGCAGCGCAAGCTCATGGATGCCGATAAAAGCCGCTACTACCGAAAGCTCGACGGCGAAGAAACCAACTGCTAAAAAGTCGGCGAAAAAAACAACGGCCAAAGAATCAACGAAGAGAGCCACGGCAAAAAAGTCCGCAAAGAAACCGGGAAAATCGGCTAAGAAACCGGCAAAATCAGCTAAGAAAGCGACAAAGTCGGCTAACAAAGCGGCGAAGAAATAAGACACGGATTTAGGTTCGAAATGTTAGTTCCCCCAATCAGTGTGCGCCGGTTTCTGCTGGTCATTCTCTTCTTGATACCGCAGGTGGCGGTTGCCCAGAAACTTCCGTCAGTCGACAAGGTTGTTGACAAGTACCTGAAGGCTATTGGCGGGAAGAAAGCGGCGCGCGCAGTTACCCACGCAACTTACGAATGGACCATCCAGCTCAACGGGCAACCGATTGGCACCGCCCGCACCCAGCGCAAAGCACCGGCATCTGAACGTTGGGAACTGACCTTCGGCAACGGCCAAATCGTCTCCGCAACCAACGCTCGCTCAGCGTGGGAAATCGGGCTCGATAACAAACTGCGCACGCTGACTACACTTGAAGCTGCCACCGCTAAGCTACGCGCGTCTCTCGATTCCTCGCATCTCATTGACTTCAAGAAAGCAAACATCCTCGCGCGAGTGCTTTCGCTCGGCGATCTTGGTTCCGAACCCGCTTACGTCGTTGAGTTCTCGATGCGAAACGGCGCCCGCGCCCAGTACTACTTCAGCGTCAAGTCAGGCTTAATTACCAAAATCACCAGCGACTCAAGAAAGACGCGTATTGTCTTTGAAGACTATCGGCGCGTAGAAAATGTGTCGCCAAACGTCATGTCCCGCCTGCTCGAGCCGCATCGACTGCGCATGACTCTCGACGGCTCAGGCGAGCTGACACTCCTTCTCCAGTCAGTCAAATATGACACCGGCATCGACGACCGCATCTTCGATCCACCTGCCGCGACCGAGAAGCTCGACGTCGCCGAACTGCTGCGCGAAGTCAATCGCAACCAGGAAGAGATCGAAAAACGCGTTTCCGAATATGCCTTCACGCAAAAAGAGACCGACAAAGAAATCACGAGCAAAGGCGAAATCAAGAAGCAGACGGTAAAAGTTTACGAAGTCTATCCATTGCCGAATCGCGAACCTGTCAAGAAGCTGATTAGCGAAAACGGCATGCCGCTTTCTCCCGAACGCGCCGCAAAAGAAGAGCGACGGGTGCAAGAAGAGTTCACGAAAGCTGAACGCGATCGCGAGAAGGACGAGAAAAAAATGGCTCAGCGTCGTGCCGAACGCGACAAGAAAGAGAAAGAGGGCACTGAAATCTCTCCTTTCTTAAAAGCGTGCGAGTTTGTTTCCCCGCGACGCGAACAGTGGGAAGGGCGTGAAACGATCGTCTTCGATTTCCGACCGAAACCCGGGTTTCGTCCACAGAGCCGAGAAGAGAGTCTGATCGCGAAGCTGGTGGGCGTCGTTTGGATCGATCCGATCGACAAACAAGTCATTCGGTTGGAGGCGCGCCTGGCTGAAGGTTTCAAGATCGCTGGAGGTCTCGTCGCGTCGCTCAAACCCGGTGCCGCACTAGTGATTGAGCAAACGCGAATGGCGCAGGGAGTTTGGTTGCCGCGCTTTACGCACGTTAATCTCTCCTTCAAAGTACTGTTGTTCGCCGGCGGCGATTACAACCAAACAATCGAGTGGAGCGACTACAAACATTTCTCGGGCGACGTGAAGGACTACAAAGTTAACGCACCATCGAGCGAGAAACCTTAAAGGTGAGCTTGGTACTTTGTTCTTTGTACTTTGTTCGCAGGTCCAACATGGACTGCATTACTCAGAGCTAAACAAGCGAACCAGAAACAAAGCACTAGTACGAAGCGCTAACAGAATGAAAGAAGTGAATGTAATTGGTGGTGGCCTGGCAGGTGTCGAGGCAGCGTGGCAGGCGGCGCGGCTTGGCGTCCGGGTCAATCTCTACGAAATGCGCCCGCTGAAACAAACGCCGGCTCATCGCACCGATAGGCTCGCTGAAATCGTGTGCTCCAACTCGCTGAAATCCGACGAACCAGGAACAGCGTCCTATTTATTAAAGGAAGAACTCCGCCAGGGCGAGTCGCTCGTCATGTCTGTGGCTG
>Ga0209818_1000007_pt1 | contig 57451 bp, 89 predicted proteins | sample NCAS200_FD_187517 | JGI IMG/M metagenome (GOLD analysis project Ga0209818, IMG submission 187517) | Agricultural soil microbial communities from Utah to study Nitrogen management - NC AS200 (SPAdes) (version 2) | ecosystem: Environmental > Terrestrial > Soil > Agricultural land | place: USA... | reverse complement strand
CGCCTCGTGATGGACGTCAAGTGATGGGCGACCAGCCCGTCCCGCCGCTCCCCCCGCTCGGCCACCCCGACACGCTCAAGCTCCTCACCGACGCCGCCAACGAGCTGGTGTCCTGGTACCCCAAGAACGGCGTGCACCTGTTCTTCCACGACGACGGCCGCACCGTGACCCGCGAGTTCCGGCGCTTCGCCCGCCTCGGCCTCATCCACCGGTGCCAGGGCCCCGCCGGCCGCAAGGGCGGGACCGTCGAGCTGACCGCCGCCGGGATCCTCCACCTGGAGAACGAGGGGGTCCACGCATGACCCGCCGCCGCGACAGCGACATCGTCACCGGCGGCCTGCTCGCCCTCATCATCGGTCTCATCACGTGGGCGACGATCACCGACAACAGCGACCCCGTGCCCTCCACCCCCGAGCCCGAGATGATCCCGGTCACGGCGCCCACCACCACGATCCCGGCCCAGCTCCCGCCGCTGGCCGCCGAGGTGCTGGAGATCGAGGACGGGAAGACCTGGACGCTCGGTCTCGTCGAGCTGGCCGCGCTGCACCGGGCCTGCTGGCCCGACGAGTGGGCCGGTGTCCCGCTGCCCGCCGAGATGGAGGCCTACGCCGACCGGGCCCCGTGCATCGTCGTCGACCCACCGGCGGACGGCCCCACGTTCGACGAGCTGCGCAGGGCCCTCGACCGGTGACCGACGACACCGAGCGCATGTACCGGCCCGGCGCGGTGATCGGGACGGCCGGCGCCGACATCATGCGCCGCACCTACCCGACGCTGGGCCCCTGGGACCTGGGGCCGCTGATCCAGGCGGGCGACCCGGTGATGTGGGACGGCGACCCCTACAAGGTGGTCTCCTCGACCGCGTCGGGGCTGACGCGCCGGATCCGTCTCCGGTCCGACCGCCAGGCCCGAGTCGAGGCCGAGGTCCGCCGCATCCTCGACGAGGTCGCCGTCGAGTGGGAGGCGCTGCACAACGTCCCGCTCCCCCGGCCCCGCCGCCGCTGGTGGCCCGGCCGATGACCTGGCTGTTCCTCTTCGCGTTCATGGCGGCCGTCCACGTCTCGTGGTTCCTGGTCGGTGACCTCGTGTCCCGGCTCGTGCCTGCTGGTCTGCTCGGGCTGGCCCAGCTCGCGCTCGGGTTCGTGCTGCTGGGCGAGCCCGTCCCCGACAACCGGACGGGGGCTCTGCTCTGGCTGGCCGCCGTCTGGGCGTTCGCCGTGGTCTGCCGGGGCCTGTACCTCCAGGCTCTCGACGGCTGCAGCCTGCGAAGGATCTTCCGTGGGTGACCTGGACGACGTCTGGCGGCCGTCCCGCCTGGCCGAGCACCACCGCCGCCGACGCGAGGTCCGCTCCCAGCTGGACGCCGCCTGGCACGGCTTCGTCCACGCCTACTACGACGCCCCCCGGGTCCGCCGCTCGGGCTCGACCGGCCGCATCGTGGGCGGCTACACGTTCCGCCCCGTGTTCGACGCCATGGCCGCGATCCGCGACCGGGCCGGTCTGGAACCGTGGCCCTACGACCCGGTCCGCCTCGTCCCCGGCGGCTGTGAAGGCTGCGACCGATAACCCCCAATCCGTGACCCCGGTAACGTGACCGTGGTACGCTGAACCCGTCACCCCAGTAACGCAAGGAGACCCCATGGCCCCCACACCCACCCCCACCAGGCAATGCGCCTGGCCCGTCAACTCCGACCAGGTCGACATCATGTTCGACCCCGGCACCAAGCTCTGCGGCCTCACCGACCCCAGCTACGACGCCCACTTCGACCCCTCCGCCGACCCCGTCCCCGTCTGCGACAAGCACAAGCCCATCGCCGAGGCCCTCGGCGGGTTCGACATCACCGACGCCGGAGAGACCCCCGCCGTCCCCGAGTGGTCCGCCACCACGACCGCCGTCCCCCGCCAGGCCACCACCAGCCCCGACGACGTCGAGCTGACCACCCTCGCCAACATCGCCGAGGCCATGGCCGGCCTCCCCGACGACGACACCCGCCGCCGCGTCGCGACCTGGGTCGCCGACCGCTACGGAGCCCCCCTCTGATGCGCCACGCGACCATCCACATCCACGACGGCGGAGACGCGACCGAGGTCGAACCCAACCCGGCCCCCGCCCGCCACAACGTCCTGTCCCTGATCGTCACCGTCGGCGACACCGAGGTCGACGCCACCCTGACCGAGATCGAGCGCCGCGAGCTGATCAAGGCCCTGGGAGGCCAGCCCTGATGGCCCGCCGCCTCTACCTCGCGGTCGACGTCCACGACGACATGCTGTCCGCCCCCCACCGCGCCATCGCCGACGCGCTCCCCGGCGTGTTCCACGCCCTGGCCTCCCCCCGCGACGGCGCCCGCATTGCCCAGCTCGTGGCCGGCTCCTGGGACCGGATCTCCGCCGCCGTCGTCGACCGTGCTCCCCGCCACGACCCCGAGACCCGCTCGGCCCCGTTCCACACCCTCGACCTCCAGGTCGTCTCCGTCGGCGCGTCCAGCTCGAACGTCGACCGGGCCCTGGTCGAGGCCGTCGCCGTCAAGCGCCACCGCGTGCTCGACGGCGCCCCCGTCGACCCGCCGACCATCGTCGACAACGGCGACCGGGTCAAGTGGTGGCACCCCCTCGACGCCATGGCGCCACCCCCGTTCGGGACCCGCCTCACCGTCGAGATCCACCCCCACCGCGAGGAGCCCTGACCGTGGCCCAGCTGATCACCGACACCTGCCCGAGCTGCGGCGCCACGTTCGACGCGGTCGACGACTGCCTGGCCCACGTCGCCGCCGAACACCTCAGGCTCCGCCACATCGACATCGTGCCCAACGGGATCGCCGTCGGGCACTCCACCGAGATCGGCCCCGACGGCGCCACCGGCATGGTCTCCGTCGCCATGCTCGTCCAGTCCGAGACCGAGGGACCCAACCTGGCCGCCTACCAGACGCTCCACCTCGACCGGGCCGTCGCCCGCCACCTCGGAACGATCCTGGTCGAGGAGACCGAGCCCGAGCGCCTGGCTCTGGTCGACGCCCCCACCCCGGAGGAGGACTGACCGTGGCCCGCCTCACGATCGTGGTCGAGATCCCCGACATCGTCGACCCCACCCTGGCCGACCCCCACGAGGTCGCGGACGAGGTGCTCGACCTCGACGGCGACCGCCGCTCCCGGGACTGGCCGACCGCCCCCGAGTTCGTGGGCGCCGAGTGGGGCGACCACCTCCCCGAGCCCGAGACCGGCATGAAGCCCTGCGTCCGGCCGCCGTGCGACGCCCCCGAGGTCGAGCTGGCCGTGGCGCCGCCGGTCGCCGCGCTGCGTCGGCGCCAGGCCCGTCTCGGCGGTGCCGTCTGATGCCCCGCCTGATCATCGCCCTGGACGTACCCGACGTCGACCCAGCGCGGATGAACCCGCGCTACGCCGCCGACATGGTCCTCCACCTCGATTGGCCACCCAAGGACGGCCCCCAGGTCGTCTCCGCCCAATGGTCCGATCCCGAGCCCCGCCCGTCGCGCTGGCCGTCCGAGACCGCCCGCCACGCCGCCCTCGGCCGCATCCCCCGCCACCGGTGGCCCGCGGTCGAGGCCGACCTGGACCTGGTCGACCGCCTCCAGGAACGCCTCGCCGCCATGGACCTGACCACCCCCGGCTCGCGGCCGTTCACCGGCGCCGACGTGGTCCGCCACCTGTTCGAGCAGGCCCGGGCGGTGGTCATCCACTGGCACACGGCCGAGGCCCACCGCGAGCTGGAGGCCACCATGGCGCCCCGGCTGTACACCGAGGCCGACCTGGCCCCGCTCCGCGGTCAGCCCGCCGACCGGGCCGTCCGGGAGCAGGTCGCCGCCGGCCGCACCATGGTCGACGAGGACGACGACCCGCACGACGAACCGTCGTGCCGCCGCCGAGTCGCTGGCGCGGTCCCCGGCGTCCAGGTACCGCGGGTCGGGGCGTGCGAGCACTGCCGGTGCCGCTGCCACGTCGCCCCCCACGAGTTCGTCGCCGACGCCCTGATCGTTGACCGCTGCCGGGTGTGTGACGGCATGGCCCCGTTCGCCCACCCGGTCCACACCCACGCGTGGACGGCCGACACCGAGGGCGTCCCCTGCTGCCTGTACCCGCCCGACCACCCGACCCACGCCCGGCACCCGGTGGGCCCGCACGGGTTCATCCACGACGGGGCGACCGACCGGTGCGCTGTGTCGACGTGCCGCCGGCTGGCCGGCGACGAACCCCACCACGACACCGTGACCGTGGTAACATCGGGGGACCACGACGACAAGGAGCCCCCGACATGACCCACCCGTTCACCCCCGGCGCAAGCGCGGACACCTGCTACACGGTCCTACCCCCAGGTCACGAGGACAGCGAGAACCCGGCTGTCCGGTGGGCCTGCGGCCGGCCCCGCCTCCACCTGGCCCACGCGATCCCGTTCGACCGGATCCACGGGTTCGTTCCGGGCTCGTCGCGCGGCGAGGCGTGCGGGGTCGTGGTGACCGAGCCCGCCCGGGTCTACGACTGCGGCCTGATGGCGAACGCCGCGGTGCACGACGTCGAGACGCTCCGGCACCTCGACGGGGCGCCGATGTTCCCGGCAAAGCTGGTCGACCGGGCCCTGCTGCCGGACGGCCCGCTGTTCCCGGGCCCCGAGGTCGAAGGCCAGCCCACGTGGCTGGCCCGGCTGGAGGATCTCCCCTCCACCTACGAGTTCCGCTACACCGCGACCCAGTCGTGGAAGAACGGCCCGGCGGTGTCGGGTGACGAGTCCCGGTGGGTGCAGATGCGCCGCCGCCTGCCCGTGCCCGGCGACAGCGTGGATCTGATCGTGCCGGGCGACTACTCGACGATGGACGACGTCCAGACCCGGCCGGTGTCGTTCGCCGAGGTGGTCGAGACCGTCGTCTACGCCATGTCGCCCCCGGCCCAGCGCACGGGCGACTCCTCGACGACGATGGACGTGTTCGTCGCCACGGCGGTGTGGCGGCTCCTGACCGAGGGCACGACCGGTGCCTGAGTTCATCGGAGTGTGCCACTGGCGCCGCGAGGCGCCGTTCTGCGTGGCGGACGCCACCGCCTGGACCGTGGTCGACGGCCGCCGGGTGGCGGTGTGCGACGAGCACCTGGCCGAGGCGGTGGCCGCGGGCTACGCCAACGGCGGCCCGGCCGGCGGCCGCCGCGACTGCGACTGTGATCCCCGGTTCCCCGAGGACGCCCCCGACGTGGCCCCGGACTGCGCCTGGCCTGTGAACGGCGGCGTCCCGTCCGGGCTCCCCGGCCGCGACTACGTCTCGTGCCACCAGCCCGGCTCGGGCCACGAGGCCCAGCAGCAGGTGGGCGACGGGTCGGCGGTGCTGCGCTACAGCGTGTGCATCCGGCACTTCCACACCGCCGCCGAGGCGGGCTGGACCATCCGCCACGTCAGCCTCGACGAGACCCGGGACGCTTCCGGCCGGTTCGTCACGGCCGCCGACCGGGTGCGGGCCGCCCGGGACGAGGCGCTCGACGAGGCCCTGGCCCGCCGCGCAACGGAGGTCGCCCGCCGGGCCCACCGCCGCCTGACCCCGGTCGACACCGGCGCGCTGCGCAGCTACGGCGACTACGACGCCCCTCGGTCGATCCCGGCGCCGCGGTTCCGTGACACGGCCCCGGACGTCCCCGTGTTGGTCGCTGGTGTCGTCCTGGGGACGGCTGTGGGCCTGGCGGCGCTGGGTAAGGCCCGGGACGCTGTGGAGGCCCGTGTGGCGCAGTACAGGGCCGCTCGTGCCGCCCGGAGGGGGTGGCCGGAGTGATCGAGATCCTCCAGCTCGTTTGCAGCGCTGCGACCACTGGGGTGCTGGCCGCCTACGCCGTCGGCCTGCGCAACGCCGAACGGCACCGTCAGCTGCGGGCGGCGTCTCGTTCGCTGCTCGACGACCTGGCCGCCGACCGGGATCCGTCAGAGTCGATCCGCCGCATCCAGGCCGCCCTCAACGACCGGCCAGCGCCATGAGCCGTGGTCCTCGGGATCCGAGTGGTCGACGAGCCAGAGGAGGAGCCCGGTGGCTGACCTGACCTTGACGCTCCAGGTCGGCGCCGCTGACGTCAACGGCGAGGCGCTGCCGGGCCCGGCCGAGGTGATCGTCGACATGTCGTTCGGGCAGGCCCGGGAGCTGTTCACCCAGCTGGCCGAGGCGATCGGCGAGGACGCTGTGGCCGAGGCCCTCGGCTTCGACGACAACGTCCGGGCCTACCTGTCCGACCTCCTGGCTCGTGACGCCAGGCGCATCCGGGCGGAGCTGCTCGGCGACGACGTCCCGCCCCATCCGCGCCATGGCTGAGGCCGACATCGACGTGTCCCTCGACGGGCTGACTGTCCTGGCCGAGTCCGCCGCCGGTGACGTCACGGCCCTGGCCCTCACCGTGGACCGGGCCGACGGCCGTCAGCTGGTTGACCGGCTGTGCAAGGCCCTGGGCTACTGGCCGGCCCGGCCGGGCCCGGTGATCAACGTCAACGTGAACCCGCCGTGCCCGCCGCCGGTCATCGTCCCCGTGCCGGTCGAGCCCCGGCACCGGTGGCGAGTGTGAGCACCGCCGCCGCGTCCGAGGTCATCGTGGTCGCTGCCCAGGAGCACCTGGCCGCCCACGATCCCGACCACGAGTGGACGGTGACAGCCGGCTACCAGTGGTGGGGCCCGTTCCTCGTGATCCTGGTCCGCCAGGGCCCCGGCGACCAGCCCGGCGTCGAGATCGAGGCCGGCGACCCGGGCCCGCACCCGGAGGGCTGGTCGCACTTGGGCACGATCTCCGCCCACGGCGCCCTGGCGTTCGCCGCGGACCACGACGACGGCGGCCGAGGGAAGCGCCACCGCGCCGAGAAGTTCGGGGTCCTGGACCGCCAGGCGGGATGGGCGGCCCTCCATGGTGGCTGACCACCCGGCGCTGGCCCGTCACCCGGACTACGTGTCCCCAGCCCGCACGGCCACGATGCTGGCCCTGCTCGGGGTGTACCTCGACGAGGGCCGGGCCACGGTCCGGGCGGTCGCCGCCCGGCGCGGTCACGCCTCCTCGTGGGGCACGACCCACTACCAGCTCCAGCGTCTCCGCACTGAGCTGGGCCTGGTCGCCTGGGACGCCGGCACCGCCGGCACGCTCCGCCCGACTGTCGTTCCGCTCAGCCTGGCGGCCGCTGCGGCCCTGGCCGCTGGGCAACCTGCCCTGTCGGGTGCGGCTGGCCCGCCGGGCGGAGACTGACTGGGCTGTGCAGATCGCGCTGTCGGGGCCCGACTCGGCCCGGTGCGGGGAGTACCGCACTGGCCCTCACGGGCTGCCAACACTGCCGGACCGGGATTGACGGCCCCGACAGCGGGAACCTCTTGACCATGGCCAAGCGCGACGAGAGCACCAAGCAGGACCAGACCCGCAGCACCCGGTCGACGTCGAGCGACCAGGATCAGGTCGACGAGACGACCCGGGAGTCGATGGAGAACGCGGCCCGGAACGCCGGGTACCCGACGACCTCGGGTGACCTCCAGGACGACAGCGGCCGGGACAGCTGACCTGTCGGAGCCCTGCGTTACCACGGTTGCGCCCTGACCCGTAACCGTGGTAACGTCTGGGGCATGGAGATCACCGACACCACCACCCCGCCCCCGGCCCCGGCCGAGTTCCTGACCGAGCTGGAGATGGCCCTCTCCCAGGAGCTGGGTTACGGCGCGATCCTCTCGGACTTCGACGAGGACGACATCGACTTCGTGGCCGAGACCATGACCCCGCACGAGGCCGCCACCTGGCTCCTGGCCGAGGTCGACGAGCCCGTGGATCACCTCCCCGGCTCGTCGGTCCGGGAGTGGCTGGCCGCCATCAACTACGGCGCCTCCCCGACGGAGGGCTGGGACTAGTGCCCTCCGTCTACCAGCGCCCGGGCGGCCCGACCCGCCCGGGCGCGGCGGCCTGGACCCCCCACGACGTCGCCGTGATGCTGCGCCGCGGGCCCGTCCACCTCACCGTCGGCGAGGCCGACGACCTCGCCGCCCACGTCCTGCCCCTGGTCGTCGAGCGGCCCGACCCGCTCCCGTCGGCCGGCGACGTCGCCTCGGTGATCCGTCATCACCCGGACTCGGCGTCGTTGTCGCTGGACGAGTGCACGCAGCTGGGCCGCGCGGTCGTCCAGTACCTCGCCGACCCAGATCGGTGAGCGTTACCGCGCTTGACCTACGGGTGTTACCGCGGTACGGTGTGGGCATGGAGACGCTCACCGGCACCGCCCAGAACCCCACCCTGACGATCACCGAGGGCCGCCATGCCCTGGTGGTCACCCTCTCCGAGGCCGAGCGCTACGCCGACGAGGCGTGCGCCCGGGTCCGGCGCCTCCAGGCCGCCGGTCGCCTCCGGGCCGCTCAGAACGCCACCCCGGTGGCGACCGCCTGGGTCCAGCGGGCCCGTCGTCTCCGCCACGCGGCGGCGTGACCCGCCAGGGGGTCGGGCCTGGCCGCCCGGGTCCGACCCCCGTCGACCGCCCCCCCTCACCCGAGCAAGGAGCCCCCGATGCCCAACCCCACCAGCCCCGAGGCCCTCGCGACCGTGACGGCCCGCTACCAGCGCTCCGCCGTCCGGGTCGCCGCCCGTCTCCGGGCCATCGCCCTGGAGGTCGAGCGTCACGCCTCCCCCCGGCCCGTCTCCGTCACCCGAGCGGCGGGCGGCTACTCGTCCGCCGCCTCCGACATCGTCGCCGACGTCACCGACGGCATGGCGAACCTCCACCTGGCCGACCTCGTGCGCGACGCCGCCGAGGTCGACTACCTCACCGCCCACCTCCCCGAGGAGCACTGACATGCTGATCAACGACGTACACACCGGTGACGAGGTCACCCTGTTCCACCAGGCCCTGGAGATCCGGCCCCGCCGCCTCCGGGTCGACGAGATCGTCCGCCGGACCCGCCCGGGCGAGACCCGAGCGGTCCGCCAGGTGCTCGTCACCGAGCTGGACTACGGGACCTCCGAGCCCATCCCGTCCGGCGCGATGGTCGAGGTCCCCGGGGCGTTCCACCCCGAGCAGCGGTCGTTGACCGGCGAGGTCTACCTGGCGTCGGAGCTGACCTCGTTCGAGGGCCGCCAGGACGACTACGAGCGCTGGTACATCGCCGACCGGGCGGCCACCGAGGGCGCCGACGAGGTCGACGCCGCCCTGTCCCAGGCCGGGATCGAGGTCCACCGGATCACCCCCTCGGTGTCGACCTCGGGCGCAGCGATGGTCCGCGTCGTCCTGACGGCACCCCAGGCCGTCGAGCTGGCCCGCCTGGTGGCCACCGGCCGCTCGGCGCTGGCCGGGGGCTGACGTGGCCGAGGTCGACATCCACACGATGCGCTGTGACGGCTGCGGCGAACCGATCGAGCTGGTCGGCTGGCGCTTCCGGCACAGCCTCGACGGGGCCCGGGAGTGCGCCGACGGCCACGCCCGCCCCCAGCCGCTGGAGGTCCGGTGGGTCCGGTTCGGGAACGGGTCGGAGGGCTACTACCTGGTCCACGAGGGCGTCGAGGTCGTGGTGTGGCAGCACGCCCGCACGATCGGCGAGCCGACGTGCTGGTCGGCGTGGCGGGTCGAGGTCGTCGACGAGACCCTGGGCGAGGGCGTCGAGGTGCCCCGGCTGACGACCTACGAGGGCCCGGGCGTGATGGTGCCGGACCCGGAGAAGCTGATCGCCCAGTTCCCGCCGCTGGTGGCGTACTGGATGCGGGACAAGGTGTTCCCCTTCTGAGCTAGGGTCGACAGCACCAACCCGGACCACGGCCCCTGTCCTCCCATCCAGGCGGGGGCCGATCCGCGTACACCCACCGTGACGGGGTCGCGCTGTACGCTCGCCGCCGTGGACGTCCTGACGCTGGTGCTGCTCACCCTCGCGGTGGCTCGGGTGACGCGGCTGCTGGTGGCCGACGGTCTCCCGCTCATGGTCCGGGCCCGATCGTGGGTCGCCGCCCGAGGGGACGCCTGGGAGTACCTCACGCTCTGTCCCTGGTGCGTCGGCGCCTGGGTCGCCCTCGGGTTCACGGTGGTGGTCGACCAGGTGGTCGGGCTACCGGTCCCCGGGCTCGTGTGGCCCGCTGTGGCGTACGTGGCGGCGTGGCTCGTGATCCTGGAGCCCGACGCCGACGAGGAGGTCTGAGCGGGTGCCCCGGGACCTGCTCCGCAAGCCCTCCCGCCGGGCCCGCCGCGCCGGCACCGCCCTCAACCCTGCCAGCACCATGACCGCCGCCGCGAAGATCCTCGCACCCACCCGCGCCGACGCCCCCGCCCCCGAGGCCTGGCACCCCGACGCCTGGTTCATGCGGGACAACACCGGCGAGCTACGCCACGCCGAGACGTGGCTGGGCAACTCCATGGGCCAGGCCCGCCTGGTCGCCGCCCGCCGCCGCTCCCCCGGCGCCGAGCCCGAGATCCTCCCCGACAACCACCCGGCCCAAGAACTGATGGCCGAGCTAGCCGGGGGCGTGGGCGGCCAGGCGGCGCTCCTGCGCTCGTGGGGCACGTACCTCCTCACCCCCGGCGTCGGGTACATGTGCGGGTTCAACCCGCGCAACGGCGGCGGGTTCACGTGGCAGGTGCGCTCGGCCGGCGAGATCCGGCTGGGGTCCCGGACATCGGACCGTGACGGCCGCCCGGTCTACGAGGTCCAGACCGGCGACGGCGCGAACGAGTTCATGCCGCTGGAGGACGGGATCGTAGTCAAGGTCCACCGGCCCGACCCCCGGCACCACTGGCGCCCGGACTCCCCAGTGCGGGGCGCGCTCGGGATCCTGTCGGAGCTGTTCACCCTCACGCAGGCGATCCAGGCGACGGCCGTGTCGAGGCTGGCCGGCGCCGGTGTGTTCGCCATCCCCCAAGAGATCGACTTTCCGGTCCCGCCGGACGCCCCGCCCGGCACCGACGGGTTCACCGCGTTCCTGGCCGAGTTCATGGCCAACGTCACCAAGCCGATCCACGACCGGTCGTCGGCGGCGGCGTACGTGCCGTTCGTGTTCAAGGGCAAGGGCGAGTTCCTCAAGTACCTGCAGCACATCAAGTTCTCGACGCCGTTCGACGAGCACTCCATCAAGCTGCGCGAGGAGCTGCTGGGCCGCCTGGCCACCGCCATGGACATGCCCGCCCCGGCGCTCACCGGCGAACAGGAGAACCACTGGGGCAAGGCCATGACGGCCGAGGAGGGCGTGAAGATCCACGTCCGCCCGAACCTCGACCTGGTGTGCGACGGGATCACCCGCGGCTACCTGCTGCCCGGTCTGGCGACGGTGGCGCAGCAGCGGGGCGACATGCTCGACCTGCCGTTCGGGGACCCGGGGATGCTGGCCCAGGCCCTCCAGGCGGAGGATCTCCGCGACGGCGCCACCGGCGACCACCTGATCGCCTGGTACACCCTCGACGCGTTCACCACGAAACCGGACAAGTCGGACGACGTCACCGCCGCCTACGACCGGTACGAGGCGGGCGGCGAGGCGCTGCGGGCCGAGACCGGCTTGTCGGACGTCCAGCCCCCGGACAACGGCGAGGTGCGCCGCCGGCTGCTGCTCAAGGTGGCCGAGCCCGGCGGTGACGCCACGCTCCAGCGTGCGGCGCTGATCGAGCTGGGCGTGTTCAAGGAGGACCAGGTGCCGCTCCCGGCCGCCGGCACGCCGCCCGGCGCCGGCCCGGAGGAGCCGGAGGAGCCCGAGCCCGAGGTGGGCGCCACCCCCGAGTCGGAGCCCGACGACCCGGCCCCGAGCGAGGACCCGGCCCCGTCCCCGGTGCGTCCCGCCGCGGTGCCGGTCGCCGCCGACGTCGGTCTGGTCACGATGGCCGACCTGTTCGTGTCCCGGGCCCTGGAGCGCGCCGGCAACCGGCTCCGCAACGTCACCAAGAACCGCCGCACCCTCGACCCCCGCCTCGACCAGCCCCCGCAGCTCATGCACACCGCCTGCAACGTCGCGGCGATGTGGGCCCCCGAGAAGGGAGACCTGCTGGAGGGGGCGTGGGACCGGGTCCCGGACTACGCCCACCGGTTCGGGCTCGACGCCGCCACCCTGACGGCGGCGCTCGACCGGTACGTCCGGGAGCTGATCCGCACCCAGACGGTCCACGACTGGGATCTGCTGGAGGCCTACCTGTCGGCGCCGCCGTCACCGGCCGAGGCGGTCCTGGCTGCGGCCCGGAGGGCGTCGTGACCGACTGGAGGACCGCTCACCGCCGCCGGGTCGAGGAGCTGGAGGCCGAGGCCACCGACGTGATCCTGGACGCTCTGGCGCCGATCCTGGTCGGTGTGGCGGCCCGCTTCGCCACGGTGGCGTCGGTGACCGCCGCCGCTGACGAGGCCGAGGCGCGGGCCAGCCTCGACGACCTCGGGTCGATCGGCGTGCAGTGGCAGGCCGCGGTCCACGACGAGGTGCTCCCCTGGTTCGCCACCGTGTACCGGGCGGGCGGCGACGCCGCGGTCGAGCAGGTGCTGGGGCTCGGGATCGCTGTGCTGGACGTGCCCGAGGAGCTGATGGACGCCCGGGCCCGGGACTACCTGGCCGGGGTCGAGAACAGGTTCTATCCGTTGAGCGACGAGGTGTGGACGTCGGCGCGGGCGGAGCTGGTGGCCGGGTTCGAGGCCGGCGAGGGCATCGACGATCTGCGCCGCCGGATCACCGGGGTGACGGAGCTGTCGGTCGCCCGGGCGGAGGCGCTGGCCCGCACCGAGGTGATCGCCGCGTCGAACATGGGCGCCCAGGCCCGAGTCGATCTGATGGGCGACGCGGCGCCGCCGTACCGCCAGTGGCTCGCCACGATGGACGGCCGGACCCGGCCGACGCACCGCCACGCCGACGGCCAGGTCGTCGAGCGCGGCCAGCCGTTCGTGGTCGGCGGCGCGTCGCTGATGGTGCCGGGCGACCCCGGCGGCCCGGCGGCCGAGGTGATGAACTGCCGGTGCACCGTGCTGTTCACCGACCAGGCGGCCCCGCTGCTGGTGGCCGGCCGTCAGCAGGGCGGGATCGTAGACGAGGTCGAGGAGTCCCTGGCGGCCGCCGGCTACGTGCCGGGCCGGTTCTTCGCCGGCCGGACGGTCTGGCTGGGCGGCGGCGTGCTGGCTGCCGCCGCCGTCATGGGCCCGCCTCAGGTCGACTCGACCACGGGGGAGCCCCACACCGGCGCCATGGTGGGGTTAGTCCCTGCCGCCGAGGACGCCGACCGCCTGGTGCTCCTCGACGGCGAGCCCGTTGAGGCTCTCCACCTGACCCTGGGCTACCTGGGTGACGGCGACGAGATCCCGGACGAGGCGTTCGACGCCATGCTGGAGGAGGCTGAGGTGGTCGCCGGCCAGCTGGGTCCGATCACGGCGAAGGTGTTCGGTGCCGCGGTGTGGAACGTGACCGGGCCCGAGCCCTGCCTGGTCCTGAACGTGGGCGACGACCCCGACAACGACTCCCGCGAACTGCTCGTGGCGCACATGGCCGCGACTCAGATCGGCATCGTGGGCCAAGCGGCCGCGCCCGGCTGGGAACCGCCCACGAACCACCGGCCGTGGGTCGCTCACGTGGCGCTCGCCTACAACCCGCCTGCTGGCAGCCTCATGGCCGTGGCCGGCGCCAGTGAAGGCCCGATCACGTTCGACCGTCTCCGCCTCACCCGAGGCTCGACGGCCTACGACTTCACCATGGGCGGCTCGCCGCCGGAGGAGGACAACGACATGGACCGCGCCGAGCTGACGGCCGCGATCGGGGAGGCCCTGGCCCGCGGTGCGGCCGCCGCCGGGGGCGCTCCGATCACGCTCAACCTCACGCTGAACGCCGCGATCGACGACGACCCGCCGCCCCCGGGTCCGACGGGTCACCCGGCGGACCCGACCTCGGCCGACGCCGACGGGCCCCCGGCGCAGCCCGGCGAGCACCTGCGGGCGGTGATGCACCGCCAGGGCGAAGCGACCGGCCTCCGCGACTCGGGCCGGGTGTTCACGAACATGACCTACCGGGACCCGCCGTTCGCGTACCACGTCCAGCAGCACTCCAGCGCCCACGGGGGGACGCCCAAGGTGGTGCCGGTCGGGCTCGTGACCCGGATCGTGCAGACCGACGGCGCCGACTACGGGTTCGTGCGCCTGGACCTGGAGAACCCGGACGCGGCGGAGCACGCCCGCCGGGCGGTGGCCGGGTTCGACCGGTGGGTGTCGATCGGGGGCGACGAGACCGCCCCCAAGGTGACGCTCGTGTGGCCGGCCCCGGGCGAGGCCGCCGACCCGATGGCGGTCGACCCGGTCGAGCCCGACCCGAACGCGCCGATCGAGGAGACCCTGATCGAGCCCGAGAAGGTGATCTTGGACGGCGTCAACGTGGCCGAGCTGACCGCGGTGTCGACCCCGGCGCAGGCCGACGCCACGCTGGAGCCCACGGCGGAGCTGGTCGCGATGTTCGGGGGCCAGCAGCCCGAGCTGACCGAGGAGGACGTGGCGATGGTCGCCTCCGCGGTCGACGCCGGGCGCATCACCGCCGAGGCCGCCGCCGTCGCCCTGCTGCCGCCCCCAACGCCGGTGCCGATGGCTCCCGTCGGGGGCTTCCTCGACCCGGCGGTCGCCCGACGGCTCCTGGTGGGCGACCTGGGACCCGAGCTGCTCACCCCCCTCGCCCCGGGCTGCGGCTGCGGGGGCACCTGCGGCGGGTGTGACCACGGGCGTGAAACCTTTACCTCGGATGTCACACCGGCCGCGGCGCTGGTGGCCGCCGCCTCGACCGTGGCCGTCACCGACCTCCCGCCGGCCGCCTGGTTCCAGGAGCCCCTCGACGTCGAGCTGACCTCCGCCCTGGCGATCACCGACGAGGGCCGCATCTACGGGCTTCTGGCCCCGTTCGGGACGAACCACCGGGCCTACGCCAAGGCCGGCCAGCACCGCACCGCCCCGCGCCGGAACGTCGACTACGCCCGGTTCATGGGCAAGTGGGCCGTCACCCGCGAGGGCCACGTCCCGGCCGGCCCGATCACGATGGGCTGCGGCCACGCGTCGATGCACCGCACCGACCACCACCAGGCGGTCGAGCACTACGACAACTCGTGCTCGGTGTTCGGCATGATCGCCGTGGGCGAGTCCGACCGGCTCGGCGGCGTGTGGATGGCCGGCGCGGTGCTGCCCGGCACGCGCCCGGAGACCGTGGCCCGCGCCCTGGCGTGCACCTGCTCGGGGGACTGGCAGTCGCACCCGGACCGGGCCGGCTGGCAGGAGCTGGTCGCCGCGCTGCTGGTGCCGGTGCCTGGGTTCGCGATGGCGCACGCCTCGACGACCTACGACGGCGACGCCATGGTCGCCTCGTCGGTGCCGGTGGTGCACGTGGCCACCGCTGCCGCTGCCGAGGCCCGACGTCGGGCCCGGTCGATCGCGTCGCTCGCCGCGGCCGTGGGCCGCACGCCGGCCGCCCGCGTGCTCGACGCCCGGAAGCGGGTGCTCTGATGGGCTGCGGCTGCGGTGGACGGGCGGCGAGGGCGGGCCGGGCGCTGCGCACCTCGGGCGACGCCGCCCAGGGCATGACCGGGACAGCGCACCGGGGAACGCCGCCGTGCGAGCCCCTGGCTGTCGTCGAGGGCGACGGCGTCGAGGAGGTCCCCGAGGGGGCGAAGTACCGGATCGTGCTCGACGGCCAGGTCGCCTACTTCGCTGACCACGGGTGCGCGTTCAGCTACCAGCAGACCCACCCGGGGAAGCTCCGCATCGTGTAGCTTCCGGGTGCTGCGTGATCCGGTGCTCTTCGGCCCCCGGTGGCTCCGTGCCCATCGGGGGCCGTTGCGCGTTCTACCCCGGGGTGTAGGGGGCCGGGGGCGGTGATCCTCGCGGATTTCATACCGGCGCCCATACCGTTGCACCGGTAACCGTGACCGTGGTAACGTGTGGTCATGCTCACCGGCACCACCACCACCGAGACCTACGAGTGCGGCGCCTGCCACGCCTCGTTCCCCACGCTCGACGAGGTGTTCACGCACCCGTGCGACGCCGTCGAAGCGGCCATGCGAGGCCGGGCCCACCAGCGGGTCGAGACCCACCGGGGCGACAGCATCGACGCCCCCGAGCGCCGCGAGTCGACCGGCCGCCGGGCTGAGCCCCGCCCGGCGATGACGAACCGCTACCCCGGGAACTGCGCCCGCTGCGGCGGCCGCGTCGAGGCCGGCCAGGGCGTCGCGGTGAAGAACCACGCCGGTGGCGGCGGCGCCTCGTGGGCGGTCGAGCACCTGGTGTCCGAGTGCCCCGCCATCGGCAACAACCCGCCGGCCGCCCGCCCGGTCGTCGACACCCCCGACGTCACCGCTACCCCGGCGCCCGCCGGCCGCCCGGTCACCGAGAAGCAAGCCACGTTCATCCGCACGCTGCTGGCCGACCGCCAGACCGCCCGGCCGATGGACGCCGACGAGATCCTGGCCGCCCTCGCCACGCTCGACGATCCCCGGGCCGGCGCCTCGGTCGTGATCGACCGGCTCCTGGCCCTCCCCCGCCGCACGGCGCCGGTGGTCGACGACAACCCGACCAACGACGGCATGCCCCGCCGGCCGGCCGCCCCCGCCTACGAGCCCGAGAAGGGCGACGTCCACGTGCTCGACGGCGACTTCTACCGGGTCCACAAGGCCCAGGGCACCGGCCGCTTCTACGCCGTCCGCTGGGACGGCGACGAGTGGGTGTACGCCGGTGGCGCCCTGCGTCGCTGCTCGACGGAGACCCTGGCCACGGCCGAGGACGCCGCCCGGTTCGGCCAGCTGTTCCACACCTGCGTGTTCTGCACGCGGCCGCTCGACACCCCCGAGTCCACCGCCGTCGGCTACGGCCCGGTGTGCGCCGCCAAGCGAGGCCTCCCATGGGGCTGACGCCATCGCCGCAGTGCCCCGGGGCCGGTCAGCCCTGGGGCACGGGGACGGGGCAGCCGATCTGTCCGGTCTGCCACCGGGGCGCCCGGTTCTTCGGCGTGACGCCGCCCCGGCGCAAGGTCGGGCGCACCACCGGCGGTCGCTGGACGGGGTCCGTGCCGCCTCACGGGCCCCGGAAGCCGTGATCCGTTACCGCGCTTGACGACCGAGTGTTACCGCGGTACGGTGTCCGCATGGTCCTCACCGACACCGCACCCACCGCCCGCCGCCTGGTCAACGCCGAGGCCGGCCGGATCCGCTTCGACGCCTGCGAGCGCCCCTACTTCACCAACGTCACCCGCGGCGACGGCGCCTGGGGCAACCCGGCCGACGCCATCGCCTACGCCGCCCAGCGGGCCGTCGCCGCCGAGGCCGACCACATCGTTCGGATCAAGGACGTGGACACCGGCGAAGAGTGGTTCGTGCCGGTCCCGGCCCGGTTCATCACGGAAGAGGCCGACGGCGGCCAGTGGGTGATCCTGGACACCACCACCGGCTGGACCTCCCGCCCCTACCCGCACTCCGCCGCCCACCGGTCGGCCGCCACCGCCAACGTGGACGTGCTGACCGGCGACTGGGACTGATCCCCCTCTCGGGCGCTGCAACGCCCGGCGCATCAACCGCCCCCGACCCTGGCCCGGTCGGGGGCGGTTGCGCGTCTGGGGTGGGCGGCGCATACTCTCCGGCGTACGCCGCTGCTCGGCGCCGGGGACCTGGTCTCCCGCCGGTGGGGCCGCAATGCTCGACCTGGTCGACTCCTGACACGCACCATGCGTCCAAGAGAGGACCAGACGATGCCCGAGCCCACCGAGCCCACCCTGACCGTTCCCGAGGATCTGGGGGCCGTCGAGCCCGACGACCTGACCCAGCTGCTCGACAGCGTGCGGGCCGAGCTGGACGCCCTCGTCGCGAAGGCCGAGGCCGACCCGTCCAGCGTGACCGCCGAGGACGCCGCCCGGGCTGGTGAGCTGGCCGGCGCCCAGAAGGCCGTCGAGGCCGAGGTGACCCGCCGCGCCGAGGAGCAGGCCGGCCACGTGGCCGCCATCCGCGACGCCGCCGGCACCCCCGCCACCGCCGAGGGCGACGAGCCCCCGGCCGAGGGCGACGACCCGCCGCCCGTCGAGGAGCAGCCCGCCGAGGGCGACCCGGCCCCCGAGCAGCCCGCCGAGACCCCGGCCGACGCGCCCGCCGAGGCCGCCGCCGCCTCGGCCCGCCGGCCACTGACCGTCGCCGCCGTCGCCAAGCGGCCCACCATGAACCCGGCCATGAGCGCCCGGGACATCGCCAACAACGCCCCGGCGCCCGGCGTCCCGGCCCGCCCGCGCCCGGAGATGGTCGTCACGGCCGCCGGGAACGTGCCGGTCGTCGGCGGCCAGCGCCTGGTCACGCTCGACGACCTCGTGACCGCCTACACCCAGCGGGCCAAGACCATGGCCGTGACCAGCGGCCAGGGTTCCCCGGCGCCGGTGGCCACCGTGTCCCGCCACTACGACCACGTCCTCGGGGAGGGCTCGTCGCTGGCCGACATCGACCGGGCGTTCGCCGAGCTGGTCAACCCGGCCCGCACGTTCGAGGGCATGGCCGCCCTCGTCGCCGCCGGTGGCTGGTGCGCCCCGTCGGAGATCGACTACTCGTTCTTCGACCTCACCGGGCCCGCCACGGGCCGGGTCGACATCCCGACCGTGGGCATCAACCGGGGCGGGCTCCGCTGGCCCGAGTCGCTCGACCTCGCCCAGTTCTTCGCCCTCTCCGGTGTGGCCGCGTCGGGCACCGCGACGAACGCGACGATGCCGTGGCTGTGGACCGAGGCCGACGACCTCGTGGCCGCCACCGGCGACACGCCGGTCAAGGCGTGCCTGCGGCCCCCGTGCCCGGACTTCACCGAGGAGCGGCTGTGGCTCCTCGGGATCTGCGTTCTGGCCGGCAACCTGACCCAGGACGCCTACCCGGAGGTGATCCGCCACTACCTGTCGCTGGTCGAGGTCGCCCACGACCGGGTGCTCAACCGCCGGCACAACACGCTGATGGACGCCCACGCGTCGATCGTGAACGTGACCCCGACCATGGGCGACGCCTCGTCGGCCACCACGCACTTCCTCGGCGCGCTGGAGCTGGTCGCCACCCACGAGCGGCTCCGCCTCGGGATGCCCGAGAACGCGGTGATGCAGGTCGACGTGCCGGTGTTCGTCCGGGGCCTGATCCGCTCGGACCTGTCGAAGCGCAACGGCTGGGACGACCTGTCCGTCGCCGACGCGTGGCTGATGTCCCAGCTCGACGCCCGCAACATCCGGGCCGTGTTCGTCGAGGACTGGCAGCACGCCACCGGCTGGGCCGCCCCCGCCGGGACGATGGGCGCCGACACGGCCCCGACGGCGTGGCCGTCGTCGTTCTACGTGCGGATGTACCCCCCGGGGCACTTCTTCCGCGGCGGTGGCATGTCGCTGAACCTGGGCGTGGTGCGCGACAGCGTGCTGAACGCTCAGAACGATTTCACCGCGGCGTGGTCGGAAGAGGCGTCGTTCATCGGTGCCCGTGGCAACCGGGCCTACCGGATCAACTTCGCCAACATGTTCCCGGACGGCGTCACCGGCGCCCAGACCACGCAGGCCGCGGCCTCGGCGTAAGCCGGGGTCGACGTGACCGAGAGGAGGGACGTCGGTGCCTGATCTCTTCGCCCTGGTCGAGACGGGCCCGACGTTCGTCTCCGCCCCCTACGGCCTGTTCTCCGCCGCTCCACCCGTCGATGTGGTGGAGCGGTGGGAGATGGGCGCCCAGCGGGAGGGGCTCCCGTGCGGGCCGGCGTTCTCCGGGCTGCTCGACCCGTGCAGCACGGGGCCGGTCACCGGGGAGGCGTCCCACGAGGGCGTCACCACGTGGGCCGCGCACGCGTTCTGGGTGTACGCCGAGCTGTCGTGCTCGCCGGTCGGGTGGGGCAACGACCTCGCCCGCCTGGAGAACCGCGCCACCGCCGCTCTGACGAACGGCGAGGCCCGGGCCGTCGAGCGCGTGTTCTGGACCGGGGAGACCTCCCAGGTGCCGGCCGGGACGGTGTACCCGCACCTCGCCGCCGACACCCAGGTGCTCGCGGACCCCCAGGGCTCGCACGAGCTGATCCTCCAGGAGGCCGCCGACGAGATCAGCGGGGTCCTCGACCCCGTCGAGGCGCTCGGGCTCCTGGAGATCCGCCTGGCCGACACGTACGGCGGTGAGGGCGTCATCCACGTCCCGAGGGACTCGGTGCCGCACCTGGCCGCCAACAGCCTGGTGACCGCCAGGGGCCAGCAGCTGCGGACCCTCAACGGGAACGTGGTGGCGGCGTACTCGACGCTCGGCGCCGGTGTCGGCCCGGACGGCGCGACCCTGGCGAACCGCCAGGCGCTGTGGTGGTACGCGACGCCGCCGGTGTCGGTGTACCGGGGCCCCATCCAGGACTTCGGGATCCAGCCGGGCTCCTACATGGACCGGGCCCAGAACACGGCCGTCTACCAGGTGGGCCGGCCCTACCTGGTGTGGTTCGACCAGTGCTCGCTGACCGCGGTCGAGGTGTCCCACGGCGGCGTGACCACCGGTGCCGGTGGGAGCGCGTCGTGATCCGCCTCCGGTTCCGTGGTCAGCCTCGGCTCCTGGTCGGTGTCGGGGTGCTCGGCGAGGCCGCCATCCCGTGGCGGCCGCTGGGCGGGAACGAGGTCGAGGTCGAGTCCCTGGACGGGCTCGACGACGAGCAGCGGGGCGAGCTGTCGAAGCTCGTGCGGGACCCGCTGGAGAGTTCGTCGGCCGGTGCTCCCGTTCCGGCCGAGGGCACCGGCGCCGACGCGGTCGGGGCGCTGGTGGGCGAGGCGCCTCCCCGGGCCGGTCAGGGTTCGTCCCGCGAGGCCTGGGTGGCGCACGCCGAGAAGTTGACCGCCGCCGGTGTGCCGGTGGCCGTGACCGACAACATGGGCCGCGACGACATCGTCGCGGCCGTCGACCAGGCGCTGGAGGACCACCGTGCCCGCTGACTGCATTTCCCCCATCCAGGGCTCCCTGTTCCGGGTGATCCGCCTCGACGAGTGCGGCGCCCCGGTGACCGGCACGGGGTCGCTGATCGTCTCCGCCGGGTTCGTCGAGGCGCAGGTGTCGCCCCAGTACGAGGACGGCGTCGAGTACCAGCTTCGCCGGGCCGACGGCCGGTTCTGCGTGAACCGCCGAGGGAACGACGAGTTCCTCCGCGACGAGCTGAACATCCGGTTCTGCGCGATCGACCCCGACCTGGTGGTGATCACCACCGGACAGACGCTGGTGACGACGGGGGACCCGGCGACCGGTACCGGGTTCTGGGTCGAGGAGGGCTCGGTAGACGCCCGCTGGGGCCTGGAAATCTGGCAGGCCGACTCGGACACGTGCACCGAGGACGAGCCCCGAACCGCCTACTGGGCGTGGCCGCACCTGGCGTCGGGCCGGCTGAACGACTTCACGATCACGAACGACGTGATCGAGTGGCGGATCACGGCGAGGTCGGAGAAGGCGAACCAGCTGTGGGGCCAGGGCCCGGGCGCGGTGAAGTTCATCACCCAGGTGCCGGCGAACGGCCACCGCGGGTTCAACATCACCCGCCTGACCCTGCCGTCCGAGACCGGCTGTGGAGCGGTGACGCTCCCCGCCGCCTGATCCGGTGGCGACCCGCATCCCCACCGCCGCTCAGAACGCGGCCGCGGACGCGGTCGGCGATCGGGCGGACGGTGGGGCTGGGCCCGGCACGATCGACGTGTTCACGGGCGCCCAGCCGGCGAACGCGAACGCGGCCGAGACCGGCGACCTGCTGCTGACGTTCACGCTGTCGGATCCGGCGTGGTCGGCGGCGGTCTCCGGGGTCAAGACGCTGGACGTGACGCCGGTCCCGGCGGCGGTCGGGGTCGACGATGGCGTGGCCGGGTGGGCGCGCATGAAGGATTCGACCGGCGCGACGGTGATCGATGGGGCGGTGACGGTGACCGGGGGCGGGGGCCAGTTCACGCTGTCGACGACCGCGGTGTCGGTCGGCCTGGACGTCGAGATCACTTCCGGCACGCTGACGATGCCCGCGGGCTGACGGGAGGGCCGCCGTGAGCGCGCCGACGCCGGTATCGGTGACCCCGACTCTGCTCGGTGCGCTCACGGCGAATCCGACGCTCAACCTCGACGGGGCGTCGGTCGCTGGTGACCGGACGATCGTCGTGGCGGCGTTCGGCCGGAACCGGCCCCAGGGGATCACGTGGCCGGCCCCGTGGACCGAGCCCCTCGACATCACGAACACCAACGGCAACTCCATGATTCAGTCGTGGGGCTGGCGCGACGGGGCCACGGGCGCGTCGGTGCAGCTGACCACGACGGCGACGCAGGCGGTGTGGGCGCAGGCGTTCCGGTTCGCTGCCGGGACGTTCGACCCGGCGCAGCCCCCGGTGTTCGCGACGGCGGTGAACACGGGGGACGCCCCGCTGCTGGACCCGCCGTGGGGGGTCGAGGAGTGGTTGGCGATCGTGTCCCTGACCCGCGACGGGTCGCTGGGCTCGATCACGTACCCGCTCCCGAACAATCAGCTGTCCACGAACGCGGGCATCTTCGGGTCGGCGGCGGTGTGCGCCGGGCCGATCAACGCGGACAGCTACAACCCGGCGGCGTGGGTGGCGACGACCACGGGCACGGTGGTGACCGCTGGGCTGCGGGGCCCGGCGGCTGCGGCGCCGGAGACCGGCGAGCTGGCCTACGTGCTGCCCGCGGTCGAGCTGGTGGTCGAGGGGACGGCCCAGGCGGACGGTGAGGCCGCTCTGGTGCTCCCAGCGGTGTCGCTGGCCCTGGAGGGCACAGCGACCGCCTCGGGCGCTCTGGAGGCTGTCCTGCCAGCTGTGGCGGTCGCTGTGGAGGCGTCGGCGTCGTCGACCGGGGCGGTGGCCTACGAGCTGCCGCCGGTCGAGCTGGCCGTGGCCGCGTCGGCGGCCGCTGACGGGGTCGTGGATCTCGTGCTGCCGGCCGTCGAGCTGGCCGCCGAGGCGTCGTCGTCCGCTGCGGCGGAGGGCGCGTGGACGCTCCCCGCGGTCGAGCTGGAGCTGGCCGGCGTGGCTGACGCACCGGTCGCCGCCGAGCTGACCTACGTGCTGCCTGCGGTCGACCTGCACCTGGAGGCGCAAACTGAGACCCTGATCGCCGCTGTGGCGTTCACGCTGCCAGCGATCACGCTGGCGGTGGCCGGCCGCTCTGGAGACGAGATGATCCCGCTGTGTGAACCCTGGCCGCTGCCGACCTCGTGCCCGGCGCCGACCGGCACCGCCGAGTCGCTGCTGGCCGCGAGCGAAGACCTGTGGGCCCTGTCGGGCCGCCAGTTCGGGTCGTGCACCGTCCCGCTGCGGCCGTGCCACCGGTCGTGCACCCCGGACGGGTGGCGGCCGAGGTCGTGGTGGGATGGGCAGGGCTGGCCGGCGCTGCGCTCGTCGGCGCTGTGGTGGGACGCGGTGTGCGGCCGGTGCCGGGGCGGGTGCGGGTGCAACGACGCCGACGAGCTGCTGCTGCCCGCGGCGACGACGTCGATCGTCGAGGTGATCGTCGATGGGGTGGTCGTCCCGGCGGACGCGTACGTGCTGTGGGCGGCCGACGGGCGGGCGATCCTGACGCGCACGGACGGCGAGCAGTGGCCGCTGTGCCAGGACTGGACGGTCCCGGTGTCGGGTGAGGGCGCCTGGTCGATCCAGGCGGTGATCGGCACGCCGCCGCCGGCCTCGGGGGCGTGGGCGGTGGCGCAGCTGTCGGCCGAGTACGCGAAGTGGTGCGAGACCGGCCGGTGCGCGCTGCCGGCCTACACGGTGTCGACGTCGCGGCAGGGCACCGAGCAGAAGTTCCCCACGATCAAGGAGCGCCGCGAGGGCCAGTCCACTGGGCTGGCGCTGGTCGACCGGTTCCTCGACACGTGGAACCCGGGCCGGCTGATTGAGCGGCCGGTGTTCATCAACCCGGACACGTGGGAGCAGCAGGGCCGACACCTGCTGCAGGGCGGCGGATCCTGATGGCCGGCCCGACCCCGGCGCCTGGAGCGCTGCTCGACATCGGGAACCGCCTCCTGGAGTGCGCCTCGGCCGCGCTGGCGGAGACCGAGGCCGGGGCCCCCGGGTTCAGCTACATGATCCCGGGCGCCGACCTGGCCTGGGACTACTGCATGTGCCCCGACGGGCAGCTGACCGTCCACATCCGCACCAGCTACCCGTCGGCGTCGCCCGAGCTGGTCCAGCTCCTCACCACCGACACGTGCGGGGCCCCCTGGACGGTCGTCGAGTACGTCGTGACCGTGCTGCGCTGCGTCCCTACCCAGGAGGACGACGGCCACCCGCCGCCGCCGGCCGCCATGACCGCCGCCGCCGAGGTCGACTGGGCGGACCGGGAAGCGGTGTTGCGCGCCGTGAAGTGCTGTCAGCTCGACGACGGCGACACCCGCCGCCTTCACCCGTCGATGATCGTGCAGGAGCAGCTGGGGGTCGGCAACGATGGCGGCTGCGCCGGGTCTGAGCTGCACGTCCTGGTCGGGATCCCGAACTGCGGGGAGTGCTGATGGTCAAGCGCAACATGGCCGCCCGGCGACAGCTGCTCCGCGCCCCCACCGGGCCGGTCGGCCGGGACCTGACCCGCCGGGCCGAACGGGTCCTGAACCATGCCAAGGTGCTGTGCCCGGTCGACCGGGGACGGCTGCGGGCGGCGCAGGACCGGACCGCTCCGATGCCCGCGGCGAACGGGCTCGTGATCGAGGTCGGCTCGAACGTCCGCTACAGCCTCGCGGTGCACGAGGGGTCCGGGTCGGTCTACGCGCCCAGGTCATGGCGGATAGCTCACGCTCGTGGCCGTCGCATCCCACCTCGTAGATTCCTGACCAACGCTCTGCCCGCCGGGCGGAGCTGAACGGGAGGAAACGATGGTTCAGCTACAGGACTTCTCGGGGCTCCGGCGCCAGGAGAAGGTGTCGTTCCGGCTCAACGGGGTCAACTACCACTGCGTCCCCGAGCTGCCGGGCGGGGTGATCCTCGACATGGCCACGGTCCGCGAGGAGATCGCGGAGGTACTCCCCGACGGGGTCGACAGCCTCCAGGACATCGACCAGGACGACCCCGAGGCCGGCGCCAAGCTCGCGACGGCCGGGGGCTCGGCGTTCACCCGGATGGACGAGTTCATCCGCACGGTGATGGAGCCCGACTCCTACGACAAGTGGCAGCTCTACCTACGGCCCCCGGCCAAGGGGCTGACCCCGGCGAAGCGCCGCGAGCACGACCAGCGGACCATCAACCTGGCCCAGATGACCTCCGTCTTCAACGCGCTGATGCAGCACTACACCGCCCGCCCTACCGAGCCGTCGTCCACCTCGTCGAATGGGGACGGCGGAACTGGTGGCAGCTCGACGGCCGATGCGCAGGTCGGGGCGTAGACCCCATGACCCTGCCCGCTGACCGGCTGCTGAACCTCTTCTATGCCGACATGGTCGAGGGCCTGGACGCCGAGTCGCGCCTGGCCATCGACACGGCGTTGACGGGGGACTACAGCCTGTTGGCGGCCCTGCAGGAGCAGCGCCTGGCCGAGCAGGTCGAACGAGACCGGCGGGCCGGGCGCCGCCCGACAGCGGCCCGGCCGGCCGCCCAGCCGATGGGCCCCGGTCAGCGGGCGCCCCGAGGGAAGGACGGCCAGCACGTGCCCGGCACCGCGCCCGACCACATCCCCGCCCCGTCGTGGTGGCGGGGCGACCGGGCGGCGTTCCGTTCCAGCGTGGCCGCCGGCCAGCAGCTGGGCGAGCCCGCCGCCCTCCGCGAGCCCGTCATCCCGGTGATCGGCTCGGGGGCTCTGGCAGGAACGGCGCTGTAGGCCATGGTCACCGGCCCCCTCTCCGAGGCCCACGTCGAGATCGACGCCGATGTCGACGCCGCCGAGCGCGGCCTGGACGGCATCGACGCCCGCCTGGAGGCGATCGAAGAGGTCGCCGAGCGCGTCGGCGAGCAGATCGAGGACGTGTTCCGGGAGGCGTTCCGCGAGATCCTGGGCGACGTCGACCGGTCGCTCAACCAGGTAGAGCGGGAGTTCCAGGAGACCCAGCGCGAGGTCGACGCCGTCCTGCGGGACATCGGCGGCCCCGAGCTGTTCGCCTCGGTGAGGGGACAGGCCGAGGCCACCGGTGAGGCGATCGAGAACGCGTTCTCTGAGGCGCGGCGCGGCGCCGACGAGGATCTGGCCGACATCGGCGGAGTCGACGCGTTCGGTCCGGTGGTGGCCTCGGCCGAGGTGGCGGCCGAGTCGGTCGAGCGGTCGTTCCGCGACTCGTCGAACGACAGCATCCGGGCTATCTCCAGGATCGGGACGTCCGGGGCGGCGTTCTCGCTGCTCACCTCCGGGGCGGCGGCGACGGCGGTCGGGTTCGGGATCGCCGGGGCAGCGGCGGTCGCGTTCGGCCTGAAGGGCTCGGCGTCGATCGAGCAGACCCGCATCGGGTTCGAGTCGCTGCTGGGATCGGCCGAGGAGGCCGACGCGTTCATCCGCGAGATGCAGCAGTTCGCGGCCCGGACCCCGTTCGAGTTCCAGGGGCTGGCCGAGAACACCCGGCGGCTGCTGGCCGTCTCCGACGCCGCCGGGATCGCTCGCGAGGAGCTGATCCCGACCGTCGAGACGATCGGCGACCTGACCGCCGTGCTCGGCGCCCCACCGGACGCCATCGACCGCGTGGTCCGCGCCCTCGGGCAGATGGCGTCGCGCGGCAAGGTCAGCACCCAGGAGCTGCTCCAGCTGTCCGAGGCGCTCCCCGGGTTCGCCCCGTTCCAGGCGATGGCCGACGGCCTCGGGATCACGACCGGCGAGCTGCAGAAGCTGGTCGAGTCAGGAGCGATCCCCGCCACCGAGGGAATCGACCTCCTGCTCCAGGGCATGAAGGAGTTCCCGGGCGCGGCCGGGGCGATGGCCAAGCAGGCCCAGACCCTGCTCGGCGTGTTCTCGACGTTCAAAGACACCATCCAGATCGCCCTCACCGAGGCGTTCGAGCCCCTGGTCCCCACGATCAAGACGGCGCTGTCGGAGGCCATCCCGGCGATCGAGTCGTCGCTGGGCACCATCGCCCCGGCGCTGTCGTCGATCGCGGGCGGCCTGATCTCGACGCTGGTCGACGTGATCGACGCTGTGGGCCCGTCGTTCGGTGTCGCGCTGCAGGGCCTGGCCGACGGGTTCGCGTCGATCTTCGAGACGGTCGGCACCGTGGCCGGCGACTTCCGCCCGGTCCTGGAGGCGCTGGCCCCCCTGTTCTCCGCGATCGGCGGCGCCCTGCAGCCGATCATCGGTCTGTTCGCCACCCTGGCATCGACCGTGCTCCCCCCGGTCCTGGCGCTCCTGGCCAACCTGGTGGAGCTGCTCACCCCGGTGATCGACACGCTGGCCGAGGGGCTCGGCTCCCTCGTCCAGGCTATGGAGCCCCTGTTCGCTCAGCTGTCGGCGTCGCTGACGGCCGTGCTGCAGTCGCTGGTGCCGATCCTGCAGGGGCTCGCCGACGTCGCCGTCCGGTTCTTCGAGGCGATCGAGCCCGCCATTCCGATCCTGAACCAGTTCATTTCGCTGCTGGCCAGCGGCCTGATCGACGCCCTGGAGATCATCGGGCCGGCACTGGAGGATCTGGCCGACGCCTGGCTGGAGACGTTCGAGGGGCTCCTACAGGACATCGGCCCCGAGCTGCCCGAGCTGGGCAAGGCCCTGGCGTCGATCGCCGTGTCGCTCGCCGAGATCCTCGCGGCGCTGACCCCGCTGCTGGTGCCGCTGTTCAAGCTGGGCGCCCTGTTCGTCCGGCTGAACACGTTCACCCACGGCCTGGTGTTCCAGGGGATCGCTCTGCTGCTGGGGGCGCTGGCCGACGTCGTGACGTTCGTCAGCGACAACGCCGGCCCGGCGTTCGACGCGCTCGTGGCCACGCTCGGCGACCTCTGGACCAACGTCCTGGTGCCGCTCGGCGAGTTCCTGCTGTCGACGTTCATCGGAGCGGTGATCGCAGTCGGTGAAGCGATCGGCGGGGCGCTGCTCGTCGCGGTCGACGCCATCGTGGCCGCGGCGACGTGGCTGTGGCAGTCCGTCCTCGTGCCGCTCGGCGAGTTCATCTGGACGTTCTTGCAGCCCGCCCTGATCGCCCTCGCGGTGGTGGCGTTCGGGCCCCTGGCCGTAGCGGTCACCGCGGTGTCGATCGCCGCGAACGCTCTGTGGAACTACATCCTGGTCCCGCTCGGCCGGTTCCTGGCCGACGTGCTCACCCCGGTGATCTCGTTCCTGGCCGGAGTCCTGTCGACCGTGCTGGGAGCGGCGATCACCGGGGTAACGACCGCCGCGTCGTTCCTCTGGAACAGCGTGCTGGTCCCCCTCGGCGGGTTCCTGGCCGGCGCCTTCACCGCCGCGATCAACGTGGCGAAAGGCGCGTGGGATCTGTTCAAGACGGCGGTCGGGTTCGTGTCGGGCGCCATCACGGGCCTGCTGTCGGCCGCCCTCGGCCCGATCACCGCCGCCCTCCAGTTCGGGCTCGGGTTCGCGCTCGGGGTCGCGACCACTGCCTGGAACGTGATGAAGGGCGCGATCGACCTGGTGTCGGGCGCGATCGAAACGCTCATTGGCTGGATCGAATCGGCGATCGGCTGGGTGGCCGACCTCATCGAGAAGATCGAGTCCATACCCGGCGGCGGGGTCGTGGGCGACGTCGTTGGCGCCATCCCGGGGGTGGGCGCCGAGGGCGGGATCTTCGACCGGGCCACGAACATGATCATCGGCGAGGCCGGCAAGGAGGTGTTGCTGCCGCTGACCAACCCGCGCCGCACGCTCCAGCTCGCGAACCAGTCGGGGCTGTGGGACGTCCTGGCGGCCGCTCAGGGCTCGTCGTCGGCGCCACCGCCCACCGGTGGCCGGTCGGCCGTCTCCGGCGCTCCTGGGGACGCTGGGGCCACGATCCTGAACTTCACGACCTACGTTGCGGGCCCCGTGTCCGACGCCGAGGCCGACCGGATCGGTGACCGCATCGGGAAGCGGGCCGCCGACGTGATCGACCAGCGCGCCGCCCGAGTCGAAGCGAGGATCGCGTGACCGCCCCCGACTGGAACCTGAACGCCCCCGGGAAGCTGGGCGTCGAGCACATCGACGTCGGCTACGCCCAGGGGGTGGTGGACGCCTCCGCCGACGTCGAGACCCTGCACTTCGAGGCCCGCGCGACCGGCGACATCGACATCGTCGATCTCTACGCCGGCCAGGGCGCCCAGGCCTCGACGCTGCCCGCGATCTACAACAGCGTCCGGCGGCCGATGCTCGTCGAGCTGGTCGAGTCCGGCGACGAGCCCTGGGGAGCGCTCACCTACAACGACTTCTCCGTGACCGCAGTCACCGGGTCCTCGGCGATGTACAACGAGAATCTGACGCAGCCGGTCACGATCGCGCGGCTGAACGCGTTCGACGACGGCCAGTTCATCGCGGCGTCGGCGATCAACGCCTATGTGGATCTCCAGTTCGGCACGGGGGCGTTCGGGCTCGACCGGCACGTGCTCGCTGTCGAGGTCATCGTCCGCGGGAACCTGCCCTACAACGTGCGCCGCTACGACCCGGGCGGCCTCACCGTCTGGAACAAGGAAGCGCTGATCTGGTCGAACGGGTTCTCGACCGGCGTCACCCGCTTCGGCGAGGCGATCGTCCAGGCGAACGAGGCGTTCTGGCGGCCGTGGACGCCCACCATGATCCGGGACTTCGCGTCCGGTGGGTCCCGGAAGATGCGGATCACGTGCCGGGCCGGCGCCGGCTACTGGCGGGTCGACCGGGTCTACCTGCGGGTGTTCAGCATCCCCGAGCGCCGCCGCGGGGTCGGTGTCGGCTCGCCCGGTACGGCGTTCTCGTGGATGTCGGTGAGCATGGACACCCCGGCCGGGACGGGCTCGCCGACCTCGACGGCCGGCGAGAACCTCGTCCTGATGGCCCGCCGGATCACCGACTACAACGTCGACAACGTCGCCGGGTCGGTGCTCCCGTGGCGTCACCTCCGGGGCCAGGCCGCCGACGGCACCTGGGTCCGCCGGGCGCAGCCGTTCAACCCGACGGTGCAGACCTCGGCGAACGGCGTGTCCGGGCTGATGGGCGCGGCCGGCGCCCAGCTCGACGGGATCCCCTGCGCCCGGATCCGGGACGGGTCGACGGTGATCGCGGACACGATGCCCTACGCGCTGTCGCGTGGCGCGCCGGTGTACGGCGACGAGGTCGTGTCCCAGCTCATGACCATCCCGGCCGGGACCACGGTGTACGGCCAGGTGTTCGTGGTCGCTGGGTGGCGGGCCCAGGACGGACGGCCGTCGGCGCCGCTGCGGGCCGAGGTGTTCGTGGACGCCACTGGCACCCGGGTGCTCGGCGCGGTCGAGGTCTCGGCCGACGACGTCGCCCGGCTACCGGTGTCGGCGCCGGTGTCGAACACCGATGACCAGGGCGTCACCTACAAGACGGTGGTAATGCGCTTCGACGACGGCGTCGACCTGACCACGGCGCTGCACCGCGTCCAGTTCTCGTCCCCGGACTCCACCGACACCGTCCCGTGGTACGTCGCCGCGCTGATCAGCGACGCCACCACGAACGACCAGACGTGGGCCGGGGGCACCGACCACGCCGAGGGCAACTACCTGGCCGACGGCGTCACGCTCCCGCTGTGGGACTCCGGGGTGCGGTCCTCGGACCTGCTCACGACCCTGGTCGAGGTCCCGCCGGCCGTCACCGGTGTGGGAGCCCGCGACGGGGCCCTGACCGCCCATCACGTCACGATCTGCTCGGGGGAGGCCATCTGCCCGGGCTGTTCCGAGGACACGATGCCCTACGCCCAGGTGTCGTGGTCACCGGTGCCCGAGTCCGACCCCGACACGGTCGGCTACCAGGTCGACCGGCTCGACGACCTGGACCCCGACTGGCAGCGCGTCGCCTCGGTGGACGGCCGCACCACCGACGCCTGGAACGACCTGGAGCCCCTCATCGGGGTCCGCACGCAGTACCGGGTGCGGGCCCTGCGCTCCGACGGCGTGGTGGGCGACTGGTCCGACCCGGCGTCGATCACGGTGCCGGGCGGCCAGGTGGCCCTGGCGTTCAGCTCGAACGCCGCCACCGGCATGGGCTGCGTCTACCCCGAGGTGTGGGATCGCGAGGTGGTCCGGGACTTCACGTTCCGGGAGTTCGACGACGTCGAGCTGCGCCGGATGCATGGCCGCAACCGCGAGGTGGCGTTCCGTCCGTTGGAGCGCCGGGGCGACGGGTTCACGCGCCGGCTGCTGCTGGCGGCCGGGTGCAAGCTCACGCCGGTGCTCCCGTCCATGGACCTGTTCCAGCCCCTCCGGGACCTGGCGTGGGCGCCGATCCCCTACGTGTGCGTCCGCGACGGCGAGGGGAACCGCTGGTACGCGTCGCTGGTGGTGCCTGAGGGCACCAACCGGCGCGGCGACGCCCAGGGCTCCGAGCTGTGGACGGCCGACATCGGGATCGTCGAGGCCGCCGACACGCCCGCGGTCCACGACACGTCCGTCGCGCAGGTGACGGCCCCGGCGTCGCCGTGAGCGACCTCCTCACCCTCGACGGCTGGGGCCAGCGGGCGGAGGGCTTCCGGTTCGATCTCCTCGACCGGTTCAACTCGTGGATAGGTGACCTGACCGTCCAGATGGGCGGGGCGTCGGTGACCAACAACATCAACCGGAAGGTCAAGCGGGCACTCAACGGGCTCACGCTTCCCCCCAAGGTCACGGCCGAGATCAACACGCTGACCGAGCGGCTGCGCCCGTGGATGGTCATGCAGGACGGCACCGAGTACCCGCTGGGCGTGTTCGTGTTCGCCGACGCCACCCGCTCCGAGCAGCTCTACGGGTCCGTCGACCTCGCCTCGGTCGGGGTCGGCCAGACCACCGATGGGGCGCTGCTCGACCAGCTCGCGCTCCTCGACGAGGAGTCCCGCGGGGTCACGTTCGCTGCGCCCGGTGACTCGGTGTACGACCTGCTCGTTCAGCAGGTCGAGGCCGGCGGGATCGTTGAGCACGACATCGAAGCGACCGACGCCACGGTGTCGGAGTGGATGGTGTGGAAGGCGGAGGCCACCCGCCTGGAGATCATCAACGACCTCGCCGCGCTGGCCGGGTTCTACTCGCTGTACTTCGACAACATGGGCGTGGCGGTGCTGCGGGCGGTGCCGTCGATGTCGTCGGTCGAGCCCACCCTGACCTACGTGGCCGGCCAGAACGTGGTGGCCGGGTCGGTGCAGGAGTCCGACGACCTGCTGGCCGCCCCGAACGTCTACCTGGTTCTCAACTCGGGCATGTCGTCCGGCCCGATCTGGGGTGAGTGGAAGGTGCCGGCGTCGGCGCCGCACTCTGAGGCCAACCGGGGCCGGGCCCTCGTCCGCAAGTACGACGTGCAGGGCGTCACCTCGAACGGGCAGGCCGCCCGCATGGCGAAAGCGTTCGGGCAGGCCGACTACGCCACGTACCGGTGGGTCAACTTCAGCACCGCGATCGACCCGCGCCACGACACGTTCGACGTCATCGGGTGGAAGGGCGAGAAGTACCGCGAGCAGCAGTGGACCCTCCCGCTGGTGGCCGGTGGGGTCATGTCCCACGAGCTGCGGCGGGTCTGGAGCGAGGACTTCGCCGACATCGTCGAGGAGGACGCGTAGTGGCCCTGTCTGCCCTGGAGCGCGAGATGGTCGCCGCCGCCGCCCAGGCCGGCCGGGCCGCTGCGCTGCGGCTGATCCCCGGCTACGTGGCCGGCGTCGTGACCGGCGTCGACCCGACGAACACCATCGCGACGGTGGTCGCCGACGGCCCCAACGAGGCCCACGGCGCCACGATCGCCGCCCCGGTGACGCTCATGCCGGGCGACCGGGTGCAGTTGCTCTACACCGGCGACGCCGCCCGGTGCTTTGTCGTCGGGCGCCTCTCGGGCGACTGGGACGAATGGCACATCGTCGGCACCGAGGGCGAGCCCCCGTTCCTGACCGGCTGGGGGCACTCGGCCGGCACGCTCCCCCCGGGCCAGAACGGCAACGCTCAGGTCATGTTCACCCGCCGGTCGGGGCGTATCGAGCTGCGGGGCCGAGCCACCCGGACGTCGGGCTCGGCCACCCCGATCTTCGCTCTGCCGGAGTGGGCGTGGCCCGACAACGACCTGCTGCTCCCGTGCATCGGAGCGTTCGGCGCGAACACGGTGTGCGCGATCGAGTACAGCACCGGCGTCGTGTCGTCCGCTGGTGGCGCCGACGTCATCCTGGACGGGGTCAGCTACCTTGCCCGCATCCAGCAGATCAACTAGGAGGGGTCCCCGGTGACCGTGGTTCAGGAAGACCTCGACAAGCCGGACACCACGACCCCCTGGCCGGCCCAGGTGTGGGTCACGCTCGTGGGAGGCCAGGGCCGCCCCGTCGTGGGCCGGGCCCTCTCGACCGGGAAGAAGTTCGTCGGCACCACGGTCCTGATGACCGGCAACGGCATCAACAGCGCCGGGGTCTGGTCGATGGACCTCTGGCCGAACAGCGACATCGCCCCCGAGGGCACCACGTGGATGGTGGAACGGTTCGTGCCGGGCTGCGTCTCCTACGAGCCCTCGTTCCTCACCGTGCCGGTCACCGGCGGCCCCTATGACCCCTTCGACCTGGAGGACGACCCGTTGGGCACCGTCACCCCCACCGCTCTGGCCGCGCACGCCTCCCGTCTCGACCTGCACGGCGGCGGCCTAGAGATCGCGTTCGCGTTCTCCTCGACCGCGGTCACGATCACCGGCACCGGCGGCGGCCTCTTCAACGCCGCCGTGCCCGGCCTGCTCGTCACCGTCCCAGACCTCGCCCGCCCCGTCTACCTGATCGGCCACGTGCCCGGCCTCCAGGCCGCCTCCAACGCCCCGGCGGAGGCCTCGTTCGGGATCTACCCGGCCAGCAACACCGGGCTCTTCGCGGCGCTCGACGGGGTCCCCGTCCCCGACATGGACACGACCACGACCCGCACCGTCGAGCCGTTCGCCCGGCTCGCTGCGCACTCGGCCGGCGACTACGTCATCGCGGGCATGGGCTCGGGCGGGAACCTCACGGTCCGCATGTCAGCGTCCGTGCTCAACCTGGCGTCGTTGCGAGCGGTCGCGGCGTGAGCGTCGTCCCGCCGCTCGGGTCGTCGCGCTGGACCCGCTACAGCGCCGACAGCTCCGCCACCGACGAGACCGTCGTACTGCACGTCGGCCGGGCGCACGCCCCCGGCGGCGACATCCCGGTGCTCTACTTCCACGCCTACCAGGGCACCGCCGAGGGCACCCTGACCGGCTCGTTCTCCAGCCTGTTCACCGCGGTGACCTCGACCAGCTACCCGGTGCTGGCCGCCCGCCTCGGGGGCACGTCCCAGTGGGCGACCCCCGACGTCGTCGACCCGGGCGGCTGGGTCGACGACCTCGTCGACTGGGCGGCCGCCCAGGTGTGGATCGGGACCCGCACCGACCGGGTCGCCGTCATCGGCGAGGGCATGGGCTCCCTTAACGCCCTGAACTGGGCGTGGCGTAACCCGGGGAAGGTGCTGGCCGTCGCGCTGCTCCGGCCCATCGTGGACGCCGACAAGTTCTACGACGACAACCCGTCGCTCCAGGCCACCATCAACGCCGATTGGGGCTCGGGCGCGGCGTGGACGGCGGCGCTCCCCGACATCGACCCGATGCGCAACCTCGACGCCATCCGGCCGTTCGGGCACAAGGTCGGGCTCTGGTTCTTCGACGCGGACGCCGAGGTCGACCCGGCCGACGTCGAGGCGTTCGCCGAGCTGACCGGCGCCACCGCCACCGAGACCACCGACGTGGACCCGGGGCCCCGCGTCGCGGCGTTCGTGCTCGCCACCGCCCGCAACCGCGCGTCCGCCTACGTCGCGTGGGAGGAGGCGGACTGGGACCGCTTCGACCTCGTGAACGTCACCGTCGACACCGACCCGGGCGCCCGCAACGTCAACGAGCTGACCACCGTGCTCGCGGTCGGCGGCCGCCGGGGCCAGTTCCGCAAGGTCACCGGCTCGAACGGCAACGAGCGCCACGTGGCCGTGCTCCGCGAGCTGACCGCCGTCGACTCGCACCTCTCGTCGATCTGGTTCCAGGAGAACGGCGGCCTGATGGTCGGCCAGCAGGGCCACGCCCACGCCGTCCACCTCGACGAGGACGACGGCACCTACCTGATCACGATGACGTGGGGCGACATCTTCGGGGTGTCCCCCTGGATCGTGAACATGGGCGTCTGGTCGGGGCACTACGACGACGACGACCTTGTGCTGCTCGGGAACACGTCCCAGACGATCCCCGGGCTGCGCCTGTCGGCCGGCGGCGAGGTGCTCGCGTCCGAACGGATCGGCGGCCAGGTGACGCTGGTCGTGCATGAGGCCGACCTGGACCGGTCGCTGCGGTCCCGCACCCTCGACGTGAAGATCACCGGCCCGCTCGGCGACCACATCATCATCGGAGCCACCCGCCTCGACGAGAACCACCTGACCTACCCCCAGGCCGGCGCCGACATCCTGAACGGCGGGTCGGGGTCGTGGGCGGACTTCGGGGCGTGCTACCCGTTCCAGGCCGACACCATGAAGGCCGGGACGGGGATGGTCGGCCGGTTCTACCCGCCGCACATGGACCCTCCGGCGTGGGACGACGCCGAGTTCGTGATGTCGTGGACCGACGCGGGGGGCGACGGGTTCCAGGGGTACGCGCCCGACGGGATCCTGCTGGCGCACGTCGGGATCTTCGACCCGGCCGACCCGCACTACCTACAGGTCGGGCCGCTCACCGTCAACGAGCTGTAGACGCGCCACCGCCCCCGGGCCCGGTCCGTCGGGTCCTCGGGGGCGGTGAGCGGCGGCGGTCAGAACGGCTCGTCGTCGCCTTCGACGGCGTAGCGGACCTCGTCGGCGCCGGTGGAGACCGGCTCCAGGTCGTCGTCGGCCGGGTCGTAACCCTCGGTGTGGGCGCAAGCGCCGGTCTGCAAGTAGGCGCAGCACACGTCGGGGGTGGCATCCCACATGCGGGGGGTGAACGCCGTCTCGCGCTGCTCGACCTCGTGGAGGTGCATGGTCAGCGGGCCCGGCGGGCGTTGCGGCGGGCGGTCCGGCGGAGCGCCGAGGCCAGGACGGGGTCGCCGTCGCGGTCGGCGTCGGCGGCGTCGAAGTAGCCGCCCCGGGCGGCGTCGCGGAGTCGGCGGGCGGTGCGGCTGGTGGTGGTGTCGGTGAGGTTCATGAGCACACCGTACCGCGGTAACGGCGTGGGCGCAAGCGCGGTCACGGGGCCCGGAAGTAGCGTGGGCTCATGATCACCCTGGACGACCTCTCCGAACCCACCCCCGACCCGAGCCCGGCCGACTGGTCCGACGACGGCGTCGTGCCCCTCGACCGCATCGTTCCCGGCGAGCTGATCGCCGCCTACCAGGACGAATGGATGGTGGCCAACGGCTGGCGCGGCCTCAAGCCGGCGTTCGCCGAGGGCGGCGACGGCGCCTGGTCGCTCAAGGGCGACGCCGACCGGCTGTTCGTCGTGGACGCCGAACGCCCGGGCGGCTGGCCCGACACGTGCCCGTACGTCTACAACCCGGCGCTGCTCGACCTCCTCATGTCCGGGCCCCTGGCCGAGGCCCTGGAGGCCACCGTCGGGGAACCGATGGGCCTGCACCTGACGCTGACCGGGTGGACCTCGACGCAGCGGAACTGGCACCAGGACGGCTACCTGAACCCCGACCACGTCGGGGACGCCTACGCCGCGGTGTGGATCGCGCTCGGGGACATCGAGCCCGACGCCGGCCCGTTCCAGTTCATCCCCGGGTCGCACCGCTGGCACCGGCTGACCAACAGCCGGGTGGCGGCGTCGGGGATCGTCGACATGGCGGACCCGGCGTGGCCGGCGCAGACCGAGGCGGTGCTGACCCCGCTCGTCGAGGCGGAGATCCAGGCCCGGAACGCCGAGGTGGTCGACTGGATCCCGAACCCGGGCGACGCGCTGCTGTGGCACCCGCGGCTGTACCACCGGGGCTCGGCGCCGAGGTTCCCGAACACGTACCGGCCGGCGCTGATCGCGCACTTCTCGGGGATCCACACCCGGAAGGACTTCGCTCACGCCGGGTGGGAGCCCGAGCAGCACCCGAGCGGCGGCTGGTTCTGGCCGATCCGCACCGAGCAGCCCGTGGCGGCCGGCTGATGGCCGAGGTCGACATGGACCGGGTCCGACGGGGCGACCTTCACGACGAGGTCACCCACCGGGTCGCCTACCACGCGCCCGACACCGCCGCCCGGGTCGCCCACGAGACCATGCGAGGCGCCGTGGCCGAGCTGGCCCACAAGGCCATCGACACGTGCCCGATGTCGCTGGAGCTGCAGCTGGCGCTGCGCAAGCTGACCGACGAGGTGCTGGCCGGGTTCAATGCGGCCATCGCCCGCAACCACGACCGCATCCCGACCCAGGAGTAGGTTCCCCTCATGCGTCTCACCTACGTGATCGGCTGCTCCGGCGCCGGGAAGTCCACCCTGCACGACCAGCTGAACGAGGGCGGCCAGGCCGGCGTCGAGGAGCTGGACGCCCACCCGTCGGGGATGCCCTCGGCGGGGCACGTGCCGTGGCTGGAGTGGCGGGCCGCCGAGGTGCTCGCCGAGGTCACCGAGCTGGCCCAGCAGACCGCCGACCCGGACACCCAGAGCGCCGAGTACCAGCACCGGGTGGTGACCGGGATCGTGTGGCCGTTCCGGCTGATCATGTCGAACGCCTGGCGGGCGGCGCAGGAGGCCGGTGTACAGGTCCGGTTCGTGTTCCTGGACCGGCCATGGCAGGACGTGGCCAGCTCGCTCGCCGAGCGCTACGAGGCCGACGGCCGCGACCTCGACGACGCTGCCGAGGAGCTGGACGGCAACCGGCGGCTGCAGCGCACCCTGCGCACGCAGGTCGAGGCGGTCGAGGGCGGCGTGGTGGTCCCCGACGGTGATCTCCGGGTGGCCGCGAGCTACGTGTGGGAGGAGGCGACGTGGTGATCGCCGATCCGGCTGGGATCGGTGCGGGGACGGCCGACGGCGCGCAGCGCCTGGTCGACTTCCTGGCCGCGATCGAGCGGCCCCGGGTGGTCGAGGTGGGGACGCTGCGCGCCGAGGCCGACCGGCCGACCCACCACACCGCCTGGGCGCCGCACGGCGACTGGGTGCGCGTCGACCGCGAGGAGGGCCCTGACGTCGACCGGGTCGACGACGCCCACACCCTGGCTACGTTCCGGGCGTCGGAGCCGGGCCTGTTGGGGTCGGTGTACGAGTGGTACCCGGGCGAGTACGACGCCTACGTGGCGTGCTCGGTGTGGGAGCACCTGGAGCGTCCCTGGCAGGCCATGGTCGCTGCCGCCTCCGTCGTGCGCCCGGGCGGCCTGGTGTACGTGCAGACCCACCAGACGTTCCCGATCCACGGCTACCCGGAGGACTTCTACCGGTTCTCCGACAAGGCCATGGCGGTGATGATGAGCGACGCCGACCTGGAGGTGCTGCACACCGCCTACACCTACCCCTGCCAGATCGTGCCCCCCGCCGAGGTCACCCGCTGGAACCCGGCGGCCCCGGCGTACCTGAACGTCGAGGCGCTCGGGCGCCGCCCCGAGGAGGACTAGCTGTGGATATCCCGGTGAACGACGAGGGCCTGTTCGAGGCGGTCGACGGCGACGACACCGTGGTCGGCCACGGTGTGCTGGTCGACGGGGTCGTGGACTTCGCCTACACCGACGGCGTGCAGGAGGCCCGCACGATCATTCCTGTGGAGAACTTCGTGGAGGTGTGGACGAGGTTCCGGCTCGACCGGGACCTGGAGCTGCGGGCCGTCTCGTGACGCTCCGGGTCTACCTCTACCCGGGGGACCGGACCGGCTGCGGGTCGTACCGGATGCTGTGGCCGGCGGCGGCGGTCGACGCCCAGACCGACCTCGACGTCACCGTGGTGGGCCCCGAGGAACGGGCCGTGCGGGTCGGGTTCAACTTCAAGGGCCAGGTGGCCGAGGAGAAGTTCCCGGCCGACGCCGACGTGATCGTGCTGCAGCGCCCCACGGTGAGCTTCCTGGTCGACATGATCCCGATGGTGCGGGCCCGCGGGTGCGCGGTGGTGGTCGACATGGACGACGACCTGTCGCACATCCACCCGGCGAACCCGGCGTTCGGGACCCTGGCCAAGGAGATCCCGCACCCCGAGAACAAGCGGGTGCGGATCCCGAACCCGCACTCAGCGGTGAACGCTGCCCGGGCGTGCTCGTTGGCGACCATGGTCACCGTGACGACGCCCCGCCTGGCGGCCTCGTACCCGAACCAGCGGGCGGGCTCGGTGATCGTCCCGAACTGCGTGCCCGAGCGGTACCTGGCCGTCGGCCACGTCGACTCCGACCTCGTCGGCTGGGGCGGCTCGGTGCACTCGCATCCCGACGACCTGCAGGTGGTCGGCGCGGCGGTCGCCCAGCTGCTGGCCGGCGGCGGCCGGTTCGAGACGGTGGGCCAGCCTGACGGGGTGGGCCGGGCGCTGGGCCTGGGCGAGAACCCGCCCGGGCCGGGCCCGGTGGGGATCGACGACTGGCCGTTGGCGATCGCCCGGTTCGGGGTCGGGATCGCTCCGCTGGCTCAGACCCGGTTCAACCAGGCGAAGAGCTGGCTCAAGCCCCTGGAGCTGAACGCGGTCGGGGTGCCGTGCGTGGCGGCGCCGACGGAGCCCTACGCGGCGTGGGCGGACATGTCGCCGGGGACGGTCCTGGCGCACCGGCCCCGGGAGTGGGCGGGGCTGCTGCGGGCCTTGTCCCGGGACCCGGCGCGGCGGGCGGAGATGGGGGCGGCGGGCCGTGCGGCGGCGGCGGCGCTGACGATCGAACGGAACGCCTGGCGGTGGGCGGAGGCGTGGACGGCGGCGGCGGCGTGGGAACGCGGCTGCTCGACGATGGCAGGGGCGACGGCGGCGGGCCGCGAGCTGGTGGCGGACCTCACGAGGGCGACGGCTGGTGCTCCGTGAGCGACCGGCCCCCCGACGAGGCCCCCGAGGAATCGGAGGCCTCACCCTTCCCGCCCCCGCCCCAGTGGCTACAGACGCTGATCATCGTCGTGGCCCTGTTCTGGGGGACGATCGAGGTCGCGTTCCTGGGGGCGCGGATGGAGTCGTTCGGGTTCATCTTCTCGGTGCTGGCCCTGTCGCTGGGTGCGCGAGTCCTGGGCAACATCCGGGGGATCCTGCGGTGACCTGGTCGGCGTGGGTGCACTACGCCTACCGGGCGGCGCCGCTGCTGCTCCTGGCGGGCCTGGCGGTGGCGCTGATGACGAGGTGCACGTGGTGAGCGGCTGGCCCGACCCGCCGAGGCCCATCGCCGAGCCCGACGACGACCCGGCCGAGCCCGAGGAGGAGCCCGGCGAGGTGATCGAGGTGCCCCGGGCCAGCGTCGAGCAGCTCGACCGGTCGACCCGGTGGCTGATCGCTCTGGTGGTCGCGATGGGCCTGCTGGGCGCCTGGGACTCCTACAAGGATCGCCAGGTGGACGAGCACCAGGCCGCCACTGACGCCCGCCTCGACCAGGCGATCGACGACCTGGAGGACCAGGCGGCGCGCCTCGACGAGGTCGTCCAGCAGCGGGCCGATGACGCCGCCCGCGCTGCGGCGACGGAGTGCGTCCGCGTGCACGTGCGCTACGACCTGTTCCAGCGGATCCTGGACGCTCTGGGGGCGAGCGACGAGACCCGGGCGATCCTGCCGCCCCCGGCGTGCGACCTGGGCGAAGCGCAGGCCGAGCTGACCGGGAGTTAGCGCGATACGGTCGGGTCATGACCACCCCGACCAACCTGGAGTCCCCGCCACCGAGGTGGCGTGTGGCGCCCTACGACCCGGCCGACGCCGCCCCCGAGGGCGGTGAGCACCGGGGCCGCTTCCCCGACGTCGACATGTACGCCGCCGACTGCCTGGGCGACACCCTCGACGTCGAGGCCCTCGCCGAGGTCGTGCTGTCGGCCGACATGCCGATCGTGCCGGTCGACGTCGAGGTCGAGCGCGACCCGTGCGAGTGCGACCACGACATCGTCGACCACCCGACCGACATCGCCGAGACCGCCGGCCCGGTCTGGAACGAGGCCCGCGACCCCGGGGCCTGTCTCATCTGCGGTTGCGACGGGTTCACCCGCCCGCTGCCCGGCGCCGAGGAGGACAGCTCCGATGGCTGACGCCTCGTTCGGGCCCGCCTGGCCGAACTGCGACCGCATGGGCCGGATCGTGACCCTGGCCCGGCACGACGGTCTCCGCCTGCCCATCCACCGGGACCTCGCCCCCCTCGTCGCGCTCCTGATGGACCTCACCGAGGCCCGCGGCTACGACATCCGACCGGACTGGACGTGGGGTTACGCGTGCCGCCCGATCGCCGGAACGTCGTCCCCGTCGAACCACTCCCAGGGCACCGCCGTCGACATCAACGCCCCGACGAACCCGCGGCGCGCCGACCGGCGGCTGGTCACCGACATGCCCGCCTGGATGGTCCAGCTGTGGACCGACAACGGGTTCCGGTGGGGCGGCCGGTTCGCGTGGCCCGACGCGATGCACTTCGAGTTCATGGGCACCGCCGCCCAGGCCCGCGCCACAGCGACGCGGATCCGGGCCTACATCGCGGCGGCCGGCGGCCAGCCGGGCCCGCTGACCGGTGGCCGGCCGGTGCCGCCGCCGGGCGGCTACCCGGGCTCGGCACGGCTCAACGACCGGGGCCCGGTGGTGCGGGTCTGGCAGGACTTGCTGCGTCAGCGCGGCTACCCGCTGGTGATCGACGGCTCGTTCGGGCCGCTCACGCACGCCGCGGTGGTCGACTGGCAGCGGGACCACGGGCTGCGGGTGGACGGCGTGGCGGGGCCGGCCACGTTCCACTCGGTCCTGTTCGCGTAGGCTGGCCGAGGTTTGCGACGACTGCGCATCACAGAGGGGCCGGTAGCGCCCGGGGGTTCCTAGGCCTCGGGTCGTGCCCCCCGCCGGGTGGCTGCTACCGCCATTAGCCCGGCACGGCGGATCGGGGTGAGTCTTCCGGCTCGTACCTGACCCGCCGACCAGAACGGACGGCCTCCACCTCCGGGTGGGGGCCGCTCCGCGTCGGGGCTACGGTGGTCGCATGATCAACTGACCCCGGCACCTCGACCTGCGAGAGTTGCGCTCGGCCCCCATCCTCCGTGGTGGGGGCCGTCCCGCGTGTAGGGTCGACCCATGAACCGCTGAGTCTGAGCCGAGGCCCGTTGACCGCGGCCCACCTGACTACCCACACACAGGGCCCGCATCCTCCGGGGTGCGGGCCCCACCGCGTACGCTCCCCGGTAACACGACACGGGAGGTTCCACGTGGAACAGGATCTCGCAACGCTGGTGGCGCTCGGCCTCGTGGCCTCACAGCTCACCACCCTGATCAAGTTTCTGCAGGCCAGCGAGTGGTCGAGGGCGGGGACCACGGTGATTCCGTGGGCGACGGCGTTCCTGGCGCTCCTGCTCGGGTCCCAGGCGGAGGCCACCAGCGCCCTGACGCTGCCCGGGTTCACCGAGTCGCTGGGCGACCTCGACATCGCCTCGCTGTTCTACGCCGCGGTGGTCGTCGGCTCGACCGGCGGGTTCGCCCATAAGACCGTGAAGGCGGTCGACAACACCGACTCGGCCGCGGAACCCCCGCTCGGGTCTCGGGCCCCGTAGTCCCCGGACGCCCCCAGCGGCGCCCGGGGCGACCCCCGCGGTAGGCTCTCGTCACCGAGGGCCCACGTGGGGGCACCGGTCCAGGGGTGAGCAAGGAGCCCGAGTCTCTGCCGTCGGGGGAGAGACCCGGGCTCCTGCGCGTCAGCCCTGCGCCTTCTCCTCGACGGCGACCACCTCGGGGTGGATCTCCCCCGACACCTCGAACGCGGCGGCGGCCACGATGGTGGCGGCCATGCGCCGGCCGTCGATGTGCAGCTCCGGCGGGTAGGCCGCGGTCTCTCCGGCGTCGGCGATGACGCGGTTCACCGCGCTGTGGTGCATCGCGGCGACGGCGCGCATGATGCGTTCGCCGACGTCGGCCGGGATCTTGGCGAGCTGGGCGCGGACCTCGTCGGCGAGCTGACGCAGGACCGGCGTCCAGTCCCGCTCGGGCTCCTCCTCGGCCGCGGTCCGCTCGTCATCCGGGAGAGGCGCTGTGTCGCCCGTAGCGGTTTCCCCGCTCCCTGCGGACCCGGAGGGCTCCCCGGGGCCGTCCTGGGCCGCTGTGGCGGCCACAGCGGCCGGATCCTGCGCGGGTGGGCCGGCCCGGAACAGGTAGGCGACGCCCTCGGCCAAGCGGTGGCGTAGGCGGTCCTCCTCGGTGGCCTTGTCGAACCCGGCCTTGGTGGCGGCGGCCCACTGGGCGTTCACCATCGCCCGGGCGGTCCCGAGGAGACGCTGGGGGAGGTGCCGCAGCGGGAAGGGGGACAGGCGGTCGTTCGCCTTCCACGCGGCCCGGAACTCGGCCAGCAGCTCCGCCGGGAGCGCGTACACCAGCTCCTGCAGCTCCCACAGCTTGTCCGGCGACGCGGGCCGGTCGGCGACCGCCTGGCGCTCCGCCTTCTCGGCGACCGGGTCGGAGTAGCCCGGCGGTAGCGCGACCTGCGCGGGGTCGAGCGGCCGGCCCTGGTCGTCCACGACGGCGCCCAGCTCCTCGGGGGAGTAGAGCCCGACCGACGCGTCCGGGAACCAGTCGGCGGCGCAGAACCCGGCGGCCCGCCACCACATCATGCGCCGCGGGTACGTCCGGTAGCCCTGATTGCACTTGGCGCCCTGGGTGCCGCGCTTGCACGCCTCGCTGTGCTCGCCCGGCTGGCAGGCGGGCCCGGCCAACCCGGCGTCCTGGGCGTCCGCCCACGTGAACTCCGTGCGGCCCAGCTCCTCACCGTTCGGGCCGATCGCCACGGCGACCGCCCGGTCACGCTCCTGCACTACCGGCCGCACCGCGCCCAGACCCAGGCGGCGGATCTGCGCGTTAAGCAGCTGCGGCGACAGCGACAGCTGGTAACCCGACCGGGTCTTGATCACGTCAATGAGGTTGATCGCCGCGGTCGGGGAGATCCCGAGGTCGCGGCCCACCATCGCGACGTGGAACGCGATGTGCGGGTTCTCCCGCACCGCCTCCGGCGCCGCCCCCGACAGCGACAGCATCTTCGCTTGGGCGGCCAGGGACAGGAACTCGTCGCTCCCGGGGACACCCGGCATGGCCAGAGCGGCCTCGGCCGCCCGGTCGATCGCTGAGGCCGCCGGCTCGGCCACCTCGGTGCCGGGCGCGTGCACCAGGCCACCACCGGGGGACGGCATCACCTCCGGCGTGACCACCTCGTCGGTGGTGGTCACAGCTCGACCGCGACCTGGACGAGGATCCAGAAGACCACGGCGAGCAGGCCCACGAGCAGCACGTACGCCCAGCCGATGACCCGCTGCTGGAACGCCCGGGCCCGCGCCTCGTCCTGCTCGGCGGCCCGGAGGATCTTCCGGTGCGCCTCGACGGCGGCCAGCTCGTTGGCCTCGGCCCGGATCTGGTCCATGACCAGGTCGTGCTCGGCCTCGTCCTGCTCGACTTCCCGAGCGGCGACGGGCGACATCGACCCGTCCGATGGGATCCACCTGACGGCCGCCGGGGGCTCCGGGTTGGCGAAGTCGCTCACCGGTCCGTCACCGCCTTGAACGTGAACCCGTCGCGGCCCTCGACCGGGACCAGGTACACGACGGCCGGCACTACCGAGTACGACGGATCGTCCCCGTCGTCGGCGACGATCGCCCGCCGTGCCTGGTAGCCCTCCGGGATCTCGATGCCCTGCGCCGCGGCCCAGTTCGTGGCGTCGACCGTGTCGGCCACCGCGACCGCCTTCACCTGGCTGCCCTGGACCTCGTGGGTGGTCTTCACCGCCTCGGGGACCAGCGCACCGACGGCGGCCACGGTGGCGTCGGACTTCGGGTCGAGGACCACGACCCGCTCGCGCCGGGCCCGGATCTCCAGGTTCCCCGCCGGGAGTTTGACCGTCTGGCGGCCGGTGCGCTCGCGCTCGGCGTGCGCCCAGTTCTCCAGCGTCCGCTCGATGTGCGCCGCCCGGCCGTCGAGCTTGTCGATCTCACCGGTCGCCCAGTGCGTGATCAGGTCGACCCGGCGCTGACCGGTGGCCAGGACCTCGGCGCGGCGCTGACGCAGGCGGCGCAGCACCCAGAGCAGCCGGTCGACCTGCTCCTGGTCCTCGGGCTCGTCGCCGACCTCGGCCAGCGAGGCCTCCAGCCACGCGTCGAGCAGGTGTTCCACCGGCGTGTCGTCGATCAGCTCCATGAGCGTGACGGCCGTCTCGTCGTCGAGGGGCTCGGCGATCGACTCGTCGGGGCGGGTGGGGATGGTGTCGGACATCGTGACCTCCTGGGTCGTGGGGAACCCGCACGTTACCGCGGAACACGCTGGTGTGCAACGTGGCACCGCGGTCACGGATGGCGTAGGGTGCGGCCCCCAGACGCGAGAAGGGCCGGCCCCCACGGCCGACCCTTCCAGAACAAGGAGGTCACGACTCCATGCCCAACGAGGCCAACGTTACCGCAGTCCACCCCGGCGGTCCATCCCGATGAGCGCCGAGGCCATCGGCTGGGTGTTCCGGCACTCCCCCGTCACCGGTGCCGCGTTCCAGGTCCACCTGGCCCTCGCCGACAGCGCCAACGACCAGAACGGCTACGAGCTGTGGATGCGAGTCCGCACCATCGCCCAGAAGGCCCGGCTCTCTGAAGGCGCCGTTCGCCGAGCCCTCGCCGAACTGGTCGAGCATGAGCTGCTCGTGGTCCTCGACGACGGCCGGTCGCGGGACGACGCCCAGAGCGCAACCCGGGCCCGCCGCTTCGCTCTCGTGATGCCCGACGGCCGCCCGGCGGTCTACGAACCAGGGCGCCGGGCCTACCCGACGGCCTCTCCCGAGGGTGCCCCCGACGCCCGCCTGGCCCGCGCACACGGCGCGGGTGACCCGCGCACCCTGCGCGAGGCCCGCGCACACGGCGCGGGCGATCTAGAACCCAAGGTAGATCCCAAGGAAAACCCAACCCCTGTCTCTAACTCTCGCGACCAACTCACGTTGATGGGCCCGGAGTCGCCTCCGGCGGCCAGAGAGGAGCCCCTCACGCTGATCGGGTTCGACGCCTTCTGGCGGGTGTACCCGCTCAAGACCGGGAAGGTGGCGGCGCGCAAGGCCTGGGACCGCGCGATCCGCCGCGCGAACGCCGCCGACATCATCGCCGGGGCCGAGCGCTACCGGGACGACCCGAACCGCAAGCCGGACTTCACGAAGTACCCCGAGGGCTGGCTCAATGCCGGTCGGTGGGAGGATGATCCGCTTCCCGGTCCGTCCCGCCCAGCGAACGCTGGTGGTCGGATGGGGGCCGGGCTCGGGCTGCTCCAGGAGCGGGCGGCCGGCGGCCAGCAGGCGCTGGGATCGGGCGCGGCCCGTCGGGCGTTGGGGTCGGGGCAGTGAGCGAGTCGAACGTGACCGACGCCGACATCGCCAAGGTGCTGGCGACGCTGTCGCTGAACTACAACCGGCCGCTGGACGACGAGACCACGGTCGACGGGATGATGATGCTGTGGCGGGCCGGGATCGGCGGGTGCGCGATCGAGGACGTCGTGGCCGGCCTGGACCTGATCCTGCTCGACGAGAAGGTGGATCGGTTCCCGACGGTGGCGCAGTTCCGGGCGGCGGTGATCTCCGCGAACAGGCGCCGGCACCGGGTGATGCGGGAGGCGTCGCCCGAGGGGACGGTGGAGTGTCTGACGTGCCTGGACTCGGGGTGGCTGGACATGGGCACGGACGCCCGGCATCAGTGGTGGGTGAAGGCGTGCCCCAAGGGGTGCGTGCCGCCGCTGGTGCATCACCGTCAGCGCCCGCCGGTCGTGCAGTCGTCGGGCCCGGCGCGATCCCATGAGCAGCTCCAGTTGTCGCGGGAGACGTTGGAAGCGGCGGTGGCCGGCCAGCATCGGGCGACCGGCGATGCCCCGTTCTGATGGGCGAGCGCCTGGGGGTGCTGGTCGTGACGGAGGCGGGCGGGGTGCTGTGGCATCCGCTGCCGCTGCCGCCGCGTGGAAGCGTGGCTTGGGAGCCCAGGGCCTGGGCCGTTCGGATGGCGGGCCCCGGGTGCCGGTGGGGAATTGCACCGCGTCCCTCTCGTGGGTGGATCCCACCCGACCCGACGCCGACCGGTTCTGCTCGTTCTGTGGGTGGGCCGTGACCGACCACCCGGCCGTTACCGCGCTTGCACATGACGGGTGAGCGCGGTAACATGACGCTCATGGAGATCACCGACACCACCGAGAACGCCCTGGCCGCCGGCACGGTCGTCCAGTACCGCAAGGTCGGCACCTTCCGGGTCCTCCGGCCCGCCACCCCGAGCTACATGAGCGAAGCGGGTGACGGCTGGTACGAGCTGGAGCCGATCAAGGCCCCCAAGAAGTACCGCGAGGACGGGGTCCGCACCTACTGGGTCGGCCCCTCCGACGTGGTGGCGTGACGGCCATGCTCACCGACACCCCCAGCGGTAACCCGGCCTTCCGGTCCGTGCGGATCCTCGACCGGCCCGACATCGCCGACGTCATGGTGGCCGTGCTCGGCGTCTGGAGCGACGAGCACCAGACCCGCGGCGCCCAGATCGTCACCACAGTCCTGTTCCGCTCCGGCGAGGTCGACCGCACCGTGTTCGACTACCTGGCGGGCTGGGCTCCGACCGAGGGCTACGGCGGCCACGACGTCGCCGGCCGCCTCGTCCAGCACGCCATGGACAACGCCGAGGCGTGGCTGGTCGAGAACCTCCAGCCCCCGTGCTCGGTCGAGGCGTCGTGACCACCGACACCTGCCTGCTGGGCCATCCGTGCCGGCTCTGCCGGGGAAGTCGCGTCGTACGCCAGATGCGCAGCGAGGGCGGCGGAGAGGTTGAGTGCCCGCTGTGCGCCGGGTCGGGCCGAGCGCCCGGCCCCCACCCGTGTTGCGAGGCGTCGTGACCGGCGACGTCCCGGCGATCGTCACCGGCACGAACGTCGACCTGGTCCACGCCGCGACCCGGCTCGGCTACCTCCGGGAAGCCGACCGGGTCGTGGACCTGACCTACGGGCGGGGCGCGTGGTGGCGCAAGGGCGCCCCACCGGACCTCACCAAGATCACGCCGCCGACCGACTTCCGGGCCACGGGCCTGCCGCCGTCGAGCTTCGACGTCGTGTGCTTCGACGGCCCCTACCGGCTGAACGGCACCCCGGACCTCGGCGACTTCGACGAGCGCTACGGCATCAACGAGGTGATGTCCTGGCAGGAGAAGCACCAGCTGTTGCGCGACGGGATCGACGAGGGGCTCCGCCTGCTGCGCGGCCGGGAGGGCCGCCGCCGGGGCGGGCTGCTGTGGGTCAAGTGCCAGGACCAGGTGTGCTCGGGCCAGGTGCGCTGGCAGACCCGCGAGTTCGCCGCCCACGCCGAGGGCTACGTCCACGAGGCCGCGGGGATGACCAGGCGCCGGGCTCGCCTGGTCGACATGTTCCACCTGGTGCGCCCGGTCCGCCCGCAGCCTCCGGGCCGCCGACAGGTGCATGCCCGCCGGAACTATTCGTCGCTCCTGATCCTGGAGAAGCTGTGAGGCCGGGACGGCTGACGCCGGGGCCGGGCCCGCGGCGCCGGACGGGGCTCGACCGTGGCGCCGGCCCCCGCCGACACAAGCGCATCAACTCGGTGTCTGAGCGCCGGGTTGCTGTCCGGGACGAGCGGGCCGAGATCCGCGGGGCGGTGTTCGCCCGGGACGGCGGCCGGTGCCGCCTGGCCGGGTCGCTGCTCGGCGACTGCCTGGGGCCGTTGACGGTGCACCATCTGTGGAAGGACGGCCAGGGCGGCCCGTACCTGCCGGTCAACCTGCTGACGCTGTGCGCTGGGCACAACGACGGGGTGGAGCCGATGGACCGGGCCGACGCCGTGGCGCTGGGCCTGGTGGTCCCGATGGGCGGGTGGCTATCGGAGGCGTGGCGGCGCCTGGCGTTCCACGGGGTCGTCGAGGTGTGGCACGACGGCGCCCCAGTCGACGGGCCCGCCCCCGCCGATGATCTCCAGCGGGTGCACGTCCGATGACCGGGCGTTCCCTGGCTGACGACGTGACCGACCTTCGCCGTGACCTCGCCGCCCAGCGCCGAGCGATCCGCCGCGGCCTGGTGCTATCGGCCGTCGCCACCGTCTGCTCGGTGGCCTCGGTGGTCGGCCGTCTGATCGTGTGGCTGTGGTGACCTGGGACACCGCCGCCCACGTCATCCGGTCGACCACCCACCGGACCACGTGGCTCGGGTTCACGGTCGAGACCGTCACCGACCTCGCCGACACCCCGGCCGGCCCGCTGCGCTCGACGATGTCGGCGACGCAGGCCCTGGCGATCCGCGACTACGCCGAGGTCGAGCGGTGGCGGTGGCGCCACGCTGACGTCGACACGTGGACGCTGGAGGTGCAGTGGCGATGACGCGCCGCCAGAGGATCCAGGCCGCGAAGGCGTCGATGCTTGACGACGCCGCCGAGCAGGTCGAGGCGTACGACTTCGACTCGCACACCAGCACGGCCGAGGCCCTCGGCGTGTCGGCCGACGATTGCTACGCGGCCGCCGCCGAGCTGGCCGCCCAGCTGCGCGCGTGGGCGGTCCGCATCACACCCCTGACCCACGACGACTGACCGGAGGTCCCCCGACATGCCCCCGACTCCCCTTCCCCGCCACCGGGTCCCGCCCGGGCTCCTCATGGTCGTCACCCGCGACGAGATGCTGGAGCTGGCCAACTGGAACACCGACGCCCCGACCCGGCGCGATCCGGCTCGCTGGTGGCACCACGCCGTCCTCCAATGGCGGTTCAACGAGGCCACCCGCGAGGCGTTCGCCGACGGCGGCCCGACGATGTCCGACGCTCTGGCGTGGCACTTCCCGCCGGCCCGGGCGGCTCGCCAGTGCCCGGACGACGGGAAGTGCCACCACGAGTGCGGGCCGGTGGCGGGCTGCTGGCGCGTCGCCACGTGCGCCCCGCTGTCGGGCTATGCCGAGGTGTGGCCGCTGGCCGACCGCATCGCCCACGAGCGCCCCGGCGGCTCGCTGTGACCGACCCAGCGTTCCGGGTCCAGCACTGCCGCGGCGCCCGCTGCCAGGCCCCGATCATCTGGGCGACGACCGAGGGCGGGAAGTCGATGCCGGTCGACGCTGAGCCCGACGACGACCAGGGCAACGTCGAGCTGGTCCCCAACCCGAACCCGGCCATGGCGCCGACGGCGATCGTGCACGCCCAGCCACCGCTCATGTCCACGGTCCCGCTGCGGCTTCCGCATCACGCGACCTGCGTGGACGCCGCCGCCTTCCGCCGGTGAGCCGGACCGTCTGCCCGGGGTGCAAGCAGCTGGTCCCGCTGCTCCACCCCCGCCCGGCGAAGGGCGGCCGCGTGGCCATGGACTGGCGCCGCAAGGCTCACGCCGTGGCCGGCGACCTCGGCGCACCGGGAGCGGTCCGCTGCCGCTACCCCGTCGATCTATCCACCACCGAACCACCCCAGGAGAACCATGACCCCCACGATCACGATGCGCGTAGCGCTGCGGGCTGACGACCTGCGTCCCGGCATGACCATCGACGCCGCCGAGAGAGGTGACCGCCCGGCGGACGGCCGCCCGCTGGTGATCTGCGACGTCGAGCGCCACATGGTCGACCTCGACGTCTGGGGCCGGCCCCCGGGCGTCACGACCGGGAAGCGGTGGCGCGTCAACTTCCCCGACCCCCGCAAGGAGACCGACCGGTACCCGACCGAGGAGGAGGCCCGCAAGGCGTGGGCCGCCCTCCTCGACGCCACCGGAGGTCTCTCCGACCGGGTGAACGCGGTCGGAGGGACTGCGTTCGTGAAGCTCGACGAGGCCGTCGAGGTCACCGTCGACATGCCGATCGTCCCCGGCGGCGTGCACGTCGATCCCGGCGGCACCGCTCACGACGAGTTCTGATGGCGGGCCGCCGCCGGCCGACGCCGGAGAAGCTGTTCCAGGCCAAGCTGGTGGCGGCCCTCCACACCCGGGGCTACGCCGTCGACCACACCTACGCCCTGCGCACCGATGACGGCTCGTGGCGCACTGGCAGCACCCTGAAGGGCAAGCCGGACCTGTTGGCCATCCGCAAGCCCCGGGTCCTGGCGATCGAGGTCAAGGCCGCTGACGGCCGCCTGCGCCCCGAGCAGCTGGCGGTGTTGTCGATGTGGTCGGAGATCCCGTCGGCCCGCGCGTGGGTGCTCGACCCGTCGGTCCCGTGGGAGCTGATCCTGTCGTGGATCGACAACTCCATGGACGCACCCCGGGCGTTCGGGTTCACCCCGATGGAGTGGATTGACGCCTGGCGCGTGGTGGCCCCAGCATCCGTCCGCAAACCGCGCTAACGTAGCGCGGTAACGACCCCGAGACAGGAGCCCCCCTCATGACAACTGCCCTCTCACAGTTCGACGGACGCGACGTCGTCGCCTCCGGGATCGAGATGCCCGGCGCGTCCGGCGGCCTGAACAAGGCCCTGCGCGTCGACAACCTGGAGCTGCACCACAACGACACCGTGCACGTGGTGATCGAGGCCCAGGTCCGCAAGGTCCGGTTCGACAAGATCGACGAGGACGCCCCCGTGCTGGAACGGGTGCACGTGCTCAAGGTCCAGAACGCCGCGATCATCGGCGCCGAAGAGGTGGCCGAGCTGCTGGACCAGCAGCGCAAGCGCGTCGAGGAGGCCGCCGGGGTGCACCACCTCCCGTTCGACGAGGCCGCCGATGCGCCCGACGAGGACGTGCCCGACGAGGGCCCGGCGCCCGACAACGTCACGTCCCTCGGCTGAACGATGTCGACCGCCGACCCGACCACCACCCCCGACAACCCGCCCGCGGCCGACTACACCCAGGAGCAGCTGGCCGAGCTGGCCGAGCTGTTCCCCAACACCAGCTTGGACGGCTCCGACAGCCTCGACCTGAGCGACCCCGACGCTGTCGTCCAGCGCCTCCTCGACGACGCCCGAGCGATCGTCGAGTACATGAAGCCGGTCGACGAGAAGAACAAGCGCCGGATCCGGCTCTACCTGCTGCTCAACAGCTTGGGCGTCCCCAACGGCGACGTGGCCAAGCACCTCGACGTCACCCCCGAGTCGGTCCGTCAGGTGCTGTTCAAGGCCCGCCGCGGCCGCGACGGCACCTGACCCGACACCACCTCACCACCCCTGGATAGGAGCCCCCACGATGCCCTCCACCCTCACCCCGACCCCCGAGCAGCAGAAGGCCATCGACCTGTTCGCCGACGGCGGATCCCTGGTCGTCCAGGCCGGCGCCGGCTCCGGGAAGACCACCACGCTCGGCATGGCCGCCCGGGCCCGGAACGCCTCCGGCACCTACGTGGCGTTCAACAAGGCGATCGTCAACGACGCCGGGGCCGCGATGCCGATGGGCGTCGAGGCCCGGACGCTGCACTCGCTCGCCTACCGGGCGGTCCAGCAGCACCACCGGTTCGGCCGCCGGATCCTGGCCGACACCCGGGCGCCCCGCATCGCGCCGTGGGCCGCGGCGAAGATCCTCGGCCTGAACCACGAGACCGTGGTGGTCGAGGTCCCCCAGTCGGACGGGTCCCGCCGCCGGAAGGTGATCCAACCAACCCAGCTCGCGTCGCATGTCATGCGCGCGGTCGGGGTGTTCTGCAACTCGGCCGACGCCGAGCCCGGGATCCAGCACTTCCCGTACATGGAGGGCATCGACCGGCGCCTCGACGACGGCCGTCGGGGCCGGGGCAACAACCGTCAGCTGGCCACCATGCTGGTCCCGTGGCTCCGCAAGGCCTGGGACGACCTCGTCTCCGAGGACTCCCAGCTGCGGTCCCGGACCAACGTCCACGACCTCTACGTGAAGCTTTGGCACCTCGGCCGCTACGGCGTGCCCGGCGAGTTCGTTCTGTTCGACGAGGCCCAGGACGCCTCCCCGGTGATGCTCGACGCCCTGTTCCACGCCGCCAAGAGCGGCCAGCAGGTCTGCTACGTGGGCGACAGCTCCCAGCAAATCTACGAGTGGCGCGGCGCCATCGACGCCCTCGACCAGGTCGACGGGTCGTTCCCCCGGACGTCGCTCACCCAGTCGTGGCGCTTCGGCCAGGCGGTCGCCGACGTCGCGAACCTCCTACTCGACAAGCTCGACGCCCCGCTCCGCCTGCAGGGCAACCCGTCGCTGGACACCCGGGTCCACACCACCCCAGCGTCGGCGCCCCGCCCCGACGCCGTGCTGTGCCGCACGAACGCCGCCGCCGTGGAGGCGCTCCTGCAGTACCAGGCGCTGGGCTTGAACCCGCACATGGTCGGCGGGACCGACGAGATCGTCTACTTCGCCACCGCTGCGGCGAAGCTCCAGGCCGGCGAGAAGGTCGGCCACCCCGACCTCGCGTGCTTCGAGACGTGGCGTGAGGTCCAGGCCTACGTCGAGGACGACCCGGCGGGCTCGGACCTGCGCACGATGGTGCGCCTGCTCGACGGCTACGGCACCCAGATCGTCATGGACGCCCTCACCGGGCTGGTGGCCGAGCGGGAGGCGGACGTGGTGGTGTCGACGGCGCACAAGGCGAAGGGCCGCGAGTGGCCGTCGGTGCGCCTGGCCGGGGACTTCCCCGACGAGGAGGGCCAGGACCCGTCGCCGCCTGAGCTGCGTCTGATGTACGTGGCGGCGACCCGGGCCCGGGAGCACCTCGACGTGTCGGCGTGCGGCGCGGTCCGCAAGATCATGGCGAAGGTCGACCGGTGAGCGACCTCCTCGCCGTCCAGCTGCTGCCGGACCCGCCGGTGTTCGCCGACGTCCGCTACGCCGACGCCGCCGCGTACCGCCGCCAGGAGGCCGCCGCCTGGGTGCGCTCCTGGATGCTCCGCCGCCGCCTCGTCGCCGTGGGCGCCGCCATGAGCGGGACAGCCATAGCGACCTGCGCCGCCGCCTCGACGTTCCGGGGCTTCTCCGAGGCGGTCGACCCGGTCGGCTGCCTGGTCGACCTGATGTGGACGAACCCGGCCGCCGCGGACGGCATCCCGTTACCGCGCTTGACCTGACGGTCGAACCGCGGTAACGTACCTGCATGGTCCTCACCGACACCGACACCGACACCAAGACCCGGAACCAGAACCGCAAGGCCACGGCCATCGCCGCCACCTTCCGGGCCCTCGACCTCGACCACTACGAGGCCGGCCGCCTCTCCGACACCGGGTGGAAGCTGGCCGCTCGCGCTGCCTGGCTGGCCCTGCCCGCCGACGAGCGCCCGGCCACCCAGTGGACCGATGCGAGCATGGAGACCCGTCAGCTGGTCGCCGATCAACTCCGCTTCGGGCCACCGACGACCGACGCCATCTTCGCCGCCGCCAAGGCCACCGCTCCCCCGGCGATCCGCGACGCCGCCACCGCCCGCGACTGGTGGGCCAGTGCGGAGATGTGGCTCCGCCGCCGGCACCGGGGCGCCGTGATGAGCGACTACCGGGCCGAGCTGTGGGACGAGCTGTTCCAGGCCGGTCACACCCCGGTCGAGGCGGTCGAGGCCATGCTGGCGATCGACGAGCACAAGGCCGCCGCCGGCTGATCTGCTCCTCGGGCCCGGGCGGAACCGCCTCCCGTCCGGGCCCGAGGGGCACCCTCCCCCTGCACATCACGACCTGACAGGAGACCCCCCATGCCCATCGGAGTGTTCGGCGCCGCCTCGTCCCCCGAGGACGACCGCCAGGAGTTCGCCGAGGACCTGCGCGCGATCGAGAACACGAAAGCCGGTGCCGACGCGAAGACGACCCGGGAGCGGCTCGCCCGCATGGACAGGAACATCGACCGCCAGGCCGCCCGCCGCGGCGGCGGGAAGCGCAAGTAGCACCCGCCGAGGGGCCCGGGCCACCAGCCACGGTCCGGGCCCCGAGCGGGACGCACCAGCCACGAGGGCCGCGAGGAAACGACCGGCAAGGGTCTCCTCATGCCCTGTTGACCTCTACCGCTGGTGCGTCCCGCTCGGGGAGAGACCCCGGCACCGACACCACCCCAGGAGAACCGCATGAAGATCACCATGGAGCTGGAGCTGACCCACAAGGACGGCACCGGCCGCGACGACCCCGAGCGCGTCGCCGACATCGCCTACTACCAGCTGATGGACGGGCAGGTGGTCGACGCCGGGGACGGCCCGGGCGACGCCCTCTACCAGGTCACCGGCTACACCCTGGTCAAGGGGGAGTCGGAGCACGGCCCCGATGACGTCGAGCTGGACGTCCACCCCGACGCGGTCGAGGAGGCCTGACGATGTGGGGCCGAGGAGACGAGAGCCCGGACGCCCAGAAGGCGTACGGCGGGTCCGGGAAGCACCCGCTCGCCGACGCCGCCCAGAAGGCGGAGGCCGTCCGCCAGGCGACCCGTGACGCCCAGCAGGAGACCCAGAACCCGGACGACCCCGGCTGGGGCGGCTGGTAGACCACACCCACCTACGCAGGCGTCCGGGCCGTTCGGACCGGTCCGGGCCCTGCGTAGGGCACACCAGCATGAAGGGTCACGACGGTGCGGGAGGCTGCGCCCCTCGTCGGACACCGGCCCGCCCCTCGCTCCTTTGGCGGGCCGCACGGTGTCGGTGAGCCCGAGCAGCGGCTGGTGTGCCCTACGCAGGGCGGAGCTACTCTCCGGCCCATGCCCCGCGGTGGACCCAGACCGAACAGCGGTGGCGCCCGGCCCGGTGCTGGGGGCCCGCCGACGAACCTGAGGGCGATCGTCCGCTACGTCGAGGTCGACGGCGAGCAGGTCGGCCAGAACGTGATCGACGCGGTGGCCGCCGAGCTGCGTGAGGGCGCGTTCCTGCACGACGCCGGCCCGATGGTCGGGGTCACGGTCGAGACGCTGCGCCGCTGGCGCTCCGTCGGCGTGAAGTGCCTCACCGAGATCACCGAGGGCCGAAAGCGCCGCTCCGAGATGTCGACCCACGAGCGGAATTGCATGGAGCTGGCCGGCAAGATGCAGCTGGCCGAAGCCGAGGCCCGGGCCCGGCTGCGGGGCGCGGCGAACGCTCTGGCCTACGGCGGCGGGACCCGCACCGAGACCACCGTGAAGCTCCTCCAGCCGGTCGACGACGCCGGCAAGCCCAAGGGCGACCCGGTCGAGCTGGAGCGCACCGAGCGCACGATCGAGGCCGCACCCGATCCCGGCATGGTGCGGTGGCTGATGTCGGCGCGCTGGCCGGAGGACTACGGCCGCACCCGGGTCGAGCACACCGGCGAGGGCGGCGGTCCGATCGTGGTGGACGCCCGCCCGGCCATCGAACGGATCGCCGAGCACCTCGCGGGGATCAGGGCGGCCCGTGAGGAGTCGGCGCCCGAGCGGCTGTCGGCGGCCCTCTCCGGCAACGGCGGGAACGGCAACGGGCACACATCGTAGACACACCGGTAGGTTCCGCGGTAACGTTACCGGTGTGATGTCGTCCGTTGAGGTTTGCGAGCTGATCGGCTGCTCCTACCGACAGCTGGACTACGCCGTGCGCTCGGGCGCGGAGCCCGAGGTGGCCGCCTCCGGTTCGGGGTCGCGGCGCCGCTGGAGCACGTCCCAGGTGATCCGTCTGGCCCTCGCGTTCCACGTGGCGTCGGCGTTCCCGACCGGCGCCGGCCGCAATCAGTCGTCGTTCCCGATGCTCGCTGCGGCGTTCCTGGCGGTCGACGGCGACGACCCCCCGACCTCCGGCTACGTGGTGGCCGACGGGGCCGCCACCGGCGTGGCGTGGGCCGGCACGTGGGCCGACGTCCGCCGTCTGGTCGAGGACGCCCCGGGCCCGGTGGTGGTCGCCGCCTACGACCTTGACGTGCTCGTGGGCGACGCGCTGGACACTACCGCCGTACCGCGGTAACGTCCGCGTCGGCTGGTCCGCGGTCCCCCGTCCGGTCCCCCCCGGGGCGGGCCCGGACCAGCCCACACCACCCCCGACCAAGGAGCACCACCCCATGACCGACCCCACACACCGCCGACCTCGACGCGCCGCCCTCCTGCTGCTGGCCCTGCCGCTCCTCGCGTGGGCGTGCGGCCCGCCCCCGTCGACCACCGACCTGGCCGTGGGCGACTCGCTCACCATGACCACGCTGCTGGACGACCACCTCGACGGCTACGACGTCCATTCGATGCTCGGGTGGGAGGCGGAGGACGCCCAGCCCGGCCTCACCCAGCGGGTCGCCGACCCGGCCCGCAACCCGCGCACCGCGGTGATCGCGCTCGGCGCCAACGACGCCGCCCATCACACCGGGAAGGGCCCCGAGTACGGCGACGGGTTCACCGCCACCGACCGGGCCCAGCTGGTCCAGCTGCGCGACACCTTCCACCCCGACACCGGCGTCACCTGGGTGCTCCCCCACTACGCCGGCACCGACCCGCTGTTCATCACCGGGATCAACGCCTACCGGACGTGGGCGACGGCCGAGGCCGCCCGCCGCGGCGACTGCGTGGTCGACTGGCGCGCCTGGCAGCAGCCGGGCGACATCGACCCGTCCGATGGGATCCACCTGACGGCCGCCGGCAAGGCCCGCTACGCCGCACTGATCGAGGAGGCCACCAGCTGTGCCTGATTTCCCCCGCCACGCCTTCCGTGAGG